>Ga0247727_10003985_pt1 | contig 31960 bp, 42 predicted proteins | sample WisWelCaveWW1625_FD_202498 | JGI IMG/M metagenome (GOLD analysis project Ga0247727, IMG submission 202498) | Biofilm microbial communities from Wishing Well Cave, Virginia, United States - WW16-25 | ecosystem: Environmental > Aquatic > Deep subsurface > Groundwater > Cave microbial mat | place... | reverse complement strand
ACGCTCTGACGGTTGGCTAACGGATTCAACCTTTTCAAACACGCTCTTCCATTCCTCCTGAATCACCTTCTCAGTATCAACATTCTCTCCATGATGCTCTGCCTTCTTAACCCTGGAGGAAACTTTCTCAAAAACCTCCTCAACGCGGTTCTTCAGCTTCTCGGAAACAGCAGTATTAAATTTCATCTTAGACCAAAAATGCTTGACCTTTTCGCGTAATGGCACCGGGGGCTCAAGGTGCTCTCCAACATCCCCTGTTTCCTTCCATTTGGCAACCGCCTGATTCAAACTCTGCATGATTTCCTCATGCTGCTCATCACGCGCTTTCTCCTTTTCACGCTGCACAAGCTCTTCTTCATCAATTTCCTCTTCAACCGGAACTTTTGCGGTTATGATGGGAGTATCAGTTTCTTCTTTCATTTCTTCCTTAGGAGCAGGCTTTTCTTCTGGCGGTGCTTCAACCATATCCTTGAACACATCAGCAATACGGTGCTTAAACAGAGAGAACTTTGACTCCTGATGTACTTCGTGGTGGGATTTCTGATGGTGCGTTTCGTGCTCATTCCTGTGATGCGTTACTTCCTTTTTTCCCATTCCTCTTCCGCCTCTTCCAACTCCTTCCAGACGCTCTGTTTTGCTTCTTCAGGCGCTCGCGGAGACATCATTTCCGCGCCACCAATGACAAACAAAGCAATCACTCCGCCAGCAGCAAACACACTAGCAGCCTTTTTTGCAACAAACGTGAATGCACTTGTGGGTGAGGCAAGCGTTGCGCCAAACATTCCTGCCGTAGCAAGGAATGCGCCTAAAAAGATGAAGATAAGCACCCGTTTCATGGTCGGATTCTTGCAAGTGTGGCTCAGATAATGTGCGCCAAGAAGTGCAATGACCAACAAAACCACAATCAGCACAACAGAATGGTCAGGGGATTTAACCTCCTCAATTCTTTTGATTGCCAAACCGCTCGGCTCAAGCGGCACTGAGAAATGGAATGCGTCAATCAACAGCACGCCGGGACCAGACACGATAACGAGCAAGCTCTCCGGGCGCATGGCTGTCATGGCGCACGTGTCAACACATGCACCATCAAAGTGAGTACCATATGCAGAAAATTCGATTGCATTCTGGAATGCGCGCGTGTCCAGCACGATATGGCTCCTGCCCTTTCCGATAACCCATACTTGCGCAAACCCAGGACCTTCCCAGCTGCCGGACAATGCCAAACTCTTCACCAAAAAAGGGCGGGTGAAAGGAATCTCAGCAGATTCGAGCACCTTGATGTTGGCAGGCTCGCGGAATGTCGCAACAGGGCTTGAGCGAGAAGCCACCACTGCAGCAGTAACTGCCAGCAAGAGCGTTGCCACCAAAACAATCTTTTTCCACATCATTGTACAATGGTTCTGATGAGCTCAAAGTAGAGGTCGTGCTTTTCAGGACATGTATTATTGCACGAGATAATCTGCTCCCACGCCTTCTGGGCTTTCCGGTTATCAAGCGTATCAATCTGGTCATTGGCAATACTCATCGCCTTAGAGAAGTCCAGCAGGTGCTCAGCATCGCCCCAATACTTGGCAGTCGCGATAATGTTGATGAGCAACGCGCTCTCAGAAATGTCCTGCTCAAAAGCGGCAACCGTCACGAGTGCCATATCCAAAAATGCCTCATCCGGGCAGGATGCTGACAGGCACTTCATCATCCTATCCCATTGGTCGGTCACTTCAGAGCTATCAGACTCAGCGACCAGCTCGTCTATGTCAGAAATGAGCTTTGACTTCTCGAGAGAGTCTGTTGCCTGGCGGAGCTCCATGCTCTTGTAAATCAGCGCCTTGTAAGGAGGCTCGCCACGCATAACCTTGAGAATGATAATCACGGCAACCACAACAATCACGATGCCAATAATGGAAAATATGACAGTCCCTATACCTCTTTGCACAGCCATTCGGCACTGAACACTTTAACTATATTAAAATGTTTTGGGTGTATCTGCAAGCAGCGTCACTAAAGATACCTGCCTGTTGCTCGGGTCATCCTGAATCTTTACTCTGGCAAACTTCTTGCACACCTTTTCAAACGTATGCACCGGGTCGGATTTGTCTGGCGTAATCCTTTTTTTCTCCTTCCCGTCTGCACCCAGCAATTCGAGAATTGTTATGACGTTGAGTGTGTGCATATTTCGGTAATACACGTTCATGTCCCGCTCGTACAGCGGCCTAATGAATTGGTCATTCTGTGTCCCGGAGAAATAATGGCTGCGGATTGGCAAAGAAGGAAAGTCGTATAATTCTACTTCAAACCTACGTCCGGCAAGCGTTCCCTTAGTTGGAGCATATGTGTATGTTTGCATAGAAATCAAACCTTATTTTTTGGCTGCAGGAGCAGCAGGAGCACCAGGCTTTGCAGCGGCACCAGGGGCGCCAGCCGCAGCAGCAGCTTCCACCGGCAGCAATTCTTCAATGATGGTAGTAGGAATCTTCGCCTCAACCAGCTTTGCCTTGATGGAACCACGTGGTTGACCAGCCATGCTCTCAATAATCTGCTTGGCAGTCGCCATGTACTCTGCCTTACGCTTCTCAATGTCAGCAAGCAACTTCTGCCTTTTCAGATCAATATCTTTCAACTCTTCAGCAGACAACTCAGTCTTCTCTGCCTTGATTTCAGCAGCAAACGAGCCAGTGTTGATGTCGGCAATCGTGTCAACAGCACGCTTGCCCTCAATCATGACACCCATGCTATTACAGGTACCGGCAACTTCCTTGACACGGGCAACCACGTCCTTTCCAGACAAGCTGTCCATCTTCATTTTCGCAATCTTGATAACCTGCTCAATCTTGATATCAGCAATCAAATCAGCTTCCGGATTGCCAGAGCCCTTCTCGATGTGGGCTTCCTGCTTGATTAACGCGCTAACGGGCGGAGTACCAACAGTAATCGTGACGTTCTTGTTTTCATCAACCTCAATCTTGACCGGAACCTGCACGCCCTTGAAGTCGGCAGTCTTCTTGTTAATCTCAGAAATAATCTGGCCAATATTAACGCCCAATGGGCCTAGAGCTGGGCCTAACGGAGGAGCGGCTGTCGCTTTGCCACCTTCAATCATTGCGTTTACTGTCTGCTTAGGCATGAATTAAACCCCCAAATGGACTGTTTAAAAACTTTTCTACTCTTCGAGTTCCAGCCGTTCATCGGCAGCTGGCGCCTCGCTCTCCCTTCGGATGACCTTAACAGCATCCATCTTGACCGTGATTGGAATAGGGACTGCAGCACCAAGAAGCTCAACAACCACTTCCTCCTTGGTCTTGTCAATCCTCGTTACCTTGGCCTGCTCACGCTTGAATGGACCTGCGATGATTTCAACAATGTCGCTCTTTCTGATGTCAACTTCGCGCTTGACCTGCTCCAGCATGTGCTCAATTTCTGAATACTGGATTTCCTTTGGCAAAATGCCCCGCGCATATGGGACATTAAAGCTGGCTTCCTCGGCACTCTGCCGGTCGTTCGCTTCAACAAAAATATAGCCGCGCATGCCATGCGGGCGGATGACAGAAAACACGGGCAGTTTCTTTTTCCTGACATTGCTCACCAGAAAATCCATGACCTGGTCTTCACGGTTGGCTGTTGTTCTTAATGCGAAAATGTGAGTTGAGATTCCCTTCTTTTCTTCCGCCTTTGGGGTTTCCTTGACCCCTGCCTTGATTTTCTCAACAGCAGCAGCAACTTCCTTTACTTCCGGCTGCACAGCTCCTGCTATCGTCGGAACTGTCGGCGCCGTTGGTTCTGACCCCTGCTCGTCTTTCATTTTTTCTTAAACCACCGAGAATAATACATGCAAAAAGTAATGGTGCCTTTAAAAACTTTTCTACTTGAACAACAATTCCTTCGCAAAATGCACAAGAAAGCCAACCACGCCGATGATTGCCATGCCGATAGAGGAAATCTTGACAATGGTCAAATATTCCTGCTTGTCAGGCTTCTTGGTGACGCGCAAAACACGCCTGCACTCCATTATGAATGCCTTCAGGCGATCCAGCCTGCCTGGCACAGGAGCACCAATTTGCTTGGGCTGCCCGGCAAGCTTTGGAGGAATTTCCTGTTGTACTGCAGTTTCGACAGGTTCTTCAACTACTTCCTCAACAGTTTCCTGAACCTCTTGGGGTTGCTCGGCAGCTTCCTCTATCTCAGAAATCTCTTCCTGCAGCTCCTCATCCTGTTTCTGCTCTTCCATACTCAGGAACTTTCAACATGCGCTTTATTAAGTTTTCTAGAACTAATCAACAAACTCAATGCCCAGCTCTGACCGCATCTCTTCCCTTGTGGCTTCAGACAATTTCTTTGTCTTGCCGAAAATCTGCGGAGATTTCACACCAGTCACAATCAGCATCACCCTCAACACGGCACCCAAATCCTCATAAATCTGCGCGCCCCAGATAATCCTCGCGTCCTCGGACAGGCGCTCTGAAATGGTTTCAACCACGCGGCGCGCCTCGTTCAGCGTCAAGTCCTTGCTGCCGGCAACGTTAATCAATGCGCCGGTTGCACCAGTAATGTCAACATCCAGCAATGGATTGTTGATGGCCTTTTCAACAGCTTCAACAGCCCTGTTTTCAGAATCAGACTCACCAACACCAATCAAAGCTACACCGCCATTACTCATGACTGCCCTGATATCAGCAAAGTCCAAGTTCACCAGGCCTGCCTTGGTTACCAATTCAGCAATGCCCTTCACGGCGTTCGTCAAAATCTCATCAGCGACCTTGAACGCAGTATGCAATGGCAAATCCGGAGCAAGCTCCAATAATTTGTCATTTGGAATGACTATCAAAGTATCAACAAACTGCTGCAGTTTCTCCAAGCCGATAACCGCGTTTTCATATCTTCTGTTTCCTTCCATGGTGAAAGGCATTGTCACAATCGCGACAGTCAACGCGCCCATCTTCTTGGCAATCTCAGCCACAACAGGAGCAGAACCAGTGCCCGTTCCGCCACCAAGACCGCACGTGACAAACACCATGTCAGCATCCTGCATGGCATTCTTGAGGTCGTGCTCGTTCTCACGGCCGGCTTCTTCACCAACTCTTGGATCAGAACCAGCGCCTAAACCTCGGGTAACCTCTCGGCCAATCAGAATCTTCTTGTCAGCAGTAGTATACAACAAATCCTGCGCGTCGGTGTTAACGGCAATTGTCTCAGCACCATGCACGCCAACTTCGGTAATGCGGTTGATGGTATTGTTTCCACCGCCACCACAACCAACCACTTTGATGCTCGCGCGCTGCTTTGCCAGCAGTTCCTGCAGCTCAGTATCCAAGGGATTGGAGTTTGTAGGACGCTGTGTCATCTTTGGATCAGAAATCTGCGGCTGCTGAGGCCTGAGTTGTGGTGTGATAAAGTCCATATGTCCCCCGTTTTTCCTCTATTGATTTGCAGACAGAATTACTATTTAAGCATTACGCCAAAGGAGAATATAGTTTACTTCTTTGTTTCAAAAGAGACTTCAAGACCGGTCAGTTCCTGAATCTTCTTGCCCAATTCTGTCTGAATTTGTGGTGGCAGTTCGCCTGGCAATGAAATGGTTGCTTTCTTCTCTGTAACGACAACATCCATCTTGATGCCGAGCAGCACTTTCAGCAAAGAATCAACCTGCGTTTTTTGGTCTGTAATGGTCTTTCCAACTTTCAGCTCATACACCACATCTCGGCCGGCGAGCGGGTGGTTGAAGTCAACAACAGTCCTTCCACCACTGACAGACTTCACCATGCCGATGTAATTATCAATGTTCAAGCGCAAGCCCGGAACCGGCTTTATGCCCTGTTCGGTAAACTTACTTGTGGGAACCATCTTCACCAGCTCAGCGTTCTTTTTGCCAAAAGCCTTCTCGGCAGGCAATTCCAGCGTATACGCGCTAGGTTCCTTGCCTTCCAGAAACTCGTCTATGCCTCTCAGAATGTGATGTTCGCCAATGCAAATTATGACTGGTTTGTACTCATTTTTTTCAGAAAAAATACCGGCATCCTTGGCCGCTTTAGCATCAGTTGTATCAAAAACTTCATTTGAGTCCTTCAACCTGCCGGTAAAATCCAGCTCAATGAAATCCTTTTTCTTTATTGGCATGCAGAACGAGGACGATGATTTGTTTAAAAACTTTCACTTTTTCCCGCGCACAAAGTCCAATACTTTCTGAATGGATTCTTCCTGCGTCAAGTTTGTAGTGTCAAGGACAAAATCGTAATGCTTTGCGTCAAGAAAATTATCAATATTGTAATACTTCCTGTAACGCTCAACCTCGCTCTTCTGGCGTTTGATGAGGGCATTGAGGACATCCTCCTCGGACTTAAGTTGCTGTTCTGTATGGCGTTTTTGAGCCATGATGTCCTTCCACGTGCGTTGAGCAGCAACCTTCAGGTCAACTTTCAGAAAAATCTTGATGGCTTTTGGAATAAAATGGAAAGCAAGCCTGCTGTCAATCACAAAATTATCCTTCTGCGCCAAATGCTTTGTCCGTTCGTCAATCTCTTTGTCAACGGAAACGTCTGCATCGGCCTGTTTAGTAAGCTCCATCAGAGAAATGCCTCTCGACTCCGCCATCTCACGCATGAAGTCACCGGCTGAAAAATGCTTCAGATTGAATTCCTTGGCAATAGCTTTCCCCACAGTAGACTTGCCGCTGCCAGGGTATCCGGAGATGGTAATAATCATGCCATTTTGGAATAGGCATTTGCTTTTAAGCATTTGCCAACAGGAAACACGCCGAACTCACGAGTTCGGCTGGGCTTTGAAATGCCTAACATTTCAAAACCTTTTTAAAGGGTGCCTAAACCCTATAGAAGGGGAGTGAAGATGACTATAGACACCGCAGATGTCAAGGAATTCCAGATAACCCGCCGGATGGTGGACTACTTCAGGAATTCCTCAAAAGATGACAATGACTTGCACAAGCAAGATGGTATTGTGCTTGGTTTTCAGACAGCTGGACTTCTCAGGGATTTTGCTGACGAATCCGTACACGGATACAAGTGCACCAAGCAGGAAACAGATTTCTTACGACCGGTGCCGATTGATTCGGTTGTCGGCTGCTATGCGAAGCAGATAAGGCAAGTCGTAGATATTGACGCAAAGGAAATCGTTGTTGAAATGAAAGTAAAAGGAAGAGAAAAGCCAGCAGCCATCTCAACATTAACGTACGAGCAACGGCTATTTTATGATGAGAATGCAAACGTCAATGGTACAGCATATGTTCTTGACCAATCCGACGCAGAAGGGATAGCGCGGGGACTTGGAAAAGAAGGTGCAGACATCTCAACACTGGTGTTCGCACTCGCCTCAAATGTGTTATACAAGGATGCCAAAAAACTTGTAGACAGGGCAGCAGATCAAGGGCTCCTTCCGGTGTACAGCAGACAGATTGTACGCCCACACAGGCCGCTGGACAACGGTCTCGCCGCAGGCGACACGATTTATATAAGCACCAACGCGCAGGAAGTCGCCGATAGAGCTGAAAGACATGAAACAAAAAGAAGAATGCTTGGGAATGGAAGAAAACTTGAAGAGTCGGTCTACACAACTGACGTCATCGCAACAACACAAAACAAAGTCATAGTCTACCGCGCAAATCTCAGATTAGCCTTCACCACCAAGGAAGCGCTTCTTAAAACCGCGCAAAGCTTAGACTAGAATTCACGACAAAAGAAGCCCTTCACAACGTAAGATATTTAAAGCAGTTCTTGTCTAAAAACACTATCTACGGGGGTTATTATGTCAAAAGAAGTACAGCCAATATTCATCTTTCCGGAAGGCACACAACGCACTACTGGCAGGAATGCACAGCGCAACAACATCATGGCAGCCAAACTGGTGGCAGAAACTGTCAGAACAACTCTTGGACCAAAAGGCATGGACAAGATGATAGTGGATTCTATGGGCGATATTACCATTACGAACGATGGCGTGACTATTCTTGAAGAAATGCAGGTCGAGCACCCGGCTGCAAAGATGATAGTTGAGGTTGCCAAGACACAGGAGGCAGAAGTCGGCGATGGCACAACGACTGCTGTTGTAATTGCAGGCGAACTTTTGAGACGCGCAGAAGAACTTTTGGACCAGAATGTGCATCCTACTGTCATTGCACGCGGCTACAGAATGGCTGAAGAAAAAGCACAAGAAATACTGAACAAAATCGCTGAAAATGTCAAGCCAGAAAACATTGACATTCTTCAAAAAATAGCTGTAACTGCATTAACTGGCAAGGGAGCAGAAATCGCAAAAATAAAACTTTCAGCACTTGCAGTAACTGCGGTGAAAAACGTATCAGAATATCTGAATGGCAGTTACCATTTTGACAAGGAAAACATAAAGCTCGAAAAAAGAACCGGAGGATCTGTGGAAGATACAGAGCTTATTCAGGGCATTTTACTCGAGAAAGAAGCAGTGCACCCAGGCATGCCTAAAATGATAAAGAATCCAAAAATAGCGCTGCTTGACTCTGCACTTGAAATAAAAGACACAGAGATTGACGCCAAGATAGAGATAACAAACCCGTTGCAAATGCAGGAATTCCTGCAACAGGAAGAAAAAATGCTCTCTGACATGGTTGACAGGATTGTAGCATCCGGTGCAAACGCGGTTTTCTGCCAGAAAGGCATAGACGACGTAGCACAGCATTTCCTTGCGAAAAAAGGAATCTACGCAGCCAGACGAGTCAAGAAATCAGACATGGAAGCGCTTGCACGCGCAACAGGAGCGCGCATTGTAACCTCGCTGCGCGACTTAAGCTCAAAAGACCTCGGTACTGCAGGAGTCATCGAAGAGAAAAAAATAGGCGCGGACGAGATGACCTGCGTCACCGGCTGCAAGAATCCAAAAGCAGTCACCATATTGGTTCGAGGCGGCACAGCGCACGTTGTCGACGAAGCAAAACGCGCACTTACTGACGCCATTGGCGACGTTGCAGCAGCACTGAAAAGCGGAAAAGTAGTTGCAGGAGCAGGAGCGCCAGAAATTGAAGTTGCAAAAGAACTGCGCAAATATGCTGACGGCCTTGAAGGCAGAGAACAGCTTGCAGTCATGGCATTTGCAGACGCGCTTGAAGTCATTCCGCGAACACTTGCGGAGAATGCAGGCATGGACCCTATCAACATCCTTGTAGAGCTCAAAGCAGCCCACGACAAAAAGCAAACCTGGGCAGGAATTGATGTGTTTAAAGGAAAAGTTGTCAACGCATGGAACGCAGGCGTCATCGAGCCATTGAAAATCAAGACACAAGCTTTGAGTTCAGCATCGGAAGTCGCGCAAATGATACTGCGCATAGACGACGTGATAGCTGGTGGAAAGGCAGCAATGCCGCCACAAATGCCACCAGGCATGGGCGGGCACGGAATGGAATTCTAAATGAGCGAGACCGTCAAAAAATAAATTCTAAGCATTTATATACTGGCGTATATAGGTTCATCCCATGCTTGAAAGAATCATAGGAGAACGAATCATCCTGAGAAGACCAAGGATGAGTGATGCAGACGCGATTACGAAGTACTGCAATGATAGATCCATTTCAAAATGGATTGTTGCGATACCGCATCCATACAGGCGAAAAGATGCAGTGAAGTTTCTCAAAGACGTCTCCAAGAAATGGAAAAAGAAAACGGATTACCAGTATTACATTGAATACGAAGGAAAACTGGTCGGAACAGTCGGCTTGCACGTAAAGGAGGATGACAGGGCAGAACTCGGCTATTGGCTCGGCAGGCCATTCCGGGGAAAAGGGCTCGTTACCGAAGCGGCAAAATTACTTATGAAAGAAGGATTCCGCCAATTAAAATTGCACCGCGTATATGCGCGGTTTATCAAAGGGAACAAGCCAAGCGAGAGTGTAATGCAAAAAATCGGCATGAAATATGAAGGAACCTTCCGTGAAGACGTTAAGAGAAAAGGGAAATACCTTGACATAGTGCAGTACAGCATTCTCAGGCGAGAATTCAGGTAGAAATATTTATATACACTCTTCTATCATTTTCAATATACACGTTAAAAAGGGTGATCACATGGCTGACGAAGAAAAAGCCGTTCCAGAAGAAGAATACGAACTTTTGCCGCACAAGGAAATAGAAGACCTCAAGGACGAGCTGGCAAAGCTCAAAGAATTTGAGATAGCGCCCAGCAAAAGACTTCAGGTTTCACTCCTGGAATTAAACACAAAGCTCGACAAGCTCCTCACCATATTTGAGGATGCAACGCATGAAATGCGCATCGAGGAAGGCGGATTGAGCTTCACGGAAAAAATGAAGCCACTGCTGGAAAAAATGGGCAAAATACTCGAGCAGAATTCTGAAATCGCGTCAGGCATTCTGGCACTGGCAGACATGATAAAAGAAATGAAAGAAAGGCCAATGGAAATGCCACGGCAAATGATGGAAGCGCCACCAGCAATGGCACCAATGCAGGCAGCTCCACCAATGCCCCCGCCCATGATGGCACCACCACGACAAGCACCACCTTTTGGACAAATGCCGCCAGGCGTGCCACCAGGACTTCCGCTGCCACCAATGCCGCGACGGAGAACCTTTGGCATATGAGTTTACCTCTTGATACCGGCGACCAGCTGGTTGACCGGACAAAAAGCTCACTCTACCTCTATTATCTCGCCCGCGCAACACACAGAGTCATGCAGCGTGAAATCGCGCGCAAAAAAGTAGAGCTTTCCATCAAACAACTCAAAAAGCTCAGCACAAAAGACCTGCACGGGCATTTAGAGCAGCTTGAGGGGCATATCGTCGAAGCACTCCACCGCGAAAAACAGATTCAGGGCAGGCAAACAGGAGAGGATTATGTTCACGAGGAATTAAAACACAAAATCACGCGGCTTGAAACGAAGCTCGGGCGCTATCTGGACACACAGGAAGCGCGAAAAGGCAGAATACAGGAACTCGAAGAGAAAATCAAAAGCAAATTCTCAACAAAAAGAGAGAAAATTGTCTCCTTGCGGGCAGATTACACACGGTTGACACGATTATACCACGCGGCAAAAAAAGCAAAAGCACCAAACGGCAAGCTGCTCAGAATAGCGAAACGAATGGAACATGTAAAAAACAAGATTTCTTTGCTGAAATAACTATCTGTGCGCGAACCAGAAGCTTACTTTGTTCTTCTCCTTTCTGTCCAAGCGGCAGAAGCCAAAGCGCTCAAGCTGCACAATTGTGCCGACAGCCAAGTCTTTCAATACCGCTTCGCCAATACCTTTCCGTACTTTTTTATCAGGCATCAGCACCTCGACGTCAACAGTCTCAGTATTTGCAGGCAGCCAATGCAGCGTTGCTTCGCCTGTTTCCTTAAATGCCTCATATGGCTGGCTCTGGAAGAGGTAATCTTTTCCTTCTTTCGTGAAATTCAAACAATCCTTCAAACGGTAAAGCTTTTTTGGCTTAATCGCAACAGAATCGTCTTTTGAAATGAAAAAGTCAGTCTGTGTATTGAACATTCGTTTACCTCTGCTTTCGTCATCAGGGTGCAATGGGATGGATACGGCAAGCTCAGGAGCATTCTTGACAGAGATTTTCACCGGGTCCCAGACGAAAAAGTACCTGTTTGCTATAGGGTCAATTATATCACGATTGTGGGCTTCCAAACTCTTGAAGAAATCATCAGCAGGAACAAGCTTGTCATTCAAGCCAATACCCATGTCCTGCGCAAACTTGTGGAACGCGCCAGGCTGGAATCCGCGCCGGCGCAACGCCATCAACATTGGCAGACGGATGTCGTCCCAATCATCATAATGTCCTCTTTCAATCGCCGCCTTAATCTTTCGTTTGCTGACCTCGATACCCTCAAACTTAATCTTGCCGATGTATGAATGAAGTGGAGCCTTCCAGCCAAAGAAATCATACATGTGCTGCTGGCGCTTGGCATTATCAAAATGGTCCTTTCCCCTGATAGTATGCGTGACGCCCATCTCATGGTCGTCCACGGCAACAGCGAAATTCATCAACGGCCAGACTTTGAACTTGTCACCAGTCCTCGGATGCACGTTATGGGAGATACGCAAGGCAGGCCAGTCGCGCATGGCAGGATTCGGGTCATTGATATCAGTCTTGATGCGCACAACAGCAGCGCCAGGCTCGTACTCAACAAACATCTTATCCCAGCGCAACAACTGTTCCTTGGTCGGCAGGTCACGGCACGGGCATGCCTTCTTCTTCAGCATAAAATCCCTGAACAAATCAGCAGAACATGTGCAAACGTACGCCTTCCCCTTGCTAATCATCTGCTCGGCATAATCATAATACATTTCAAGGCGGTCGCTCTGGTAAACCACCTGGTGAATCCTGTTTTCCGTCAGCCAATTCAGGTCGTCCTCGTCCAGCTTGTACGCAGGAGCATAAATGGTTGAGGCATCAGTATCCTCAATGCGCAAAATCAGCCTGCCATCCCATTCCTTGGAATACAGATGGCTCAGGGAGAATACAACTGCATGACCAATATGCATCGGGGCGCTTGGACTTGGTGCAAGGCGCATGACGACCTTGCCCTTTTCCATGCCCTCCAGAGGCTTCAGCTTCTTCTCCTCAACAACCTTTTTCTCTACCAACAATTCAGGAGCAAGCTTCTGCAGTTCTGCTGTCTGTTCTTCAACGCTTAACAATCTAACTTCATCACAAATTTTCTTGATGTCAGGAGTCAGCTTCTTCAGCTCCTGCTTAAGCTCAGGATGCTCGCCAAGAATTCTGCCTATCACAGAACCCATATTCGGAACACCATTATACTTCCGAGCGTTGTCCAGCGCGAACTTACGCACACTCTTTTTCAAATCTTCGTCCATATAAGAAAAAGGATTGGAATCAGTATTTAAAATTACTGTACTATAAGCTTGCCACGCGCCATATCCATCGAGCAATGGAACTTGAACGTGCCAGCCTCGTTAGGCGACAGCTCAATGACAACTGGCGTGTCATCAGGCACAATTTTCCTGATTTTGAAATCAGGGAAGATGATATCACGCGCACACCCTGCAGTTGAGTCAGCGCGCAGGGTGATTCTCAAGGGAATTCCTTTCCTTGCCACGATGGTGTTCGGCGAGTATGCAGAATTGGCAATCAACACAACAATCTCCTGATAATCGCCGTTGACAACTGTTTCCATTTTGTCTTCCTTGTTCAGATTCTGCAGATAAGCTGGAAGCCTGACATCGCCGCTTGATAGGGTTGCAGACTCTTTTTCTGCAATGGAAAATGTAAGAAAAATACTTGCTCCGATAAGAATTATGGCTGCAAAAATCCATGATGCCAGGAAAGACGTGGAAACAGGACCGGGTTTTTTCCCTGGCTTTTTGCAGCAACTCACACCACAATGCACTGCATACGAGATGCCCAGCATGGTTATGAGAAAGATGAACATGAAAAAAGGCATGAAAATCTCGATATTGAACGGTCGAATCATCTGACCGAGCATAGCACCCATCATGCCGCCCATCGGACCGGCAACAACACCTTCCATAAGACCAAGATGTCCGCCTATCTTGCCAAACGGAACGCCAAATGCAAGACCGACAAGACTGCCAATGATTACGCCCCAGAGAAAATTGCCCGTTGGTATCAGGAACAAAGTGGCAGTAATGAGACCGGCAACCATGCCAAATGTCATGCCCACCATCATGCCGTGCATTTCATCAATCTGATGCCGGCGCTGGAAGACGTATACAGATGCGCCCAGTAAGACAATCAGTGAGAGAACGAAGACAATAAGGTATGATAACATTTCAGAAGACACCAACTTTTCTTTTCGCAGACCTCAGGTATGCGCCATTTTTCTGCATTTTCACAGAAAACAAATCAGCTGCCTTTTCCTCGCGCTCTACAGATGATACTGAAAACCAGGCGATTGGAGAAAACATGCGCACAAAGCCGGCACTGAACTTGTTCCACGAAGAGCGGGCTTTCACATGATGCAGCTCGTGCAGTAGCACTGCTTCCAATTCCTTCTTTGACAATAGCTCAAACATGCCAACCGAGATGAAAATCTTCTTGCCAAGTGCAAACGCGACCGGCTTTGCCTTGTCGACCAAATATAATTCTGCCTTGATTCCGGTCAATACGCATAATTCCTTGAAGGATTTCAAGGACAATGGCTTTGCAATCAGCTTGTACAATCGTGGAATCAACAAATAGCCGCCGATGAACGACAAAGCCATCAATGGCGGAACAATGTAGATAACAAATTTCGCGAACAATGCAGTGCACCACGACAGCAATCCTTTTACTAGACTGAAGCTGCAATTGATGGAAAGCGCAAAATAAAATAATGGCGAGAGAACAAGCATAAGATGAGCATAAAGCATCCATGGCTTGCTGTATTTCTTCCAGGCAAGAATGGCAGCTATGCCGAGCAACATGGATACCACTATAATAAGCATCTTTCCAGGATCCGTTGCAAATGCAACGGCACTCTCAAGTATTCCCATGGTCACCTCTTTTTGAATCGCTCGTTGAAATATGAAACAGCAGTAGGACCAAACGATTCAATCAACTTGTTGACTGTATCCTCTACAATTGATTTCTCAAAGGCGCATTTGTCCTGCATTGGATAATAAACGTAGCGCACGCCACCGCGCGCAGTCTCAATCTTTCTTGCGACAATGCCCTTGTCGTGCAAGCGGTCACAAATCACTGCAACAGAACTCAGCGCGACCTTTCTCTTTGACTTCAATTTGTCGTGAATCTCCCGCACTCGCATATTTTTGTCCGGCCAGAGCACACGCAACACATCATTCTCAAGCGGGCTCATCAACGAATCAAAATCAGCAACTTTGTCTTTCATGGAATACATTAATACCATCAACTTTAAATACTTTACGCTGGTTGTAACGGTTCATGAAGAAATTTATTATCGGTCTCATCCTCATACTTGCAGCGTGCACACAACCGGCAGAGCATTCAACGGGAGAGCACACGATTGAGCACAAGGTGATGAAATTGCATGCAGAAAATGATACGTTGAACCTGCACAATTACACGCTTGTATTTCAACGACCGGTAACGGAAACCGGAAAAGAAGCATTACTCGCATTCACCCTTACAAAGAAAGATGCACCTCTCGAGCTCCAAACACTGCACGAGAAACTCATGCACCTCATTCTTGTCAGAAACGACCTCAAACATTTTGACCATATTCATCCAGAGCAAACAAAGCAAGGAACATATTCCGTGCCGTACACTTTTGCGGCAGCCGGCGAATACCGCATATGGATTCAGTTCATGAGTGGCAATCTCGAACACATCATTGATTATAATATTGAAGTGAACGGAACACCTGAAGCTGAAGAAACAGACCGGCTCGGCGGGTTGCATGTCGATATGAGCAGCCCCGAACGCATCACTGAAGAACAACCAGCAGGACTGGCTTTTTCCGTCACTGACGGTACGGGCAATGCGGTTCCCATAACTGAAAAATTCCTCGGCGCAGACGCCCATTTCATTATCGTTAGCAGCATGTTGGATGTATTCGAACACCTTCATGACGCCAGTGGAGACAAGGACAACAAGTTATCATTTAGCTACACTCCTGAACAGTCCGGGAATTACTCTGCGTGGCTCGAATTCAGAGTTGACGGCACAAACCGCATTGCCGCGTTCCAGCTTCCTGTTCACAAAGCTTAAATAGTGGAAGCGTTACAACTTCTGTAACGAGTTGAGGTTTGTTATGAACAAGACCATGCTTGCGATTGGGTGTGCATTTGTCATTCTTGGAGCAGTTTTCTCATTCCTGCCGCATGAAGCTCACAATGAGGTGCTTGGTTTGTTCGTCCACGATGACGCGGAGGATGAACATCATGAGCATGGCAGTCACGATCTCCACCAAAAACTTGGCGTGGTTATTGTTTTGGCAGGGCTGGCGCTGGTTACGCTCGGCGGTTTCCGCACATGAGCAGACTTTTATCACTGGGCATATTATCTCTATTTTTGATTACTGGAGTTTCTGCACACGAAGAGGGCGAACAGCGAACCCTCAATAATTATACCATTACGCTGCTAAGTCCTGACAAATTATCGGCACGTAACGACAATATCCTTGCTATTCACATTGAATTGCCCAACAACACGCCTGCAACCGATCTTAACGTGCAAGGGCAAATAATGCAAGACGAACACGATATTTTCTATGCACACGCACTTGAGACTTCTCCTGGCGAATACGAGTTCATCTGGCATCCATTGACGTCTGGCGCGTTTTACGTCCAATTTGTCTTCAGAGCAGACGGCACAATGCTCAAACCAACGTTCCCCATCACAGTCTCGCTGCCATGGTATCTGCGCATCTGGCATTTTTTTACGTCCAGCACGCCGCCTGAAAGAAAGGCAATTCACTGGCATTCACAGCTCAACATAAGCATCTGCGGAACACCCTACCATTTACCACTTGAAGCAGGAGACCTGAACAAACAGCACACGCACAATTCGACAAGCAAACTGCACCTGCATGCGATGGTGAAAGATGAAAGAAGCGATGAACTTAGACTTGGCAACCTGTTTGAGCAGCTAAGCATACCCTTCAATTCGACCTGCCTTGCAGACTATTGCAATGGCGATCCGTGCCCGGACGGAAAGCAAGGAATGCTCACCATGACGGTCAACAACAAGCCAAACCAGGAGTTTGACAATTATTTGTGGCGTGATGGTGATGTTATTTCAGTACGATTTGGTTAACAGAATAAAGAGGTATAAAATGACGCACACGAAATTATCTTTAACGATACTCCTGCTTGCCATGCTCATGGCGTGCACAGAACAACTTACTCCTGAACAGCAAGCGTACATGGAATACTGCTTCAGCCACAACGGCGCCTGGATGAAAATGAACGAGCTTAAAGATGGCAAAATCATTGGACCACCCTGCTTCGGCTGCATGCCCGACGAGAAAAACCATATCTGCACACTGGAAGAATACAAGACATGGGACATCCAATTCAGAGGGAACATTTAAAAGACAGGTATAAAACGATTATGCTATGAAAAAAATCACATACTTAATCATTGCATTGCTTGCAGTCGCAACAGCTGTAGCACTCGAGTTTCCACCCGGCGCACAAAAAGTAATTGAATACGAAAAGCAAATAGGATTGTCAATAACTTTCCTCATCGCCTTCCTCGGCGGCATACTTGCATTCACTTCACCATGCGGCTTTGTTGTTTTGCCAACATTCTTTGCATACCTGTTCAAAGAACGAAAACGCGCACTCTTCATGACTGCCACCTTCTGCCTAGGCATGACACTCGCATTCATCATCTTCGGCATTGTAGCAGGACTGGTTGGCGACTTCTTCAACATGTACAAGGAATTCTTCGCCATGCTCTCCGGAATTTTGCTCATACTTTTTGGTTTCATGCTAATCTTCAACCAGGGATTTTCATTCATTGATTTCAAAGTAAGGCACAAGCCAAACCACGGCTGGGGAGTTTTCTTCCTTGGCTTTTTCTTCGCAATCGGCTGGACGCCCTGTGTAGGGCCCATCCTTGGCGGCATCATTGTGCTGGCGAGCGGCGTCGGCAGCGTCCTGAAATCAACACTGCTATTTGCGTTTTATGCGCTGGGAGTTTCCCTGCCCCTCATGATTGTGTCATACTTCTCAGACAAATATGATGTTGCGAAATGGTTCACCAGCAAACACATAGAATTCACCATGTTCGGCAAGAAAATCCACACGCACAAGTATGGCATCATCGGCGGCATTCTACTAATACTTATCGGGCTCATCATGCTGTCTTTCAAAGGCACAAGAGTCTTCATGACAGAGATACCAAAATACACGCCCTGGGGCATGACCATGTTCACAAACGTCAATGAATGGCTGGTCCAATCATCGTTTTTCACCTCGCGCACGGCGAATATCATCGGGATAGTAATCGCACTCATCATACTATATGTAATCTGGAAAGCTATACGTCATCATAACAAATAATATAAACCACCAATCAACACGCCACACCATGGAAGGGGAAAAGGAAGTCATTGCCGCATTAAGCTCGCACGGAAAAAGAGAGCAGGAAAAACATGCGCGAGAAGAAACGCAAAAGCAAAAGGAATCAGAACAGGAGCTCAAGGCGCGCCGCAAGAACTATCTCTGGATTGGCATCACCATCATTGTGCTTGTCGCGTTCGCGATTGGCGTCGGCTATCTCTACCTGAACAAGCCGGAAACGTATACGCAGGGAGAAGTCCACTGGCATGCGTTCCTTGACATAACTCTTTGCGGGCAGCACAAAGATCTTCCTTTAGCAGAAGAAGGCGATAAAGTGCACGGCAAGAACTACAGAGGCATACACTTGCTGCATACACATGATGACAATACCATCCACATCGAAGGAGTCGTCCAGAAGAAGGAAGACATCGCACTGGGGCTCTTCTTCGACGCAATTGGCGTGACCTTCGACAAAGACAAATTATTTGAGTACAAAAACGGAGACCTGTGCCCGGACGGAAAGCAAGGCATGCTGAAAATGTACGTCAACGACCAGCCACGCACAGACTTCAGGGACTACGTGCCATTCGCAGTCCAGGACGCGCGCAAACAAATCATCAAGTTGGTCTTTGAGTCAGAAGGAATGGCAGTTACTGAAGAAAATCAGACCAGCGTTCAGCCAGACGAAAATCAGACCGGCGCTCAAGCAGAAGAAAACCAAACAACTACTCAAAGTTCGTAAAGCTTATATACTAAAAGCGTTTCAAACACTGTAACGCTTGGGGTGACCCGATGAACAAAGAACAAAAAGAAACTGAGGTGAACAGCACAACGGTGTGGATTATCGCCATTGCTGCAGTTCTCATACTCTTCAACCAGATACAATTATTCCAGCTCAGCAATATGCTCGGAACGCCAATCTTCGGAAGCGCGTTCACTTCAGTCAAGACGTTCTCAGGCGGAGATCTCAAGGACATTGACATCAACGGCATCACGAGCACTGCACAGGCAATCGCGGCAACCATAGACCTTGACAGTGGAAGTGATGCACAGACGGTCATCAACAAGATGATACCAAAAGGAACGCCAAGCTACGGTACAGAACTTGGCATCTCATATGACGATCCGGTCAAGGCACTCAACTTCCTTGCGCGAGAACTCTACCCGCGCATCAATCAGGATGTGCAAACAAACAAGCCAGAAGTATGGACAAGATACTTGAACCTGGCAACCAAGCCAGTCGGCATCAGCTGCGAATACTGCTGCGGAATTGGTCCAATAGGCGTTTCAGCAGACGGAAAATCGCGATGCGGCTGCGCCCACAACCCGGCAATCCTCGCACTCGTGCTATACCTGATGGACAGGACAGACATGACTGATGGGGAAATCCTTAGGGAAGCGATGTACTGGAAAGCGCTCTGGTTCCCCAAAGACATGGTCAAACTCGGCCTGCAAATCTCAGGCGGCGATGCCAGCGTTCTGGCAGACGTCCCGAGCCAGGTCGGCGGATGTTAAATTTACTACGGAGGCAGCACCGAAACACGACTTGAAAACGAGTTTTCAAGTTCCCGCCAACTTCGTTGGCGTGATTTCGGCTGGTCTCCTCGTAAAACTCGGAGGTACTAACATGGACAAAAATGTCGTAATTGCAATCGTGCTCGGCGCACTCGTGCTGATAGCAGGAGTCCAAGCGTTCCAGCTGTTTTCGTTGAAAGGCAAGCTGGCAAGCGGACAGATAAGCACCAGCACCTCAACAGCAGCAAGCGGCGGCAGCGGCGGAAGCCCACAATTGCCACCTGGTCTTGAGAGCTTGCCTAGTCAAGTCGGCGGCTGTTGAACCCTTATTTTTTCTTTTTTTTGGTACTATATTGTGATAACTTTCGCGCAAAAAGCAGGGCAAAAGCATAAATACCACCTGTTCTCGAAAGCAAAATAAGGGGGATACGCATGGAAAAATCAAAACTGACAAATATCAACACATATCTGATGATTGCACTCGTGATTGTAGTCGCAATCGGGCTCTATTTCACACTTTCTGTTCCAAAGATAGAACAACCAAAGCCGGTCCCTCCACGCGAGGTAACACTCACTGTTCTCGGCACAGACTGCGAAGGATGCTTCAACATAACCGCTGCAGTTGACTTCATCAAACAGCAAAAGAACCTCAATGTTACGGCAACAACCGAGCTCAACATAGCAGACTCTGCGGAAAAAGTCAGTGCATATGGTATAACCAAACTACCTGCAATGGTAATCACCGGCAATGTCACCAACCTGACAATACCAAACTTTGACGCAAAAGAAAACGCACTTGTCTTTGACAAGGCGCCTGCGCCATACTACAACGTGGCAGAAAAACGTGTCGTCGGCAGGGTCACCGTCATCCAGCTTGAAGACAAGACATGCACTGACTGCTTCAACCTCAGCCAGATTACAGCGCAATTGAGCCAGGCAGGCATCAAGCTCTCCAGCCAAAAGACCATAGACGCAAAAAGCGAGGAAGGCAAAGGTCTTATTGCGAAATACAAGATAGAAAAAATCCCGTCACTGATATTCAACAGCGATGCACTTGAGTACGACGTTATCAAGGAAGTCTGGGACCAGGTAGGCAGCAAGGAAAGCGATGGCTCGCTCGTGCTCAGATTCGTCAACCCGCCATACATCAACGTCAGCACAGGAAAAGTAGAAGGACTTGTGCAGCTTACTGCGCTGGTCGACAAAAGCTGCGCTGACTGCTACAATATCAGCGTATTACAAACACTTCTACAAGAAGGCTTCAGCATGATATTTGGAAAGGAAGAGACACTTGATGTTTCCAGCGCCAAAGGAAAAATGCTGGTAAAGAAATACAGCATAGAGCTCATTCCAACCGTAATCTTGTCAAAAGAAGTCAGCGCCTATCCCAATTTCGCTGAGGCATGGGTACAGGTTGGCAGCATGGAAACCGATGGCTTCGCAGTATTCAAGAAAGTTGAAATCCTGAAAGAATACTTCGGACAGCAAGGCACTGCTCTTGTATACAAGAACCTGACATCCGGGCAAGTTGTCAATGGCTCGGAATCACCGGCAGAACCAGAAGCGGAAATAGCGCCGCCAGAAGCAGAACAATAATTTTTTTCATTTACTTTTATCCATTCTTGCACAATAAAGCTTAAATACTTCCATCATTACAGTACATCACATAAAAATTGGTGAGGGGCATGAAAGCAAAATACCGTTGTGGCGCCTGCAACTGGAAGTTTACCAGGAATTACCAGCCGAACCTGTGCCCGTACTGCGGCAAGGCCTCTGTCGACATCGACGCCACCCAAGCAGCAGACGAATTATTGAGAGAATTACAATAAAGCCATATTCTCAAATACCTGAAGATACCAGTCCAATCCACAAGATTTATCAAACCAATGCAATAGCTGCCCTGCATGAGGGTGTGGATAGCGTTTGGCATTCTTGTCATTATTATCTTCGCAGTACAATTCGCCGGAGCGATTCTCTCAGGCGGCAGCTGCCCAAAGAACGTATACGGCACAAACGAAGAAAATAAAATCAAATACTTCTCATCGCCTCTCTGCGTTGCGTGCTGGGCACAAAAACCCATCATCAAACGAATAGCGGCTGAACATGGCGACAAATTCCTCATGGAAGAATACGATGTTGACCTATGCAGAGAATCAGCAGCGCCGCACTATATCAGAGGCATTCCTGCGTTTATTGTAAACGGTACGGTCATCTATGGACTCCAAAGCGAAGAAGCGCTCAAGGGGATGATAGCATGAAATACAGAATACTGCTTGCAGCACTCTGCCTTGGCATACTGATTGGAGTTACGCTGTTTGCGCAGCCAGAAGTGCGCTCGCTTACAGGTTCTTTTGAACAAGACTGCTATGTTGAGAATGTGTTGTGCAAATGCGGTGAGAATGAATGCGTGTGCGGCAATCAGACGGTGCCGGCAGACTATTGCTCAAGCGATTAAGTTTTCCAAGAATTTCTGTGATTCAGAATCGTTTGTCCGGTATGTCTGAAGTGTTAGCGGAGCAAGCGGCTGTCCTTTATACAGAATATGATGGAAATAGTTTATTCCATGGATGGCAACAGGAAGCAACGGCTTTCCCTCTCCATCAAACGCTTCGCTTTCCCATACGTTGCGTGCAGCAGCTTCTGCCGGAGGAGTTTCAAACTGTAACAGTTTTTCCTTCAACGTTCTGCCAAGCTTTCTAAATTCTTCTTTTGGGCATGCACAATTGTCATTGAACACAAGGTCGTCTCCACTTATTTTTTTGGCAAGCATAATGCTTCCAAGCTCAATAGGAGCAATGGTACGCTTGTGCCTGCTGTACTCTTGTGCATACCTTAGAACAAAACGGTCATTAAAGCCACCAGACTCGAGGTATGGGCTGACTTCGAGATCAAAACTCACCCGCGCCCACCGCTGCAGCTCAAGGAGCTTGCGGTCTGTTTTTTTCGAAAGCGCCTGCAGTCCCTCGTACAAGTGCCGCTCCCCCGAATCACTCATGGTAACCACTTGCAAGTGACTACTATTTATAAATGTTTCTATGCGGCAAGCCTTCTCATCAACTTAACATACGTCGCTGTTGACTCGACCTCTGGAGCAACACTGAGAACGTCATCGATTATGCTTTGCACAGCCCGCTTCCAGACTTCAACAAGTTCGGTCGCATTCCTGATTTCTCCTGTCCTGGACAACTCTGCCTTGAATGCTTCCAAACGAGCAGCAATATCTTCAAGCAAATTCTTGGCTTGCTTATCCTCGCGACCCAGAGCTCCTGCGCCCTGTGATATGTCTTTCACGGCACCATTAATGGCGGTTTGAACAGGGGTGGTAGCAATACTCAACCGCAGTTTGGGATTGGCTTTCCAGTCGTCAGCAGAACTTGACAGCCGTGTCCATACATTATTCAACGCATCAAGAGCAATCTGATATACCTGTCCTTTTGTTACCATAATATCATTCCTCCTTTGCTGGAAAATCTGAGTAAAGACTACTTATAGTTTTCTGTATTACAGTACATACACAAAGCTTTAAAAGCAAGCTTGTCATTATTATTTTAATGAAGACAGAGACAATCTTTTACACAGTTGGTGTATTGTTCCTGATTGCGACCATTCTCTACTTCACTTGGGAATATTTGTTCAACCTCTCACGCGGCATGAAATTGATTGCAATCACTGCCCTTGTTCTGTTCTTCTGGTTCATGGGACACTATCTCAAGGAGCGTGATGTCTGATGACTTGGGTCTGGCCAGTTTTCCTAGTGCTGCTTGTACCTTTACTCGTTGTCCTTTTTGTTGTATATTTACGCGGCAAAAAACTCTACCGGTTATGCTACATCTGCAGCGTGTTCACGTATGCCATGCTGGCAATGTACGTTATAGATGCGTATGACTTACGAAGAAATTCCATCGTACTAATACTCGCATTCTCATCTCTCCTGATGATTGGCATTGGATGGTGGATGCACAAAAGGAGAGAAGAATGAACCGCGATCTGCTTATTGCTTCCATTCTAATAGTCATTATCGTTGTGATAACTTTGTTAAGCGCGAGCAACATCGGATTCCACATGACGCGCCAAACCGCGCCTTCTATCGCGAAAAGCCAGATGATTGTGATACAGCGAGAAGGAGAACCCTATCCGCCAATTCAGAAAGGAATTCCCGTGCAGGTAATAACCGCATCAAACTCTATTATTCCACGACGGTTGCCACTGGGACAGGCACACGGCTGCCTGTACAACCCCCTGGAACAAGGTGTGGACGTACAGATGAGATATGATTATCCGGCTACAATGCCATCACGCGAATTTGAGATTCCACCTGGAGAAATCATAGACATCGGAATTGGAGAGACAAAAACAGTCACGCTAAGCGTAATACCGTATGTCGTATGGGAGCCACGCGCCGGTCCAAAACAACAACCACAGAACTTCGACACACTCTACATCTTCATCTCAGACGAAGAGGATTACTTCTACCCACAGTGCTACAACCTGCCTGCAGAACAGCAGGCGAAAGCAATTAAAATTCCTTTAGTCTAGAACCAGCCGCGCATCAGCTGCCTTGCCTTCTTTCTCATTAATGAAAAACGGGTTCACGTCAAGCTCCTGCAACGCTGGAATTTTTTCCGGCAGCTTTGACAGGGCAATCATTGCTGCCATCAACGCCTTTCTGTTGACTGGTTTCTGGCCCCTGACACCACTCAGCAATGCCTTACCCCTCAATTCATCAAGCATCTGCTCAGCATCCCTGCTGGTAATCGGGCATACACGGAAAGCAACATCCTTGTACACTTCCACAAAAATCCCGCCAATGCCTGCCAAGAGCACATGACCAAAAGTCGGGTCGTTCTTGATACCCAAAAACATCTCAACACCAGAACAATGCTCTTGCACCAACACTTTTCCCTGTTTAAGGAATTTAGAAGAAGTTTCGCGCACGTCATCAAGATTATGGGCGATTTTCACCCCACCTGCTTCTGTTTTATGAACTACTTTCGGTGAAATGAGCTTGAGAACAATTGGAAAGCCATATTGCTTTGCGTACCTCTCGACCTGAGCCACAGAAGCAGCCACTTTGTGCCCTGCAACAGGAATATTCAGTCTGCCTAATGATTCGTCAACCGTCAATATCATTTGTCGTCACCTGGCACGCCACGCAAGAGCAAAAGCCCAAGAGCAAAAAAGACAATCAATGAAATCAGCGCTGCCTGATAGCTCACGAAGCGAGCCAAGGCACCAAAAATAATCGGGCCCAGCACGCCGGAAAACTTGTCTGTGAGCTCCAAAAAGCCAAAAAACTGGCCGACATTCGCCTTGGAAACCATCTGCACAAGCTTTGGACGCTGAGCGGTCCATACCGTGCCAAGAGCAGCGCCTCCCAGAACGCCTGCAATCACGAACATGGCCAGATTTGTGACAAAATACAGCAGCACAATCACGAGCAGCCACGCAATGCCTGCGCCGACAAGCACTTTCTTGGGACCATACTTGTCAACAAGCTTGCCAGCGAGAAAACTTCCACCAACAGCGCCGAGCGACTGAACAGTATAAACGATGAAAAACGCCTGCACGCTCAAATTAATCTGCTGCTTGGCGTACAGGAACAGGAAGACGATGACTGCATTGATTGCATCAGCATAACAAAACATTGCCAGCAGAAAGAGGAAGAATGACTTGTAACGGGGAATATTCTTCAACGTCGACCATACTTTAGAAAAGCCTTCACGGATATGCATGCTGACAGAGTGTTTGTCCTTAACAACTCTCGGTTCACGAAGGCCAAAAAATGTGAACAGAGAGAACAGGAAGAACATGATTGCAGTTGCAGCAAAAATCGCGCGCGCTCCCTCTGCGGTCTCCCAGCCAAGACGCATGAGAATCAAGGCCGCGATTGCCAACGAGATCAACGTGCCCAGATATCCCATCGAAGTGCCGATTCCAGACACGTTACCCATTTCAGAACGCTTCGCAATCTTCGGCAATAACGCGTTATATGTCGTCAATGCGCCATGGTAAGCGAAATTCGCCAGAAAACCGGCAAGAAGCGCCCATTGCAGAGAAACGCCAGCAACAAGCCAAGTAAACAAGCAGCAGACGATGGTGAAAAAGATGACGAATGGCATCCGCCTGCCAATGGCGTCACTCCACGCACCAATGGCTGGAACAATCAGGCCAACAGCAAGCATGCTCAGCCCAAATACAAGACCAATCTGGAACTCGTTGCCGCCCAGAAACGTCTTCACGTAAAAAGGAAAGAAGAACGTCACAAAGAGCGCAGAGAAGATGGTATTTGCCAGATCATACATGCCCCAAGCAAAAACCTCTTTCTTTTTCATGGCACGAATGTAGAATACGCCGTTTTTAAATGTTTACCCGCCGTTCGTGTAACGCAGCAAGGCACGGTCCCAGTCAATAGTGAAATTCTTGGCATCAGGGCACAATACTTTCATGTCATCAATCGTGACAACAACAGTTTCGGTCGCCAGCCTGTCGCGGGAAAGCCATAAAGAATATGATATCCAACCCTTGAAAAACTTCGCGCCCAAATAATCAAAGCGTGTCTCTTTTTTCACTTCAATCGGCCATCTTGTATTCTGACTTTCGATTCCCAGCCAGTTCAAATCATAGCACGATGAATTCTTAACAGCGTTTTCCAGCAATGGAATCATCTTGTGCTGCTGCGCGATAGTCAGGTCAACGATGTCAGTAACGTTCTCTTCAACAACGCTTTCAACCGGCACAAGTGTTTCAGCCACAGTAGGTGTTGCGGTGGAAACCTCAGACACGTTCGTTGCGGGAATAACCTGTACAAACTCATTTTCTGGAGTAGAAGTAGGCTCGGATGGCGTCTCGCTTACCTTGGCGCACGCCATAAGAAATAACAAAATGAAAAGCCCCCATCTCATGCGTCAATCGTGCAGGATAAGAGTATAAAATACTTTTGATTCGAAAACTTAATTAATGAGCGTGTGCGCAAGTAGGCGCATGAACAGCGAGCGGTTCCTTTTGATATTATCAATATTCAGCCTGCTCGTGCTTCTTGTGTTCGGAACATTTCTATTCCACATACTTGAAGGCTGGCGCCTGATGGATTCATTCTATTTCACTGGCGTTACAATGCTCACCATCGGCTATGGAGACATTACCCCACACACCGATGCCGGAAAAATCGCAACAGTCTGCTTCGGATTCATATCAGTCGGCATAGTGCTTTACACACTCAACCTCATCGCACGCCTCGCGTTCAGGCAAAAGCTTGAAAACATGAGTTGGATGGCGAAGAAAAGATAACAAACCTTTTTATATAGTTCAGACACTAAATTCTAACAAAAAGAGGCAAACAATGGTATATCCGATAGCCAAACACATCCTGTGGCCATTCCTGTCATCATTCATAAAGCGCATTGACGGATTAGAGAATCTGCCGGACAAGCCATTCATCCTCGCGGCAAACCATGAAAGCTACGTTGATGGCGCCCTTTTTGTGATGGCAGTCGCGTGGTACAAGAACAAACAGCTCTGCTATTTTGCAGTCAAAGACAAATTCACCGGACCATTCTGGGATGCAGTGTTCAATCATTTTGGTGCCATACGCGTGGACGGAAGCCTGCCAAAAGGGCTCAAGGCGCTCAAGCAAGGAAAATGCATGGGAATCTTTCCGGAAGGCGGAAGAACATACACAGGCAGGCTACAACCAGTAAGGCACATTGGTCTTGGCGTGCTCGCCCTGCTCAGCAAGGCGCCAGTCGTGCCGGCAGCAGTGCATACTTATGATTTCTGGAACCGGCACCAGATTGTTCCTACATTTGAAAAAAACATTGTCATCACGATTGGCGAGCCAATGACTTTCTCTGGCAAGCCAACAAAACCAGCAGCAAAAAAAGTTGTCAGAGCAGTCTGGAAGGAGGTGAAACGCCTTGCGCGAATATCTCACACTCGATGAACTGAGGAAGTATACATTTGAAAAAATCGCCCGGCTGCAGAATCTGCGCTTCAGGGCAACCTGCAGGTATATGCTGCCAGCAGTTCCCTTCTACAAGAAACTGTTCAAAGACTATGGCGTAGACCCGTTTTCATTGCGCACTGTTGATGACTGGCAGAGAAAAGGGTTGCCGCTCATCAAAAAAGCGACCTATATGAAAAACCCTGCAGACTTTGTCGTCAAACCAGACCTCAAGACAGTATTTCCAAATCATTTCGCCTTCCTTGATAATCAGCAGGAATACGCGAGTGCGGTAGAACTGTTGTTCTCGCAACACAAGAAAGAAGTCCTCAAGAATTACTATTCACCAAAGATGCTTATTTTCTCAGGTGGAACAGAAAGCGGGCAACCTACCCCTGTACTTCTGACCGGCGCACAAAAATTTGACAACCTGATGCCCCTTCTCAAAATAATCGGCGACATCGTTTTACAAAACTTCAATCCGGAAAAGACCGTCGGCATGAATGTTTTCCCCTACGCACCACACCTCGGCTGGCATGCAGTACATCATGCACTTGACATAAATGCAGACCTGAATTTGTGCACAGCAGCAGGAGGAGCAATGCCCACAGAACGGCTCATAGCACTGGCAGACAAGGCAAAGCCAAACATCATCTGCGGAATGAGCGATTACTTACGAAACAGATTCCTGCCATTGGCAATTGAGAAAAAAATAACCCTGCCAGAAGAAGTCATCTTCATCAACGGCGCGCAAAAAATGCACGATGCTGAACGCGACAAAATAGCAGCACTCGCACGCAAAGTTGGCGTCAAAAAAGCAATCGTTCTCGACCTGTACGGCGCCAGCGAGCTCAAAGAGGCACTTTTGCCAGAATGCCGGCAAGGAAGCGGCTACCACCACCTTGCGCCACTCAGTGCCATCATACAGACAGTGACTGTGAGCCACGCAACAGCAGACGTCATAGACGAATGGGACTTTGCGCCGAATGGCTACGCTGCAAGCTGGAACACCGATGGCGCGGGAACGCTTCTTGCTGGCTATTTCATTGGAGACAAATACGAAAAAGTGGTCAACCAGCAATGCCCGCACTGCAAACTGAATGTGACGCGCGTGTACGATATCAACAGAATACGGGAAGTTGAGGCGCAACTGCAGTTCACCGGCATTGTAGAGGAAAAAGTCAAAGGAGCACGCGTGAATTTGGTGGCAATCAGAGACGTTGCGCTTTCATTGCCGGAAGTAAAAGAAGCGCAAGTTTACTTGCACAGAAAAAAAGGAACGCTTGAGCTGCGTTTCATATCAGATGCGCCTGCAAAAGCAAAACAAAAGCTGACAAAACTCTTTGCCGGAGCGGAAATACGCCCCAAAATTGTTTCCAGCACGCTACAAAAATTGCAAGGAGACAAAATCAAATTTGAGGGCATCAAAGTAGAATGAACCTCGATCCATTCTTCCACGCCAAAAGCATAGCTGTAATCGGAGCAGCAAGAGAGCCAGGCAAAATAGGCAATACCATACTCAAACAGCTTATGGGCAAGGATTTCAAGCTCTATCCAGTAAATCCGAATGCAGCTGACATACTTGGACTGAAATGCTATGCGAGCGTGCTGCAGATTCCTGCCAAAGTGGAATTAGCAGTAATTGCAACGCCAGGAGCCACTGTGCCAGGCATCCTCGACCAGTGCGGCAAAAAAGGCATTCGTCACGTTGTCATCATCTCAGCAGGCTTCAAAGAAGTCGGCAACCTGAAACTCGAGAAAGAACTGGAGGACAAGCTCAAAGGAAACAAAATAACTTGCATAGGGCCAAACTGCCTCGGCATATTTGACGCGCATAGCCACATGGACATGCTCTTCCTGCCAAAAGAACGCCTGAAAAGGCCGCATCCCGGCGTAATATCGTTTATTTCTCAAAGCGGAGCAACAGGGAGTGCTGTGCTTGACCTTGCCGCACACGAGAATTATGGCTTTGCAAAATTCATCAGCTACGGAAATGCCGCAAATGTCGATGAAAGCGATTTGCTGGAGTATCTGGCAAAAGACCCTGATACCAAAATCATCTGCATGTATGTCGAAGGCGTGCATGACGGTAAAAAATTCCTCCAGACAGCCAAAAACTGCAAAAAGCCAGTCATTGTTATCAAAGGAGGGGTAACCGCAGAAGGCGGCAAGGCAGCCAAGAGCCACACCGGCGCACTTGCCGGAAGCGCAGAAGTCTATTATGGCGCGTTCAAGCAGTCAAATGTTGTAGTTGCACACAAAATGGAAGAATTGTTTGAATTCGCCAAACTCTTCGAGAAAATAAGAGCGCGTGCCTGCGGAGACAAAGTACAAATTATCACCAATGGCGGCGGGTATGGCATTCTGACAGCAGACGCGGTTTCACATTATGGGTTAAAGCTTGCGCAGCCGGGAAAGCCAATACGCGCCTTGCAGAAACTTTTTCCGCCGACAGTTGTGCTTGAAAACCCAATAGATGTGCTTGGTGACGCTACTGTTGAACGCTACAAACTTGCGCTCGAAGCAGCAATAAAGGATACCAATAACGACAGCATAGTCCTTATCGCATTAACACAAACACCCTTGCTGGATAATGAAAAGCTTGTCCAGATTGTGCGAGAGTTACATCGCACGTCCCACAAGCCAATAATCCTCGTCACGACCGGCAGCGAATACGCAATTACGCTCAAGAAGAAATTTGAAGCAGGAGGACTGCCGTGCTTCACCTTCCCAGAAAACGCGGTCAGAGCGCTCGCGGCGTATACACATTATTGCATGAATTCTTAATAAGCATCCAGAATTTCGAAATATTGGGCATTTATATCATCTAAACTGGACTTTTTGGAAAATAGGACCTTATTCTTTCCTATTTGTCAAAATTTCTTCTAAAAACTTTAACATGCAGAAAGAACTCTACTTTCGGTGTTATGGATACAGATGGGGCTATAGAGAAAACAAAAGCACTGGCAAGAGTCCAGAAATTCACGCCTGCACTACTTTCTGAACTTTCGGACATCATAATCCCTCCTGAATTCAGAGGAACAACAAATGCCGGAGTCGTGCAAAGGGCCCAACGGGCATATGAAAATGCAGAACAGACCGGAGATACGCTATCAGAATTGCACGACAAATACACAAATTGCCTGATGAAAATCGCTTTTGAGAAAAAACCTTTGAACGAAGACGGGCAAATGACACAGATTGTTCCCCTCGCAAACAACCGTTCACTTGCCGTTCTGCACCGCAGCATGCTGGAGGAATATCGTGCCAAAACAGGGCTGAACGAGCTCCGCGAACACCTGAAGAAAATGCTCATCCAATACGTCTCCTTTGAGAAAGGACTTGAAAACCTTCTCCAACACGCAGATGATTACAGGGGTTTTCTTCCACCGCCAAAATTCGCAGTGGCTGACCACCTGAAGGGTCTGGATTTGTCTCCTGAAGCTAAAAAACTCAACGCACATTACCCTGACATCACTGCAGAAGAGGTTGCCTGGCTCTCAATTGCGAATCTTGACAATCCTCACTGGCATTACAACGCAATTCCACCTGTTTACTATCCGCCCGCGCTGATAGACATGGATCTTGACGGACTCAAGTTCGCTTTCGGTACAATCGACGAGCGGCTGGAAGACAATATGTATGCCACGAACCATTTCAAAATAGGCGGTTTGACTGGCGCCAGTTATCAATACGCGCTTGTTCCGTTCAATCACAACGTCTCCCAGGTCATCAGAGCTCTCGTGCTGCTGAGCCTGGATGATGCTGACCTGTTCAAAAGAGTGTGGGAAGAACAGGATTCGGCCGCATTTGGCCGCGGCGATGCGATGCTTCTCAAATCATTCCTCGAAAAGAAGAAAACCTGCGATTTTTCCCAGTCATTGGAAAAACTGCTGACAGAGCGCATTCTTACTCCCAACGACATTTCATCAGCACGTCAGGACATTACCGAGTACTACCTGGGACTTAACATCGACCAGACAGACTACGGCAATATCAAAGACTTTGTCAAGCTCATGGGAATGTTATCGCGCCTGCCAAACTTTGTGGAGAAGGAACAAAAATTCAATGGGTACGTAAAAGCGTATGGCACCAGCATAGAGTTTATCACCATGGATGGAAGTATTGAAGACTCTGTGCCACTGTGCGAGCACCTGTTGCACAACGTTTCCTACCAGTTCCAGGCACACGTCACTGACATCAGCAAACAGAACAAAGTAATGGAAGAAGTATTTGATTTACTGAAAAAGCGCGTTGACCAGAAAGTCGCGGGCAAACATCACATGGCCATCGACGCAGCTCAGAAGCAGATTTTCGAAAAGTATGGAATATTCGTCCCAACCAACGTTTACACGCGATCCCGTGAATCTCATCCGTTGGAGATGATTGTAAGACGGTCAGGCAACGATGAGTTTGTCGAGCACACTGTAAAATTCAGCTTTCATGAACTGCACATGCTTGAACAAATCCTGGAAAATCTGCCAGAAAGTTCAACGAGACATGTTCGTTCGATTTTCAAAGAACAGGGCAGTGCAGAAACGATATATACAATCAGGACTGGAACGGTCGAA
>Ga0247727_10003984_pt1 | contig 31962 bp, 27 predicted proteins | sample WisWelCaveWW1625_FD_202498 | JGI IMG/M metagenome (GOLD analysis project Ga0247727, IMG submission 202498) | Biofilm microbial communities from Wishing Well Cave, Virginia, United States - WW16-25 | ecosystem: Environmental > Aquatic > Deep subsurface > Groundwater > Cave microbial mat | place... | reverse complement strand
AACGAGTACCCCAAGGTCGAGGTCAGCGACGAGCAGCTCGCCGCCGTCAACATCACCCGCCACGACTTCCACCCCGAATGGAACTACACCATCAACCCATCACCTAAATGATGGACGCTCCCTAAGGCTCTCGTGTTCAAGGATGCGCTCAAACGGGCATCCAATCCGCTGCGCACGATCCGCGAGGGCTGCGAGCACCGTGCGTTCGTCGTCGCTCAGCGGGGGATCGGCGCTCATGGCTGCGCAGCCTTACAGGTGAGGGCATCGAGGGAAGGTTTTTGCCTAAGGGTTTCGGGGCGGTTGTTCGCTCCGGCTAACGCTTGGGAGTGGTCAAGGGCTGGCCGGGAGGTCGGGTGCCTGCCACCAGCGAATGTCGAAGTGGCACGGACTGGTCTCGGTGGCAGCGCCGTAGTTCTGTCCGTCGATCGCCTCGCTGTAGAGCAGTCCAAATTTCCCGCCGTCGCCCGTCTGTGGCCGCACGTCCGTGCGGATTGGGTCGGCTGGTGATAACGCGCCGCGCAGGAGGAGTTGCGGTGCAGTCATCGCATGAAGGTCCTTGAGCAATACGTCGGCTTGACCGCCCCCATCGAAATGGAGGCAGATCGTGCGCACCTCAAGCACGCCCGGTACGACCACCCTGGGAGTTGCGACCGGCCAGTTCTCGTCTGGGGAGCCCGAGCCGAAGAACGGGATCTGATCCTGTTCACCCTGCCAGCCGTCGATAGCGCTCCCGGTGCCCGCCGGTCCTTGCGGGCCGGTTGTACCGGCCGGGCCGGTTGGTCCCGTGTCACCCACGGGTCCGTCGTCTCCCGCAGGTCCGGTGTCGCCGACCGGCCCCTTGGCACCGGGGAGCCCGTTCGCACCCGGTGGACCGTTCGCGCCGTTCCCACCGTTGGCTCCGTTAGCGCCGGGCTGCCCGGCGGGTCCCTGCGCGCCCGCAGCCCCCGTCTTGGCGAGCTGTTTCTGCACGGCCTTCGACAGGTCCTTGCTGCTGATGGACCCGTCCTTGATCTGCTTGCCGGTGATGAGCTTGGCAGCCGTCGCAGTGCCAGCCGTTGCGACCACCAGGCCGAGGATGAAGGCCAGCGCCACGGCGGCACGGCCTTGGAAAATGCGCGGCATCCCAATCCCTCCCAGATAGGTTCTGGGACGACCGTATCCGCTGTGAGATGTCTGCGCGGGCGTCGCCTCAGACGCTGGGCCAGCCGACGACCTGACCGACGACGGCGAACGGGTCTTGCGCTTGCTCGGCGGCGATCAGGTCTTCGATGGTCGGCCGGTAGCCGTCCTGCCACGGCGGGACCCACGGGCGGGGCGGTACCTGCCGCCGGACGCGTTCTGCTTGACGCCGGGCGCGCGCTCGCGCGTCGTAGGCCACTTGCCGGTGAGCGTGGGAGCAGTAGCGCGCGTGGCGGCGCTTGCCGGGCGGCATCGGCTTGCCGCAGTGTTCGCAGACGTGGGCCACGGCTGGACGGTATCGCGGGGCCACAGCGGGGCCACAGGCGATCCGGAGCCACTCGACGCGCTGGCCCGAAAAGACGAAACCCCCGCGTTAGCAGGGGCTTCGGCGATGGGCACGGCTGGTTTCGAACCAGCGACCTCTCGCGTGTGAAGCGAGCGCTCTCCCGCTGAGCTACGCGCCCTCGTGGCGCCGAGTGTACGCAACGTTGACCGCCGCGCGGCTCATGAGAGGATCGTCGCCAGACGACGCCCGAGACCCGAGGATGAGATGACCGACCTGCCGTTCGACATGCGCAGCGAGGGCTGGGACAGCGCGGCAGCGGCGTACGACCGCTCGGTGCGGCGCCTGCTCGGCCCGTACGGCGAAGAGGCGCTGGAGCTGCTCGATCTCGGGTCCGGTGAGCGCCTGCTGGAGGTCGCCGCAGGGCCGGGAACGATCACCCTCGCCGCCGCGCGGACCGGCGCGTCCGTCACCGCGACCGACTTCGCTCCGCACATGGTCGAGCGTCTGCGCGCGAACCTCAACGCCGGCGGCGTCGGCGGCGTCACGACCGCGGTGATGGACGGCCAGGCGCTCGACCTGCCCGACGACTCGTTCGACGCGCTCTGCTGCGCGTTCGGCCTGATGTTCTTCCCCGACAAGGCGAAGGGCTGCGCCGAGGCGGCGCGCGTGCTCGCCCCCGGCGGCCGCGCGGCGTACACGACGTGGGCCGACCCGGCTCAGAACCGCGGCCTGACGATCTGGCGCGAGGCGGTCGAACGCGTGATGCCGGATCTGCCGATCCCGGACGGCCCGCCTCCGGTGTTCAGCCTCGCCGATCCGGACACGCTCGCCGGACTCCTGACCGGCGCGGGCTTCGAGGACGTGGATGTACGAGAGAGCACGCACGACTGGACGTTCTCCTCTCCCGAGGCATGCTGGGATGAGATGCACGACGCCTCGCCGGTGTTCTTCACCGTCCTGCAGGCAGTCCCGCAGCACGCCGACGCGCTGCGCTCCGCGCTTGTCGATCTGATGCACGCCGAGTTCGGCGACGGGGAGGTCGTCGTGCCGGCGACCGCCAACATCGCCGTCGGCAGACTGCCATCCTGAGTGGAGCCGTACAGCGGCGGCGAACGGCGCCCTGATCCCGATCCGATGGTGACGCAATGACGACCACATCCACCCGCACGCTCGACAACTATGTCGCGGGCGCCTGGACGCCGGCGACGTCGCAGGTGCGACTCGACGTGACAGCACCCGCCACCGGCGAGCTGCTGGCGCGAGTCCCGCTGTCGAGCCGCGCCGACCTCGACGCCGCAGTGGTCGCCGCGCGTGCCGCGTTGCCGGCGTGGCGCGCGGTCAGCGTGATCCAGCGGGCGCGCTGCCTGTTCGCTCTGCGTGAGGGGCTCGAGGCGCGCCGCGAGGAGCTCGCGCAGACAGTCACAGCGGAGATGGGCAAGACGATCGCCGACGCCCGTGCCGAGGTCTCGCGGATGATCGAGATGGTCGAGTGCGCGTGCGCAGTGCCGACGACTATGCAGGGCCGCATCCTCGAGGACGTGGCCCGCAACGTCGACTGCGAGACGGTGCGCCAGCCGGTTGGCGTGTGCGCGGCGATCGTGCCCTTCAACTTCCCGGCGATGGTGCCGTTCTGGTTCCTCCCGTTCGCGATCGCCTGCGGCAACACGTTCATCCTCAAGCCCTCCGAGCAGGTTCCGCTCACGCAGCAGATCGCCTTCGAGGTGCTCGACGGCCTCGGCCTGCCGCCGGGCGTCGTCAACCTCGTGAACGGCGGCCGCGAGGTCGTCGACGGGATCCTCGAGCACCCTGGCATCGACGCGGTCTCGTTCGTCGGCTCCGCGCCCGTCGCCAAGCTCGTCTACGAGGGCGCGGCGCGCACCGGCAAGCGCGTGCAGGCGCTCGGCGGCGCCAAGAACCACATCGTTGTGATGCCCGACGCGGTCGTGCCGCAGACCGTCGACGGGATCATCGGGTCGGCGTTCGGCGCGGCGGGGCAGCGCTGCATGGCGGGCTCCGTCGTCGTGACCGTCGGCGACGCGCACGGGTCCGTCGTCCCGCCGCTGGTCGAGGCCACGCGCGCCCTGCGCGTAGGTGACGGGAGCGACGAGGCGACCGACGTCGGACCGGTCGTCTCGTGTGCCGCGCGCGACCGGATCGCAGGCTGGATCGATCGTGCCGTGGCGGACGGCGCACAGCTCGTCGTCGACGGTCGCCAGGCCGGGCACGACCTCCCCGGCGAGGGGGCCTACCTGGGCCCGACGATCCTCGACGGCGTCACGGCCGACATGGCGGTCGCCCAGGAGGAGGTCTTCGGCCCGGTGCTCACGATCATCCGCGCGGGCTCGCTCGACGAGGCGATCGACATCGTCGGTCGCAGCCGCTTCGGCAACGGCACTTCGATCTTCACCGAGTCGGCATCGGCGGTTCGCCGCTACCGCCACGAGGTGCAGGCGGGCATGGTCGGCGTCAACATCGGGGTCGCCGCTCCCGTCGCGTTCTTCCCGTTCTCCGGCTGGAAGGACTCGTTCCTCGGCGACCTGCACGCCCACGGCACCGACGCGGTCGACTTCTTCACGCGCAAGAAGACCGTCACGAGCCGATTCTTCTCCGACGGGCAGGGGCACGGGGCCTACTTCGTCGAGCGCTGAGGCGATTCGTCCGCACGCCCGTTTACGTTGCGCACGTGACCCGGACGATGCTCACGTCCCCGACTACCACGATGGAAAGCGGCGACGCACCGACTTCGTCGGGTTAGGGCAGGGCCTCGTCGCCCGCCCCGGGCGCGGCGCGCCGCCGAATCCCCCCCTCGGCGGCGCGCCGCACCTCCCCGGCCGGCGGCCGCCGCACGGGCGTCAGCGCTCAGCGGCCCGCCGCGCTCATGTCATCGCGTCGGCATCCTGCGGCTCCTCCTGGTGTCGCTTGGCCAGCGCGCGGATCCTTGCCGACTCGGCGTCCCACCGGTAGACGACCGCGGTGTCGGCGATGCGGTCGTAGAGCGCCTGGCGGCTGCGCCCGACGATGATCCCGAGAAAGCCGACCCCGAGCGTCAGGAACGCGAGAGGGAACGCTGCAACGCGGATCAGCGCGTGCCTGCGGTCGAGCTCGCTCCCGTCAGCCCGCACGATGCGCAGACCGAAGAGCGCCATGCCCGGCGACTTGGCGCGCAGGACCCAGCTGTTGGCGAAGTACACCAGATCCCAGCCGATGTAGACGATGAGCACCGGCAGGCTCTCCTTCGAGAGGTCCAGCGTCCACGGCGTGCCCACGTCGATCGCGGCGCTGAGCAGCGCGAGGGTTGCGCCGAAGCTCAGGGAGATCAGCCCGAGGTCGACGAGGTAGGCGAGTAGGCGCGTGACCGGCCCGGCGTAGCGACCCTGGTGTCTCAGCGCGCGATCGGCGTCGCGGACGGCCGTCGTCACGCGGGCGGCTCCTCGTCTCCCTGCGGGCCCGCGGGCGGGACGAGCAGCCCGGGACCGCGCGGGAGGTCCTCCGGCCTACGCCGAAGGACGCGGTTGATGACCCGGGTGACCGCGTCGTCGACCGTGATCGCCTGGGAGCGGGCGGCGTCGAGCGTCTCGCTCGCGACGCCGCTCGTCGACCGGGCGACGATCGTCCCGAGCTCGGTCTGCTCGACGACGGCGTCCATGTCGACGCGCTGGACGACCTCGTTGACGTCGATCCGATCGAGGATGGCCTCGACGTCGATCCGGTCGACGATCGCGTCGATGTCGATCTCGCCGATGACCCGATCGAGATCGATCCGGTTGACCAGCGCTTCGATCTGGATCTCGCTGACGACGCGGTCGATCGCGATGCGGGAGACGAGTTGGTCGATGTCGATGCGGGAGACGAGCGTGTCGATGTCGATCTCGCTGACGACGCGGTCGATGTCGATGCGGGAGACGAGCGTGTCGATGTCGATATCGCTGACGACGCGGTCGATCGCGATGCGGGAGACGAGTTGGTCGATGTCGACCCGCTCCGCGAGCGAGTTGACGTCCAGCGCCTCGATGACGCCGGGCGCGACGTCCTCGATGATTCGCTGGGCGCGGGTGATCAGCGCGTCGCCGGTGTCGCTGCGCAGGCGTCGGCCGTCGTCGGAGAGCGGGCGCAGCGCCTGGTCAGCGACGCCGGCGACAGAACGCATCGCGGGGAGCAAGGCGACGAACCGCACGACGACCGTGCCGGCCGCCATGCCGACCGACGCCGCGCGCAGCCCGAAGCGCCCCGCGCCGGCCGCCGTGCCCAGCGCCGTGTCAGCTGCCAGCACGATCGGGTGGCGCGGACGCTCCCGCGGGACGGTCTCCCTCTGGAGCTCGTGCGGGTCCGCCCCGTCAGCGTCCATCGCGCGAATCTACTCGGCGGGGGCCGCGCCCGCTGCCCCCGCCCCGCCCACGACGACGGGGAGGTTGCTCGTACTCGCGGGCTGCGCTGGGAACGGGGCCTTCAGGATCCGCAGTCCACTGGTGCGAATGCCTGCTTATAGGAGCTGGCGAGCTCCCGGGTGGCAGTCGTGATCTGCTCCTCGGCGGCGCTGAGCGACAGGTTCTCCGTCAATCCGGCCAGGGCGGTCTGCACGGCCTGGCTGAACTGCTCGTTTGCCTGGGTGACGGCCTGCTTGCGGCCCGGATCCAGGTCGCCCTGCGCGTCCTTGATCGTCTTCAGGTCGTCGACGATTGCCGTCACGTCGGCCTTCGCCGCGGGCAGGCTCGCCAGCGTCGGCGACAGGTTCGTCAGGTTGTCGACCTTGGACGCGATGTTCGCCTTGGCGCCGCAGACCGTCGTCTTGGCCTGCTCCTGCTTTGAGGAGCCGCCGCAGCCGGCGAGCACGAGCGCCGCCGCCGCGAGAGCGACCGGAGCGCCTCGGCGGACGGTGAGGGAAATCGGGCGTGCCGGCATGGTTCCTCCTGGAACGATCTGCTCAACCGAACCCTGCCAGGTCCGGCCGTCGCGTGCGCGTGGGGTCCCCGGGGGCTCGCCGGCCGTGTGCGCCTCCCGGCGATGCCAGGGGCGCGTTTGGCGACGCCTCGCCCTCCGTCCAGGGCGTCTGCCGCGCTCGCTACGTTCCTGGTCCCGAGTGCCCCCCGTACCCCCGACGGGAAGGATTCGATGCGCCCGCTCCTCGTAGTCGTCTTCGCTGCCGCGCTGCTTCTATCGCCGACCGCCACCGCCTCGGCCGGCATCTGGACGCCCGTCGCGTCCAACACTACGCAGGACATCACGGCAGTCGACTATCGCGCCGCCGACCAGCTCTACTACGCGACCTCCAACGGAAAGATCTTCAAGAGCGGGGTGGAGCAGCTCAGCGTGCCGGGCGAGACATTCACCGGCATCGAGCTGAACCCTTCGGGGACGGCCGGCTTGGCGACAGCCAACAACGGAAGCTGTACCGCTACAACGGGGCGACGTGGAGCCTCGTCAGCCTGGCGAACACGACGCGCAATCACCTTTGCCCGGGAAGTGGCGGGCCGTTCGCCCAGAACACGGCCCCCACGGGGAACCTGACGAGCGTCTCCTGGAAGAACGACACGACGGCATATGTCGCGGGCGCCGACCGCGGCGTCGTGCTCAGGTCAACCAACGGCGGCGTCAACTGGAGCGATGTCAGCCGGCGCAGCGACGGCGTGTGCTTCGCTGACCCTGGCTCCAACTCGATCCTCTCGGACGTCGCGACCCTGAAGGGAACCGATCAGGTCTACCTGGTGACGGACTCCTTCGGCGCGCGGCGCTTCAGCGCCGACGGGTTCGCGGGGCCGGCCGCCGAGCGCAACAACAGCTCCGTCAACTGCTTCGACGTGCCGAGCAAGATCGCTGTCGACCAGGACAATCCGAATCGCAACTTCGTGGTCGCCAAATGCGTCAGCTCACTGGCCTTCGGGTTCAGCTCTGACGGCGGCGTGAACTACGACATCAGCCTGGAGTACCCGAACGGGAACAGCTTCGCGAGCCTGTACGACGTCGCGCTGGCCGGCGGGACCGCGATCGCGGTCGGCGACAGCGGCGTGATCCTGATCTCGCCCGACGGGCTGAAGGCCTACTTCCAGCCCGCTGACGGCGGCGAGGCGACAACTTCCTGGCGGGCGGTCGACAAGTTCGACGCGAACAATGCGGCCGTCGTCGGCGTGGGCGGCAAGCTCGTCGTCAGCACGCAGGCCAGCGCGATCCCGGACCTGATCGCGCCTGCGGGCACGATCAGCGGCCCAGTCGTCGTCACCGCCGGGCAGCCGACGACCTACACCGCCAATGTCGCGGACAACGCCGGCGGGTCGGGCATCAACCCGGCCGCCTTCCAGTGGAGCGCGACAGGCGTGCCGAGCGCGACCGGCAACCCGGCGGCGATCACGTTCCCGAGCGCCGGCTTCTACATCCTGAACGTCTCCTTCAAGGACCTCGCCGGAAACGCCGCAGCGGCGACTCTCTCGGTCACCGTGAACGCGGCGACCCCCGGCGGCACGACGGTGACGAGGACCGTTCAGGTTCCCGGCGGATCGATCTCGCTCGGCGCCCCGCGGGCCTGCGTTGCGGCAGGCGGCTCGTTCACAGCGACGCTCGCCTTCAAGAAGTCGAGGAAGAAGGGCACGAAGAAGGTCAAGGTGACGAAGGTCGAGTTCTACATCGACAAGAGGCGCGTAAAGACCGACACGAAGGCCCCGTTCCGTCAGACGCTCACGGTGCGAAACCTGGCGGCGGGCTCAACGCACACGCTGAAGGCCCGGGCCACGATCAAGGTCAGGAAGGGCAAGTCGCCCAAGAAGTCGGTCAGTACGACGTTCTCCGTGTGCGCCTGAGCCGAGCCGCGCCTGAGCCGAGCCGCGCCTGAGCGAGACGAGGACGTTCAGCTGGGGTAGAGATCCAGGAATCCCTGGATGAAGTCCCGGGCGTCCTGGTTCTCGGTGCGCTGATACCCGCCCATGCCGGTGCAGAACTGGGCGCCCCCGAAGCTCGTCACGCCGACCTGAACGCCGCCCAGGAACGCCGGTCCGCCGGAGTCGCCGAAGCAGGACCCGCCCCCGAACGTGCTGTTGGCGTCGTTCTCCAGGAACTTGATCACGTCCGACGTGATGTTCTGGATGCCGGCCGTGGTGACGCGCCGGATGCGGTCGCGCACGGCCTGCTGCTTCTGCGGGCCGTCGGCAGGCTTCTCGAAGTACACGCCGTACCCGACCAGGGTGAACGCGGTCTTCTTCAGGCCGCCCTTCGCCCCGAGGCGGTCGAGCAGCCCGAGCGATGCCAGCGCGACCGGCTGGATCCCAGCCCAGACCTCGGCTGCCGGCCGGTCGAGCACGATCATGCCGATGTCGTTGAGCCTGGTGTTCTGCAGCTTGCCGGTCCACTTCGGGCTGGCGTATGCGCTCCCCGTGGCGAACCGCGAGGGGTCGCCGCCGGCCGCGGGCCGCAGCGGCGCCGGGTTGTCGAAGGTCACCAGCGCGCGGCCGATCACGTTCTCGGTGCAGTGCGCCGCGGTCAGGACCAGACGCGGAGCGATCAACGTGTTCGAGCAGCGGAACGTTCCATCGAGCTGCGTGAAGTAGTGCAGGCCGACGTTGGGGTGGCCGTCGCCGTCTGGCTCACCGCCGGTGATTGCGCCGGCAGGCGCGGCCGAGATCAGGAACGACATGGCCGCGAACGCCGCGACGAGATACCTGCGATGCACGATGGACTCCGTTCCTCCCGGGACCTGATCGCGGACCCCCTGGGCCGCTCGTGGCGGAACGCTAGCGGAAATCCGGGCGCCCAGGTGGTCCCTGCCCCCTCGCGCTACGCTTGCCGCGGACCGTGCTAGGCGGGGAGGTAGCGGTGCCCTGTCGCTCGCAATCCGCTCTAGCGAGGCCGAATCCCCTCTCGAGGGGTGGGGCCTGCGGTGTCGCCACGTCGAGCACGGCGCTGATGGCCGGGTCCCGCGCGACGTCGAGCCGTGAACCAGGTCAGGTCCGGAAGGAAGCAGCCTTAAGCGGTGTCCGGCGGGCGTAGCGGGAATCCCCGAGCCGGAGCCGTGCCCCGGCGCCGGCGCCCCCAGACCCGCTTCGAAGGAGGGTGCACGGTCCGCTTTCGCGCTCCGGCCGCCGGCTCATTCTGAAGCCGGGTCTAGGCGCAGCGCGTGAAGACGAGCCAAGACTCGTTGCCGCCGGCCAGCCCGAAACCGGGCGGCGGCAGCGGGACGACCTTGCGCAGGTCGCGCCTGTCGAGGATGTAGTCGCGCGCCACGTCCGCTGTGGCCGGCCGCACGTAGGCACCGCGCGCGATCGGCCCGCGCTGCAGGCTCACGACGTCACCGGGCGCTACGTCGAGCCACAGCGCCAGCAACGGGATCGGGCGATGGTTGGGAACGCCGACCGGGCGGCACGAGGCCGACACGAGCCCGGGCGGCCTGCGCACCAGCGCGCGAAGGTCGTCCTGGATCGCGGCCTGCCGCGAGAGCGCTCCGCGCAGAGCGTCGATGCGGTCGACCTGCGCCGGCGTGAAGGCGATCAGCAGCAGAATCGTCAGCAGTCCGAACCAGGCCCACGGCGTGCGGCGCGAGTCGCCGCGTGGCAGCGCCATCCAGCCGAACGCGCCCGCGCCGCAGAGGATCGCTCCGATCGTCGCCGGCAGCAGCAGGTAGCGCCCGAGGATCGGCAGTCCCGACGCCGCGAGCAAGCAGAACGCGGCCAGCCCGAGCGCCGCCGCGACCACCGCCAGGCGCGCGTGTTCGCGCATCCAGAGCCACGTGAACACGAGCCCCCCGATGGCTCCGAACAGGACCGGCTCACGCAGGATCTCGCCGATCCGCCGCGGGACCGTCCCCGGTACGTCGTCCAGCCCCGTGATGCGCCCGAGCTCACGCGCGGTGTCACGCGTGCCGGTGGGCGAGTGGAGCGGGTCGCCCGTGACGATCCAGTCGCTCAGCGCCCAGAGCAGTGGCCCGCTCGCGGCGATCGCGGCGAGCCGCGCGAGCCGCCGGCGGTCGCGATCACCGAGCGCCAGGTACACCCAGTAAACGGCTGAGAACAGCCAAGCCTCCGGCCTGATCAGCCCGGCGACGGCGAGCAGCGCGAGAACCGGCGCGCCGGCGCGCCGGCGCCGCGACTCGACGAGCAGCGCGCCGAGCACGAGCACGAGGTAGGGGATGTCGATGTAGGCGCGCGCGCCGAAGTCCAGCACCGGGCGCCGCGTGAGCAGGATCGAAGCCGCCAGCACGCCCGCCCACGGCCCGAACCACGCGCTGCCGAGTGCGTAGGTCACCCAGCCGAGCGCGGCCAGCGCGAGGAACGCCAGCACCAGCGCCACGTCGGTGGCGCCCTGCCCGTGAACGCCCGCCTCGCTCGCGAGGCTCAGGGGGGAGAGCAGCACTCCGAGCAGCGTCCCCAGCGGGTGTGGCGTCGGCGCGAGCGGCAGATCGAGGTTCGGGCTTCGTCCCTCGACGAGCTCGCGTCCCCAGACGAGCGAGTAGAGCGTGTCGTAGTTGACGAGACCCGTACCGGCGAGTGCCCAGAGCGCCGCGGCGAGCGCGCCGATGCCGGCCGCGAAACCGGTCGCCCGCCTCACGCTCGCGGCAGCTCCGCGAGTGCGCTCAGCAGCTCACGCGAGGCGCGATCGCCGAGCTCCAGCGACTCCAGCCGGAAGCTCTCGTTCGGCGCGTGGATGTCGTCGGCCGCGACCGCGAACCCCGTCACGATCACCGGGATGCCTTCGCGGCGAGGTCGGCGACGACGGGGATCGAGCCGCCGCTGCGCGTCAGCGCGCAGGGCATTCCGGTCGCCCGCTCGATCGCAGCGCGCGCGAGCTGCACGGCCGGCTGTGCGGCGTCGGTCAGCGCGGGGGCCGCCGTCCTGAAGGTCGCTTCCAGTTCCGCGCCATCGGGTAGAGCGTCGCGCAGCAGGCCCTCCAGAACTGCCCGCATACGTTCGGGGTCCTGGCGCGGCGCGAGCCGCATCGACAGCACGGCGCGCGCCTGCGCGGGCACGATCGTGCGCGCTTCGCCGGCCTGGATCAGGTTCACATCGAGCGAGGCGTCGGCGCCGTTGCGCTCGCGGTACGCGTCACCCGCGCCGGGGGCGACCGGCCGCGCGCCCACCTCGGCGAGCACCTCCGCGCCGCCGCGAAGCGCGCCCCACGAGGCGACCTCCTGCGCCGCGGGGGCGACGATGCCCTCGCGCAGTTCCGCCCGCAGCCGCCCGTCGGGGCCGGGCAGCACCTGCGCGAGCGCGCCGTGCAGCACATGCACGGCGTTGAGCACGCTCCCGCCGTAGATGCCCGAGTGCAGGTCGCGCGGCTGGCAGCGCACGGTCACGTCGCCCATCACCATCCCGCGCAGCCCGAGGGTGATCGCGGGCGTGCGCTCATCCTCCATCGCGCCGTCCATGACGATCGCCGCGTCTGCTCCGCGCGCGTCGGCGGTGACCCACCGCGAGACGGACTCGCCGGCGGGCTCCTCTTCGCCCTCGACGAGCACGCGGACGTTGACCGGCAGCGTTCCGTCGGCGGCCATCGCGCAGGCGGCGTGCAGCAGCGGCAGGAAGTTGCCCTTGTCGTCCGAGGCCCCGCGCGCGTAGATGCGGCCTCCGCGCACGTCGGGCTCGAACGCGGGCGTCGTCCAGGCCGCCGGGTCGCCGACCGACTGGACGTCGTAGTGGCCGTAGATCAGGATCGTGGGCGCGCCCGGATCACTCGCGCGCAGCTCCCCGACCGCGATCGGGTTGCCGCCGAAGCGGTCGTCGAGCGAAGCCTCGCCGCCCGCGCGGCGGACCAGCTCGCAGACATGCTCCGCCGCCGCGCGCAGGTCTTCCGGCGTGCCCTCACCCGTCGAGATCGACGGGATTCGCAGCCAATCCAGCAAGTTCGCAAGCAGCGCCTCGTCCATTGCGCGGCACCCTACCCGCGTGGTCGCACGGCGCGCCGTGGCCGCGCGCGCCGATCACCGTGGGCCGCGCCGACGGGGTACGTACACTGGCCGTCCGTGTCCGCCGGCCCCTCGCTCTACCGCCGCCACCGCCCCCGCGGCTTCGCGGACGTCGTCGGTCAGGAACATGTGGTGCGCACGCTGCGCAACGCGATCGAGCAGGGCAAGGTCCACCACGCCTACCTGTTCGTCGGCTCGCGCGGGACCGGCAAGACGTCGATGGCAAAGATCCTCGCGGCGTGCCTGAACTGCTCCAGCGGGCCGACCGTGGAGCCTTGCGGAACTTGCGAGGCGTGCCTGGCGATCCAGAGCGCCACGTCGCTCGACGTGATCGAGATGGACGCCGCTTCGAACAACTCGGTCGACGACATCCGCGACCTGCGTGAGAGCGTGGCGTTCGCGCCGGTGTCGGGGCGCTCGAAGGTCTACATCCTCGACGAGGCGCACATGCTCTCCACGCAGGCGTGGAATGCGTTCCTCAAGACGCTGGAGGAGCCGCCGCCGAACACGATCTTCGTGCTCGCGACGACCGAGGCGGTCAAGGTTCTGCCGACCGTCGTCGACCGCTGCCACCGTTTCGACTTCACGCGGCCGACGGTCGAACAGCTCTCTCGGGTGCTGCGCAGCGTCGCGGAGAAGGAATCGATCGAGATCGCGCCCGACGCGCTCGCGCTGCTGGCGCGCCACGCGACCGGTTCTTTTCGTGACGCGCTCGGCACGCTCGAGCAGCTCGTCACCTACACCGGCAAGGAGATCGCGACCGACGACGTGCTCGCCGTGCTCGGCGTCGCCGACGAGGACGTTCTGTTCGGCGCGCTCGACGCCGTCGCTGCGCACGACGCGCGCGCGGCGCTCGAGGCCGCGGCGCGCTTCGCCGAGACCGGGCGCGACCTTCAGATCGCCGCGCGCGACCTGGAGGTGCATGCGCGCGAGCTGCTGGTGGTGCGCACGCTGGGCCGCGTCCCCGACGAGATGCGCGTCACGCCGGAGCGCGACGAGCGGCTCGCCGCGCAGGCGCAGCGAGTGCCCGAGTCCGACCTCGTGCGGCTGCTGGACCTGCTCGCGGTCGCGCTGCGCGCGGTCAAGGACGGCGCCGACGCGCGGACCCATCTGGAGCTCGCGCTCGTCAAGACGGCAACGCCCGAGGTCGACGCGTCGACGAAGGCGCTGCTCGCGCGGATCACGCGGCTCGAGGCGGGCGGCGGCACCGCCGCGGTGGCGCCCGCGCCCGGGCCCGCTCCCGGGCCGGCCGTCGCGTCCGCGCCCGCGTCCGGGCCGGCCGTCGCGCCCGCTCCCGAGCCCGCGGTCGCGGCGGCACCCGAGCCCGCGGTCGCGGCGGCGCCCGAGCCCGCGCCGCAGGCCAACGATCCGGCACCAGGGCAGCCCGCGCCACAGGCCGCGGCGCTCGGTCCAGTTGCTCCCGCGGCGACGGACGCGGCGACGCCCACCGCGGCAGCGCGGGCCGCTCCCGTCGCCGTCGCGCCGGAGGCGGCAGCGGTGGTTGACCTGCCGGCAGCCCAGCTCGCGCCCCGCGCCGCGCCCGCGGTAGCCGCGCCGTCCGCGATCACGGCCGATGCGGTCGTGGAGCTTTGGCCGGCGATCATCGAGACCGTTGCGAGCGAGTCGTCGATGCTCGGCGCCGCGCTCGGCACCGCGCGGCCCGTCGATCTGGTCGACGGAGCGCTCGTCATCGCGTTCCCGCCGTCGGAGGTGTTCAACCGCCGCATCGCCGCCGAGAACGCCGAGCACCGTCGCGCTCTCGCCGAGGCGTTGAAGGCCTTCACGGGAGCCGACCTGCGGCTCGCCTATGAGATCCGCGAGCTCGAGGGACCGGTCGCGGCGCAGGCGCTCGCCGGTGACGAGCTCGTGGCGCGCCTCGTGCAAGAGTTCGACGCCGAGGAGATCGTCCCCGAGCCCTCCGAGGAGCCCGACTGATGCCCCAGCCGCCGAACATGCAGCAGATGATGCGCCAGGTGCAGAAGATGCAGCAGGACATGATGGCCGCCCAGGAGCAGCTGAAGCACGAGGAGGTCGAGGCCTCGGCGGGCGGCGGGATGGTGACGGTCAGGATCACCGGCGACCTGCAGGTGAAGGCGGTCACGATCGACCCCGAAGCGATCGACCCGGAGGATCCCGAGCTGCTGCAGGACATGGTCACTGCGGCCACCAACGAAGCGATCCGCTCCGCCCAGCAACTCGCCGAGTCGAAGCTGGGCGGTCTGGCGGGCGGTCTCGGCGGTCTCGGCCTGCCGGGCATGTGACCAGTGCACGCCGCACCCGTACAGCGCCTGATCACTGAGCTCTCGAAGCTGCCCGGGATCGGCCCGCGCACCGCGCAGCGCCTGGCGTTCCACATCCTGCGCACCGATCCGCAGGATGCTGTGCTGCTCGCCGACGCGATCCGCGAGGTCAAGGAGAAGATCGGGTTCTGTGAGGTCTGCTTCAACCTCGCCGAGGGCCCGCGCTGCACGATCTGCCTCGACGAGCGGCGCGACGTGGCGATCATCTGTGTCGTCGAGGAGCCCGGCGACGTGATCCCGATCGAGCGCACGCACGAGTTCCGCGGGCGCTACCACGTCCTCGGCGGGGCGCTCTCGCCGATCGACGGGATCGATCCCGAGAACCTCAAGATCGAGCAGCTCTTCGCCCGGGTCGAGCGTGCCGACCCGCCGGTGCGCGAGGTTGTGCTGGCCACGAACCCGACGACGACCGGCGAGGCGACCGCGCTGCACGTCGCCCGCGGCCTGCACGAGCGCTCCCCAGACGTGGCGGTGACGCGCCTGGCGTCGGGACTCCCGATGGGCAGCGACCTGGAGTACGCCGACGAGCTGACCCTCGGGCGGGCGCTCACGGGCCGTCGCGCGCTGTAGCTGCTCGGCCGTAACTTCCCAGCGCCGGCTTCGTTCCAGGAGCATGATCCGCCCGACGCTTCGGCAGCTCGGTCTCATCCCGCTGCTCGTGCTTCTCGCGGCGCCGGCGGCGCAGGCCGGCTGGTCCCCGCCGCAGAAGGTCCTCCTGGGAGTCCCCGCGTCCTCCTTGTTCACGGACGGCGGCGGCGCCCATGTCGCAGCCTCGGCCTGGAACGGACGGTCGGCCGGCCTGCACGTGCGCGAGTTGACCGCCGACGGGGTTCTGGGCGAAGCGCAGATGATCGCCCCGCCGTCGCTCGACGACCGCTACTACGGCGGCGACGACTCGGGCTTCGCCGCCGACGGTTCCGGCGTCGTGCTGACGCGCCGCATGCGCAAGCCCTACCCGCGTGTGCGCGCCGCGTTCTTCATGCGCGACGGCACGATCACGCCGCCGCGGACGATCTCCTCTCCCGGCCACACGGCCCGGCTGTACTTCGACAACCTCGCGGTCGCGCCGAACGGCCGCGCGGTCGCCACCTGGCTGCAGTACGAGGGCAAGGGGCGCGGCTGGCACATCGAGGGCGCGGTCCGCAAGCCCGGGGTGAACGCGTTCGGGCCACCCGTCCAGGTCTCGCCGACGCTCGCCAATCGCGACGTCCTGATCAGGACGGACATCGGCGCCGGCGGCGACGCGGTCGTGACCTGGCACGACAACGGGCGGAGGGGATCAGCCGCAGCCGCGATCGCGCGGCCCTGGGCAGGCGTTCGGCGCGCCGCAGGTGCTCGGCCCGACCGGATTCGGGATGGAGGTCGCGATCGCGCCGAACGGCGCGGCCGTGATCGCCCAGTCGGTGCTGCCCAAGGATGGCCCCAGCGTGCGCTTCGAGCTGCGCGTCCTGCAGCTCGCCCCCGACGGCACGTCGTTCGGAGCGCCGGTCACGCTCGCCGACTCATGCGACTGCGGCGAGGCGGTGGAGAACCTCGACCTGGCGCTCGCTCCGGGTGGCCGAATCGCGATCCTGTGGGGCGACGGCGCGTTCACGCCCGCGGCTGAGGATTTGGACGAGCCCACCTATCACAACGTCCTGGAAGTCTTCCAGGGCACGCTCGGTGGTGCGCTCAAGCGCACGGCCCAGCTCGCCGCGGGCCCGCGCGGCCACAGCGGAGGCGGGATCGCGACCGACGATGCGGGGAACGTGCTCGCCGGTTGGGGAGAGGGCGTTCCCGGCGCGTCGGGAGCGATCGTCGGCAGCCGCTACGTGCTCGCGCTGAAGCGGGCGGGCGGGGCGTTCGGCGCCCCCGAGGACGTCGGCTGGAAGAGCGGCGGGGCCGGCAGCAGCGCGTCGACGATGATGCTCGCCGTGCTCGGTCCGCGCCGCGCCGTCGCGCTGATCGACGCCTTTGACGCCGGCCCGCCGTTCGGCGACGGGAGTGGGCACGGCGTGCTCGTCTCGAGACTGGATCCGTAGCGGGGTACGCCTACGAGGTCGCGTCGCGCCGCGCGCGGTGATGGGCCGCCGCCAGATCTGATTCGCGTGCGGGTTGCGATCGACGCGGGCCCCTCAGCCCGCGATCACCGCCGTCCCCGACGCCGTTCTCTGCGCCTCCCTGATGTCGTCGACGTTCAGGTTCGCGGTCGACTCCTTGACGTAGCTCTGCGGCAGGATCTTGTCGATCAGCGGGCCGGTCATCATCGTCGTGACGATCGCGCCGAGCACGAACACGACCTGCATCTGCGGCGTGATCACGCCGAGCTGCAGGCCGATCAGGGCGACGACGAGAATCAACAGGCCGCGGCAGTTGAGCAGCACGCCGACCGCCTGCGCGTCGCGGCTGGAGAGGCCGACGGCGCGACCGGCGATGTAGCCGGCGCCGATCTTGCCGACGATCATGCACGTGAGGAACAGCGCGATGCCGCCGATCAGGTCGCCGTTGATCAGCGTGAGGTCGGTGCGCAGACCCGAGACCGCGAGGAAGACCGGCAGGAAGAACAGGATCACCGCGGGCTCCAGCTTCTGGATGACGGCCTCCGCGAAGCCTTCCTTGTCGGGCACGGCGACACCGAACAGGAAGCCGCCGACGAGTGCCGCGCCCAGGATCCGGTCGGTCGCGAGGCCCGTAGCGAGCGCGCCGATCAGGACGAGCGCGATGAGGTTGCCGTCGATCGGCTTGTCCTTCTGGAACGTATTCACGACGAAGCCCATCAGCGGACGCGCGATCAGGAGCAGCACGGCGATCAAGCCGATCAGCAACACGAACTTGTTGCCGACGCTGTCGACGATCCCGGCGCCCTTCGCCGAAGCGCTGGCGGCCGCGATCACCAGGAACATCAACACCGTCACGATCGCCGCCGAGCCGACGCCGATCGCGCCCAGCTGAGAGCCGAGCATCCCCTTCTCCTGGAGGATCCGCGCCATCACGGGGAAGGCGGTCACGGACAGCCCGGCGCCGAGGAACAGCGCGAACGTCGTCGAGTCGATACCCGCCGGCTTCCACGTCGCGCTGTCCAGCAGCGCGCCGCAGAGGAAGCCCAGCGCGACGGGGATCGCCGTGACGGCGAGCGCCATCGTCAGCATCTGCGTGCCGCGCCCCTTGAGCAGTCGCTTGTCGAGCTCCATGCCGACGAGGAACATGTAGAAGACGAGCGCGATCGTCCCGAGCAGGTTGAGGAACGCGAACGATTGGATCGGGAACAGGTCGTTGACGGCGCCGCTCCCATCCACTCCGGGCTTGCCGGGCAGCGGGGCCTTCGCGAGCTGGCCGCCGATGATCGTCGGGCCGATCAGGATCCCGGCGACGATTTCGCCGACGATTCGCGGCTGCCCGATCTTCTCGAAGATCGTGCCGACGATCCGTGCGGCGATCAGGATGATCGCGACGCCCGCCAGCACGTAGGCGACGACGTCGACGGGTGCGATCACTTCAGGGACGGGCGGCATCGAGATGGCTCCGTGGGTCGCGAACCGCGCGATCGTCCCAGAACCGGAGCGGGCGATGGGTTTTTCTTGACGCCGCCGCGCCGAGCGCAGAGACTAGGCGCGATGCCCGCCTCAGCCCCCCGCGACTCCACCATCGCCGTCGTCGGTGACGGCTTCGGCTCGCTGATCGTCTACGCGACAGCCGTCTACCTCGGGTTCAGGCCGGCCGAGATCACGATCTACGGGCCCTCCGACAACCCTGTAGCCACCTATCAGCAGTTCGCCTACAACCTCGGGCAGACGGTTCTGCGCTCGGAATCCGAGTCGCATTTCCTACCGGCCGACTGGCCGACGTTCGGGCAGCTCGACGCCTTCTCGCGGCGCAGCCTTGCGCCGCTGCTGCGCTCTGCGCGGCGCAAGTACAACCCGGGCGTGCCCGACATCCTCGCCGAGGCCGCAGTCGTCGCGCGTCGTCTCGACTGGGAGGGATCGCGCGTGCCGGCCCGCGTCGGCTGGCTGCAGCGCGAGGACAGCCCCGCGCACTTCGTCCTCTACGACGAGCAGGCGCAGTTCATCGGGCGCGCCAAGCATGTGATGCTGGCGCTCGGCCACGGCCCGCTCGCCTTCCCGCCGCTGCTCGCGGAGGCCAAGACCGAGGACCCGGAGATCGACGCGCGGATCGTCCAAGCGTACGCGGCCAAGCAGTATCACTCGCAGGGCCGCTACATCGTGCTCGGCGCGGGCATCGCCTCGATCAACGAGTGGGCCAACGGGCTCGACGCCGGCGCGAAGGTGATCGCGCTACGGCGCAACCCGGCGCCGGACGAGCAGGACCTCAACGTGCCGCGCTGCCTGTTCGAGGCGCTCGGCATCGACGTCTTCCAGGGGCTCCCCTTCGAGCAGCGCGTGCAGTTCCTGGGCAGCGTGCTGAAGGGCACCACCCCGAAGCGCCGCGGCTGGCTCGAGAAGATCGAGGAGGGCCGCGCGCAGGGTCGCTTCGAGGAGTTGCTCGGGGAGATCGACCAGGTCCAGACGGGGCCCGCCGGCCTGCGCGTGCATGTGTCGAGCAGGCACGGCGAGGATCCCGGCTGGCTTGATGTCACCGGTGTGATCGCCGGCACCGGCTTCACCAAGTCGGCGCTCTCGCTGCCGCTGCTGCGGCGGCTCGTCGAGCACTACGGCGTCCCGATCGAGGACGGGCGCATCAGGCTCCGCAGCAACTGCGGCGTCCCCGGCCTGGACCGCGACGACTCGCGGCTCTGCATGATGGGCCTGACGGCGAACAACGTGATTCCGAACGGCGACACGATCGCCGGCCTGAAGTACATCGGCCGGCGCTTCGTCGCCGACTGCGCCCGCGCCGAGAAGCTGCGCAAACGCCCGTTCCCGGGCCGCCTGGGCCTGCAACTGTCGATGGCGAGAGAGACCTCGAAAGCGATCCGGACCGTCCGGCGAACGGAGCAGCTGGCGTAATGTGCCCAACCGTCCTCGGCAGGATCCAGACGCGCACGGCGACCCTCGTCGGGCCCGCGATCCTCGGCACGATCCTCTCGCTGCTGACCGGCAACGAGGGCTTCATCGTCGTCATCGGGATCTTCCTACTGATGGGCGTCGTGCTCGACACGTCGTTCTACCCGTTCGTGATCAAGTGGCAGCCGCCCTGGCTGACCTTCCTGCTCGCCGTCGGCGAGTTCGTGATCCTCTACACGCTCGCCCAGATCCTGGAGGCCGGACTGCAACCGGTCGACGCGCTGTGGTTCTACTGGGCCAGCTGGGTGATGGCCAACTGGACGAAGATCGTGATCCTTCCGATCCTGTCGCTGACCTGGATCGAGAGCGGGGGCGAGTTCCGCGCGACCGGCTGGTCGATCCCGGCGGAGAGCGAGCCGATGCCGGTGCTCGCCGCGCTGAGCGCGGCGCCGGGCGAGATCAGGCTCGTGCGAGAGTTCTCGGCGGTCAACGAGCTGCCCGCCGAGCTGCGCAACCTGCCCTCGCCGTCCGGCGTGCACCGTCGCCCGAGCTAGTCAGCTCAGCCTGATCCCCGGTGAGGACCAGGTGAAGCGCGTGACGTCCTCACGCGGGGCGAGCGCGCCGGCGCGCATACCCCGGCGCACGAACAGGATCGGCGCCGGCGCGGCGCGCGCGATCTCGGCGCGCAGGGCGCCGAGGCCCTCCTCGCGCCAGCGATCCGACAGGCCTACGACGAGCAGGCCGGCATCGCCTGCGGCGGCCATCAGCCCCTCCCGGCCTGGTTCGGCGATCAGCGGCTCGGACGCGATCCCCGCGAACTGCTGTACGACCAGCGACGCGCTCGCAAGCAGGCGGCTCGCGTCGACGCCCTCCTCCGTCTGACCGGCTGAGCCGAGCAGCTTGAGCGCCGCGCCGTTCGCCGTCGCCAGCCAGGCGCCCAGCTCGAGCGCCGCCCAGTCGTGCTCCGCACCGCCGAACGGGACGATGATCGGGGCGTCGGGCCCAGGCGCGATGACCGCGTCCTCACGCGCGACCAGCACCGCGACATCGCTCGGGGCGCGAGCCAGGACGGCTCCGACGTCGCCGCGCGGGATGCCCTCGCCGAGCAGCGGACGTCGTCCGTCGAGCAGCAGCAGGTCGACATCCTCGCGCTCGGCGAGCTGCGCCAGGTCTCGGCCGGGCTCCTGCGAGGTGAACGCGACGGCACGGGCGGCGACGTGGCGTCCCAACAGCTCGCCGCGCAGCGCCACGACCTCGTCCGAGGCGGCCTTGAGCAGGAAGCGCTCGGTCTGCAGACCGCCGCGCACGGAGGCGCCCCGCGGCGGCGCGACGAGGCGCGCGAGGATCAGCTCGCGTGGCGGCTCGGAGCGCGCGAGCGGCTCGGCCAGCGCGAGCAGCTGACCCAGGGCGGCGCTGGTCTGCGGCGCGACGAGGATCGACTGCTCGGGGATCGGGATCGGCGTTATCTCCGCCGTCTCCTTGCGCGCCTGCTCGAGCTCCTCCTCGAGCGGCGCGCCGAACTCGTTGCGCGGGTCGAGGAGCTTCAGCATCGGACCGGCCATGAACGTCGTCACGAGCGCCATCAGCACCAGGGCTGCGAACAGCGCGTCGCTGATGACGCCCTTCTCGAGCGCCAGGTTGAGCACGATCAGCTCGGTCAGCCCGCGCGTGTTCATCAGCGTGCCGACGACCGAGGACTCGCGCCAGCCGAGCCCGGTGACGCGCGCGGCGAGCATCGTTCCGCCGAACTTGCAGGCGATCGCGACGACGATCAGCACGACGGCCAGGATCAGCAGCTCGGAGCGGTCGATCAGGCCGACGTTCGTGCGCAGCCCGGTGAACGCGAAGAACAGCGGCAGCAGCAGCAGGACGACGAAGTCCTCCATGCGGTGCGTCACGTCTTCGGTCAGCCCGGCGTTGCGAGGCATGATCGTGCCCATCACGAACGCGCCGAAGATCAGCGCGATCCCGATCTCCTCGGTCGCGTAGGCGGACAGCAGCACGCCGGCGAAGATCGCCGTGATCCACGCCACCGGCACGCGCCCGGCCTCGTCGTAGGCAAGCGAGACGCGCGCAAGCAAGCGCCGAACGCCGAACACCATCACGCCCACGAAGGCCGCCGCCAGCGCGATCGTGCGGACCACCTCCGAGGCGTTGCCGGAGGTCGCGACTGCGGTGGCCAGGGCGATCAGGAACCACGCGCTGATGTCGTCGATCGCGGCGCTCGCCAGCGCGATCGCCCCGATCGGGCGCTTCAGCATGCGTCGCTCGACGAGGATCCGGGCCAGCACCGGGAACGCGGTGATCGACATCGAGACGCCCATGAACAGCGCGAATGCCGTGAAGCCGCCCTTGCCGTCCGGCCCGACGAGCTCGTAGGTCGGCACCGCCACGGCCAGACCCGCGATCATCGGGATCGCCACCCCGGTGTTCGAGATCGCCGCCGTCTGCGCAATCCGGCCCTTGAGCTGGGACAGGTCGAGCTCCAACCCGACGAGGAACATGTAGAAGATCAGGCCGAGGTTGGCGGCCACGCCTATGAGCGGGATCACGTCCGACGGGAACAGCGCGCGCTGAAGTTCGGGCGCGAGCGCTCCGAACACCGTCGGACCGAGCATGAGCCCGGCCATGACTTCGCCCATCACACGCGGCTGGCCGATTCGCACGATCGCCGCGCCGGCGAGCCGCGCAGCCAGCATCACGAACGCCACCGCGATGAAGAACGCGGCGAGCGTCTTGCCGAACTCGCGCCGCTTCTGCGCGCTGACCTTCTGCGGCGGCTCGCCGGCGCGCGCGACGTCGAGGACGATGTCGCGGTTGGCGGCCTTGCCGGCGACCTCCGCCGTGCCGCCGCCGGTGCAGCGCGCCTCGCCGCTGACGCTGCCGTCAGAGCGGTAGCGCAGCTCGCCGGATACGCCATTGCCACCTTCGAGCTCGACGAACGGGCCGTCGCCCACGAGCTCGAAGGTGCCGCCCAGGCAGTCCGATCGCGGGACGACGCGGTAGTCGCCGTCGATCGCGTTCGGGGCGCGCGGGCGCTGCGCGCCGGGCTCCGGCGGCTCGCGCTTGAACTCGGCGCTCAGCGGCGCCCCACCGATCGTGCCGCTCAGGACGCCCGCCTCGACGCCGGCGTCCAGGCGGCGGTCGCCGCCGCGCAGGCATCGAGCCATGCCGGTGAGACGTCCGTCCTTCAGCCGCAGCTGCCCTGCGCTCTCGCCGTCGGCTCGCTCGGCGACGACGAACTGGCCGGACTGGCGCAGGTCGACCTGTGCGCCCAGGCACTGGGAGCCCGAGCCGACGTCGTAGCCGCCGGCGATCGGCGGTTGGGCATCCTTGCTGCTGCCCGCGGCGAACACGGCGATCGTGGCTGCGACCACGAAGGCTGCGAGCGCGATGTAGTACGCGACGAGTCGTCGTCTGGGAACTGTCGCGTCGGCGGGCTGCATGATCTGAGTGCGCGAGCCTATTCCAGCCTCGGGCGCGCGGGGGGGAAGAAAGTCGCTCGCCCGCGGGAGAAAGCTTGGCGGGCGGGTTATCCTCGCCTGATGCTGGGACGCACGACGACCAGCCGCGGCCATCTCGTCGCCGGCGACGTGCTCGGCCCCTACCGGGTCGACGCCGTGCTCGGCGAGGGGGGAATGGGAACGGTCTACAGCGCCACGCGCGAGGACGACGGGAGCGAGGTCGCGCTGAAGGTCGTCAAGGAGTCGTACGCGCGCGACGAGGAGTCGGTGCGGCGCTTCGTACGCGAGGCGCGAGCCGCGGGCGAGGTCAGCCATCGTCACCTGGTCGGAGTGATCGACGCGGGCGAGGTGGACGGGCGCCGCTACATGGCGATGCAGCTCGTTCGCGGCCGCTCGCTCGACGAGCGGATCCGGGCCGACGGACCGCTGCCGCTGGCGGACACGGCGCGCATGACCAGCCACGTCGCCGCGGGACTCGACGCGCTGCATGCCGCCGGGCTCGTGCATCGCGACGTCAAGCCCTCGAACATCATGCTCGACGCCGACGGCGCAGCCGCGCTCACCGACTTCGGGCTCGCCAAGGGCAACGACTACTCCACGCTCACGAAGGCCGGGCAGGTGATGGGCACGATCGACTACCTCGCGCCTGAGATGATCCGCGGGGAGCCGCCGTCGCCCGCCTCGGACCTCTACGCCCTCGGGTGCGTCGTCTACGAGTGCGTCGCCGGCGTGCCGCCCTTCGCCGGCAAGGGCATCCTGCAGGTCGGGCTCGGGCATCTCGAGGAGACTCCGCGCGATCCCTGCGCGGCGCGTCCCGACGCGTCGCCTGAGCTGGCGGAGACGGTGCTGCTCGCGCTCGCCAAGGAGCCTGAGCGCAGGCCCCCTACCGCGACGGCGTACGCGCGGATGCTCTCGCTGGCCGCGGCGCCGCGTTCGCGGTAGGCTCGCGCGGGTGGGCTTTTCCGAAACATCCCGACGTCCTGAGACGGCCGGGTAGATGCCCACCCTGGTCGTGAAAGCGGGCCCGCTCGCCGGTGAGCGGATCGAGCTGACAGGGGAGTTGATCGTCGGCCGCGAGCACGCCGACCTGACGATCGACGACCCGGAGGTCTCGCGCCGCCACGCCGCGATCCGCCCACGTGACGGCGCCGTCGAGGTCGAGGATCTCGGCTCGACGAACGGCACGCTCGTGGACGGCGTACGGATCGAGGGTCCGGTGACGCTCGGCGGCGGAGCGCGCCTCCAGTTCGGCGAGACGGCGATCGAGATCGAGCTGGACGCCGTCGACGACGGCTCCACGCGTCTGCACGAGCGCCCGCCGGCGCCTGATCTGACGATGATGCGGCCGACGCCGCCGCCGGACGCGACCGCGGCCTACAGCGCGCCGCCTGCCGCTGCTCCGGAGAGCGCGCCGAGCGCGGCCCCGCCGGCCGAACCTGCCGTGGCGCACGCCGCGCCCGCGGAGGCCTCATCGCCCACGCCGGCCCCGGCCGCGGCCGCTCCCCCGGCGCCGGCCCCGCGTGCGCAGCCGGCATCTGCCGAGCAGCCGTTCGGCGCGTTCGCGCCATCGCCGGCTGGGCGAGGCCGCCGGCGCCGGGGCGTGGCGACTCGCCTATGGATTCCGACGGTCCTGACGTTCGCCACCGTCGGCGGGACCGCGGCGGCGCTGGTCCTCTACTTCGCCGGGCGCTGAGCCCCGAGGCTCGGCTGACGCCGGCCGGTCAGTTCAGGCCGAGGTAGATCACGACGATCAGCGCCGCCAGCGAGAGCACCGCGAAGGGAGCGAGCTTCGCCTTGCTCTTGGTGCGCGAGTCCACAAGTCGGTCCAGCTCCGGCACCCCGGAGGGCGGCGCACCCTTCCCGCGGACGACGGGATCCACAAAGGTCGGTCGCCGCTCCTGGGCCGCGAGCGCGGGCGGGATCGCGCGTACGGCCGACGGCTGAGCAGCCACCTGGCGGGCGCTGCGCAGTTGCATCAGCGTCACGCCGATCAGCAGCTCATCGCCGGGGTTCAGCTCGGCGCGCCCGTGAACCTCGTTGTGGTTGACGAAGGTCCCGTTCGTGGACTCGAGATCCTCCACGACGGCGCCGACCGGGCCGGGGGTCAGGCGTGCGTGGCGGCGCGACGCCTGGCTGTCGTCCAGCACCACGTCGGCAGTCGGATCGCGGCCCAGCACGAGTGGCCCATTGAGCGGCGTCTGGCGCCCGGCGTCCGGGCCCTCGACGATCTCCAGCGTCAACTCCATCGGTTCACCTCAGGGCGAGCCTAGTGTCGTGATTCGTTAGTTCGCAAGCAGCCTGCGGGCGTCTCGCCGCCCGTGGCAGCACCCATCGACTCGCCTGTGCCACCAGCACAGGCTTCATCGCCGGCCGCTCCCGCGACCGACGATACATCCCACATCCTGCATCGGAACTTCCGACTCACGACACTAGTCGATCGGGTGCGCGCCGCGCCAGCCCGTCCTGGGTCAGCGAGCCGGCCGCGAGCGAACGGCCCGTCAGCTCCCGTCCGCGGGGCGCCGGTACGCGACCCGCGTCGCCGCGTCGAGCGCCATCAGCAGCCACTCCGTGTTGCCCATGCGCACATGGTCGCCTTTGCGCAGCGGCGTCACGTCCGTGATGCGCCGGCCGTTCACCCACGTGCCGTTCGTCGATCCGGCGTCCTCGATCGCGATCTCGCTGTCGACCTCGCGCAGCACGGCGTGCCAGCGCGAGACCTCCGGATCGGCGAGCACGATCTCGCACTCGTCGCGGCCGATCCGGTCATCCGGGCGCGGGTCGATCACACGTCCGGCCAACGGCCTCTCCTCCACGAAGACGAGCCGCGTCAAGTGGCCACCGTCTCACGGGCGGCGCCCGGCGGCGCAAACCTGGCCTGCTCAGCTCGCTCTTGCATTCCGACCCCGTCCTGTGTTCATATCGCAGCGCGGATCGAGCGCCAGCCTACCCGGCCCACGGTCCGATGGGGGAGGACACTTGACCTCAGCGCGCGACAATCCCAAGCACGTACGGCGCGGATCCCGGGGCGCGATCGCCTCAGGACTCGGAATGTCGCTTGCGCTGGCGATCGCAGCTCCGGTCTCCGGGGCGGCCCAGCGAGTGGCCGCCGAGCCGCGGGGCGGCTCAGACGCGGTCCACGGCGGCTCCGCCCAGTCGGTAGCCGGGCGCGGCATGCTCGCTCCGGATGCCCACGCCGGATCGCCGCTGGCGATCCCGCTGCGCCCGGCCGACCCGCTGGCGCTGTCCCAGGGCAAGCAGCGCGCCGCGCGCCGAGCTGGCCTCGACGCTCGTCGCGCGCCGAGCGATCCCGGCCCCGCCGGGCTGAAGGGATCGGGACTCCAGACCGCGATCTTCGGCGCGCTCAACCAGCCGGGACTGGCGGCCGACGGGACCAACCCGTCCGACGCAACAGGGGCTATCGGCCTGGATCACTACGTCGAGGTGGTCAACACGTCGATCGCGGTCTACCGCCGCGACACGCTCGGTCTCGTAAGCACTGCCGGCCTGGCTGCATTCTCAGGCTTCCCAGGGGACTCCGTCTTCGACCCGCAGGTCCAGTTCGACCCGGGGTCGAACCGCTGGCTCTACCTCGCGACGCGGATCACCAGCGGGCCGGCGCCTTTCACGACCTCGCTGGTCTTCGGGTTCTCCAGGTCCAGCGATCCCAGCGATCTGACAGGCGGCTGGTGCGGCTACTTCGCAGCTGCCAACAGCCTTTTCGAGGACGCGCCGAAGCTCGGACACAGCGACGGCGCCGTGGTGCTCGCCAGCAACGCCTTCGACTTCGACGGCGGGACCGGGGCGCCTGGCAGCTTCTCCACGGCCAGGATCTGGCGCTACCTCAAACCGGCCGCGGGAACCATCACGACCTGCCCTGCCTTCAGCAGCCTCGGACTGGTCTTCACCGGGATCCCGGCAAGCCCGCTGACGACCGGTGACGGGAACACGGCGTTCAGCCCCGTGCCGGCGAATACCGCGAACGTCTTCGGCTCCTCGCCGCGTGGCTACGTCGTCGCCGCCGACTGCATCGGATTCGGCTTCTGCCCGTCGCCGACGACATCCAGCCAGTTGATGCTCTGGTACGTCGGTGACGGATCCAACCCGCTTGCGCTCTTGGCCGAGGGCAACGTGAACGTCACCTCGTACGAGATCCCCGGAAACGCCCCCCAGCCCGCCAGCGCGGCGCTGCTCGACACAGCGGACGCGCGCCTCACGCAAGCGGTCGCTCACGCGAACCCCGCCGTCGGCGGCGCGCTCACCGTATGGACCCAGCACGCAGTCGACGGCCCCGGTGGGCGCTCGGTGGTGCGCTGGTACGAGCTGCGGCCGGATCAGTGCGGTCCCACCCTCACATGCGCGCCCTCGACCCTTCGCCAGGCCGGCACCGTCGCCGACCCCAGCAGCTTCGTGTTCAACGCCGCGATCTCGCCGACGTCGCGCGGCAACCAGGCGGCGATCTTCTACAACGTCGCCGGCAGCGCCCAGCTCGCGCAGATCCGCGCCCAGACGCGGACCGTCAACACCCCGCTCGGCCAGATGGGAGGGGAGATCACGATCGGCACCAGCGTCGCCGCCGCCCAGGACTTCACCTGCACCCCCAACTGCCGCTGGGGTGACTACGCAGGCGCGAGCCCGGATCCCAACGTGTCCCACCTGGTGTGGGGCTCGAGCCAGCTCACAGGGAGTCCGAACGGCAGCTCACCCGCGTGGACGACGCGAAACTTCGCAGTCAGCGCGAACGGCGAGCCGACGGCCTCATTCACGGCTGCGCCGAACCCTGCGACGACCGGTCAGAGCGTGGCGTTCAACGCCTCCGGCTCGAGTGACGCCGACGGATCGGTGGCGCGTTACCAATGGGACCTTGACGGCGACGGGACGTTCGAGACCGACACCGGATCCGTCGCGAGCGCCACGCGCGCGTACGCGGCCGCCGGCAACGTCAACGTCCGCCTGCTCGCGACGGACGACCTCGGAGCGGCGTCGACGGCGACCGTCGCGTTGACGGTCAACGCCACGCCTCCTCCGCCTCCTCCACCACCACCACCGCCCCCACCGCCCCCCCGGTCGCACCTTCAGCGCCGATTCGAAGCTGCGTTACGTCGGGGAACGCGGTGGGATCCGGGTCGTGCGCCTGAGCGTCCTCGCGCCGCGCGGCGCCCGCATCGAGATCCGGTGCGCGCGCTTCTGCGGCCGGCGGGGCCTGATCCGGCGCGCACGCAGCGGCCAGACGACGATCAAGCAGCTGACCCAGAGACGCCTTCCGGCGGGCTCGACGCTCGCGATCTTCATCACGCGCAGCGGTTACGTCGGGCGCTACATCGCCTACAGGATCGTGCGCCGTGACTTCAAGCGCGTCGATCGCTGCCTGCCGCCCGGGTCGCGCGTGCCTGCGAGGCGCTGCGAATGACGCGTGGCTGGATCGCAGTGGTGCTGTGCTCGTTGCTCGTGCCGTGCGCGACTGCGAGTGCGACCGGCGTCGTCAGCGAGGACGCGTCGGGGCTGAGGTGGCAGACCTTCGTGGACGCGAACGACACAGTGACCGTGCGCAGCAGCCCCGGCTCCGCCTTGTCCACGCGGGTCAGCTTCACCAGCGCGCCGACGGTCGGGCTGGACCAGAGCGCCGCTGACAAGTGCACTGGCGGGGACACGCTGACGGTGACCTGCACCTTCCCGAACGGCGTCGTGCCCGCCGTCCTCGTAGCGGGCGGCGCCGGTGACGACACGCTGAGCTTCGTCCACGACGCGATCATCTTCAGCCCCGCTGTCGCCTTGACCCTCATGGGCCAGGCGGGCGCGGACACGATCACTGGTTCCGCCTTCAACGACACGCTGCTGGGCGGCCAGGGCGCCGACACGATCACCGGTGGGAGCGGCGCCGACACGATCGCCGGAGGCGACGACGACTTCGGCACGGAGAACACCGACGGCGGAGACGTGATCAACGGGGGCCCTGGCGCGGACACCATCTCCGGCGAAGGCGGCGACGACAGCATCACGGGCGGTTCCGGTGCCGAGACGGTGCTTCATGGGGGCTCTGGTGCCGACCGCGTGCGCTACGACGAGGCCGGCCGCACGGGCGGTGTCGTGGTCGATCTTTCGGACTCTGGTCCGGATGGCGGGCCGGAGGACTTCGGCGAGACCGCGTTCGCTTTCGAGCATGTGACAGGCACCGCTGCGGCGGACGTGATCACCGGAACGACAGCTCCGAACGAGCTCGCCGGTGGCAGCGGCAACGACCAGCTGAACGGGCTTGCGGGAGCGGACGTGCTCACCGGCGGCGCCGGTGACGACACGATCGCCCCCGGCGGCGGCACCGATGACGTTGACGGCGGCGAGGGAACGGACACCGGTGACTACTCGGCGAGTTCCATCGACCTCGAGCTGGTCCTGAACGGCGGCGGAGCGTTCGACGACGACGACGAGGGCGGGACCGCGAACGACCGCCTCGTCGGTCTCGAAGGCCTGGTGGGCGGGTCCGGCGATGACGACCTCAGCTGGACGGCCGCATCAGGTTCCGGCGCTGTGACATTCGAAGGTCGCGACGGCCATGACACGCTGGCGGGCTCCACCGGGGACGACACCCTGCTCGGGGGCAAGGGAGCCGACGCCATGACGGGCGGCGCCGGGCGCGACTCGACCTCCTACTCCGACCATCCCGACGGCGTCACGGTCAGCGTGGACAGCGGAGCGGGCGACGACGGGTCGGCCTTTGACGCCGGCCCCGGGGGTGTCCGCGACAGCGTGCTGGAGATCGAGCGGATCGAGGGCACGGCGCTCGCCGACACCCTGATCGGCGGACCAGCAAACGAGGAGCTGCTGGGCCTGGGCGGCGACGACCTGCTGCGCGGCGGGCCAGGCGCCGACATCCTGCGCGGCGGCGACGGCCTCGACACCGCCTCCTATGCCGAGCGCGGCGCCGGCGAGCCGGTGACCGTGACGCTCGACGGCGCCGCGGGCGACGGCGCGCCGGGCGAAGGCGACGACCTCGGCGCCGATGTCGAGAGCGTCGCCGGCGGCGCGGGCGCAGACGTGCTCACCGGAGGCGAGGCCGCCAACGTACTCGATGGCAACGGGGGCGGCGACGTGCTCACAGGCGGCTTCGGAGTCGACGTGTTCCGAGGCGGCGCCGGCGACGATGACCTGCGGGCACTCGACGGAAGCGCGGAGGACGTCGACTGCGGCGATGGCAACGACATCGTCGCCGCCGACGCGATCGATCGCCTGATCGGCTGCGAGACGCCGAACCGCGCCCCCACTGCCTCCTTCACCGTCTCGCCCTCGCGTCCGACCGCCGGCGGAACCGCGCGGTTCGACGCCTCGTCGTCCACCGACCCGGACGGGCCGATCGTCCGGTACCAGTGGGATCTCGACGGCAACGGATCGTTCGAGACCGATACGCGCGCGACTCCCCGGGCCTCGCGGCGTTACCTACGTGCCGGCAAGGTTCGCGTCGCGCTGCGAGTCACCGACGGAGCGGGCGCGACCGGAGAGGTGCGACGCCAGCTCACGATCGCAAGGCGACCGGCACTGAGTGCCGACTCCAAGCTCGATCGCATCGGGCTGCCGCGGGGGATCCGCGTCGTTCAGCTGAGGATCCTGGCGCCGGTCGGCGCTCGCATCGAGGTCCGCTGCGGTCGCCCGTGCGGTCGGCGGATCCTGGTCGGGCGCGCGCGCAGTGGGCAGACGACGATCAGGCGCCTGGCCGGAAAGGTTCTGCCCGACGGCTCGACGCTGGCGATCCTCGTGACGAGGAGCGGCTACGTCGGGCGCTACATCGCGTACCGGATCGCCCGGGGCAACTTCCGTCGCGTCGAGCGCTGCCTGCCGCCTGGATCACGAGTGCCGGCGAGGCGGTGCGAATGACCCGTCCGTGGCTGATAGGCGGGCTCGTCGCCGCGGTCCTCGGCTTCGCTGGCGCCTACACGATCGGCAGCGCTGGAGGGGAGGACTCTGCGCCAAGCCGCGGCGGTTCCGTCGAGGTGATCGATCGCTCGCTCGCCACACCCACGGCGGCCGGCCTCGAGTCCGCGCCCGCGCTGCCCGCGCTGCGGCGCCCGGCGCGAACGGATCGTCCCCAGACCTCTCCGCCGACGACGACTCCGCCGACGATCACCCCGCCTCCGACGACCACCCCGCCGACGACTGTTCAGCCTCCCCCGACGGTCAAGCCTCCGCCGATCACCGTCGAGGAGTAGGCCTCGCCTTCGCGTAGGCTCGTGCCCTAATGCTCCGGCCAGGCACCGAGATCGCTGGTTATCGGATCGAAGGCGTCCTCGGGCACGGCGGGATGGGGGTCGTCTACGAGGCGACGCAGCTGTCGCTCAACCGCACCGTCGCTTTCAAGGTCCTGACGCCTGAGCTCGGGATGGACGTCTCGTTCCGCGAGCGCTTTCGGCGCGAGGGTCAGATCCAGGCGGCGATCGACCATCCGCACATCGTCACCGTCCACGAGGCGGGCGAGCTGGAGGAAGGGCTGTTCCTAGCGATGCGGCTCGTTCGCGGCCCGACGCTCAAGGACATGATCGTCGCGCGCGAGCTCGAAGGCGCGCGGACGCTGCGCATCCTCACCCCGATCGCCGACGCTCTGGACGCCGCGCACGACGTCGGGCTGATCCACCGCGACGTCAAGCCGCAGAACATCCTCGTCGGCGCCCGCGACCACGCCTATCTCGCCGACTTCGGGCTCACCAAGGGTCTCGGGCAATCGGGCCTCACGCGAACCGGTCAGTTCGTCGGAACGATCGACTACATCTCGCCGGAGCAGATCCGCGGAGACCCGGCGGGACGCGCTAGTACGTTGTCCGGTTATTGCGTTTCATGCTTTGAGGGGTTTGCCTTCGTAGGTCCAGGCGAACGGTTTGGCGGTTGGGTTGTAGCGCTCGATGAACCCGAGCAGCTGGGTCTTGAGGTCGGC
>Ga0247727_10003983_pt1 | contig 31964 bp, 28 predicted proteins | sample WisWelCaveWW1625_FD_202498 | JGI IMG/M metagenome (GOLD analysis project Ga0247727, IMG submission 202498) | Biofilm microbial communities from Wishing Well Cave, Virginia, United States - WW16-25 | ecosystem: Environmental > Aquatic > Deep subsurface > Groundwater > Cave microbial mat | place... | reverse complement strand
CTGGAAGAGGCCCTCCGCAAGTACCAAGCCCGTGCGATCACGACGGCCCAGGTGATCGAGGAGCTGATCGAGCTAGCGCGGCAGATGCGAGCGGCACGGGAACGCGGCGCCGACCTTGGCCTCAACTACGAGGAGCTGGCGTTCTACGACGCCCTGGAGACCAACGACAGCGCGGTGGCCGTGCTCGGCGACGAGGTGCTCCGCACGATCGCCCGAGAGCTGACGGAGACCGTTCGCCGCAACGCCACCATCGACTGGACGCAGAAGGCGAGCGTCCAGGCCGCGATGAAGGTCGCCGTCAAGAGGATCCTGAAGAAGCACGGGTATCCACCGGACATGCAGGCGAGAGCCGTCGAGACCGTATTGGAACAGGCCGAGCAGTTGGGATTCGAGTTCTCTGATGGTGGAGCGCCGGTGGCGGAAGTACTCCCGTTCAGGCGACTGGGGCCGGGCGAGGCCCGCCCGTTCGAGAACTGCGTGCCGTTGTATACGCTTGATGCTGCAGCTGGGAGCTTCTCGGGCACGCAGACGCCCGAGATCGAGGCGTGGGTATCCGTGGACGGGGTGACCCCTCGGGGAGGGCTCTTCGTGGCGCAGGTGACGGGAGAGTCCATGAACCGGCGAATCCCGAACGGCGCTTATTGCGTGTTCAGGGCGCCCGTTGAAGGATCACGGAACGGTCGGGTGCTGCTGGTTCAGCATCACGACCTGACCGACCCCGAGCACGGCGGCACCTACACCGTGAAGATCTACGAGCGCGCGGGGGATCTCTTGGAGAGCGCGGAGCGGAACGCCACGATTCTCCTCAAGCCCGACAGCGACGACCCCCGTTTCCAGCCGATCGCCCTCGGTCCGGCGGATGAGGTATCGATCCTGGCAGAGGTCGTCTCGGTCTTGGGCGCGGTCTAGCAGCGTCGATACTTCGTGTGCTGCCCCTTCCCGCAGCTACCGCATGGCGGGAGGCGGTCGCTGGCGTTGTCGAGGTGCACCCTCCACGAGCAGTTCATGCAGCAGTAGAAGCCGACTCCGGGCTTCTCTCCGATGTTGTACATGTCCCACCTCCTTCGAAGAAGTGTGACCCGCGTCACTGACATCCCTCTCGACACGAGACGAGAGTCGTGCCTAGGATACCGAACATATGTTCGATTCTGCAAGGTTGGAGCTTCAGCATTGAGCTACACCCGCGTACCACCATCCTTCGTCCATCTGGACGTGCGGTCGTGCTTCTCGCTGAAGGAGGGGGCGTTCACGCCGGAGCAGCTCGCGGCGACAGCCGCGAGCTGCGGGATGCCCGCCGTGGCCATGACCGACCGCGACGGTCTGTACGGCGCCGCGAGGTTCGTGCAAGCGTGCGAACACGAAGGGGTGCGGCCGATCCTCGGGGCATCGCTCACCGTTCGAGCAGAAGCGCCGCCACCGGGCGATGCGCACGTCGTCCTGCTGGCCCTCGACGACGCCGGGTACGCGAACCTGTGCCGTCTCACGACCGACGCCCACCTGTTGGGGGAGCGCGGCGACCCGTGGGTAGCCGTCGAGCAGATCTGCGCACACGCGGGCGGGATGATCGCGGTGCTCGGTCCCCGGTCGCACCCCGGCCGGATCGCGCGGAGCGGACGCGTCGACGCCGCCGCACGCATGGCCTCCCCGTTCCGCGAGGCCTTCGGCGCCGGCCGCCTCCGCATCGCGGTCGAACATCGCGTGGAGGCGGGGAGCGCAGGTGAGGTCCGCGCGATGCTGCGGCTCGCGGAGCGACTCGACGTCCCCGCGGTCCTCACCAACCCGGTCCGGTACCTGAGGCCCGGCGACGCGTTCATCGCCGACGCCTTGGAATGCATGCGGCAGATCGTGCCTATCGCGTCGAACCACGTCAGCCGCCTGAACGCCGAGGGCTGGCTGAAACCGGCGGTCGCGATGCGTGCGCTCGTGGCCGAGCGCCCCGACCTGGCCGACGAGACCCTGCACATCGCCGAGCGTGTCACCTTCGACCTCGGGCTGAAGCGTTTGCACTTCCCCGACTTCCCGACACCGGCGGGCCGGGGCGCCGACGCCGTGCTCGCGGAGCGGTGCTGGCGCGGCGTGCACGAACGCGTCATGAAGGAAGACGAGACGCTTCGGGACCGCCTTCACCTCGAGCTCTCGATGATCCGGCAGATGGGGTTCGCGGCGTATTTCCTGACCGTCGCCGACATCGTGGCCGACGTGAAGGCGATGGGGATCTTCGCGGCGTGCCGGGGCAGCGCCGCCGGCTCGCTCGTGTGTTACCTGACCGGTATCTCCGACGTCGACGCGCTCCGGCACGACCTGGCGTTCGAGCGGTTCTTGAACCCGATGCGCGAAGAGGCCCCCGACATCGACATCGACGTCGAGTCGGCCCGCCGCGAAGACGTCTACGACATGATCTTGTCGCGACACGGCACCGAGCGTGCCGCGTGCGTCGCGATGGTCGACACCTACCGGGCGCGCAGCGCCATCCGCGAGGTCGGCAAGGCGCTCGGTCTGCCTGAGGTCGAGGTGGGGCTGGTCGCGAAGTCCTTCCCGCACATCTCCGCGAAGAACATCCGCGAAGGACTCGAGCGTCTCCCCGAGCTGCAGGGGCTCAATCTGCCGATGCGCCAGCTCGAGCTGCTGTTCCGGGTGGCCGAACGGATCGGGGGGTTCCCGCGCCACATCGCCTTGCACCCCTGCGGGATCATCCTCGCCTCGCACGACCTTGTGGAGCGGGTGCCGCTCGAGCGAAGCGCGAACGGGCACCTGATGGCCCAGGCCGACAAAGACGACGTCGAGCTGCTCGGCTACCTGAAGCTCGACATCCTCGGGGTGCGGATGTTGTCGTCGATGCGTCACGCCATCGACGAGATCGCCCGCACCACCGGCGAGAAGATCGACCTCGAGCGCATCCCGCTCGACGACGAGCCGACCTTCGAGCTGATCCGCGACTCCGACACGCTCGGGTGTTTCCAGATCGAGTCGCCGGGGCAACGCGAGCTGCTGCAGAAGCTCCAGCCCACGCGGTTCGCCGACCTGATCGTCGACATCTCGCTGTTCCGCCCCGGGCCGGTGAAGTCCGACATGATCAGGCCCTACCTCAAGCGGCGCGCCGGCATGCAACGGCCGGTCTACGTCCATCCCGATCTGCGCCCGGCGCTCAAGGAGACCTACGGGGTGATCGTCTACCACGAGCAGGTGATGCGGACGCTCGCCGCGCTCGCGGGCTACGACCTGACCTACGCCGATCATGTCCGCCGCCACCTCGACGACGAAGACCTGGTACCCGGGTTCCGCGCCGAGTTCCTCGAGCGCGCGGTGGCGCGCGGGGTCGACCCCGACGCCGCCGAGCGCATCTGGGGGGCGGTCGCCGAGTTCGCGAGCTTCGGGTTCTGCAAGGCGCATGCGGCGGCGTTCGCCGTGCCCACCTACCGGTCGTCGTGGTTGAAGACCCACTACCCGGCGCAGTTCCTGGCGGGGATCTTGACCCACGACCCGGGGATGTACCCGCGCCGGCTGCTCCTGGACGACGCACGCCGTCGCGGCATCACGATCTTGCCGCTCGACGTCAACCGTTCCGAGCCCGACTACGTGGCCGAAGAGGTCGCACCCGGCGGGTTCGCGATCCGCCTGGGTCTGCAAGACGTCCACGGCATCACCGGGGCTGAGATACGCTCGATCGTGGCGGCGCGAGCGGAGCACCCGTTCACCGACGTGGGCGACCTGCTGCGACGCACCACGGTAGCCCGGCCGGTGGCCGAAGCCCTGGCCCACGCGGGGGCGTTCGACGCGGTCGAGGCGATGGGCACCAAGAACCGGCGGAACCACCTCTACGAGGCCATCACGGTGGCGGCACCCAAGGAAGGAGACCAGCTCACCCTTGCCGACGCGCACGCGCCGGCACATGCCTTCGCGGACTACACCGACGCCGAGGTCGTGCGCGCCGAGCTCGAGGTCCTGGGTCTGGACGCCACCCGGCACCTCGTGAGCTTCTACGAGCCGCTGTTGGCCGACCTCGGGGTCACCCGGGCCCGCGATCTGGCATCCAAGCGCCACGACGAGTGGGTGATGGTGGCCGGGGTCAAGATCGCGACCCAGACCCCAGCGATCCGTAGCGGCCAGCGCATCATCTTCTTGTCGCTCGACGACGCCACCGGGCCCATCGAGATCACCGTGTTCGAGAAGGTCCAGCCCAAGGTCGCGAAGACGGTGTTCCACGCCTACGCGATGGCGGTGTGGGGGCAGCTTCGGCGTACCGGGGTGAAAGGTGTGAGCGTGGTGGCCGACGAGGTGTGGGACCTGACGGCGCTCCATCGTGCCCGGCGCGACGGCCGGCTGCGCGAGGCGATGGCCTCGCCGGTCGTGCCCAACGCACCCGGGCGGCGCCTGTGGCACGCGAGCCCCGGCTCAGCGGGGTGAGGGCTATCGTGAGCTCCGTGACCGTTCGCCCCCCCGAACCTTTCCTGCACGTCGATCTTGACGCGTTCTATGCCGGCGTCGAGGTCCTGAAGGATCCGAGCCTGCGAGGCAGACCCGTCGTCGTCGGCGGCACGGGGGCGCGAGGCGTCGTCGCCAGCGCCTCTTACGAGGCGCGCGCGCACGGCATCCGCTCCGCGATGCCGGCAGTGCGCGCGCGCCGGCTGTGTCCAGACGCCGTGTTCCTGCCCGCCGACTTCGAGGCGTACCGGATGCACTCGAACCGCTTCCGCGAGGTGCTGCTGTCCTTCACCCCGCTCGTCGAGCCGATCTCGCTCGACGAAGCGTTCCTCGACGTGGGTGGCGCCACCCGGCTGTTCGGCTCGCCTCCGGCGGTCGCCGAGAAGATCCGCGCCGACGTCGCGCGGGAGGTGGGTGTGACCTGCTCGGTGGGGGTGGCAGCCACGAAGTTCGTCGCGAAGCTCGCCTCCGACGGCTGCAAGCCCGACGGCATGTTGCACGTGCCCGTCGAGGGGACCATCGCCTACCTGGAACCTTTGCCGGTTCGGCGTCTGTGGGGGGTCGGCGAGAAGACAGGCGATCTGCTCAGCCGGCTCGCCATCCGCACGGTGGGCGACCTGGCGGCAACCCCTCGGGCCGTGCTGGAACGGCTGCTGGGCGAGGCGAGCGCCACGCACCTCGCGGCGCTCGCCCGCGGCATCGACGACCGCCGGGTCGTGCCGTACGAGCCACCGAAGTCCGTGAGCCACGAGGAGACCTACGAGAGAGACCTCGACGATCACGACGAGATCGTGCGGGAGCTCCTCCGGCTGTCGGGCAGGGTGGCCACACGTCTGCGTGCCGACGGCTACCGAGCCCGCACGGTGACCCTGAAGGCACGTTCAGCGAGCTTCACGACGCTGACGCGGTCGCGGACCCTGCCCGATCCCACCGACCTCGGCACCGACATCTACCACGTCGTCGCCGACCTCTACCGCGCGTTGCCGGGCGAGCGCCGCCGGCTGCGTTTGCTCGGGGTCGCGGCCACCGGTCTGGTCGGGGCTGGGGCCGAACAGCTCGCCCTGTTGCACGGCGAGCGGTGGGGTGATGTCGAACGAACCATCGATCGGATCGAGCGACGGTTCGGACGCGGTGCCGCGACCCAGGCCACGCTGCTCGGCGGGGCATCACGCGAGCCCTCCGGTGGGTTCCGCTCAACCACGGACCCTCCGTATAATCGAGCGTGAGCACGGCTAGGCCCTGTCCCCGAGGCCCCACGAGGTCCTGACGTCATGCCGCTCAACGACCACGAACAACGGATCCTCGACGAGATCGAGAGGCGACTCACCGAAGACGACCCCAACTTCGTCGAGCAGGTGGGCCGCACCGACCTGTACACCCATCTCGCCCGCCGGATCCGGCTCGGCGCCATCGCGTTCATCGTGGGCATGTTGATGTTGCTGTTGTTCGTCATCTCACCGTGGCTGGCCGTCTCGGGCTTCGCCATGATGCTGGTCGCGGCCGTGGTGATCTACCGGGCGCTCGGACAGCTCGGTCGCGATCAGCTGCGGGCGATGCAAGACGACGGCGGTCTGTCGCTCACCGGTTTGATCGGTCGCATCGCCGCGCGACTGCGCGGGGCGTGACTTTCCACGGCTAGTCCCTCCGGATGATTCTTCACCCGCTGCGACCTCTGCGCTTGCCACCGTCTCTCGGCGCGTTGTACAACGGTCCTCCCTTCCCCAAGGGTGCGCGACCGTTCGCGCCGGAGATCTCGGTCTCCGTGCTCGCATCGACGGTCGGGTCCGTACGTGGTACCGGGCGGTCGAGAGGGACGAAAGGGCGCGCAGCTGCATGGAGGGGTTCACGGCTCACCAGGCATGCAAGTTCACCGGTTGCACACCGCGGCAGATCCGCTACTGGGATCAGATCGGCCTGGTGAAACCGACCGTCCAGAGCACGGGCGGCCGCCCCGGCGTGCCGCGGCTCTACGCTTTCCGTGATCTCGTTGCGCTCCGCGTGGTCAAGTCCCTCCTCGACGGCGGCATGTCGTTGCAGCGGGTGCGCAGGTCGTGGGATTTCCTCAACCGGAAGGCCGGTCTGGACCGGCACCTCTCGGAGGTGCAGCTCGTGACCGATGGGCAGAGCATCTTCAAGGTCTACCGGCGCGACGGCGAGGTCATGGACGCCTTGAAGGAGGGTCAGATGGCGTTCTTCGTGGCCATCGATGACATCGCCACGTCGGTTCGGACCAACGTGCGGTCGTTCCAAGACGACCGGGAACGGTTCGTTCGCGCCCTGCGTGAGGCTGCCGCACACACGGCAACCGGCACCTGACCCGGTCTCACCGCCGGCGGTACGTGGCCACCAAGCGTTCGCGGATCGATGTGCTTCGCCGCAACTCATCGACGACGGTATCGGCGTGTTCACCGGCCGATGCAGCATCGGCGAGAGGTGGCTCATCGGGGGCGTAGGCGGCCCGCACGGTGAGCGACGTGAGGGCACCGAGGTGGTCGTCGGGGATGCGCCCGGTCGCGAGCGCCTTGTCGAGGTATTCGCGCGGGGTCTCGCCCGGTGAACGAGGCATGCCGAGGGCCGCGGCCCGCTCGGTCATCACGTCGTAGGTCACGAGGATCGACCGGCGGGCGTCACCGGCCGCCTGCCGGAGCCGGCGGCGACGTCGTGCCACGCGCAGCCACGGCCCCGCGACCAAGCCGAGCGCGACGGCGACGAGCGCGCCGCCCACCACCAGCGGGATGGGCAGCGGCGTCCCGGGATCCCCGACGCTCTCGAGCTCCGGCGAAGGGCCGACGCTCGGCGTCGGCGTCGGGTCGTTGCCGCTGCCGACGTCGGTCCCACGACACACGGCTGGGTCGACGCGGGGCGGGCAGATCTCGCCGGCGCCGAACCCACGACCACCGCCGCCGATCGGCGCCGACGCCAGGTAGCTCGCGGTCGCCGGGTTGGCGCGCCCTTGGGTCGGCTCGAACGCGAGCCAGCCGAACGTGGGGAACTGCACCTCGACCCACACGTGCAGGTTGTCGCTGCGCACGATCCAGCGATCGGTCGAGGCGACGCGTGTGCCCGGTGTGAAGCCCATGGCCACGCGGGCCGGGATGTCGATCGACCGCAGGAGCGCGGCCATCGCGCTCGCGAACTGCACACAGAAACCGCGCCGGTCGAGCGTCAAGAAGTCGAGGAGCGCGGCGGAGTCCTCACGGAGCGACACCTGGGTGTCGTAGCGGAACTGGGTGGTATCGAGCAGGTGCTCCTGGATCGCGACGATCTGGTCGAACGCCGTCGTGGCACCCTCGGTCCACGACAGCGCGATGGCGCGGAACTCGTCCCGCGTCTCGTCCGGCAGACCCAGCAGGTCGCCGTACGCCTCCGGTCCCGAGAACACCTCGCCACGCAGCGCTTCACGATCGGGGCTGACGTAGGCCGCCGTGACCTGGTAGCTGTCGCCGGCGTCCAGCGGTCCATCGCCCGTCACCGTGCTCGTGACCGGCTCGAACGACGCGTCGATGTCGAGCGACGCCGGCCGGTACGGCACCGGCAACCAGCTGAAACCGAGATCCCGCTCAACCGTGATGACGGCCGTCGTGAACTCGTCGCCAGGCGATCCGATCGGGGCGCCGGCAGGGATGTCGGCGCCCACCAGCTCCGACGCCTGCCACCGCACCCCGTCGTACCTCTCCAGAGCCGTCATCCGCCAATAGCTCGGGGCGTCGGTCTGGACGCTGTACACGTCGACGACCTCGCCCGCGGTCAGACGGGACGCCACGCTCACGAGCGGGCTCACGTTGAAGCGCCCGTCGTCGGGCACCGACGACAGGTCGATAACGGCCCGCGAGCCGAACCCCGGGACGAACAGCGGCGCGACGAGGGCCACGACGACCACCCCGGCACCGATCCGCCGCGCGCCGCGGCCCGAGGCCACCAAGAAGCCGTCGCGGCGCGACGCACCACCCCATACGGGACCCCATCCCTGCACCCGCCGCACCGAGTCGGCGAAGATGACGGCGAGCCCGGCGACGAGGAAGAAGACCCCGTACAGCGGTTCCTCGAGCTCGTCGAGCAAGCTGTCGGCGAAAGCCACGAGGGCGACGGGCGGGACGAGTGCGAGCAGCGGGCTGCCCGCCCGAAACGCCAGCGCGTGGCACGAGAAGATCGCCGCCCACACCGCCGCCGCCGTGGCGAGCATCAGCGGCGCGATGGGCTCGGTGGGCGAGATACGCAGGCGGGCCTCCTCCCCGACGGCTCGCGCGGCTTCGCCCATCGCGCGCAGGGTGTCGCTGGTGGGCAGGGCGAACCACGTCGTGTCGTTGAACAGCAGCACCCCGGTCGCCACCAGGAGGCCCCCGATGCTCAGCACCACCGCGAGCGCGACGCTGCGACGTTCGAGCGCCCACGCGATGAGCGCCGATCCCAAGGCGAAGGCCAGCAGACGCCATGTGGCGGCGCTGCCGACGTAGATGCGACCGAACGCGACGGCGATCGTCGCGGCCACGAGGACCATGGCGACGAGCGCGGTCAGGCGTTGGACGCGAGCCGACGTTCCCTGGGGATATGCCATCGTTCGACGAGCCTCGTGGTCGGGGACAAGAGCAGGCAGTCCCAGCCGGCGCGCATCATCGTGAGTGAGGCGTGCGTTGCGCGCGCCTCGAGCTGCGCACGTCTGCTGGGTGGAGCGGTCGCGGGATCGGCGGGATGCACCAAGACGGCGAGCTTCGGGCCGTACCCCGCTCCGGCGCGCACGAGCGACGGGAGCTCCTGCGAGGCGGGTGGGGCGGCCACGAACACGAGCGACGCGTCCGCGGCCGCCCCTTCGCGCAGGTGGGTCAACGAGCCCGCCAGCGAGCCCGCTCGGTCCTGCTCGAGCGACGCGAGAGCGTCGAGCAGGCGATCGGTGCTCAGCACCACCGCCGGCGCGTCCGGTGTCGCGAGACGCACGGTGAACCCGCCTTGCGACAACAACATCGCGATGCTGGCAGCCGCGGACACGGCGCGTTCGAACGACGCCTCGTGCGCCCTCCCGATAGCCGTCTCCCTCGTGTCGATGAAGACGGTCGCCGAGGCCCGGCGGGTCGACTCGTGCTGGCGGATCATGAGCTCACCGGTGCGGGCGACCGACGGCCAGTGGATCCGGCGCAGGTCGTCACCTTCTTGGTAGCTCCGCATCGTGTAGTACTCCTCGCCCGCCCGGATCAGCTGCCGCGCGCGGGTCGAGCCGACGCCGACGCCGGTTGCGGCGTCGGGTGGCGAGGAGAGGTCCTCGATCTCGGGCGTCACCAGCAGCTCGACGATGTCGTCGACCTTGAGGCGTAGTCGCGAGAGGCCGAACGGATCGGTGGCGTCGATGCGCACTGGCCCGATGCGATAACGGCCGCGCGAGGGTGGCACGATCGTGTAGGCGACCTCACGCCGGCCATGTCCGCGGATCGGGGTGATCACGAGGCGCGCAGGCCGGCCGAGCGGCGGCGGGAGCTGGTCTTCGAGCAACAGCAGGGCGGTGCGCGCCGGCGACAGGTTCTCGACGGACAACGTGGCCGTCACGCGGGTGCCCGGGGCGACCCGGCCCTCGGACAGGTGCCGCTTGACGGCGATGCGTCGCTCCCCGATCCGGGTGGGGAGCCCCGCGAGGAAGGGCAGGACCGCGATGCCGATCGCTACCACCTCGAGCCCGGGCGATCCGAGCAGGCGGGCCGCGAACCACATCGAGAGGCCGGCGATCGCAACCGTGACCCCGCGAGGCGAGAGCATCAGGCGCCCTCGGCCACCGGCACGGCCACCTGGGCCGCCACGTCGTCGAGCACCGCCTTGGGACCCCGGCCACCCATCGCGGCGTCGGCGGTCACGATCATGCGGTGAGACAACACGGGGTCCAGGAGGACCTTCACATCGTCGGGGATGACGTAGTCACGCTCGTACGAGGCGGCGAGGGCCCGCGAAGCCCGGAGCAACATGATCGAGGCGCGCGGGCTTGCGCCGAGGTAGACGTCGGTATGCGTGCGGGTCGCCTCGGCCACGTCGACGATGTAGCGCCGTATCGCCGGCGCCACGTGGACCCGCTGGGCCTCACGGATCATGTCGGCGACCTCACGGGCGTCGGTGATGGCCCTGATCGCGTCGAGGGGGTTCCCCGAGCCGTGGGTCGCCAAGATCTGGGTCTCGACCTCGTTGGTGGGGTAGCCGATCGCCAGGCGGAGCATGAACCGGTCGAGCTGTGCCTCGGGCAGGGGATAGGTGCCCTCGTGCTCGACCGGGTTCTGCGTCGCGATGACCATGAACGGGGTGCCGAGCGGATGGGTCTGCGCGTCGATGGTGACCTGCCGCTCTTCCATACATTCGAGCAGGGCCGACTGGGTCTTCGGTGACGCCCGGTTGATCTCGTCGCCTAGGACGATGTTGGCGAACACCGCGCCCGGGCGGAACTCGAAGTCGCCGTGCTCCTGGCTGAACACGTTCACCCCCGTGATGTCGGTGGGCAACATGTCGGGGGTGAACTGGATGCGGCGGAACGAACAATCGATGGAGCGAGCGATCGCCTTCGCGAGCATGGTCTTGCCGACGCCCGGTACGTCTTCGATGAGCAGGTGTCCTTCGGCGATAAGCGCGACCAGCGCCAGCCGGATCTCGTGGTTCTTCCCACGTACCACCGTCTCGACGTTGTCCTCGATCTCCTGGAACCGAGCCGCGAACGCGCCGCGGTCCTGTGTGCGGTCGAGTTGCTCCACCCAGGCTCCTCCTATCGGTTCGGTCATGGTACCGGCGCGCGCAGGATGCGTATACGGTCGATACGACCCGCGACGGCGTGGAGGTCGGACCCTCTGCAGCTGGGGGGGAGGGCCGGCTCGCCCGAACGACGCCCCGCGCGGCCCCTGATCGCAACTCCAGGCATCTCGGTTCGAGCCGGCCCCCGCCCGAGATTACACGCTTGTGATCTTGGCTTCGAGCACCCCGTCGCGGGCCCTTTCCCCCGTACACTCCAGGGCCATGGGACGTGCACTCGTCCTCAACGTGACCGACTTGCCGCTTGCGGTCGTTCCGGCACGCCGTGCCGTCGTCCTCGTGTTGAAGGACAAGGCCGAGGTCGTCTTGTCGAACGGCGCCATCTTCCGCGCCGAACGCATCGCGCTGGAAGCCCCATCGGTGGTGCGGCTCCGCCGCTTCGTGCACGTACCCTTCCGCGCCCACGCCCCCCTGACCCGGCGGGCGGTGTTCGCCCGCGACGGCTGGCGGTGCCAGTACTGCGGGGCGACCGCCGAGAACCTCGACCACGTCGTGCCACGCAGCCGCGGCGGTATTCACGCCTGGGAGAACGTCGTGGCCGCCTGCCGCCGGTGCAACGCGAAGAAGATGGATCGCACCCCGGCCGAGGCCGGTTACCACCTCCGCCGCCAGCCGTTCGCCCCGAGCGACGGGTTCCGGCTGACCCTCGGGCAGCCCGACCCGGGCTGGGAACCGTTCCTCATCTGAACGCGCGCATCATCTGAACCCGCGCATCACCTGAACCCGCCCGTCCGCCCGTCACGGCCGGGTCCCAACCTGGCGATCTGCGTCGCCCGGTCCGCGTTCCCGCCCTTCCTCGACTGCATCGGACTCCATCCGAACAGCAGTTCGGCCCCGATCTGCATTGACGTCGTGGAGCGTTGGTGGCATAAACGGGACCCGCAGTGGAGGAAAGGGGAGGACGACGCGTGGCCGAACTGCTCGGCACGCATAGCTACCAGCTCGACCCGAAGGGGCGCGTGTCGCTGCCTGCCCGGTTCCGTGAGGCGTTTGCCGACGGAGCGTGGCTGACGGTGGGACAAGACGGATGCCTCTTCGCCTTCCCCAGGGCCGAATGGGAGCGTCGATCGGACGAGGTCAGCGCGTCCCCCCTTTCCGACGCCGACGGTCGGGCGTTCGCACGTCTGTTCTTCGGCTCGACCGAAGAGACGAAGCTCGATGGGCAAGGCCGGCTCACGATCCCGCAGCGACTGCGCGAATCGGTGGGCATCACGAACAACGTCGTCGTCTTGGGTGTGCGCGAACGCATCGAGATCTGGGACCGCGAGGCGCACCAGCGGTACGAGTCCACGTTCGCCGGGGCCTACCAGGCGGGCACCCTGCAACCCGGGAGGTAGCACCTTCATGGAACGGAACCGGAAGCTCGGGGCAGAGGTCCGCCAGAGCCTGTCGCTCATCGGACTGATGGGGGCGACCCTGCTCGCCTCGATCGGTTTCGGCGTGCTCGTCGGGAACGTCGGGTGAGCCCGGGTGTCGACCACGGCGATGACCGGCATGGAGATGGCTCGCCCGGCGAGGTTCGGCATGAACCGGTCATGGTCGCGGAGGTCGTCGAGCTGCTTCGGGGGCGCGCGGCGGTGCTGGACATGACGCTCGGTGCCGGTGGTCATGCGGAGGCCCTGCTCGAGGCGGAGGTCGGGGCTGTGATCGGGCTCGACCGGGACCCCGAAGCGCTCACCGTCGCGAGGCGACGGCTGGGTCGCTTCGGTGATCGTTTCCACGCGACCTGTTGCCGGTTCTCTGAGGTCGAGACGGACGACATCGGCCAACCCGTCGACGGCGTCTTGCTGGATCTCGGGGTGTCGTCGATGCAGCTCGACGTCGGCGAGCGCGGGTTCTCGTACCGGCACGACGCGCCGCTTGACATGCGCATGGGCGACGACGAACGGACCGCCGCGGACCTCGTCAATCACCTTCCCGAAGACGAGCTTGCCGACCTGATCTACCGCTTCGGTCAAGAACGCCGGTCGCGGCGTATCGCCGCTGCGATCGTTCGCCGCCGGCCCATCGGGACGACCGATGAGCTCGCCGGCGTCGTCGCGGGCGCCCTTGGACGACGGCCGGGGGGCCCCCACCCCGCCCGCCGCACGTTCCAGGCGCTCCGCATCGCGGTCAACCGGGAGCTGGAGGAGCTCGCCGCGGTCCTGCCTCTCGCGGCCGTGCTCCTTCGCCCCGGTGGCCGCGTTGTCGTGATCGCGTACCACTCGCTCGAAGACGGCATCGTCAAACGCGCTTTCCGCGATGACCCGTCCTGGAAGGCGCTGACGAAGAAGCCGATGGTGCCCGATGGCGGCGAGGTGGCCCGCAACCCCCGGGCCAGGAGCGCGAAACTGCGAACAGCCGACCGCGTCGAGGCGGTCGCGTGAACCCCGAGGCGCGCTCATGAGCCTGCCCGCCCGCATAGCGTCGGAGCCTCTCGAGCTCGACGACGAGCCACGACCAGGTCCGGGGCGGCGCGACACCGCCCGGCAGGTCCCCTCCCGTCGGTCGCCGCTGGTCCCTGCGGCGCGCCCGCTGCCGGCCTCTCCTCCTTCCCTTCGTCGGCGGGCGCGCCGCGGGTCCGCCCCGTTCTGGGTGGTCACGGCCCTCGTGGTCGGTTCGATGGTGGTCGCGATCGTGTCGGTGTCGGCGATGTTCGTTCAGGCGAGCTTCGCGGCCGATGCGACCCGGGCGAGGATCGCCGAGCTGACGACCGAGCGGGCGATGTGGGCGCGCGAGGTGGCCGAGCTGTCGGCGCCGGGCCGCGTCGCAGCCTGGGCCCGAGAGCGAGGCATGGAGGAGGCCGAACGGGTGGTGATCCTCCGAGTGCCCGGGAGCTCTGGGGACCCCGCGGCATGACCCGCCCACCCGCCACCCGGTTGCTGGCGCTGCTCGTCGTCATGATCGTGGCGCTCGTGGCCGTGGTGGTGCGGCTCGGGCAACTCCAGGTGCGCCGGTCGGGCGAGCTCACGGCACTGGGGACGGAGCAGCGGCTTCGCACCCGTGAGCTGCCGGCAGCGCGGGGCGACATCGTCGACAGGAACATGACCCCGCTCGCGATGACGCTCGAGGCGCGCGACATCTACGCGAACCCGTCGCTCATCCCGGACCGCGGCGCCGTCGCCGCCCGGCTCGCGCCGTTGCTCGAACGCACGGTCCGCGACCTGCGCGGCGAGCTGGAGGGCGCGGGCACGTTCGTCTACCTCGAGCGGCAGGTCGACGTCGCCCTCGCCGACGAGGTCGCGGCGCTCCGTCTGCCGGGCATCGGCGTGTTGCCGTCTGTCCGGCGCTACTACCCGGCGGGGATCTTGGCACCCCAACTGCTCGGCTTCGTGGGTGTCGACGGCGCGGGGCTCGCCGGGCTCGAGCTGCACTACGAGTCGGTGCTCGCCGGGGCCCCCGGGGAGCGAACCGCCGAGCTGTCCGCGCTGGGCCAAGACATCGCCGGAGGGATGGACGTCGTGGCGCCGCCCCGACCGGGTGATGACCTCGTCTTGGCTATCGACCGGCAGATCCAGTTCGCGGCGCAACGCTCGCTCCGCCGGGCGGTGCTCGACAACCACGCGAAGGGCGGCACGGTCATCGTCATGGATCCTCGGACCGGTGACATCTACGCCATGGCCTCCTATCCGTGGTTCGACCCCAACGCGTTCGGCGACTATCCGGCGACGTCGTGGCCGAACCGTGCCGTGACCGACACATGGGAGCCTGGCTCGGTGAACAAGGTCATCACCGCGGCCGCGGCGCTCGAGACCGGAGCAGTCTCACTGACCGAGCGATTCCGCGTTCCGGCGGCGCGCTCTGTCGAGGGCTACACGATCCACGACTCACACCCGCACCCGATCGAATCGATGACCCTCGGCGACATCATCGCGCAGTCGAGCAACATCGGGACCTCGATGGTCGCCGATCGTGTGGGCAACGACGCCTTGGTGGCGGCGTTCGAGGGGTTCGGCTACGGCCGGCCGACCGGCGTCGGGTTCCCCGGTGAAGCGGCCGGGCTCATGCCGCCGACCAGCGCGTGGTCGGACATCACGCGGGCGACGGTGTCGTTCGGTGCCGGCGTCGCGGTGAGCCCGCTGCAGATGGCGACGGTGTACGCCACGATCGCGAACGGCGGAACGCTGGTGCAGCCGAGGCTCGTCCGAGCGACGATCGGTCCCGACGGCACGCGGCACGATGTGGCCCCGTCGCCGTCGCGGCGGGTGGTCTCGGCCGAGACCGCCGACATCGTGACGAGGATGCTGGCCTACGTCGTGGAAGACGGTACGGGCATCGGCGCGCAGATCGCGGGGTACCAGGTGGCGGGCAAGACCGGAACGGCGAAGAAGCTCGATCGCAACGGGAACTACACGCAACGCTACGTGGCGTCGTTCATCGGTTTCCTCCCCGCAGCCAGGCCCGAGGTCGTCGTCGTCGCGATCATCGACGAGCCCGACACCATCTACGGGGGGATCGCGGCCGCCCCGTTGTTCCAGGATGTGGCGCGATTTTCGATCCAACGGCTCGGCATCGAACCGGCCGCCTCGGTGCGGCTCCCGCCACACGTGTTCTCGCAGACATGAGCGAAGGGCTCGGGCGTGTAGGCTCGCCGCCGGTGGACGCCTCCCCCCCAGTCGCGCTCGCCGCGCTCGCCGGCGACGCCGAGATCCGTGGTGACCGGGCAACGCCCATCACGGGCGTCGCGTATGACTCCCGCGATGTCTCGGCCGGGTCCCTGTTCTTCTGCATCGCCGGGTCGGCCGCCGACGGCCACGATCACGCGGTCGAGGCGGCTGCTGCGGGTGCGGTCGCGGCGGTGGTCGAGCGATGGCTCGACGACGTGGCGCTGCCCCAGCTCCGCGTGCCGTCGGTGCGCGCCGCGATGGGCCCGATGTCTTCCATCGTGTTCGGCGACCCGGCTGGCAGGCTCGTCACGGTCGGCGTGACCGGCACGAACGGGAAGACGACCATGACCTATCTCCTCGAGCAGGTGTTCCGCGAGGCAGGCCTCCGGCCCGGGGTGATCGGCACGACCGGCGCGCGCATGGACGGTGAACCCGTGCGGCTCGCTCGCACGACCCCCGAGGCCCCGGACCTGCATCGGTTGCTCGCCACGATGGCCGCCGGCGGCATCGGTGCGGTCGCCATGGAGATCTCGTCGCACGCGCTCGCACAAGGACGCGTGGGCGGTCTCGTCGTGGACATCGCCGCGTTCACGAACCTGAGTCACGATCACCTCGACTACCACAGGTCGATGGAGGACTACTTCGCGGCGAAGGCGAGGCTGTTCACCCCCGCACATGCGCGGCGAGGGGTGGTATGCGTCGACGACGACTGGGGTCGCCGCCTGACCTCGGAGGCGACGATACCGGTGAGCACGATCGCGATCGACGGTGACGCCGACCTCCGAGCCACCGACGTCACGGCCGACCGCGACGGCATCACGTTCCGCGTCGACGACACGGTGGTGCGATCGGCGCTGCGCGGCCGGTTCAACGCTGCGAACTGCCTCGGTGCGTTCGCGGTGGGGCGCCGGCTCGGTTTCGATGACGGGATCCTCGCTCGCGCCATCGCAGCGGTGCCCGGGGTCCCCGGCAGGATGGAGCCTGTCGATGCAGGCCAGGACTTCTTGGTGGTGGTGGACTACGCGCACACGCCGGATAGCATCCTCGGCGTGCTCCGGGGCGCACGCCCGCTCTCGGCGGGCCGGGTCATCGTTGTCTTCGGTTGCGGCGGCGATCGCGACCAGACGAAGCGTCCCCGGATGGGCGAGGTCGCGACGACCGAGGCGGATCTGACCGTGATCACCACCGACAATCCTCGATCGGAAGACGCGAGGTCGATCATCGATCAGATCGTGCCCGGGGCGGTCGCGGGCGGCGGGCGGTTCGTCGTGGAACCCGACCGGCAGCGTGCCATCGCGCTCGCGGTCGGTGAGGCCGGCGCCGGCGACGTCGTCGTCATCGCTGGGAAGGGACACGAACGGACCCAAGAGCTCGGCGACGAGATCGTTCCTTTCGACGACCGAGAGGTCGCGCGCGAAGCGCTCACGGCTCGGGGAACGTGACGTGCACACGCGCTCGTTGTCGGACGTGGCGCGCGCCGTGGGTGGTATGCACCTGGGCCCGGAGGCCCAGGTGACGTCGATCGCCACCGACTCACGCGAGGTGGTGCCCGGTGCGCTTTTCGTCGCCATCGCTGGGACGCGTGTCGACGGTCACCGCTTCGTCGACGAAGCGTTCGCGAACGGCGCGACGGGGGCGCTCGTCCGCGATGGCGCGAAGGTCAACGGCCCCGCCGTGCACGTTCGTGCGACGGGTGAGGCCCTCGCACGGCTGGCGGCCGATGAACGGACGCGGTTCGCCGGCACCGTCGTGGCGATCACGGGCGCGAACGGCAAGACCTCGACGAAGGACATGACGGCGGCCGTGACCGCCACGACGCGCCGCACGTACGCGAGTCCCGCCTCGTTCAACAACGAGATCGGCCTGCCGGTGACCTTGCTCGGCGCCGCGTCCGATACCGAGGTCATCGTGGCCGAGCTCGGTGCCCGCCATGCCGGCGACGTCAGAGCGCTGTGTCGTATCGCGCGGCCGCAGGTGGTAGTGGTCACGAACGTCGGCGTCGCACACATCGAGATCTTCGGATCCTGGGACGCCATCGTCGAGGCGTCTGCCGAGCCGGTCGAGGCCATCGGCCCGGGCGGGGTCGCGATCCTCAACGTCGATGACCCCGTCGTGGCGGGCTATGGCGGCCGCACCGACGGCCGCGTGGTGTCGGTGGGTCGGTCGTCGTCGGCCGACGTGCGAGCTTCCACGGTGGAGCTCGACGCGGAGGGGAGGGCGTCGTTCACGGCAGGAACCCCGCGTGGCACCGTGGGTGTGCGCCTCGGGGTCCCCGGTGAGCACATGGTCACGAACGCGCTCGCTGCGATCGCCGTTGGGCTGGAGGTCGGGGTCGAGGTGGCCGATGCGGCGGCCGCGTTGTCGACCGCGACGCTTTCGCGCTGGCGCATGGAGACGTTCACGGGGGCCTCGGGCATCCGCGTGGTCAACGACGCGTACAACGCGAACCCCGAGTCCGTGGCGGCTGCGCTGCGGACCGCCCGCTGGATGGCGGGGGACGGGAAGCTCATCGCCGTGTTGGGCCCCATGGCCGAGCTCGGCTCCATCGCCGTGCAGGAGCACGAACGGGTCGGCGAGCTCGCGGCCCGCCTGCGTGTCGACCGGCTCGTCACCGTGGGTGCCGACGCCGAAGCGGTCGCGATCGCCGGAGTGCGCGAAGGGGTGGAGCCGGGCAACGTCGCCAGCTACGCCGACGCAGGTGGAGCCCTGGACGACGTGCGGGCGCACGCGCGCCCGGGCGATCTGGTGCTCGTGAAGGCTTCGCGGGTCGCCGGGCTCGAGAAGCTCGCGGAGGCGCTGCGGTGATCTCGATCTTGGTCGCCATGGCGATAGGACTGACGGTGACGCTCCTCGGCACCCCCGTCGCCATCCGCGCGTTCCGCGTCTGGGGCTGGGGCCAGCGTATCCGCGAAGACGGTCCCCACACCCACCTCGAGAAGATGGGGACCCCCACGATGGGCGGGATCGTGATGTTGCTCGGTCTGGTGGTCAGCTACCTGGCCTCGCGTCTCACGACCCAGCGCTTCACGGCGACGGGGCTGGTGCTGGTCCTCGCGGCCGTCGGGTTCGGGATCGTGGGGTTCCTCGACGACTTCACGAAGGTGCGGCGGCGCCGCTCGCTCGGACTGACGAAGGCGCAGAAGTTCGGTGGGACAGCTCTGGTGTCGGTGGCGTTCGCCGTCATCGTGATGTTGACCCGCGACGACTCGGGGGTGTCCACGAACCTCTCGTTCATCCGCCCGGCGGGCATCGCGTTGGGCGTGTTCTTCGTGGTCTGGGCGTTCATCGTGTTGACCGCGTCGTCGAATGCCGTCAACCTCACCGACGGTCTCGACGGGTTGGCCGCGGGGTCGTCGATCTTGGTGCTCGCCGCCTACGTCTTCATCGCTTTCTGGCAGTTCCGCCACACGTGCGCGCTGCTCGTCGGCGCCGACGGGTGTTATCCGGTCAGCGGTGTCGATCTGCAAGACGTTGCAATCGTGGCGGCCGGGATGATGGGAGCCGCGACCGGTTTCTTGTGGTGGAACGCGGCGCCTGCCCGCATCTTCATGGGCGACACGGGGGCGCTCGCCCTCGGGGGGCTCTTCGGCGCGCTGGCGATCGTGACGAACACACAGCTCCTGCTCGTCATCCTGGGTGGTTTGTTCGTGCTCGAGACGTTGTCGGTCATCGCGCAGGTCATCGCGTTCAGGAGGTTCCAGCGCCGCGTGTTGCGCATGTCGCCTATCCATCACCACTTCGAGCTGCTCGGGTGGCCCGAGTTCACCGTGATCGTTCGGTTCTGGATCGTCGCGGGCATGTGCTCCGCGATCGGGATCGGACTGTTCTACGCCGATTTCGTGGCGCGCGGGGGCCTGGGATGAGCGGACGCTTCGCCGACGTCAGCGCGGTCGTCGTGGGAGGAGGTGTCGCAGGCACCGCGGCGGCGCTCGCCTTGCTCGGAGAAGGCGCCTCGGTGGTGGTGACCGATCACGATGTCGTGGCCGAGGCGGCGACGCTTCGCCGCCTGGGCGCCGAGGTCCACGAAGGAGGTCACGCCATCGGTCACCTCGAGGGCGCCACCCTCGTCGTCACCAGCCCGGGGGTGGCACCGTCTGCCGAGGTGTTGGCGTGGGCCCGGGGTCTCGGTCTTCCCGTGTGGGGCGAGATGGAGCTCGGCGCGCGGCTGGCGACCGTCCCATACCTCGCGGTCACCGGTACCAACGGCAAGACGACGGCGACAGGCATGCTCGCAGCGTGCCTTCGGGCCGGCGGCTTCACCGCGGTCGGGTGCGGCAACATCGGGTCGCCGTTCACGAGCGCGGCGCTCGAGCCGCATGACGCGCTCGTCGTCGAGGTTTCGTCGTTCCAGCTCGCGATGCAGGAGTCGTTGCACCCTGTGGTGTCGGTCCTGCTGAACCTCGCGCCCGATCACCTCGATTGGCACGGGTCCATGGATGCCTACCGGGCGGCGAAGGCGGCCATCTTCGCGGCGCAAGGAGACGGCGATGTCCACGTGGGCAACCGCGATGACCCGGCCGCAGCTGAGGTCTCGGTGACCGCGCCGTGCCGCGTGGTGTGGTTCGGCCGGGGCGAGCCCGAAGACGGCCACGTCGGGTACCGGGGCGATCGTCTGATCGTGCGGATGCCGGAGGTTGGTGATGAGGCAGACCTCGGGGTCATCGACGACGACCGCGCCGGCTTCCGCGACGATGCCGCGGCCGCAGCGGCCGCCTCGATCGCGTTCGGCGTCGAGCCCGCTGCGGCTGCGAAGGGACTGGCCGGTTACACGCCGGCCCGCCATCGCGGCGAGGTGGTGGCCGTCGCGGGGGGAGTGCGGTTCATCGACAACTCGAAGGCCACGAACGTGCACGCCGCCCTCGCCGCGATCGAGCGGGTGCACGGCGGCGTGCTCATCGCAGGCGGTCGTTCGAAGGGCCAAGACCTTCGACCGCTTGCGCGAGGATCGGCACACCTCACCGCGGTGGTCACCATCGGGGAAAGCGCCGGCGAGGTGGAGGCCGCGTTCGCCGGGTCGGTACCCGTGTCCCGCGCCACGTCGATCGAAGAGGCGGTGGTGGCGGCGGCCGGGCTGGCCCACCCCGGCGGCGTGGTCCTGCTGGCACCGGCGTGCGCCAGCTGGGACCAGTTCGATGGGTACGAGCAACGCGGCGATCGCTTCGCCGACGCGGCGCGCCGCCTGGCCGTACAGGAGCAGAGCGATGCCAGGCCGTGACCTCGCGGCCAGGCGGACAGGCGCGGCCGCACGCGACGAGGTGTCGTCGCCGGGGCGCCGGGGCGCCCCGGCGCGTCACCTGCGGGTCGTGCGGCCGCGCCGCCGTCCCGACGCGTCGGCCCTCGCGCGCACCGACCTTCGGATGTTGTGGGGCTCGGCCGCGTTCCTCACCATCGTGGGCCTCGTCATGGTCTTGTCGGCAGGATCGGTGTCGGCGGCGCAAGGCTACGACGGCAACAGCTTCTGGTACTTCCAGCGGCAGGTGCTGTACGCCGCCTTCGGGTGCGGTGTTGCCGTCCTCACCTACCGGATGCGGCCGGCCGCGTGGCGGGCCCTCTGCGTGCCGATGCTCGGTGTGACCTCGATCCTCATGTTCATCGCGGCGCACCCTGGCGCCGGTACGTCGGTGTACGGTGCGTCGCGCTGGATCGACCTGGGTCCGGTCACCTTGCAGCCTTCGGAGTTCGCGAAGCTCGGCCTCGTGGCGTTCACCTCGACGATCCTCGACCGGAAATGGAGACGGCTGCACCATGTCGGACACCTGTTCCTCCCACTGGGACCGGTCGTCATGGGGGTGGCGTGGTTGGGCGTGATGCAGCGCGACCTTGGCACGACGCTCATCTTGTGCGGGACCGTGTTCCTCATGTTGTTCATCGCCGGCGTGCGTCTCCGCTACCTCATGATCGTCGGCGCTCTCGGTCTCGCTACCACGACGTGGCTCATCGTGGGGGAGGCGTACCGGCGCAGCCGCTTCTTCGATGCCTGGCTCGACCCCTGGGCCGACCCGGAGCGGACCGGTTACCAGCTGATCCAGGGGCTGATCGCCTTCGGGTCGGGGGGGTGGTTCGGCACCGGGCTGGGCACCGGCCGGGCGAAGTGGGACTTCCTGCCCAACGCCCATTCCGACTTCATCTTCGCGGTGATCGGCGAAGAGCTGGGTCTGTTGGGGGCCTTCATCGTACTGGTGGCGTTCGGGGTGTTCATCGCGGCCGGTGTGCGGATCGCGCTTCACGCGCCGACGACGTTCGAGCGGCTCCTCGCCGGTGGCGTCGTTTCCTGGATCGGGTTGCAGGCGTTGATCAACCTCGGCGCGGTGACCGGGCTGCTACCCATCACCGGTGTGCCGCTGCCGCTCGTGTCGTTCGGCGGGACCGCGCTGGTCGTGACGCTGGCGGGCGTCGGCGTCCTCGCGAGCATCGCCCGCTCCTCGGCACGCCGCGACCCGTCGCGCGCCGTGGCGCACGATGCCGCCTCGGCCCGCGTCGCGCCCCCGTCATGAAGGTCCTCGTCACGGGCGGGGGCACCGGGGGACACATCTTCCCCGCCCTCGCCGTCGCAGACGTGCTCAGGGACCGCGGTGCCGACGTCCGCTTCTTCGGCGCGACCGACGGACCGGAGGCCACGGCGGTGCCGGCCGCCGGCTATCCGTTCACGGGGGTCTCCGTTCTCTCGGCGCAGACACGCTTGTCCTGGCGCACGCTCCGGGCGGTCGTCCGCATCACCCGGTCGGCGCTGCGCATCCGCCGACAGGTACGCGAAGTCGACGTCGTCGCGAGCGTAGGCGGGTTCGCGAGCGCCCCGGCCGTCTTGGCCGCGCGGTGGACGCGCCGGCCCGTCGTGTTGATCGAATCCAACGGCGTGCCCGGCATCGTGAACCGCGTCGCAGCGCGGTGGGCGGTGATGGCGGCGACCGCGTTCGAGGCGACGGCGACCCGGTTCCCTTCGCGCCTGCGCGTCGTGCGAACGGGGAACCCGATCCGGCCCCAGATCGTGGCGGCAGCGACCGATCCGGCCCCGTCCCGGCAGGCGGCGCTCGGGGCGTTCGGCCTCGAAACCGGCCGCCGCACGGTCATCGTCCTCGGAGGGAGCCAGGGCGCCTTGTCACTGGACCGTGCGGCGGCCGGCGCGCTGTCGCTCCTCCATGAGCGCGGCGATCTGCAGCTCCTCGTGAGCGCGGGACCAGCCCACACGAACATCGTGGCCGCGGCCGTGGACCCCACGGCGCCGCTGCTCGTTCGCGTCGTACCGTTCATCGACCGTATGGATCTCGCCCTGGCGATCGCCGACCTCGCCGTGTCGCGGTCGGGCGGCAGCGTGGCCGAGCTCGCCGTCTGTGGCGTGCCGGCGATCCTCGTGCCGTATCCCCATGCTACCGAGAACCACCAGGCGGCGAACGCCCGCGAGCTCGAGCGTGCCGGCGCTGCACGCGTGGTTGCCGATCGCGACCTCACGCCCCAGATCTTCGCGAGGCAGGTCGACGAGCTACTGGCGGATGACACGACCCGGGCGGCCATGGCGTCGGCGATGCGTTCGTGGGCGCGTCCTCAGGCCGCCAGGGCGATCGCGCGGCTGATCGAGGAGGCCGCACGATGACCGACGCCGGAGCGTGGACGCCGCCGCCTGGCTCGATCCCCACGCTCAGCGTGCCATCGCTCGATGGCATCGGGCGGATCCATCTGATCGGCATCGGGGGTGCCGGTATGCGTAACCTCGCGCGGTTGTTCCGCGCGCGAGGGCTCACCGTGTCGGGTTCCGACATCAAGGACTCCCGGCACTTGCATGACCTCGCCGACGCCGGCGTGACCATCACGGTCGGGCACGACCGGCATGCGATGGGCGCGCCCGACGTGGTGGTCGTCTCGTCGGCGATCGGTAACACAGACCCGGAGCTCGTCGCCGCCAACGACGCGGGCATCCCGGTGTGGCGGCGCCAACAAGCCATGGCCGCGCTGGCCGAGGGCCGCCGTTCGATCGCGGTCGCCGGCACACACGGCAAGACGACCACCACGTCGATGATCGCGGTTGCCCTCCGTCATGGCGGCGCCGACCCGAGCTACCTCATCGGCGGTGACATGAACGAAAGCGGCAGCGGCGCTCATCACGGCGACGACGACCTGTTCGTCTTCGAAGCCGACGAGAGCGACGGGTCGTTCTTGCTCGCACCCGCGTGGCTCGGGGTGATCACCAACATCGATGTCGACCACGTCGACTTCTATCCCGGTGGGCTCGACGAGATCGAGCGGGCGTTCGCCCGGTTTGCTGCCGCCGCTACCGTCCTTGTCGCCTGCGGCGACGACCCGTCGGTTCGCCGGGCGCTCACCGCCGCCGGCGCCACGGCCACGACGTACGGCTTCGACCGCGGGAACGACGTCGCGGTCCGTGTGGACGAGCTCGGACCGGCCGGAGCCCGGGGCGCGGTCCGTATCGGCCATCGCGACATCTCGCTTCATCTCGCCATCGACGGACCCCACAACCTGTTGAACGCCGCGGCCGCGGTCACCGTTGCAGATGTCGTGGGCGCCGACCCCGCCCGCGCTGCGGAGGGGCTGGCCCGCTTCGAGGGCGTACATCGCCGTTTCGAGCACAAAGGGTCGGCGCGCGGAGCGGACTTCTTCGACGACTACGGTCACACGCCCACCGAGATGGCGGTGACCATCGCGACCGCCCGGCGACGCGCGCCCGCGAGGCTCGTCGCGGTGGTCCAGCCGCACCGGTTCACGAGGGTGCAAGCTCTGTGGCGCGAGCTCGGCGCGAGCGTGGCCGGTGCAGACCTCGTGGTGGTCACCGATGTCGACGGCGCCGCGCAACGACCCATCCCGGGGGTCACCGGCAAGCTCGTGGTCGACGGCGTCCAGCTCGCCTCGCCGGGCCGGCGGACCGTGTACCTGCCGCACCGGCGCGACGTGGTCTCGTTCCTCGACCGCGAGGTTCGCCCCGGTGACCTCGTCATCACCATGGGGTGCGGCGACGTCTGGATGTTGGGCGACGCCGCGCTCGAGCGCATCCGCAACCCCGAAGGGGCGGGATCATGACACCTATGGTCACCGACGATCGCGTCGCACGCGCCGAGGCGCTGCTCCGCGCGTCGTGTGGCGACCGGCTGCGCGCGGCCTTCGCGCTTGCACCGCTCACGACCTTCCGGATCGGTGGACCTGCGGCGCTATATCTCGAGCCCGAGTCCGACGACGACCTCGATGCGGTGGCGGCCACCGTCGCAGCCACCGGCATCCAGGTCATGGTCATCGGGAAGGGCTCGAACATCCTCGTGTCCGACGGTGGTGTGCACGGGCTCGTGCTCCGGCTCGGTCGGGGGTACCGATGGGCGGCCAGGGATGGCGACATCGTGACGGCGGGGGGTTCGATGCCTCTGCCGGCCCTGGCCGGTGTCGCCCTGCGACATGGTCTCGCGGGTCTGGCGTTCGCCGTCGCGATCCCGGCCACGCTCGGCGGAGCCGTCCGCATGAACGCCGGCGCGCACGACGGTGCGATGGCCGACGTGGTGACCGCAGTCGACGTCTACCGGCTCTCAGATCCCGGACGCCGCCGGCGCGAGGCCACCGCGATGGGGTTCGAGTACCGACACGCCGAGCTCCCGGATGACGCGATCGTGGTCGGGGCGGCGATCCGGCTTCGACCGGGCCAGGACCGCGAGATCAGGGCCGCGATGGACGAGGCGCGCGAGTGGCGCCGCATGACGCAGCCCCTGGCCGAGCCGAATTGCGGCAGCGTGTTCACGAACCCCCCGGGCGACCACGCCGCGCGGCTGATCGACGGGGCCGGGCTGAAGGGGCACCGGGTCGGAGGAGCCAGGGTGTCCGAGAAACACGCCAACTTCATCGTGGCGGGCCCCGGCGCCACCGCAGCGGATGTGGTGTCCCTCATCGGTGTCATCCGCGACCTCGTCCTTGACCGCTCGGGCGTCGAGCTCACGCCCGAGGTCCGCCTCATCGGGGAGGCTGCCGATGCGTGAACGCGTGCGCGCCCGGCGTCTGGGGGGACTGGTGATCGTCGTCGCGACCGTCGTCGTCGGGCTCGCGGCGTGGGTCGCGACCTACACCACCATCTTCGAGGTCCGCGAGGTGCTCATCCGCGGCGAACGCCACACCACCGAGACCGCTGTGGCCTCGCAAGCACAGGTGGCGGGGGTCAACCTCTTCCATCTCGACCTCGCGGCGGTCGAGCACCGGCTCGAGGCCGACCCCTGGATCGCGGACGCGATCGTTCGTCGCGACCTGCCGGCCACGCTCGTCATCGACATCACCGAACGCGAGCCGGTCGCTGTCGACGATCTCGGAGAGGTCGTCGCGGCCGACGGCACGGTGTTGCCGTTCGCCGATGTCGGGGGTCTCCCCACGATCCGGCCGACGACGGGCACGCTCGCCATCGACCACCGGACCTCCTCGGCCGTGGCGATCGCATCGTTGCCGCCGTCGCTCCAGAGCCGCGTCGGATCCGTGCTGGCGCTCGCCGCCGGCGCACTCGTGCTCGAGCTGCGCGACGGGGTGACGGTGACCTACGGAGAGCCCGTGGAGCTCGAGACGAAAGGGATCGTCCTCAAGGCCGTGTTGGCCTGGGCACGTCGCGAAGGCGAGCGACCCGTCACGATCGACGTCGCCGTCCCGCAGGCGCCCACGGCGACCCTCGAGGATGGCACGACGTTCACACCTGGGTTCTGACCGTCGGGTCGAGCAGAAGTGTCAGCTCGTCGCACGATCGAGTCCTCAGGGCGACCCGTTCCATCGGCTTGACGACCTGCATCGATGCTAGTAGGGTCGGCGCTCTCTACTGGAGGGGGAGGTAACAATAGACCTCTAGTTGACAGTCAGCTAATCACGGAGCGGGATGGCGTTCCCCCAGGTGCAGAACCTGGTTCACGACCTGGCCCGCTCGGAGGACCGGACATGATGGACGTTCCCCAGAACTACCTCGCCGTGATCAAGGTCGTTGGGATCGGCGGCGGCGGCGTGAACGCGGTGAACCGGATGATCGAGGCAGGCCTTCGGGGCGTGGAGTTCATCGCCGTCAACACCGATGCGCAGACGTTGTTGATGAGCGACGCCGAGGTGAAGCTCGACATCGGCCGTGAGACCACCAAGGGCCTCGGTGCCGGATCCGACCCCGTGATCGGCAAGACCGCTGCCGACGAACACGCCGGCGAGATCGAAGAGATCTTGAAAGGCGCCGACATGGTGTTCATCACGGCGGGCGAAGGCGGAGGCACGGGCACGGGCGGAGCGCCCATCGTCGCCGAGGTCGCGAGGAACCTCGGGGCGCTGACCATCGGCGTGGTGACGCGCCCGTTCGGGTTCGAGGGACGCATGCGAGCCACCCAGGCGGACATGGGCATCACCGAGCTCAAGAAGGCCGTCGACACCCTCATCGTCGTCCCCAACGACCGCCTGCTGCACGTGGCCGATCCGAACATGCCGATGATCGAGGCGTTCCGCATGGCCGACCAGGTCCTGTATCAAGGGGTCGATGGCATCACCTCGCTCATCACCACGCCGGGTCTGATCAACCTCGACTTCGCCGACGTGAAGTCGGTCATGTCGGGCGCGGGGTCGGCGCTCATGGGCATCGGCGTCGGTTCGGGCAGCGATCGGGCGACCGAGGCCGCGAAGAGCTCCATCAGCTCGCCGTTGCTCGAGTCTTCGATCGACGGCGCGAAAGGTGTGTTGCTCTCGATCGCCGGTCCCACCGACCTCACGTTGCACGAGGTGAACGACGCGGCCGACGCCATCACCCGGGTGGCGCATCCGGATGCGAACATCATCTTCGGGGCCGTGGTCGACGACGCCTTGGGCGACGAGGTTCGCGTCACGGTGGTGGCCGCCGGGTTCGACAAGACGAGCCCATCGTCGGACAACCGCTTCGAGAGCCGCCTCTCGCGGCTGCTCGAAGAGCCGGTTCGTGGCGAGACCGGCAAGGACTCGCTCCCGTCGATCCTGCAAGACGACGGGTCCGACGACGTGTTCACGACCCCCGAGACCGAACCGGCGAACGTGTCGTTCGACGCCGAGGAGGACCTCGACATCCCGGACTTCTTGAAGAGCTGACCGCACGACTGCACAAACCGCGCGGCCCTCAAGGGGCGGGGCGGGGGTTCCCAACGAGAGGCGACCTTCCCCCGCCTCTCGGGCGGGAACCCCCGCCCCTTCTCTATCCTCCGCAAGTGCAGCCGAACGACGTCCTCATGCAGGCCGACGTGGTGAGCAACGTCGCCCGGGTGAAGGCGAACATCGAGCGCGCAGCGCGGGATGCCGGCCGGGACCCGTCCGACGTCACCATCGTCGCGGCGGCGAAGAGCACCCCGCCGGGGACCGTTCGCTGGGCTTGCGAGTCGGGGATCGGCGCGGTCGGGCACAACTACGCACAGGAGCTCCGCGACGCGCACGCGGCGCTCGCCGACGTCGACGTGCGCTGGCATTTCATCGGCAACCTTCGATCGGGCACGGCGAACCTGGTCGCCGACACTGCCGACGTTGTCGAGACCGTGGCAGGGGAGCGGGCGGTCAGGCGCCTCGCCGGTCGTGCCGCCCGGCGAGGCGCCACGCTCGCGGCGCTGGTCGAGGTCGATCTGACGGGCCGCCGCCACGGCGTCGCTCCGGGCGACGCGGCGGCTTTCTGCGCGTTCGTCGAGGGGCTCGAGGGCCTGAGGGTCACGGGTCTGATGACGGTCCCGCCGGCCGACGCGGTCGGTGAGGCGGCGGCGCCGTGGTTCCGACGGTTGCGCGACCTCCGCGACCAGATCCGTGAGAAGCATCCCCAGGTGCTGGACCTGTCCATGGGGATGTCGTTGGATTACGAGGTCGCCGTGCGAGAAGGCGCTACGATGGTCCGCATCGGAACGGCGTTGTTCGGTCCGCGGACGCCGTGACACGAGGAGGACGTACCACCATGGCCGGTGCATGGAAGAAGACGCTCAACTACCTTGGCCTCGTCGAAGACGAGGAGGGCTTCGTCGACGAGATGCCGGAGGTCGAGCCCGCACCCGTTCGCCGGATGCGCCCACAGGCCGTGCACGACATGGGCGCCGACACCGAAGGCGTCGTGCGCACCATCGCGTCTTCACGCGGTGCCCCCGCAGCCATGTCGGCGATCCACAAATCCGAGCCGAAGCGGTTCAACGAAGCGCGTGAGGTGGCCGACCGTTTCAAGGAAGGTACCGCCGTCATCATGAACCTCCAGGGCACGGAAGACGCGACGGCGCGACGTCTGGTCGATTTCGCGTCCGGCCTCGTCTACGGGCTCGATGGCAAGATCGAGCTGGTCGCGAACCGCGTGTACCTCTTGACGCCGGCGAACGTCGAGGTCTCGGCCGAGGAGCGCGAGCGCATCGCCGGGGGCGCCTTCTACAACCAGTTCTGAGGTCTCCGGTTCCGAGGTCCCGGCGGCGGGGGTCGAAGGTCGCTGCTAGCCTTGCCGCCCCATGGTCCAAGCAACCAACCCGGTGGTGACGCTCGCCTGCATCGCTCTCTCGGCCTATTCGTTCCTGCTGCTGGCTCGTGTCGTCGTATCGTGGCTCGAGTTCTTCGGCATCCGTCCGCCGGTCGATGGACCGTTGCGGGCCGTCTACCAGTTGTTGTTCGACGTCACCGAACCGCCCCTGCGGTTGCTCCGGCGGATCGTGCCGCCCGCGGGCATGTTCGACCTGTCGGTGGTGGTGGCGTTCGTCGTGATCTTCGTGGTGCGCACGGCGCTTTGTGGATGAGGAGGATCGATGACTGACGACCAGGCTCCCGGTTTCGGCCAGCACCGCGCCGTCACGCCGCTCGCGGTCCAACAGAAGGAGTTCAGGGTCCAGCGGTTCGGCGGGTACAAGATGCGCGAGGTCGACGAGTTCCTCGACGAGCTCACGGGATCGATCGCCGACCTGCTCGCCGACAACGAGCGGCTGCGCCGCCGAGGAGAGGGCGCGCCGCCGGTCATCGGCAGTCCCGACCTCGACGATGTGAACCGGCAAGCCGATGAGATCATCGAGCGGGCGCGCGCCGAGGCCGCGAGGATCGTCGGCGAGGCTCGGGGCGGGGTCGCCCCGGCGACGAGCGACGCCGATCGCGGCGCGGTCAACGCTTTCTTGGCGAACGAGCGCGAGTTCTTGCAGCGTCTGGCCGGGCTGGTGCAAGACCACGCCGGATCGGTGAAGTCGCTGGCGAAGCAGGCGAGCCCGGTGGTCGCGGAACGTCAGGCTCCAGCCGCGGCCGCAGCTCCGGCCTCACCGGAGCGAAGCCAGACCCCGACCTCGGAAACCACCCAGCTGATCGACGAGCCCATCCGGGTCGACGAACCCGAGCCGGCGGCGGCGACCGCCGACGACACCGAGGCGTCGCTGCGGCAGCTGTTCTGGGGCGAAGAGAACTAGCCCGCGCGGGCGAACCCGATCGTCACGGCGTGACCGTCGACGTCGACGGGCCGTTCGTAGGTCGCGTCCGCGGACCTGCCAGCCGTGAGGGACGTGGCGAGCACCTCCGCGGCGACCAGCTCACGGTGGGTCCCGAGCGCCTCGGCCACCTCGCCCGTGGCGTCGATCGCTAGGGCGATCCGGTCGCTCACGTCGAGGCCCGCCGCCTTGCGGGCGTCTTGGACGGCACGGATCAGCTCGCGAGCCAGTCCTTCGAGACGGAGCTCGGGTGTGATCGTCAGCTGGAGGGCCACCGTGACCCCACCTTCGGTCGCGACGCCCCATCCTTCGCGAACCGAACGCCGCAGCTCGACGTCACCGGGCCCCAGCTCGATCGATGGACCGCCGTCGATCGTGAGGTCGACACGCTCGCCGGCGGCGAGGCGAGCTGCGAGTGACCCGTCGTCGCCGGCGAGCGCGGCCCCGAGCGCACCGACGCGGGCGCCGAGCCGTGGGCCGAGGATCTTGAAGTTCGGCTTCACGGTCCACGTCCCGAACGAGTCGGCGCCGGCTGCCAGCCTCGCCGACCGGACGTTCAGCTCGTCGGCCACGATCGTCAGCAATGGGTCTAGACCGGCGGCGTCGCTCACCTGGATCACGGCTTCGAGCAGCGGCTGACGCACCCTGACCTTCGTCTCGGCCCGAACCCGCCGCCCCAGCTCGACGATCTGCCTGGCCGTCGCCATCGCGGTGTCGAGCCCGGGGTCGATCGCCGCCTCGTGGACCCGGGGGTAGTCGGCGAGGTGGACCGAGTCGGGGCGCCCCTCACGGCCGGCGGCGAGGTTCCGCCAGATCGCCTCGACCACGAACGGTGTGAACGGTGCCAACAACGTGACGAGCGTGACGAGGCACTCCCACAACGTGGCGAACGCCGCATCGGTGTCGCCCCCGCCCCCACCGCCGGGGTTCCAGAATCGGCGCCTGCAGCGCCGCACGTACCAGCCGGACAGGTCGTCGAGGAATCGAAGGATCCGCCGCCCGGCTCCGGTTGCGTCGTAGGCCTCCAGCCGCTCGGTGGCCTCGCGGACGGTGCCCGCGAGCTGGGAAGCGATCCATCGATCCATGGCCTGGCGGCCGTGCAGCGGTGGGGGACCGTCGCTCGACGGCTCCCAGCCGCTGGCGTTCGCGTACGTGACGAAGAACGCGTAGACGTTCCACAGCGGCAGCAACAGCTGGCGGACGTTGTCGTCTAGCACTTCGTGACCGATGCGGCGCGACTCCCACGGTGAGCCGGTCGTGATCATCCACCAGCGCAGCGCATCGGCACCCTGGCGCTCGAGCGCTTCCCACGGATCGAAGACGTTGCCGAGCGATTTCGACATCTTTCGGCCGTCTTCGGCGACGAGGTGGCCCAGACACACCACGTTGCGGTACGCGCTGGCGTCGAAGTGCAACACGCCTTCGGCCATGAGCGTGTAGAACCAGCCGCGCGTCTGGTCGATGGCCTCGGAGATGAAATCGGCGGGGAAGCTCCGCTCGAAGTCGTCGATACCGCGACCGAGGTCGGGGTGGTAGCTCCACTGCGCGAACGGCATCGCGCCGGAGTCGTACCACGCGTCGATGACCTCGGGGACGCGGGTCGCCTCCTCGTGGCACGTGGGGCAGCTCACCCGCACGTCGTCGATGTACGGCTTGTGCGGGTCGATGCCGGTGACGTCGGCCCCCGAGAGCAGAGACAGCTCGCGGAGCGACCCCACCGCGGTCTCGTGACCCTGGGCGCAGCGCCAGATGGGCAGCGGTGTGCCCCAGTAGCGCTCGCGCGATAGCGCCCAGTCGACGTTGTTCTCGA
>Ga0247727_10003982_pt1 | contig 31966 bp, 15 predicted proteins | sample WisWelCaveWW1625_FD_202498 | JGI IMG/M metagenome (GOLD analysis project Ga0247727, IMG submission 202498) | Biofilm microbial communities from Wishing Well Cave, Virginia, United States - WW16-25 | ecosystem: Environmental > Aquatic > Deep subsurface > Groundwater > Cave microbial mat | place... | reverse complement strand
ATCGGCGAAATCGGAGAAATCCGAGAAAAAGGACAAACCAACGACGGAGTAGTCGGATGCAGCAGCAATTAGGATTGAACAACGACGTGTTGGTGGGCGGCCGCCGCTTTCACGTGCAAACCACCTATTCGGCGAACAGCGACAAAATTCTCTCGCACGTGTTTGACAACGGCCGCGTCGTCGAGCGCCGCGAGCTGGACGTGACCGAGGAGATCAAAAACGCGACGCTGCCGAAAAAATTGAAAGTCGTCCATCAGGAGATGGTGGCGGAGATCGAGTTGTTGTATTACATCGCGGAGAAAATTCGCCAGGTGCGGCATCCGATGTCGTGCCTCAAGCTCGGCCTCGTCTTCATGAATAAAAATCTCCTCGACGATGCGGCGGCGTTCTTGCAATTGGCGGTCGAGCTGGAGCCGAATACGCCGGAAGTTTACAGCACCCTCGGCTGCGTGAATTTGCGCCGCGGCGATTTTAGCAACGCCGAGGCGATTTTGCGCAAAGGCGTGCAGCTCGCGCCGCGCTTTGCGGATTTGCACCAGCATCTCGGCGTCGTGTGCCTGGAGCAGGGCAAATTTCCGCAGGCGTTTGAGGCGCTGCAGACGGCGCTCGAGATCAACCCGAATTTCTATCAAGCGCATTTTCACACGACGCTCGCGCTGTTGCTCAGTTTAAAGGCGCCGAACGCGAGCGATCCGGCGGAAATTATGCGACGGGCGCAAGAGCATTTGGCGCGCGTGGCGGAAGGCTTGCCGGCCTATCGCACGCCGCGTTTGGAAAAGGCGCTGCAGTTGATCGACGAAGGCGCGTACGAGCCGGCCACACAGGAGCTGCAGTCGCTGCGACAGGAGATCAACCCCGAAACCGATTTGACCTTCGAGCATGAGTTTTATTTGAAATTCATGTACGGCGGCAAAGGCAAGGACGACGATTATATTCAGCGCTACACCGAGCGCCTGCGCCTGGCGATTCGCGATTATCCCGACTATGCGGATTTGCACAACAGCCTGGGCGTGGCGTATCTCATTCAATGCCGCAATCTCTTCTTGCGCGCCTTGGAAGAGTTTCGCGTCGCTCTGCGCATCAACCCGATTTTCAAGCGCGCCGAGAAGAATTTGAAGCTTTCCGAGAACGACGGCAAAGGTTTCCTCATTTTGCTGCGCGCGATTCTCAAATAACCCCGATATTGCAACTATAGGAATCCCGATTTTCGTTTTAAAACTTTAACAAAGGAATCGGGACGGGGTTTGGCTTTTGTATATGTAAAATTAAGGAATAACGGCTGTCCAAAAATGGTCGATAATGAAGCACTCACCTGATTAAATGCCCCACCCAAATTCCCAGGAAAGGACTTTGCATGCATGCTCCGGAAGCGCCTCACGTAACGTATTTGTAATAATTTCAAACCTTTTGTTGCAGAGATTACAATTTTGTAGTTTTTTGAATCAATGATGGCGGCACTGGTATATCATTTGCACAACTTGAAGCCGTGCTTTAAAAAGATTGATTAAACCAGCATAATACCGTGTTTCCCACTGAGACATGGTCACATTTATGAAACAGATTCCAAAGGATGGAAAATTCTGTGAAGCTTATCCTTTCAAAAACAAAGTTTTATCTCGCCGCCGCTTTCTTACTGATTTGGTGTGGATTGATTGCAAACCTGATTGCGGCGCAAACGCGATCGCTAATTCCCGCGCAAAATTCTGAACGCGATTCATTGACCGTGAAAGCTTTGCGCGCCGAGGCCGGCAAACCGTCGTTGTATGAGGTGACGTTTGTGACGACGGACACGCTCTCGCCGCAAGCGGAGTTCGTGCTGACGTTTCCGGCTGACTTTGATTTGCGCCAGTTGGAGATCGCCGGATCGAGCGACATCAACGGCGGTTTTGCTTTGCAGCGCAAAGGACAAGAAGTTCGCTTGCGCCGCACCGGCTTGGGCGCGAAAGTGCCGCCGGGCAAAAAAGTTTCAATGCAGCTCGGCCTCGTGGTCAATCCCAAAAATCTCGCCGCTTCACATCAAGTGCGCGTGCAGCTTCCGGCTGCCGCGTCGTTCGCCGCCGCCAATTCGAGAAACAAGGACGTTCAATTTATAACTCCGGTCAAGTAAGACATGCTAATTCGCACTCGGTTGTTTGTGCGGTGCCTGCGAAAAACGGAGCGCGTCTTGGCGCTCTGCCGATTTTTTCCTCTCGTGCTTGCTCTTCTTTTCGTCGCACCCTCGATACTTCACTCGCAACAGCTCACCAATGTGACCGTCACTCCTTCAAATCCCACGGCGGGCGCGTCGGCGGTTTATACGGTGAGTTTTACCACCAGCGCTCTCGGCGGCCCGGGCGGACCAGGGGTGCCGGCGGATGGCCGCATGCGCATGACCTTTCCCACGGGATTTGGGATATCGACGGTTTTGCTGGCGAGCCCGACGGTCGGCCTCAACGGCGGCCTGATTACTTCGGTTGCCGGGCAGGTGCTGACGATGGCGCGCGACAATACCGGCGCCGCGCTCGGAGCTTCAGCCACGGCAGCGTTGCAATTTGCGGTGGTGGGAAACGTCAACTTAGCCGGAAGTTATCGGCTCTTTGTTGAAACGCTGGATAATGCCAACGCCAGAATCGATTCGGCGACGTCTTTGGCGTTCAATATCAATGTCGGTGCCGTCGATCATTTTGCAATTACCGGCATCGGCGGTTCCGTGACGGCGGGCACACCTTTCAATTTTACCATTACCGCGCAAGACGCCCAAAATAATACGGTCACTGGTTTTACCGGCACGCTCACGCTTTCGGATTATACCGGCACGCTGACGCCGCAGACCGTGGTGATCTCGAGCAACGGCACGGTGACGGTGAACGGGGCGATCATTACGAAAGCGCAGACCGGCGTTTCCATCACCGCGACCAGCGGCGCGATCAACGGCTTTTCTTCGACTTTTACTGTCGTGCCCGGCGCGTTGGATCATTTTACGGTGACCAACGCCGGCAGCGGCAACATTGCCGCACAAATCGCGGGCGCGCCGTTTAATATTCGAATGGAAGCGCGCGATGTAAATGAAAATGTGATCACGACTTTTACGAATACCGTCACGCTGTCGAACACGACGAGCTCGATTACGCCGGCGAACAGCGGCAGTTTCGTGGCCGGCGTTTTGGCTTCGCAGCAAGTGACGATTAACAAAACTTCCACGGCGGAGGTGATTACGGCGAGCGGCGGCGCACCGACGCGCACCGGCAACTCGAATAGTTTTGTGGTGAACTCCGGCGTTGCCGCGAGTTTTCAGATCGACCCGATCTCGACGCCGCAAACTGCCGCTCAACCATTTGGCTTGCGCATTACGGCGCTGGATGCGAATAGCAACGTTGCGACCAGTTTCACCGGCACGGTGACGATCGTGATGAATAGCGGCTCGATCACGCCAACCGTCAGCACGAATTTTGCGGCCGGCGTGTGGAACGGCGTTGTCACGGCCTTGACGAGCGGCAACGGTAAACTTATTACGGTTAGCAACGGCTCGTTCGGCGCTTTTTCAAATTCTTTCAATGTCAATCCGGGTTTGCTTGATCATTTCGAGATTACCAACATTAGCTCGCCGCAAACCGCCGGCACAAACTTCACGGTTACGGTGACGGCGAGAGATATCAATAATAATGCAGTCAATTTTTCCGGCACGGTGACGCTCTCGGATAACACCGGCACGTTGACGGCTTCGCCGGTGGTGTTTACCAATCAATCGAGCCAATCGGTGTCGAATGCGCAAATTACCAAAGCGCAGGCCCTCGTGCAAATCACCGCGAGCGGCGTCGGCAAATTCGGCTTCTCCAATAATTTTGCGGTGAATGCCGGCGCGCTCGATCATTTCGCGGTCACCAACACCAGCGGGACGAATATCGTTTCGCAGCAGGCGGGCACGGCTTTTCCGATTCGTCTCGTTGCGCAAGATATTTTTAACAACATCGTGACGTCATTTAACGGCACGGTGACCTTGGCGAATACCACCACTTCGATTTCCCCGGCGGCCAGCGTGAATTTCTCCAGCGGCGTTTTGGCCTCGCAATCGGTGACCATCACCAAAACTTCGGCGACCGAAATGATTACCGTCAGCGGCGGCTCGCCAACGCGCACGGGCAGCTCGAATAGCTTCGTGGTGAGCCACGGCGCGATAAATGATTTTACCATTGCGACAATTTCTTCGCCGCAAATCGCGGGCGCGCCGTTTCCGTTGACCATCACCGCTGTCGATGCGAATCAAAATACGGTGACGAGTTTTACCGGAACGGTATCGTTGACTTTGAACGGCGGCGGCAATGTTTCGCCAACGACCAGCGGTAATTTTGTCGCGGGCGTGTGGAACGGAAACGCCACCGTTTCGGCCAGTGGTACTAATAAGTCGATCACCGTGAGCGACGGCACGCGCTCGGAAATCTCGAATACGTTCAATGTCAATGCGGCGGCGCTCGATCATTTTGAGATCACCACGATCAGCTCGCCGCAAACTGCCGGGACGAATTTTTCGGTTACCGTTACTGCAAGAGATGTGAACAATAACGCGGTAAATCACACCGGTACGGTGACGCTGTCGGATAACACCGGCACGTTGAGCGCTTCGCCGTTGGTGTTTTCCAATCAAGCGACGCAAACGATTAACAACGCGAATATCACGAAAGCGCAAGCCAGCGTGCAGCTCACCGCGAGCGGCAGCGGCAAAATCGGCCAGTCGAATGTTTTTGCGGTGAATGCGGCGGCGCTCGATCATTTTCTGGTGACCAACACGAGCGACGGCGATATCATTTCACCGCAGACCGCCGGTGCCGCTTTCAATATTAAAATCACGGCGCAAGATCAGTTCAATAATACCTTCACGAGCTTCACGCAAAATGTGGCGATCACCGATTTAACGGCGCTGAATGTGACGAGCGCTAATTTCACCGCGGGGGTGTTGGCCTCGCAAAGCGTGACGATCACCCAATCGCGCAACGACAATCAAATTTCCGTCACCGGCGGATCGCCGGCTCGTGCCGGGGCTTCGAATTTTTTCAATGTCATTGCCGGCAATATCGCGAGCTTCACGTTTGATACGATTGTCGATCAAGCCACCGGTGTGCCGTTTACGATTGTGCTGCGTGCCCGCGACGCCAACGGCAATTTAGCTACGAGCTTTAACGGCACGGCGACGCTGAGCGATTTGACCGGCACGATTTTGCCGGCGACGACCGGCGCGTTTAACGCCGGCATTTGGAGCGGCAGCGTGACGATCACGCAAACGCTCGCGTCGAATCGCATTACTGCCACCAGCGGCAGCGCGTCCGGCCAATCCAATCCTTTTAACATCACGCCCAGTTCGGTCGATCATTTCGTGATCAACACGATCAGCTCGCCGCAAACCGCGGGCGTGGCGTTTGCGATTACGGTCACCGCGCAGGACGTCAATAATAACACCGTCACTGCATTCAACGGCAGCGTGGCGTTTAACGATCTGAGCAATTCGATTGTGCCGGGAACCAGCAATAATTTCAGCAGCGGCGTTTTAACGCAGAACGTCACGATCACCAAAAGCTTTACGAACAACCGCCTCACCGTCACCGGTCTCGGCAAGAGCAATCAATCCAATCAATTCAACGTCAATCCCGGTCCGCTCAATCGTTTTGCCATTGCCCCGATTTCGACGCAGACCGCGGGCGGGGCGTTTGCGATCGCCGTGACGGCGCAGGACGCCAACAGCAATACGGTGACCAGTTTCGTCAGCACGGTAACGATTTCGATTAATTCCGGCACGATCACGCCGGCCACCAGCGGCGCGTTCAGCAGCGGCGTTTTGACGCAGAGTGTGACGATTCCCGTTTCCGGCAACAACCGCATTATTACGGTCAGCAGCGGCGCGAGCAACGGCAGCTCGCTGCCGTTCAATGTCAACGCCGGCACGCTCGATCATTTCGTTTTCAGCGCCATCGGCACGGTGCAGGCCGGCGCGACGATTCCGAGTTTCACGATCACCGCGCAAGATATCAATAATAATAATGTGAGCTTCACCGGCACGCTCACGCTCGCCGACGATACCGGCACGTTAACGCCGGCGAACGTTGCGATGAACGGCACGACAGTGTCGGTCACCACGGCGCGCATCACGAAGGCGCAAACCAATATAAAAATGACGGCGAGCGGCGGCGGCAAAACCGGCGCTTCCAATCTTTTCACGGTCACGCCGGGCAGTTTGTCGCGCGTGAAGATTGTCGCAGGTTTGACGAGCGGCGACGGAACGGAGTTTACGACCGCGAATCCCACGGCTGATGAAGAAATTCAGTTGCATGCGGCCGGAATCGATGCTTTTGGCAACTATATTGCGGACCAGCTGGTGAATTGGGCTTTAACACCGGTAACGACTCCGGCTTTGGGAAGCTTTTCTCCGGCCTCCAATTCGAGCTTTACCACGTTCTCGGCGAATAAAGTCGGCACGACAAAAATTATTGCCAATCATGCGACGGCCACGGATGACACGACGGGAAATATTACGATCAGCGCCGGCGCCACGCATCACGTCAGAATCCTCGAAAACACCAACGGCAATACTCTCGAAATCGGCAGCAAGTCTCTGAATGCGGGTGCACCGTTAACCATGCACGCGAGCATTTTCGACGCGGATGCGAATTATCGCGGTGATGTGACAACGGTCAACTGGAGCGTCACGGGCAACATTGGCACGTTTAGTCCAGCCGCAGGACCGAGCACCGTTTTCACGGCGACAAAAGCCGGAACGGGCACGATCAAAGCGGATCATCTAACTTTAATTGACGGTTTTAGCGGAACGATTACGGTGAGCAACAGCGCCGTGACTTCGATCAAGATTCTCGAAGGCGAGCGCGGCCCCGGCGGCCAATCGATTAATAATTTTACTCGCAACACCGATCAAACGTTGACGGTGCATGCGGAAGGCTATGACGTCCAGGGCAATTACGTCGCCGATCAAAACGTGACGTGGACAGTTTCTAATAATATCGGCGTGCTCTCCTCGGCTTTCGGCTCGTCTACGACTTTGGATTTCACCAAGCCGGGCTCCGGAAAAATCTTCGCAACGCACAACACCGCGGGCGTCGATAGCACCGGCAGCATTACGGTGAACCTCGGCGCGCCGGATCGGATTAAAATTTTATATACGAACAGCGGCGATGATCCGGAAGTTTTAGACGACACGTTGCGCACCGGCGAAACTTTGATCGTGCACGCGAGCAGTTTTGATCGCGATGGCAACCGCATTCAAGATATCAGCGTGACGTGGCAAGTGAACGGCGGCATCGGCACGTTGAGCGCGACAAGCGGCGTCACGACCACGCTCACGGCAACGACGGTAAGCACCGGCAGCATTTCTGCTTCCGCGCCGAATTTGGTTTCCGATGCAACCGGCACGATCACCGTGCAGGCGAATGATTTGGATCGCGTTCGCATCGTCGAGGGACCGGCGGGGCCGGGCGATGAATTTAATTTCAAACCGTTGAATACGGATGCGACGACGCTCGTGCACGCGGCCGGTTATGACGCCAACAATAATTATCTGAATGACGTTGCGGTCAACTGGACGCTGACGAATCCGGGTCTCGGCGCGCTCGGCCAGGTGAATGGCGCCTCGACAACGATCAATTGGATTCGTCCCGGAACGACACAGTTGATTGCCGACCATGCGGCGGTGCGAGATGACACGACGAGCCTTTTGCAAATTGATCCGGGCGCGCTGCGTTCGGTCAAAGTTTTGAATGATTTGTCCGGCGAACGGCCGGAAATTGGCAGCCAATCTTTGAATGCCGACGCCACGCTCAATATGCATGCCGGCGGATTTGATGCGGATGGAAATTATCTCGGCGATCAAGCCGTTAATTGGAGTGTCACCACCAACATCGGCACGGTTACGCCGGCGACGAACTCTATTTTCACCGTTTTCAGCGCGCGCAAAATCGGCGCCGGCCTGATCAAAGCCGATCATTCCACACCGTCCGTGCAAGACGGTTTCAGCGGCACGATCACTGTCTCGCCGGGGGTGTTGGCCTTCATTAAAATCATTGAAGGTCTCGGCGGCGCAAATGTGCCGAGCGCCGAAGTCGGGACGAAGTCGATTAACACCGAGCAGCAGTTGCCGCTTTATGCCGCGGGTTTCGATGCCGACTCAAATTATGTCGGCGATCAAAATGTAACCTGGAGCAGCACAGGTTTGACGCCGGGCATTTCCGTTTCCGGCGTGAGCACGATTACATTCTCGCCGGCACTCTCCGAAGTTTCGGGAACAATTCGCGCGGAATTTTCTCCGGCCATTTTTGATGTGACGGGAACGATCAGCATTACGGACGGGCCGTTGCGGGCGATCAAAGTTTTACAAGGCCGCTCCGGATTTACGGCAGTCGTGCCTCCGACAACAGTGGCTTCCGGAGATACGCTGCCCGTTCATGCCGGCGGTTTTGACGGCAAAGATAATTACATTGCCGATCAGATCGCGAACTGGACGCTCGACGGACAAAACGGCACGCTGGCGCCGACGGCGAATAGCCGCCACACGTTGTTTACCGCGGGTTCTCCGGGCTTGAGTTCGATTCGCGCGACCGTGGCAAGCTTGTTTGCCAATTCCGGCCAGATCAATGTTTCGCCCAACGTTATTTCCAAAATTGTTTTGCGCACCGCCGCAAATAATGGCGGCCAAGTTTTCAATGCGCGCGCGTTGACGGCTGACGAGCAAGTGACGATTTTCGCCGCCGGCTACGATGTCGTGAATACGTATCTCGGCGATTTCTCGGTGGCGTGGTCGAATACCGGCAATTTGCAGCCGGCGGTTTCAGCGACCGGTTCGTCATTCACATTTTCGCCGACCGTGGCCAACGCCGGCGGCTCGGTGAATGGTCTCATTATCGGCGTCTATTCGCCGGCGATCAAAGATTCGACCGGACTTATCACGGTGTTGCCCGGCGTGCCGAGCGGCAACATTACGCTCACTGCCACGCCGAGCGGTTTGCCTTCGGATGGCAGCAGCACCTCGACGATTGTCAGCGCTCCGATCAAAGATGCGGAAAATAATTTGACGGGCGCGAATGCAAAATTTACGGTCTCTCTTGCACCCGTTAATTTGGGCGCGATTACGACGGCAGATGTCGATCCGGTCGCGAATGGGATTCAAATTTTTACCGACGCCGCGAGCCAGCTCAATTTTACTTACCAAGCCGGCACTACCGGCGGTGTCGTGTCGATTGCGGTGACCAGCGGCTTGAACGCGAACGGCAGCACGCAAATCAGCCTCGGCAGCGTCACGATTCGCAGCGTGACCGCGGCGGCGACCACGGTTTCGCGCGGACAAAGCGGCATTACCGTGAGCATGAATGTGGAAAATTTGAGCACGGCGCCGATCACCAATTTGAACGGCCAATTGCGCATGACCAATGCCGGCGCGACCGATCGCACCGGCGATTACACGATCACGGCAAATAATCCTAATGTTACCGTGCCGAGCCGCGGCCTCGTCACGATTTCTTTCACGGTGGCGGTGGCGGCGAATGCCAATTTGGAAACGATCACGGTGGACGGCAATGTGACCGGCGCCGTGAACGGCACGCCGATTAGCGCGGCCGGCGCGGCGCAAAAGCATACGTGGACGGTGCAACTGCCGGCCGCTTTAAATATCAGCAGCGTTTCCGCGGCGGAGGCGACCGTCTTCACCGGACAGGCAAATGTTCCGGTTTCGATTTTTCTCACGAACACCGCCGGCGCCGCAACGGTCAATCTCGATAGCGTGCGGTTGGTGATTCGCGACGGCAGCAACAATATTCAAACGCAGCATTATCGCATCGTTCCCGAAGCCAATAATCCGGCGGTTATTTCCGGCGGCGGTCAAGCCGAGTACAAAGTGAAAGTTGACGTTGGCATTGCGGCGCCGCTCGGCGTGATGACGCTGAACGCGCTGGCCTACGGCAAAGACGCCAATTCCAATCAAGCGCTTGCCGCGCTGAATACGTTAAGCCCAGATCAATGGACGGTCGTGCGCGGCGACGCGTTTCGCATCGTTTCGATCACGCCGTCGCAAACCGCGGTGACGGCGGGCATGAGCACAGATTGGACGATCGATATGCTGGTGGAAAATACTGGCGCCTCAACCATCAAGCTGGATTTTGCGCCGAGCAAAACGAACATTAATTTAAAAATCGGCACGACGGATATCACGTCACAATACACGATTGACCGGCCCACGTCGATTAACGGCGGCAGCGATTTGCTCGGCCCCAATTCGACGGGAACTTTGACGTACACCGTTCGCCAAACCGGCAGCAGCAACGGTCTCACCGGCATTGCGATTATTTCGGGCATTGCAGCGGGCACGGATAACGCGACGCAGCAACAGATTTCGGATGACACAAAAGTTTCCGGCAACAACGGCCAGGTGACGGTGCAATCGCCGGCGGCTTTGCAGATCACGCAAGTCGTAACTTCGCAGCCGGCGGTGACGGCGAATCGCAGCCGAACGTGGACGATCACCGCAACGGTGCGCAACTCCGGCGAAAGCGCGGTGCGCTTTGATTCTCTGCAAGTCGCGGTCGGCAATAATCAAGGTTACACGTTCACCAAGCCCACGACGTTTTCCGACAACAGTTCGGTGCTCGGCAATCGCGAGACGAAATCGTTGGTGATCACCGTTACTCAAACCGGCAGCCAAACCGGCGCGCTGCAAATTACGACCAATTTTTTTGGCACGGAAACAAACAGCAGCGAGGCACGCAATGCCTCGGGCAATGGCAACATCACCGTGCAAGCGCCGGCGAATTTGAATATCGCGCAAGTGCGCGCTTCGCAGCCGAGCGTCACCACGGGCCAAACGAATGATTGGAACGTGACGGTTGTCGTGCGAAATCTCGGCGGCAGCCAGGTCGCCGTGAAAGTGGATACCTCGACGAACCTGCGCTTTCGGATCGGCGCGCCATTCCAAAACGATTATAATGTGGCGTTGTCGCCGCAATTTTGGCTCGGCACTTCTTCGTTGAATCTCGACGGCGGCGCGACAGATAGCTTGCGTTTCGTCGTCAACACCACCGGCGCGCAAAACGGCGTCGCGCGTTTGTGGGCGAAAGTGGCGGCGACGGAAAACAACAGCAATATCGCGCTGTTCGACACGAGCAACGGCATTGGCAGAGTGCTCGTGCAAACGCCGCCGAACGCGCAATACGCGACGAATAGCTTGAATCCGCGCAGCGTCAACAACAACAGCCTCGTCGCGTTTCGCGTGAAAGTGCGCAACACCGGCGAAGCGACCGTTGCGCTCAATCCCGACAGCACGCGCTTGCGATTCAACAGTAGCGGCATCATTTATGATGCGCTCTTAGACGCCAACCAAGTGCGAACTCTGCCTCGCAACGCGGTGGGCGATACGACGACTTTAACTTTCCGTAGAGAAGCGATTCCCGCGAACATGCCGGCAGCGACTTATTCGCCGATGTTGGAATTGCGCGGCACGCAGAACGGCAATACGTTCGCGCGCCTTTTCAATTTGACCAACGAGCTGCAAGTGAGCGAGCCGGCGCGCGTGCAAGTGGTGGAGATTCGCCCGAGCCAGGGCAATGTGACCGCCGATATGACGAAACCATGGAACGTGACGATGGTCGTCACGAATAACGGCGGCTCGCCGGTGAGATTGGACAGCGTGAATTTGCAATTGCGCAATGTCACGGAGGTGAAATCGGAATATACGATTAATATTCCTCAAAATTTCTTTACGTCGGCCTCACGGATTCTCAATGCCGGTCAAACCGACTCGTTGCTTTTCCGTATCGATCGTACCGGCCGGAAACTCGGCAGCACGGTTTTTCAAGCGCGGTTGTTTATGACGGATCAATCGAATCAGCAGCCGATCAATCCCGCGCCGGAAGGCAGCACCGGCTTTGTCGTGCAAGGCAAATCCGTATTGAGAATTCTGAGTCTCGCGGCTTCGCAGCCGGCGGTGACGCAAAATCAAACGCGCGAGTGGACGGTGGAGATGCGCGTGCAAAACAACGGCGGCAGCGAAGTGCGTCTCGATTTCAACACCGATTCGACGCGTATAAATTTGAGCTTGAACAGCAATTATCAAATTCAATTTCCCGATTCGCTTTTGGAAGGCGGCAATTCGCTGCGCGGCCAAATTGCCGGCACGCTGCGTTTTCGCGTGCGGCAAACCGGCGATCAGCTCGGCCGCAATGATCTCGCCGCGATCGTGCGCGGGGTGGAATTGAACAGCGACGAACGCCGCAAGGACGACACCCAGGATGGCGGCGCCACGTTCGTCACCGTGCAGCGCGCCGCGGCATTGCGGGTTAAAGAAGTGAAAATCACCGGCGCGCCGAATTTGCCGTTCGTGAATTTCTCGCAAAATTTGCAGGCCGAAGTGACGCTCGAGAATCCCGGCGAAGAAGTTGCCGATTCCGTGCAAGTGCGCTTGACCACGGATCGCGTTTCGACGATTGCGCCGGCGCAGATCAAAATTATTGAAGGCGTTCCCGGCAACAATCAGCCGAAGAAAGTAACTTTTAATTTGACGGCGAGCACGACTGCTACGCCTTTGGAAACTTTTATAGCGAATATTGTGTCGGCGCAAGGTCATAACACCGGTTTGAGCATCACGCCGAGCACGCCCATCGATGCGACGGAACAAATCACCGTGCAGCGTCCGGCGACGCTGCAAATTTTGAGCGTCAATCCTTCGCTCGCGACGGTGGATGCAACGCAGGCGCAATGGTTTATCGACGTGGCGATGACGAACACCGGCGGCGCGCGTTTGACGGTGGAGCTGCCGCGGCCGGATAATCTCACGATTAAAATTGGCAGCATCCTGCAGCCGGTGGCGCTGGTGCCGGACACGGTTTTTCGCGTGAGCCGCGGCCGGCATTTGACCGCCGGCCAAACCGACACGCTGCGCTACACCGTCAGCCAGGCCGGTTTTACGCAAGGCGGGCAAGCGACGATCAGCGCGAAGTTCAACGGCAAAGATAATAATGATCCGAATCGCCTGCTCGTAAGCAACGAGCAAACCGGCCAGGTGAATGTGACGAGCAACGCCAGCGTGCAGCTCGTGCAAGTTTCATCGGTGGCAAATAATTATCAAGCCGAGCTGGCGCTGGTGAATGCGAAACAGGATTTTCAAGTGCGCGTGGCCGTGCAAAACAACGGCTCCGAAGACGTGAAAGAGGTGCGTGTGCGCTTGAGCACGAACGGCGTGTCGCGGATTATCGAACAAAATGCGGAAGTGCTGATTCAATCGATCGGCGCGCGCCAACGCGGAGAGGCCTATTTCAATGTGTTCGCCGATACCGGCGCGGCGATCAATCTCAATCCCGAAATTTTTACCGCGCGCGTGATTTCGGCGTTGACGGTGGCCGGCAATCAACCGGTGCGCGTGGCGACGCCAACCGATTCGACCGGACAAGCGTTGGTGCAGCGCCCGGCGCGGTTGGCGGTGAAAGTCGCGATTGATGAAATCGATCGCGTGCTGAGCGGCAATCAAGTTTTTAATTTGACGGCAACGATGACCAACCTCGGCCAAGCCGCGATTAACGACAGCGGCGAAGTGACGGTCGATTGGGCTGCCGGCGCGAATTTTACCATCGAGGGCGGCGTGCCGAAGACGCGTCGTTTCCGCGCCGGCCAAACGTTAGGTTGGCAATTGCGCGCGCCGAATCAGACGCTGAATCAAACGCCGCTGTTCGTGCGTTTCTCGAAGACTTCGCGAGACCTCAATTCATTAACGCTCGCGAGCCTCGCGAAAGACGCGGACACGGTTTCCGTGAATGTCGAGCAATCGGATTTGAAAGTGAATCAAATCGCAATCACCTCGCCAAACGGCGCGGCCGATCGCACGGTTTCCACCGGACAAACGTTCACGATGCAAACGAACATTTCTTATAGCCAGGATCTTGTGAACCGCGTCGCGAGAATGATCGTGCCGCCAGGTTACACGGTGCTTGGCGCGGCGACGCGGGCCAATTTCAATCAAACGGAAACGTGGGATATTCAAGCGCCCGCTGAGCCGTTAGAAATTCCCAAGTTTATCGTTATCGATGCGAGAGGCCAGAACGGCCTCGGCGAACCGTTTGCCTCGCGGGATAGCATCAGCGTGGTCACGATTGGCCGCGCCAGCTTGAGCTTGACGGCGAGCATCACGCAGCCGGCCGGCGCCATCGGCGGAAATTTGTCCGTGAATCAAACGTTTACGATTAGCGCCTCATTGCGCAACGATGGCCGCGCGGCAACGACCGGCGCCGCAAAAGTCGATCTGCAATTATTCAACGGTTTTACGACGACCGATACGACGATACGCGTGATTGCCGTCGATGGCCCGGCGATTACCTGGCAAGTCCGCGCGCCCAACACGGCTTTGCAAGATACGCTCAAAGTGAGAATCAATCAGCGCCCACTCGATGGAAATAGCAATACGGTGGCGGCGCTGACGGCGAATCGCTCGGTCGTTTCGATTCCGGTGCGCACCGATAGCTCGGGTTCTTTACACATTACCGAGTTTAAAATTGCCTCGCCATTCGGCGCGACGGACGGCATTGTGAGCACGCTGCAATCTTTTGACGTGCAAGCAGAGTTTGACGCCAAGCGCTCCACGAGAACGACGGTGGTGCTGCGACTGCCGGCCGGTTACAGACCCGTGCCCAATTTAGTGCAAGAATTTGGCGACGTCGATGGAAAGAAACAAACCTTCTGGCGGCTGCAAGCGCCGGTGCAATCGACCAAAGATACACTACGAATTGAAGTGACGGGCTTTGATAAATACAGCAATCAAGCGATTCCGCAAGAAGTGAGATTCATTCCGATAGAAACCGTCGAGCAAGCGCGCTTGCGGCTCTCCGGATTTATTTCCGAGCCGTTGTCGGCGCGAGCGGACGGCATCGTCGGTTTGAACACGACCGTGAAAATTAGCGCTAAATTAGATAATTTCGGCCAAGCTTTGTTGCGCGGTAATGCGAGTGTTCTCTTGCGTCTGCCCGACGATGCGGCCGTGCCGGCGGCGCAGGATTATCGCACGACGGAAGACACGATTAAAACGGCCGATGCGAACAGCGAAGTCACCTGGCAAATCAAGGCGCGCAGCCTCGAGTCGACGAAAGTCGAAAACATCACGCTGATCCTTTTAACGCCTTATCCACGTGATATCAACTCCGATTCCGTGGCCACGGTTGAGGCGAATAGAGCCACCATTCCCATTCAAACCGAGCCGAAGCGTTTGTTCGTGCAAACGCTGCGGACGCCGAGCCGCGGCCCGGTGGTGCGCGGTGAAACTTCGGCGCTGCTCATGCGCCTCAAATTAACGAACGAAGGCAATTCGAATTCGAGCAATGTTTTGCTGCGTGCCTTCACGTGGCACGTGCGCAATCGCACCGATCAGCCGTTGAGCGCGAATCAAGTGATCAAAGCCCTGCGTGTTGTCGATACGAGCCGTCCTTCGCGCAAATTGGCGGAGTTGACTTCGGTTCCGGCATCGGATTCCATGCGCGTCACTTTCGCGCCGGCGGCGGACACGCTGCACGGCGGCAATGCGGATTCGGTGGACGTGCTGGTGGACGTGTCCGATAATATCGGCGAGGCCTTCCGCTTGGTGTTCAAGCGCGACGCAGACGTGGACGCCATCGACCAGGATTCCAACATGCCCGTGGAAATTATTTTCCAGGATGAAAACGGCGCCAACGTCGCCGCGAGCCAAATCACCTCGCAGAAGCGCGCCATTGCCGCGGCGAATTATGAGCAAGCTTTTTACAATTATCCGAATCCGTTTGATCCGGAAGACATTACACCGGAGCGGCCGCAAGGCGGGACATATTTCAATTATACCTTGTCGCAGGCATCTGATGTTGAGCTGCGTATCTTTACTTTGCTCGGCGAATTGGCGCATGTGCAGTCGTTTAAATCAACCGATCCCGAAGGCCGGCCGTCACCGGGTTTCAAGCGGCTTTTTTGGAATGGGCGCAACGGCAACGGCATGCTGGTGTTGAATGGCGTGTATATTGCAATGCTTAAAACGAACGATGGCACGGCGACCACGAAAGTTGCAGTGCGGAAGCGGTAGCGTTCGTCGTAGCGCAGTTTGTAGTGGCGCCTTCAGGCGCCGGTTTGGCGATTTAAGAATTTTTTGCAATTTTCATTCGCGCTACGCCTCAAGGCGTTACGACAAACAAAATATTTAAATTATTTTTTTGGCAAATATTTTGATTTGCATCTATATTACCAAAGATATACGGTGAAACCATGCAATTAACTTTTCGCAATCTCGCGGCTGTGGTATTTCTCCTCAGTGCGCTTTGGGGAAAGCTTGTTTTCGCTCAAGGCGGCAGCCCGAGAGCTTATGGAGGGACGGAGGACATTTTCAAATTCGGCGTCGGCGCGCGGGCCCAAGGTTTGGGCAGCGCCGTGGTCGCCATGCCGCAGGACGCCACCACGCTTTACTGGAACCCCGGCGGGTTGGATCGCTTGGAGCGCCGCAGCGTGGTGTTGTTTTATTCGCCGCTGATTGCCGCTGCGGATGTAAAATACTATTTCGTTGGCGCCGCTTATCCCATTTTAAATTTTGGCACGATCGGCGCGGGGTTATTGCATTATGATGTGGGCGACATTCCGCAAGCCGATCAAGACGGCGTGCAAGGCGAGAAGTTGACCTATGGAGAAGATCTTTTTCTGTTATCGTATGCGAAGCAAATGCCCTATGGCTTGTCACTTGGCGGTAATGTTAAAGTGCAACTGGAAAAAGATTATTACGGCGGCTCGACCCGCGGATTTGGCGCAGATTTGGGCTTGCTTTATAGCCCCGAATTTGACGGTGGGATCTTCGAAAATTTGAGTTTTGGACTTTCGGTGTTTAATGCGATTCGCCCGAATTTGGTGGATGCAAAACCGCAGATCATTCGCGCCGGCATGGCGAAAGCGATTCCTTTTGGCTCGCGCGGCGATCGGGCCAATTTATTTTTAGCCCTGGAGAAGCCGGAAAGCAGCACCGGCATCAAAACGCGTTTTAATTTGGGCACGGAATATATTTATCAAAATTTGGGGATGTTGCGCGCCGGTTACAATGGTGAAACGATGCAATTTGGCGGCGGCGTGCTGTATCAAAATAAATTTCAAATCGATTATGCTTTTGGGCGATATGGCAAAGACAGCTGGATCGATCCGATTCATCGTTTAAGCTTAACCGTGCATTTGGGCCGCACCAAAACGCAAATGCGCGAAGATGAGCAAGCGCGCGTGCTGCAACGCATCGAAGACGAGACGCAGAAGCAAGTACGGCTGAAACGCCAAAGCGAATTTGAAGACGCCATCACCGCCGGCAAGAATTATTTTGAGCAAAAGGATTATTTTAACGCGTATCTCAAATTCACCGGCGGGCGGGATTTGGCCGCCAGCAGCAATAATATTTTCTCCGGGCCGGAAAAAGACGACGTGAATGTGTGGGTCGAGCGCGCCCAGTCCAAATTGAACGAAGAAACCGCGGCGAAGAACGCCGAGATTCGCCAGCAAGTCGAGAAAGACGTCGTCGCCAGCCGCGAACGCGCTTTTATCGAAGAGCAGATACAAAAAGGCATGCAGTATTTGCAGACGGGAAAATTGAATGAAGCGGTGGCCGAATGGAAACGCGGCCTCGAGCGCGATCCGAACAATCTGCAGATCAAAGAGTTGATCGCCAAAACCGAAGGCGAAAAACGCAATCGCCAGGGCGATCTCTTGCGCCGGGCCCGGAGCTTTGAAAGCAGCGGCCAGGTGGGTGATGCGATCAATGCCTACGCGCAGTTGATGAATCAGCCGGATATTTCGCCGGCGGAATTGAAGTCGCATCAAGACCGAATCGCGCAACTGCAGCGCCAGTTGAAATATGACGATCTCTTCCGCCAGGGCTATACCGAGTATCTCAACAAGAATTATTGCGCCGCCAGGAGTTTCTTCACGCAAGCGCTGCAAGTGGAGCCCAACAACGCGACGCTGAAAAAAAATTATTATGACGCCGAGGTGCGTTGCAGCGCGCGGTTGGGCCCGATTCCGGAGAGCATCAAGCCGCGTTTCACCGAAGCGATGGGTTTGATGCAAAACGAAGATTACGAATCGGCGCTGCGCATTCTCGAGGAGATTCAGAAACAAGATCGCTACAACAAACGTATTTTGGACGCCATCGATGAAGCGCGCAAAAATGTGAAAACGAATAGCAAGAAATAAGTTCTTGCTATTTTCAAGAAAAGTATCGAATTTGTATAACTCCCAAACGCTAAAAATCCCGCCATCGCGGGATTTTTAGCCGTTGGGAGGAGGTTTGGAAATTTTAATTTTCACGGCCAATCCGTTTTAGGAGAAGCGGTTGTTTAAAAGCGTCACCAAAGAGCAGCTCAAAGTTCCTGCTCACATCGACTATCTCGCCGATCTGCGTGATTTTGTGACGCGCATCGGGCAGAAGCACGCTTTCTCCGACCGCGTCATCAATGCCTTTAAATTAGCGATTGATGAAGCCGGCACCAACGTCATGCGCCATGCCTATCGCGAAGTGGGCGGCGAAGGCTTCATCACCATCCGCGCCATTGTCAAACGCAGCAGTCTCACTATCTGCTTGATCGATCAGGGGAAATACTTCGATCCCAAGCATGTCAAAGATCCGGATTTGCAGCGCTATGTCGATATCGGCAAAAAAGGCGGCCTCGGGATTTTTATCATGCGCCGCTTGATGGATGAAATCGACTATCGCAAAACCGAAGAAGGCAATGAGCTGCGGTTGACGAAGAACCGCGATACGCTGCCCAAGTTCAAGCTCAGAGAGCAGATTCCCAAAGTCACCCATGCGATCAAGTCGATTCCGCTGTCGCTGAAAATGAAGTATTGGACGTGGACGACGTTGGCGGTGGCGGCGGTGATCGGGTTGGGGTACGGCTATTTTTTTTTGCAAGCGCAAACGCAGGAAGCCGCGACTTTTTTTCAGGAATTTACCCGTGTCAGCGATCTGATCAGCAGCACGTTTAAAAGCGACCCGGAAATTTTGAATAGCACCCATGGCGGGCCGGTCCGCAAAGCGATTAGCCAGATTTATGAAAGCGCCGAAGTGCGCCGCCTCGTGCATGAAATCGTTATCGTCGATTCGACGGAGGCGATTCTGGGGCGCGTGGATTATCTCGGCCGCATCGATAACTCGCAGCTTTTCGATCCGCTCGAGTTGCCGCCGCAGCGCCAGGAGATCAAGCCGCAGATTTTCGCTTACACGGCGGCGGTTGCGGACGCCGACAAAAATCTGGTCGATCAAGCGGTTTACGACAACATTCTGCAGTTGAGCAACGGCAAGCTGCACGTCCGCGTTTTGCAAGTGGCGCTTGATCAACGCATCGCCGCCCGGCGCTGGGCGAATGCGCGCAATGCCGGATTTCTGTTGTTGCTCAGCTCGGTCGGCACGGTCTTTCTCATTTATGTTTTAATGAACCCGTTCCGCAAATTGGCGGATTGGGTGCGCAAGGCCGATCACGGCGACATCGAAGACGATATGGATATCGATGCCTCGACGGAAATCGGCGAGATCGCGCAGGCGTTTTCCGAGATCACCAACAAATTCCGCGATTCGCAGAAAAATCTCGCCGAGCAGGAACGCATGCAAAAGGAAATGCAGGTGGCGCAGGAAATTCAGCAGATGCTGCTGCCGAGCGAGTTTCCGGATTTGGAAGGCTACGAGCTGGCCAGTTATTACGAAGCGGCGCGCGAAGTCGGCGGCGATTATTACGATTTTGTCGAAGTCGACAAAGATACGCTCGGCATCGTCGTCGCGGACGTGTCCGGCAAAGGTGTGCCGGGCAGCCTGGTGATGACGATGATCCGCACGGCGCTGCGCACCGAAGCGCGCGGCTTGAAAGACGCCGCGGAAGTGCTTTCCCGCGTCAACGATTTCGTTATCGGCGACATGAAAAAAGGCATGTTCGTCACCGTGTTTTACGTCATCATCGACAGCAAGCGCCGGCGGCTGAATTATGCGAGCGCCGGCCACAATCCGATGATTTTATATCGCACAACGACGAAGAAAACGTATTATCTCAATCCGCGCGGTTTTCCCATCGGCATTCAATTGCACGAAAAAGATTTGTTCAAAAAGTCGATTGAAAGCGACACCATTCAATTGGCCGAAGACGACGTGCTGCTGATGTATACCGACGGCATCACGGAAGCGATGAACAACAAGCGCGAGTTGTTCGGCGAAGAACGGTTGTTAAAAATATTCCGCGACCACGGCGCAATGCGGGTAAAACCTTTTGTTGAGCGAATAAAAGAAGATATTCTTTCGTTCACCGAGGGGTTCCCGCAGTCGGATGACATTACGCTCGTCGGCATTCGGGAAAAAACCTCGCCGGAAAAAGAGGAGCTGCGCCGCGCCAAAGACGCGCATAGCAAGATTTTGGCGGGAACGAGCATTCGCGAAGCGTGTGAGAGCGTCGGCATTACGACCTACACGTATTATAATAAATACAAAAAAGAGTTTGAAGAAAAAGGCCTCGAGAATTACGAAATTGACAGCGAGGTTTCGGTCGAAGCGAAACATATCGCGATCGAAGACAAAGTAAAAATTTACGATATTATCAAAAATCATCCGGAATACGGCGCCAAACGCCTCAGCGAAGAGCTGCATACCGAAAAATACGGCTTTACCTTAATTACCGAAAGCAAAATTTATGACGAGCTGGTGCGCAGCCGGTTGAACACGCGGCAGTTGCGCGAAGCTTTCGTGGCGCGCGGCGGCCGCACCCGCCGCCCGATGAAACAGCCGGGCACGCCGATGCTTACGCTCGACGGCAAGATCATTCTCTCCCACGAGCGGATGTTCGAGGCGTCGGCGCTGCCGGAGCAAGAAACCAAACGGAAATCCCGCACGCTCGGCACGCCGGAAGATGAGACCCCGGTTGAAAAATTTATGCCGGCGCCGCCCAGGTTCGAGCCGGCAATGGCTTTCGCGCGCAGCGATGGTGAAGCGAGCGGCAGGCTGCGCAAAGATGCGGTTAAGTCCGAGATCGATCTGCGGACCTTGCAGACGCCGCTTGAAGAGCTCCTGGCGAAGAAGCGCGAGCTTCCCGTGCGGCCGCAAGAAGAAGAGCTTTTGATTCCAGCCCCGGCGGCGCCGATCAGCGATGAGGTTCCGGCGGAACATCCGTTGGACCTTACGGCGAATACGCACAAATGGGCGCCGTTGGAACGAGCCTCGTTGCCGCCGGTGAATTTTGGCGATGAAGAAGCCGCGGCGCCGGAACCGCTCTTTGATTTTTCGACGATCACCGCGACGCCGCCGGAAGAGAAATCGGCAGATAGCGATCAACCGCCTGCCGGAATGATTGATGTCAGTTTTGAAGATCTGTTTGCCGGCGGTTCGATTTTGGAAGATCATGCTTCGAAGCCTGCCGTTGCTGAAGCCGCGGCGAGTGGCTCATTCACGCCAAATTTTGAAACACCGCTTTTTGCGGAAGAGAAAACGCCGCCACCGGTTGATGACGAAGCTTCGTTTTTTGCGGTTGACGATATTTTACGGCAAGAGTTTGAAAACAATTTCAGCAGCTCGACGACGGTCGACGACAATGTCATCGAGCTGCAAGTGCCGTTGCCACCGGAGGCGGGCAAATCTTCATCTCGCGCGGCCACGCCGTCCAATATGGATTTGCCTTATGTCGACGTGCATGAATTGTTGCAGCAGAGCAGTGGTGAAATCCGTATCGTCGATGAATCTGCGGTTGATCATGAGAATGAGGCAACGCCGAGTTCCGGTTTAATGGAGAGCGAAGCCAGCGATCGCAACGGCGCGCGCGTTGATTTCAGCGGGCGCGAGGCCACGCCGCCGCGCGGGACGCCGTTGCCCGAACGACGCCACGAAGCGCGCAACGGGATGCGCCGCCGCGAAGACGATCGCGAGCGTTTGTTGATTGCGGGATTGCGGCATTACAAAAATCAACGCTTCCACGAAGCGATTGCCGAGTTTGAGAGCGCGATTCGCCTCTACCCCGATTTTAAAGAAGCGTACAGCATTCTCGGCAATGCCTATTTTCGCAATCGCATGTTTGAAGAAGCCGCGGGCGCGTATGCCCGCGTTAAAGAAATGGATCCGCACGACACGACCGCGTATGAAAATATGGGCGTGATCTTCGCCAATCGCGGCGATTATATGCAAGCCATGAAAGAATGGCAGCGCGTTTTGGAGATCGACCCCGGACGGGATGATATTCGCAAAAAAATCGAGCGCGCCAGCCGTATGCTGACGCGTAAAGCCGTTGTATAAATTCTTATTGACTTTTATTCATGACCCTTTGTATATTGCGTATCGGGCTGCGCCCGTTGGCTGCGCCCGACGGGGGTTTGAGTATGGTTCGAAAGCGCCAGGAGTGAACCATGGAAGGTATTCAGGTGTCCGTTGAAAAAGCGGGTTTAAACAACAGTATCGCCATCATCAAAGTCGGCGGCTACATCGACACGACAACGTCGGCCGAGCTGGAGCATTCGTTGGATAATTTGCTCAAGGCCGGCACGTTCAATATCATTATTGATCTCGGCAACGTCGATTATATCAGTAGCGCCGGCTGGGGCATTTTCATCAGCGAAATCAAAGGCATTCGCGAAAAAGGCGGCGACCTCAAGCTCGTGCGCATGATTCCGGACGTCTATGAAGTTTTCGAGCTGTTGGAATTTCATTATATTCTCAAGGCTTTTGATACGATCGAAGAAGCCGTGGCTGATTTTGATCGCGGCGGCGTCGCGGGCGGATTTCATAAACCGGCTGCCGGCGGCAGCACCGCGCATGCGGCGTCGAAACCGGATGGGCGCCGCCAGCAAACGGCGCATGCGACTGCCGGCCGTTCAGAAGCTGCCACGGCCGAGGTGTATACGCCCACACCGACGATCAAGCCGGCGCCAAATTTGGACGAGCGGATTCGCCAGGCTATTCGCGACAATCCCGAGGCCGGCACGTTGAAAATCAAACAGATGCTCAACTCGCCGCGCTACGGCAATTTCAAAATTAGCTGGTGGGACGTCCGCCGGCGCTTGAAAGATTTGGGCCTGGATTCCAAATCCAAACGGCTTGATTATTTTCGCAGCGTTTGATTTTTACAGATTTTTTTCATAAACTCTAGCCCCTGCCATCGTGAATTTGGCTTTTGCCGAATGCCGAACGAGAGTGGGGGTTTTTAGTTTGATTTTTTTGTTGCGAACTTGCGAAAAATGTGATAACTTACTTTTATATCTGAAAAAAATAGTAGCCGAGAACCAAGCTTATATTATAGCACGCTGGCATAAATTCTGTGGAGACCAATCCAATGGATAAGAATTCGTTTTTGTGCGCCGCGGCTGCAAGTGTGAACGCCGTTTCAAGAGTTGTTGAAATTACCCTTGATAATGGGGAAATATTCCGCTGTTCTTTAGCCGATATTTCTGAGCGCTTGCGACTTGTCGATTCTTCATTAGTAGCGGACTGGGAATGGATCGGCCCCAAAGCTGGGATGCATTGGCCCGCTGTCGACGAAGATTTGTCGATTGAGTATCTTGTTACAAACGGAGTACGTTGCAAGCAGTCTTCACAAATTACACAGGATTCTGTGGAGTTTGCCGCTAATTAGGAGTAAAGTTAGCTGTGAATCGAGTTGATAAAAAGTAATTGCAAAACGTGTAGTATTTGTTGGTAATAATGAGGAGCGCGATGGGAAACTACTCATATTTGACCCCGCCAACCACCGGCGAAAAAATTCAGATGCGCCACGGCAAGCTGGTCGTACCGGAGCAGCCGATCATTCCGTTTATTGAAGGCGACGGCACCGGTCCGGATATTTGGCGCGCCAGCCAAATGGTGTTTGACGCTGCGGTCGCCAAAGCGTATGGCGGAAAACGAAAAATTGTTTGGTTTGAAGTTTTCGCCGGCGAGAAATCGCTCAAAGTTTACGGCGAAAATGCCTGGCTGCCGGAAGACACCCTGACCGCGATGAAAGAATACACGGTCGGCATCAAAGGCCCGCTCACCACGCCGGTCGGCGGCGGCATTCGCAGCCTGAATGTGGCGCTGCGCCAGATTCTAGATTTGTATGTGTGCTTGCGCCCGGTGCGCTATTTTCCAGGTGTGCCTTCGCCGGTGAAGCGTCCGGAGCTGGTTGATATGGTGATCTTTCGTGAGAACACCGAAGATATTTACGCCGGCATCGAATACATGTCGGGCACACCGGAAGCGAAAAAAGTTATTTCCTGGCTGCAAACTGAAATGGGCGTGAAGAAGATTCGCTTCCCGGAAACTTCCAGCCTCGGCATCAAGCCGGTATCGAGCGAAGGCAGCAAACGCTTGATTCGCACGGCGATTCGTTACGCCCTCGATTTTGGCCGCAAATCCGTGACGCTCGTACACAAAGGCAACATCATGAAATTCACCGAAGGTGCGTTTCGGGATTGGGGCTATCAGCTCGCCAAAGAAGAATTTGCCGGGCAAACCGTGAGCTGGGAAGAATGCGGCGGCAATCCGCCAGCGGGAAAGCTTTTGATAAAAGATGTTATTGCCGATGCATTTCTCCAACAAATTCTCACACGCCCGGCGGAATATGACGTGATGGCGACGTTGAATCTGAACGGCGATTATATCTCCGACGCGCTCGCCGCGCAAGTCGGCGGTATCGGCATTGCTCCCGGCGCCAATATTAATTATGACAACGGCTACGCGATTTTCGAAGCCACGCACGGCACCGCGCCAAAATATGCGAATCAAGACAAAGTCAATCCCGGCTCGATGATTCTTTCCGGCGTGATGATGCTCGATTACCTCGGCTGGCGCGAAGCCGCGCGCCTGATCGAAACCGCGATGGAGAAAACCATTCTACAAAAAGTCGTCACGTATGACTTCGCGCGTCTGATGGACGGCGCCAAAGAAGTGAAGTGCTCGGAGTTCGGGAAAGCGATTGTGGGGAATATGTAACGGCTTTTGATTTTAAAATTAGAAATATTGTGAGCGATTTTTTTCCTTAAAGCCCACCCCCAATTTGAGGTGGGCTATGTGTATTTTACATCTTTGCGCTTGCTCCGCCTTATTGCCTCTTGCATGAAGTCAATCCGCGGCTTTTGTTTAGCTCTCTTGCTAAAGCCATTTCACGCCTCTACAAAACGCTTGCAATTCCCCCCAAAGCTTGCTACTTTGACTAAAACATCTTGGAGACAAAATATGACAACGGCAAAATTAGCAAAAAAGCCCTATTTGAAAATATCCCAATCTCTCTATGATGAGATTGCCAGGACGGGAAAAAAGACTGTAAAAATTTCCATCCATCAAAATGGGAGAAAAGACATTCACGAAGCCCGCAAAGAAACCAGCCTAAAAAAACAGTTGGAATTCGCAGAAAAAACTTTGGGCATATGGGCGGATGATCCTAAAATTGAGCAGGCTTTCAAGGAACTGGAGGAGAGATGGCAACAGTGGCGCGACGAGACGCTGTTATAGCAAAATCTGCAAATCGGTATCAAAGACACATTTATTGCTGCAACCTGCCTTGCACACCATCATCTTCCCCTGTTGACGGTTAATCTTCGCCATTTTGATCGCGTGGAGGGCTTGCAAATTATTGACTTGAACACTCTCCCATTCATCAACGCATAAAACCTACAAAATAAAAACGCCGGGACGATAACGTCCCGGCGTTTTTTATATGAGTTAGGGTATGGGGGAGCGAGGTGAAAAAGCAAAAGGCAAAGATCAAAAAAACTTTTCGATTCAACTGAACAGCCCGCGAATGTCCTCGGCGGTCAGATGTTTGAAGACGCCGGCGTCGGCGGTGATGAGCTGTGAGACGAGATTCTCTTTGCGTTTTTGCAGCTCGAGAATTTTTTCTTCGACGGTGCCGCGGGTGATCATTTTGTAGACAAAAACATTTTTGGTTTGGCCAATGCGGTGGGCGCGATCGGAGGCCTGGCGCTCGGCCGCGGGGTTCCACCACGGGTCGTAAATCATCACATAATCTGCGGCGGTGAGGTTCAAGCCGAGGCCGCCGGCTTTCAGGCTGATCAGAAAAACTTTGACGTTGGGGTCTTCCTGAAATCGCGTGACCGGCGTTTGGCGGTCGCGGGTTTTGCCGGTCAGCACTTCGTAGGTGATGCCTTCTTGCTTCAGCTCGTCCGCCATGATTTGGAGCATGCGCACGAATTGCGAAAACACCAGCACTTTGTGGCCGCCGGCGACGATCTCGCGCAGCGTCTCAAGAAACGCCTCGAATTTGCCGGAGTCGCGCTTTTTATCATCGCCAACCAGGCCGGGGTGACATGCGATCTGGCGCAGCTTGGTGAGTCCCTGCAACACTTTGAAGCGCGCGTCTTGCAAGCCGGTGGTGTCGATCAAATTCATGATCTCGGCGCGGCACCGGTCGCGCTCTTGCTCGTAATATTTTTTCTGCGCCGGACTCATAGCGCAGTAATAGGTCTGCTCGCTTTTCGGCGGCAGCTCTTTCACCACTTCTTCTTTGGTGCGGCGCAGCAGAAACGGCGCGACCATCTTGCGGAGCAAGCTCGCCGCGGCTTCGTCGTTATAGCGCTCGATCGGCGTGCTGAAGGCGTTTTGAAAATAATGCAGCGACCCCAGCATGCCGGGATTGAGAAACGAGAATTGCGACCACAGCTCGGTGGTGTTGTTCTCCACCGGCGTGCCGGTGAGCACGAGACGATGATTGCTCTGTAGAATCAATGCGGCTTTCGCGGTTTGCGAAATCGGATTCTTGATGTTCTGCGACTCGTCGAGAATCACATAATGAAACGCAAAGTCCTTGAAAAATTCGATGTCGAGCCGCATCGTGGCGTAGGTGGTGAGCACGATGTCGTATTGGGCGAAATGCTCGGCAGTTTCTCCGCGCGCCAAGCCGTGATGCGTGAGCAGCTTCAAATCCGGCGCAAATTTGGCGCACTCTTTTTCCCAATTAAAGAGAATGGACAGCGGCGCGACGATCAAGCTGGTTTTGTGCTTGGTTTTTTCCTCTTTTTTCCCTTCGGGCCTCGGCGCCGCGTGTCCATTCAAAGATTTCTCCCGCAATAAAAACGCCAATGCTTGAATGGTCTTGCCAAGCCCCATATCGTCGGCGAGGCAGCCATTAAAACCAAAATCTTTCAAAAAGCCGAGCCAGTTCAATCCCGCCTGCTGATAAGGCCGCAGCTCGCCTTGAAAATTTTTCGGCGCCGTCACTTCGGCGATGCCTTTGAAATCTCGCAATTTTGCCACGCGCTTTTTGAACTGGTCGTCGTACTGTTTCTCCTGCACCTCGTCAAAGAGCGCATCGATGAGCATCGCGTGGCTGGAAGCGATTTGGGCGCCGCCGCTCTCACTATCGACTTCGGCGAAATTGAAAAAGTGGCGAAAACGTTTTTGCCACGCTTCGGGAATCCGCGCCGAGCTGCCATCCGCCAATTTCACAAATTGATTTTGCTGCCGCATCGCCTGCCGCAAATTCGGCAGCGAGAGCATGATGCCGGCGAAATCGATTTCCACGTTCAAATCAAACCAATCGATGTCGGAAGACACCGCCACTTTCATCGTCGGCATGGCGCGATTGACGCGCAGGCGCTTGAGATTTTCTTCACCGAAAATTTCAAATCCCGCGGCGGCAAGCTTCGGCAATTCATCAAACAGCCACGTCAACGGCGCTTGCGCCGGCGCGTAATATTCACGGCTCTCATCCAATTTCAAACCGGCGGCGACGAGCGCTTCATGCACCGCGGTTTCAGCGGCGGGGTCGCGCTCGATGCGCCAGACCGTTCCATTGGACGATGCGGGCAGCGGCGACTCTTGTTCGCCGCCGACTTCAACTTCGCCATAAACAAAACGCAGCTCGACGCCGAGCGTTTCATATTTTTCGCGTAAATACAGACGCCGTCCCGTCAGCTCCCGCGCGGTTTGCAGCGAGAGATTTTCCGGCAGCATGATTTTGATATTGTGTTTCAGATGCGGCACGAAGCCTTGGAGAAAATCATCGACGTGCGTTTCGGGAATTTGCAATTGGTAGCCTTTGCGCGTGAACGGCAGCAAATACGCGGCGGGAAAAGCGTCGGCGAGGCGAAAAATTTTGTCGCCTTTCAAAATCCAAAACGGATGGGAGGTGAGCACGCGATAATTTTCATCGACGCGCTCCGGCTGGCCGTGGGTGTGAATCTGCGGATAAAATTGATACACCGATTGGCCGTCGGCGCCAAACACGCCGTTGTTGAGCTGAAACGAGAGCTGCGCCGGCGCATTGATAAGACGTAGCCGCGAAAATTGCTCGCCGGCGTCCTCGCGATAGAGCAAACTCTCGGAGAGCATGTCGAGCAGATAGCCGGCTTCTTCGCCGTACTCAAATTCGTATTGCTTGTCGGCGTCATACGAATAATAGGAATAGCCGTATTCGCTTTGCGGCGCGCGCGGGCGCTGCGTGATGGCCTGCACGGCCTTCACCTCCATCGCCGTGGCTTCGAGACCGTAAGTCGAAATGCTGGAGCCGGGCTGCAAACGTTTGCGTTGGCCGAGATCGCCGTTCTTTTTAATGTACGTCGAAGTCGGCAGCAAGCGCCATTTCTTGGATTTGAATTGGAAGAAGAAAATCAGCTTCGTCGTCTTCACTTCGCGGACCAGCGCTTCGGGCTGGCGCAACGCCGGCAAATTTTTGAGATAATCTTCCCACGAAGGCAATACGGTTTCGGCGTCATCTAATCGTTTTTGCTCGTCGAGATAGGCCAGCAATAACGCCACCACGTGCGCGCACGGCGTCTGGTGCGTATAACAATCGCATTGCGAACGCAATTGCCCATTCGGCGTTTCGCGGATGGAGACTTTGCGATTCAGATAATACTGATCTCTTACCACGCCGGTCACCGCATCGTCATCGATGTCGGCGATCTTCACGGCGCCTTCTTTATAAAACTTGCTCCCCTGCCGATACGTCGCGGCATGTGTGGCTTTGCGAAGATCAGTTGCGTGGAGTTTGAGGCCGATCATAACGCGTTATCTTCCGTGATGAGTCGTATACGTTACGTTTTACTTTATTACATTCACAGCAGATTTTCAGCGTCGCTGAAAACTGAAGTCCCGCAAACGGGACGGCTTAAAACTAAAAAATTTTTTAAAACACGGAGTAACAGAGTTCACGGAGCGTCACGGAGAAAAGTTTTTAAAAACATAGATTGCTCTCCGTGCTTTCTCCGCGTCTCCGTGTTAAATTTGCTCGTGAATCAACAAAGAACTTTCAGATTGCGTCCGTGCGATGAATTTTTTTCTGAATTCTTGGCGCTTACTTGAGATCTAACTCTGTCTGTTCATATTCTTTGCGCGCTTTTTCAAACGCGGCGCGCGGACGGGTTTGGTATTTGTCGATGTAAGTCATGGCGCGGTCGAGAATCCAAACCTCGCGGTCTTGATAAAATTTGTAAACCTGCTCTCCGCGTTGCTCGGTTTGCGGTTTGAGATAACCCTCGCGGACAAAATACGCCAGCTTATCGCGATTCAGGCCCTTGCCCACGCGTTCAATCACTTCGCCGGGAGGATAAGTCGTCGCGCTCATATTTTGCCTTGAAGCCGAGCATGGCTATTTGTAAAAATATTTGTACAAGTACAAATTTGTGGCTGCTTGAAGTTAGCAGTTTTCTCTGAAAAAAACAAGAAAAATTTGAGGAAATTCAAAACAGCTAAACAGAACTTAGCGTTCTGTGGGTTGGGCGAATGTAAGTAGCCGCCACGACTTATCGGCGTGGTCAAATTCGAGGTGCATTTCTTTGGCAACCACAACTTTGACGGTGATGGTTTCAAAGCGGTTGCGTTTGGCGCGCAATTTTTTTCGATTTTCCACACTTTGTACGGTATAATTCTTCCCTTTCCAACTCACCATCACCGGCGCGATTTGGCCTTTGTAAGTCCGCGCCAGCACATCGACATCTTCGTTGATCATCGTCGTCATGATAGTGTCCTTTTGTTTAGGTGTTTAAAAGATCACTTTGTTGAAATAATATAGTGAACATAAATATTCCAGTCAAGTAAAAAATGAAAAAGCCTCGAAAAATTTCGCGGCTATCGTCGCACGGACGGCCCGTCTGTTTTTTGAAGCAATTCCGATTTTGCATTTATATCAAAGCAGCTCTTCGGCAAGCAATAACGTTTCCAGTTCATCCAAAAGCTTATTTGACGCCGATAACATCGCTTCGGGATCAGTTAATTCGCCGATCATTTGGTTAATCTGTGCTTCCATTCCCGCCGGTCGTTTGGCGCAGAATTTTTGAGCAAACAAGATTAGACGCTTCTCGCCGGGATGGGGCAGGCGATTGACCGTAAACAAAATATCAAAATAGCTCGCCAGCAACGCCGCCGTGCGATGATGCACGCTCACATAATCCTGCCGCGCGACGGCGCATTCGATTTGATGGAGGTAGGAAGAAATATTGTCGCGTAAAATCGGATAATTCTTCGCGACAATCGCGCGGCGCAGCGGCTCGGGATACGGTTGATTCGCACGTTCTTGCAGTTGCGCAAACCAGCCGCGACGATCGAATAAAATTTTTGAGTGCACAACATTGTACCAGAAGCAGGTCGAATATCCCACCGAGGCCTGATGGTGGACGAGCACGCGCTCGATTTGCTCTTCAATCCACAGCGGGTGGCGATACATGATGTCCACGCCGATTCCCGATTGCGCCGCAATCCATTCATCGCCGGGCTCCCAGAACTGGTTGTTGATTTCACTGCGTTCGGCGAACTGCTCGGCGAGATTTCGACGCGTATCGAGGGGAATTTCTGCGTTGGCGTAAACGTACAAATCAAAATCTGATTTCTCGTCTGAAGCCTCGGCACTGCGTGAACCGGCCAATGCGACCGCTTCGACTTGAGGAAGCTCGCTGAATTTTTGTGCGATGGTTTCGAGGCGTAACATGTTTCTTATTTTTTAATCAGGCCGGCGAAAAAGGGTTCTTAGAAAATGGAGAAAACCGCCTTTAGTCATCCGTGCAGTTTTTGATTTGACTGCACTCGACGCGTCATGTTGTTGCGCCAGCAAATATTCCAGAAACATGCGATCCGGCGCATCTTTCGCTCGTACGGTCAGTTTGGTTTGAATGAGAAGCTCGGGTTTCAAAAAAGGAATTTTGGTCCCCTCGATGTCGCGGTACGCGATATAATCTTTCGCCTTCGCATAAGTGACCTCGCAGGCTTTGTGCATCAGGTCGATGAGTATTTCATCCGCCACTCTGACAACAGAATATTGCGCCACTTCCTCCGCATTGACCTCGGCAATGGCTTTATCAGGCAGGTAAAGCAGGGCTTGTTTGATACGATCAACATTTTCTATCGCGCTATCGACGAGGAGATCGACGTCGCCGGTCGTGCGTGTATAACCGTTGAGAATGATCGCAAACCCGCCGATGACAACGTAATTAACGCCGGCATCATTGAGGTGCCGGCACAAAACGACCAGATCATCTAGGGTCGGCTCGCGCGAGTACTCTGGGCGAGCATTTTGATCATCCATTCGTCGGCTTCCTCAAAGGTTTTGAACCGATACACGCCGCGCGGGCAGATGCCAACGCCGCCGCGGAGTTGTTGCATGGTTTTTAATAAGGTGTTCGCGTTTTCCAGCGTGGGGGCGGTTTTTCCGGAACGCCGCCCGACAATCTTAATTTTCATGGTTCTCTTTGCTCTGTATTTTATCCAACGACTTTCAAAAGATATTGAATTATTTGATCAACAGCAAGCCCGGGTTGAAGAAATGCGTGAGTGAATCAAATGGGATTGACTGGGTTTCGATAAAATCGCGCCGTCAAACGCAACCCCATAATCGCCAGCAGCACAAAAAAAGAGCACAGCGAAATCCACGAACCCGCCGCCAACGCCGGAAAGCCAAACATAACGTTTATGCAATGCTCTGTCGGGGGCCACGACTATTCCCCACTTAAATTGAATTAGGGCCACGAGTATTCCCCACCTAAGACCACGAGTATTCCCCACTCAGGGCCACGAGTATTCCCCACTTTTTCA
>Ga0247727_10003981_pt1 | contig 31971 bp, 31 predicted proteins | sample WisWelCaveWW1625_FD_202498 | JGI IMG/M metagenome (GOLD analysis project Ga0247727, IMG submission 202498) | Biofilm microbial communities from Wishing Well Cave, Virginia, United States - WW16-25 | ecosystem: Environmental > Aquatic > Deep subsurface > Groundwater > Cave microbial mat | place... | reverse complement strand
CCGACGCCGCACTTCAAAACGCTAAAACCTTCCCGACTTCAACGCCATTACCATACACCTTGAGTTCTTTGTAGGGTCGATTATATCAGCTTTCAATAAAGTGTATGTCTATATCACGGATTCAGGACCTATTTAAAGAAAGCTGGGCTATTGGAGCCCACACGACGAGGTTATTTTCAGATTACTCCGCGTGGAGAAGAGTTTCTTAAGAAAAAGCCTGCGACGATTAACGCAAAGGCGCTCCGGCAGTTCCCCGAGTTCCTTGAGTTTCAACAACTCAAGGGGACACGTAGCGGAGAGAAAAGAATTCCAATGAAAGAATCCATGGACAATGGAGCAGTTACGCCTTCCGAAGCTCTTGAAAATGCCTACGAGAACCTTCGTGATGAATTGGTTGATGAACTACTCGCTAAACTTAAACAGTTGTCTCCCGCATTCTTTGAACGGATTGTCGTCGAGTTGCTCGTAAGAATGGGCTATGGCGGTTCTCGCGCCGACGCAGGAAAGGCAATTGGAAAAAGCAGCGACGGAGGCATTGATGGAATAATCAAAGAAGATAAACTCGGGTTGGATGTTTTGTACATTCAGGCAAAGAAGTGGAGCAACAATCCTGTTGGCCGGCCTGATGTAATGCAGTTTGCCGGAGCGCTTCAGGCGCAAAAAGCCAACAAAGGCATTTTCATTACAACTTCGCGATTCACCGACGAGGCTCGAAATTATGTTTCTCAAATCGGAAGCAAAATAGTTTTAATTGATGGTGAAGAGTTGGCTCACTTCATGATTGATTATGATGTAGGTGTGTCGATGGTATCTCAGTATCCTGTAAAGAAGATTGATTCCGACTTCTTCGAGGAAAGTATTTAACCTCTTTTGTAAGAAACTCTATTGCGCGCGAGACCACGACCAAGCAAGCAGGATTCATCCCATGCCCAAATACCTCGCCTTCCTCCGCGCCATTAATGTTGGCGGACATACGGTGAAGATGGATCAGCTTCGCCGGTTGTTTGAAGCGCTCGGGTTCGCCAACGTCGAAACGTTCATTGCCAGCGGCAATGTCATCTTCGAGTCGTCTTCAAAAAGCGCGAAGGCGCTGGAGAAGAAGATCGAAAAACATTTGCACGAGAGCCTCGGCTACGAAGTCGCGACGTTTATTCGAACCACTGCGGAGTTGGCGGAGATCGCGCAATATCAACCCTTCAGCGCAAGCGAGCTGAATGATAAAGGCAACAAGCTGTACATCGCTTTCACAGCAGACCCGCCCAGCGCGGTAGCGAAGCAAAAGCTTTTAGCAAGCACCACAGAAACCGACGAGTTCCACATACATGGCCGCGAAGTCTACTGGCTCTGCCGCAAACAATTTCACGAGTCCAAGTTTTCCGGCCCGCTGCTCGAAAAAATTTTAGGCATGCCGGCAACTGTGCGCAACGCGACGACGGTGAGAAAGATGGCGGCAAAGTATGCATGAGGATGGTTGAAAAGATTTTTTGTAAGCGGATTTTACTGTAAGCGGATACAGCTTCTTGCTTTATCCGCATACAGTTTAATCCGCTTACAAAAAGCTTTCGATTGCAGTTATTAACATCGGGAGGTCGGCATGGGAAAGCTCATTTACGAGGATTTGACTTACTCGATTCGCGGCTCGTTGTTTCGCGTTCATAATAAGCTCGGCCCCGCGTTTCGAGAAGAGACTTACAAGCAAGCAGTGAAAAGGGATTTGTTGAAGGTCGGGCATGGAGTTGAAGCAGAAAAGGAAATTCCGATTCCATATAAAAACTATCCTGCGATTGACACCTATCGCCTCGATGTCTTGGTAGATGAAAAAGTTCTGTTAGAGTTGAAGCGCTTCGCGGAAATTCACGAGCGGTTTGTCGCGCAGACCCTCAGCGCGCTACACGCCGGCAACTATCGCGTGGGAATGTTGGTCAATTTCGGAGGCGCCTCGTTGCAAGTGCGGCGATTGGTGAATCCATTTTTGAATCCTGGCAGGAGCAAAGTTCATCAATTCGACAAAACGCGACCGCAGCCATTCAACCATGCCGAGCTTTCCAAAATCATTCACAAAGACCTGTGCTATTCACTCTACGGTTGCTTGTATGAAGTTTATAATCACCTCGGCCCTGGATTTCGCGAGATCACATACCAACGAGCATTATTCAAAGAACTGACCGAAGCGGGCATCAGATATGAAACCGAGAAAGAAATACCGGTGGTCTTTGACGACGCCGTAATTGACACGCACAAAGTCGAAATGGTCGTCGATGGCAAGACCATATTGCATGTGAAGGGCTACTCGGAACTCGAGGAGAGATGGAAAGCGTGCTTGAAAAGCGAGTTGCGGGCAAGCGGCCTCGAACTAGGCATTATCGCCAATTTCGGGACGTTCCCGTTTGAAGTCGAACAAGTTTTAGCATGAGAAAGATAAAGCAAGATCAAAAACAAACTGTAAGCGGATTTATGAGTAAGCGGATAAAGATTCGGCTTTATCCGCTTACCGAAAAATCCGCTTACAGAAAATCTTTTGGAGAATCGTATGTCAAAACTCCTCATTCGCGGCGGTGAAATACTCACCGGCACGGAGCGCTATCGCGCGGACGTTTATTGCGAAGATGGTGTCATTCGCGCGATTGGTGATAAACTCGACGTGCCCGCTGGCACCGAAGTCGTTGATGCGGGCAATCAACTCATCATGCCTGGCGGGCTCGATCCGCACGTGCATATGGCTCTATCGTTCATGGGCACGGTGAGCGCGGATGATTTTGAATCCGGCATGATTGCCGGCATTTGCGGCGGCGTGACTTCGATCATCGACTTCTGCATTCCCAATCCCAATCAATCGCTTTTAGACGCGCTCAAAGATTGGGATGAGAAGGCGAAGATTGCGGTCGCGGATTATTCGTATCACATGGCGATCACCTGGTGGAGCGAGCAAGTTTCGCAGGAGATGGAGATCGTCGCGCGTGATCGTGGCATTACCAGCTTCAAACATTTCATGGCCTACAAAGGCGCGTTGATGCTGAATGATGATCAAATCTATCACAGCTTTTCGCGCATCAAAGAGTTGAACTGCATGGCCACGATTCACGCCGAGAACGGCGACGTTGTGTGGAACTTGCAACGCAAGCTGCTCGCCGAAGGCAAAACCGGCCCTGAGTATCACGCGGTTTCGCGTCCGCCCGAGGTCGAAGGCGAGGCCACGAATCGCATTATTCGCATGGCGGAGATCGTGGGCATTCCGGTTTATATTGTACACATGTCGTGCAAAGCCGCGCTCGATGCGGTGATCGCCGCGCGTTTGCGCGGGCAGCGCCACGTTTTCGCCGAATCGTTGATCAATCATCTCTTGTTGGATGACAGCGTGTATCAAAAACCGAACTTCGAAGCTGCGGCGTATGTGATGAGTCCGCCGTTTCGCCCGAAGGGCAATCCCGAAGCGCTTTGGGACGGCATCAAGGCCGGCATGATTCAGACCACAGGTACGGATCATTGCGCGTTCACGATGGCGCAGAAAGCCATGGGCAAAGACAATTTTACGATGATCCCCAACGGCTGCGCGGCGATTGAAGATCGCATGAGTTTGTTGTGGCATCATGGCGTGAGCGCTGGGCACATCGGCGCCCACGAGTTCGTGAATCTCTTCACGACCAACGCCTGCCGCATCTTCGGCATGTATCCCCGCAAAGGTGCGATTGCGATTGGCTCCGATGCGGACATCATCGTGTTCGATACGAAGAAGTCGCGCACGATTAGTGCGAAGACGCAGCATCACAAGATTGACCGCAGCATCTTCGAAGGTTTTCAAGTGACCGGCTGTCCGACACACGTGGTTGCGAACGGCAAGTTGGTTTATAAAGACGGTGATCTTCGCGTGCAAAAAGGCGCAGGGAGATTTGTTCCGCGCAAGCGATTCAACGCGAGCATGTAGCACGAGAATCTTTCGGAATACACACGGAACAAAAACGCACGCTGCAAAGCTTTTTCCGTGGGCGCTTTTGATTCGTGTGTAATCCAATATGCCACTGAACGATTTCTAAAACAGAATCCTTATGAGCCTGCAACCGACTCGTCTCCATCCCGAGCAACTCGAAAAAAACTTTGCTGACATCGCGCCGGCATTGAGCCGCAACGAAGCATTGCTCGAAGCTTCGCGCTGTTTGTTTTGTTATGATGCGCCGTGCATGTGCGCCTGTCCGACGCACATCGACGTGCCGAAATTCATTCGCCAAATATTGGATCGCAACCCGCTCGGCGCGGCGCGCACGATTTTCTCCGCGAACATTTTGGGCGGCGCGTGCGCTCGCGCTTGTCCGACGGAAGTGTTGTGCGAAGGCGATTGCGTGTTGAACGGTTTGAATGAGAAGCCCATTCAAATCGGATTGCTGCAACGTTATGCGACCGATCATGCGATGGCGAAGGGCGCGCAGTTCTTCGAGCGCGGCGCGGCAACCGGAAAGCGTGCCGCAATCATCGGCGCAGGACCGGCAGGACTCGCGTGCGCGCACGAGTTGGCCAAGCACGGCATCGAGGCTGTGATCTTCGAAGCGAAGGAGGTTGCGGGCGGACTCAATTCATATGGCATTGCCGCGTACAAAATGACGACGGACTTCGCGCTCGCCGAAGTTGAATACGTGAAACAGATCGGTATCGAGATTCGCACGAACTCGCCGATTGGAACAAGCTTGCCAGTCACGAAGCTGCTCGCGGAATACGATGCGGTTTTCCTCGGCGTGGGATTGGGCAAGACTGCGGCACTTGGCATTCCAGGCGAAGAGCTGGCTGGTGTTTATGAGGCATTGGATTTCATCATGCCCACGCGCTTGCAAAAGATGCAAGAGTGCGTCGTCGGTGAAAACGTGCTCGTCATCGGCGCGGGCAACACGGCGATAGACGTCGCCACTGCCGCGCGGCGACTCGGCGCAAACTCGGTGACGATTGTCTATCGTCGCGGCGAAGCGGAAATGCCGACGTTCAAATATGAATATGAATTGGCGAAAGCCGATGGCGTGAAATTTTTGTGGCAGACAGTTCCGCAAAAAATTGTTGGAGAGAAGGGCAAGGTGGTCGGCCTGCAATGCGTGAAAGCCAAGCCGAGTACAAAAGATGCGAAGCTCGAAATGATCGCAAGCTCGGAGCACACGTTCGCGTGCGATATGGTCGTTGCCGCACTCGGGCAAGAGCCGCTGTATGAGCTCTACAAAACCATTCCCAATCTTGAAGTGAAAGGCAAGAAAGTCGCGGTTGATGCGAGCACCGGCGCGACTTCTGTGAAAGGCCTCTTCGCCGGCGGCGATTGCGTCAACGGCGGCGGGGAGGTGGTCGATGCGGTGGAGATGGGCAAGATTGCGGCGAGAGGAATTGCGCAGTTTCTTGAAAAAGCATAAACGATGAGAGCGTTGCCTTGAGCAAGATCAGACTGATTCAATCTCTCGTACGAAACGGGCTTTATTACCTGACGGAACATGCGAACGAAGAAGCCATGGCTGAGGATTTCGATGTATACGATATCGAATGCGCCCTCATAACTGGCAAGATTCGTCGCGCTTGGCCAAACGAAGGTAAATATGAAGTGATAGGCTCCACATTGGATGGTCGTGCTGTTGGAATCATCTGCCGAATAACCCCAATGACGAAAGTTCGCGTCATAACCGTGTATGAACATCACGCAATTAAATAAGCAGGAGAAATAATCATGGGATTCTGGGAAGGTGAGCGTTGCGAATATTGCAACGGGATAATCGTCGAGAAAGAAACCGAACTTTCTCGCAAGGTGAGAGGCAAGTACGTTGTTATTGAAAAAGTGCCTACCGGCGTTTGCTCAGAGTGTGGAACACGCTATTACACGGCAAATGTACTCAAAACTATCCAAGAGGCCCTGCATGGACGGCGCAAAGCGAAACGCACTGCTGCCGTTGCGGTGTATTCTTTTTGATGATTTTGCGACGCAGCATCTCAAAACGTGCGAAGGCATTTATAAATGATTGCTAAAAGAGCTTCGCTCAAAAAAGTGAAGACCTACATCAACGAATATATTGCCGCACTTCAAAGCGAAGGACTGGCGATAGAGCGTGTTTTTCTTTTTGGATCGCATGTCACGGGCCGCCCTCACAAATGGAGTGACATTGACGTTTGCGTTATCTCTTCCCGCTTCGGCAAGAAATGCGATCCCTATGAATTTCTCTGGACTAAGCGGCGCGATGAAGACGTCATGAGGGGCATCGAACCCGTCGGCTTCAATCCCAAAGACTTTGTCGATGAAGACCCCTTGGCGTGGGAGATCAAGCGCACCGGCATCGAGATTTGGCCGAATCATCGGAAACCGTTGTCTCGCGTTGCGAGGTCAAACAGGCACAAACAAAGTTGAAACGTTTACTTTCTTGAGTTCATCTTCTCTCAGCGGATATCAATCATTCCTAAGGACGAGCAACAATGAGCAACGGCAAGGACAACACGATTGCGGCTTTTTGGAACAAACTCGGCAACCTCATACCGCAAACTTTCTTGAGGAAAATTCCGGTATCGGGGTGGTGGAGCGCCTGCGTCGTCTTCGCCGGGCTGGCCATTTTCTGTTTCGTTCGATGGTCGAGCGTTCAAAGCCTGCTGGACGAGATCTACGGTAATTTGATCGAAAGAGTCGGCGCTGAAGATACCGGCATTGATGCCCTTGTTCTAGGTGGGCTGGGAAAAGAGCCGGAGCCGGAAATTGCCGACCTGAATGACGGATGCACGGAGTTGTTCGAGAGTTTCGCCGAAAGCTTGAAAAAATCTTATGCTCAAAGAGAAAATCTCCCTTTCCCAAAACTTCATAAGGTCGTAGGGGAAAGAGACCGGAGGAAACCGGAAGAACAATTTTTAACTCTGTCCCTCTCCGATACGACCAGCGACGCAATTTTTTTGTTTATCCCTCCCGGCTCTTTACACGGTGCAGAGCTGCAACAGTTCAAAGAGATCATCGACGAGCTCTCGCGGGAGCGTAATCAGAAACGCATCGCCGAAATTAAAAAGAACCCGGTTTATCAGACGAATTTGGAGATTGTACGAAGCCTTCAAATGGTGCAGGCCTTGCGAACTTCAATTATTGCGTTTGCCAACGAGCAGCCTTTCAAAAATAGCGAGGCGCGGATTATTCAAAGCTTCGTGGTTCTGGAAACGAACGTTTTTGCTGCGCGGCAAGCGCGAATTGACAACAATACTCATCAACAGAAACAATACGAAGAGCAATTTACCGGCAGCACGTTTTTGACGACGCGATCTTACTACCGCGAGGCCGTGACAACTCGAACCGCCCGACGCGCAATCCCCAAAGATAATCCTGCTCGCATACGGAAGTTTGATCATGTCAGCAATCTTTATATCGACTTGGCGATGAATGGCCCGGTGCGAACTTATTGTTGGGCCTTTACCCGAGAAGATACCTCCCCTTGGGGAATACAGATGACGCTTGGCTTGGACGTCTCAATTCCCGAAGTCGAGGAAAAAATCAAAGCTCGTCTCGAGCAACTCGGAGCCAATCCCAAAGAAGGTTTTTTCGATCTTGAAGAAAAGGAATCTGCAAGCGGACCGCCTAACGCCCGCCTGGCTCAACTGGCCAAAGCGCATAGCAATGATTTGGCCGAGGTTTTTGGTAAAATTTTTGTCTTCCCGAATTATAATAAGAAATCGACGGAGGCGATCAGGTTTATCGTTCCTTTGCAATCATACCTCCAAAATCAAAGACGGATAGTCAAATTTTTTGAATGTGAATTAGACGTAGCCGGATTGAAAGCCACCCAAGATTCGTGGCCGATCGGTGGCGTCATATGTTTATTGCTTGCATTGGCTGCCGCATTGGCTGCCGGCTCGCGCGCCCGTTTGAGAGTCGAACCGATGGATATGAATCGCGCCAAACAACTTGCTTACGAGGTTGAGCAGGCTCGCATTCAGATGATGGGATTGTTTCCGGCGAAGGAAACCTACGAACGGCTGGGGATTAAACTGGTGCATCGCAGGCTCGAAGCCACGACGGTTTCCGGAGATTTTTATGGCTTTATTCCCAGGCGAGATGGCAGCGTCGGTATTTTTTTTGTCGACGTGGAGGGCCATGGCCTTTCGGCCTCCAATCAAGCACGTTCTCTCTATCAAGCATTGACTGCGGACCGTGAATGGGGACTTCGAGACGCGTTCAAAGAACTGGAAAAAGCGGATGAGCTGGTGAGCGCCAGCTCCATTTTTCAAAAAGAAGACATGGCCTTTTGCATGAATTTCACCGAGATTGACGCGGAGAACATGGAGATTCGCCATGCCAACGCCGGCATGCCTCCGCCCTTGCTGTTCCGCTGGGAAGAATCCGAACCTCACCCGCTTCGCGCAGCGGGCACATATATTGGCGCAGGCTATAGCCGCTATCCGGTAAAACCTCAAAAAGCCGAGATAAAAGTCGGAGACGGAGACGTTCTGGTCATTGTCAGCGACGGCATTCTTGAAGCGCGAGATTCACTCGGCAAGATTTTTGGGCCACAGGGCGTCACGGCTGCGGTTTTGAAGGCGCGGCAATCTTCTCCGGAAGAAATCGCCGATGAAATCATTCGCGCGGTGCGAAGGCATACGCGCAAGGAAATTCCGGACGATGATCAAGCCTTGGTCGTGGTGCAATTGGGCTCGCCCGAGCTGCAAAGCGTAAAAACGCTCATCAGCAAGAACGGAACTTTCAATCTGCTCAACGGGCGAAACGATCTTGTCACGGTTTGCCATCGTGAGTTGCGCGCAGACCTCGAAAAATGGCTGACGAATCATGGCTTGGCTGATACAGAAAGAACTCAGCAGATTTGGGGCGCAACTTGGGAAGCAATCCATAATGCATTAAGACATGGGAGCAAGCCCGGAGAGGCCGTCACGATTAGGCTCAGCGTCAACGTGGGAGAAGGTTATTGGGAAGTCGAAGTGAGCCAACCCGTAGCCTGGGAGGATTGGGATAAATGGCTGGGAGACCGAAGGAAAAGAGAAATCCAAAGCGGCCGTTTACCCGAGGAAGGTTGGGGCACGATTATCATGCTGTGGCTGGCTCATGATATCCGCGTCTACAATTGGGGCAGAAGTATCGCCATGCGCTTTTTTCAGGAAGTCATGGCCGAACGAAAAATTTCAATCGACATGAATAAATTAAACGAAGGCTAATGCGATCATGGACTTTAAAATCAAAGATCGTATCGAACATGAAACGGTGGTCTTGACCGTCGCTTATGGTTATGGGGAGGACACACGCACGAAGCTGAGCCAGGAGATGGTGCAACGCTACCGCACCCTCAGGGCCCAAAAAGGGGCGTCCAAGTCCTGTATCGTGGAAATTCAATCCGAAGTGGCCGGCAGCGCCATCGTAAGAGCGTTGTTTGATTTGTGGAAAGAAGTCGCCGACAAAGAGAAAGACCAGCTCATTTGCGTGAATTACCCTCGCGATTACATCGGCAGCCTAAACGCAATCGGTTTGACCACCCTGCGCGGATTCAGCTTGGCGGAATCCGTTGAAGAGGCCCTGCGACAACTGCGGAAAATTTGAGCCAGAGCTGCAATGAAGGATTTCATAGAAAAAATCGGCCTGTTCGAGTTTTTTGCTTATCTTTGCCCCGGCGCAATTCTTTTGCTGTCGCTTGGCCTCGTGATTCCACCGCAGAGTGATTCGGATTTCCCAGGAGCGGCGCTCCTTCAACAAGAATTCCTCCAACAAGAATTCCTCGTCGTCGTTTTTATTTTCATTTTTTGCTACTCACTGGGTCTCATCGTCGCCTCATGGAGCGGCAGAGGAGCCGAAGCCTATTATCGCAAAGAAACGAGCGGGCCACGAAAGAAATGGAATCCTCTTTATTGGTTGCTCCGGGCTTCGTTCGGCTTTGCCGTGCGCGACCGGCAAGCTTCGGTTGACGCCCGCGTTCGAATCTACGAAGCTCTTCCCGAAAGCCAGGCGGAGGATTTGAAAACTATTTGTTTGCCCTGGGATTTTTTATTTTTCGTCCGAATGATGATGGCGGAAAAAATCTCCGATAAAAAGAAATCCCTTCTGGCGGAAGCCGATTTCATTCATAAACGCTTCCTGTTTTGCCAGGGTGTGGCTTTCGCCTTTTTATTGTCAGCTTTTCTCGCGTTTGTCCGATTAGCCGTTGCGCAGTTTCAAGCGAGAACGTTTTCGTTTCTACTCGAGCCATTTTGGGCGGCTCTTTTTTTATTTGGCGTATTTGCGAGTTGGGGCTTGAGAAGCGCAGCCGGTTATTGGTGGGGTTTGGAAGTCATCCTCACTTCCAAGCTCGTTGCCCATGAGGCTGACCCCAATATCGAAGCCCGTGCCCGTGAGTAAGATTAAAGAGATTAAAAACTCGCTCGCAAAGGAGATGAACAGCATGCGTCAAAAAGTGCAAGCAGGATTTTGGGGCGGAGAACGCTGCGAGTATTGTGGCGGGCCGATTGTAGAAAAAAAAGCGACATAACACGGAAGGCAAAAAAACAACTCGTGTTGATTGATGATGTACCTGTGGGAGTTTGCAAAGAATGTGGGACTCGTTATTACTCTGCCAATGTGCTCAAAATCATCGCCGAGAGTATCCGCCATCGAAGCAAGGCCAAACGTCATATCTCAGTTCCGGTTTATTCTCTTTGACCAAGTTTGAGATTCAAACCCACTTCAGTATGGAAACGACCGTAGCAATCGATCCGGCCAGCATCCCGCATTTGCTGAAAATCAAGAAGTGGCCATATTGGGTGGATTATGATGAAGACACGGATATACTCTATCTGAGCTTTCGTAAACCGCAGGCCGCAAATGATAGCGTGATGGAAGAAAGCTTCGTTTATCATTATGATGGGAAAGAACTCGTTGGAATCACGATCTTACACGCATCGGAATTTTCACTTTCATGAGGTGCCACCATGCCCGATCTTTCCATAAACTTCTGCGGCATCAAATCGCCCAATCCGTTTTGGCTGGCCTCGGCGCCGCCGACGAACAGCGCGTATCAAGTCGCACGCGCGTTTGATGCGGGTTGGGGCGGCGCCGTGTGGAAAACCATTGGCGAGACCATCGTCAACGTGAGCAGCCGGTATTCCGCCGTGCATTACGCCAATCAAAAAGTGATGGGCTTGAACAATATCGAGCTGATCACGGATCGCTCGCTCGAAGAAAATTTGCGCGAGATTACGGACATCAAAAAGCGGTATCCCAATCACGCATTGATCGCCTCGCTCATGGTCGAATCCAAGAGAGAGGCTTGGCATGAGATCGTCAAGCGCACGGAAGACACGGGCTGCGACGGTTTCGAGTTGAACTTCGGCTGCCCACACGGCATGAGCGAGCGCGGCATGGGCTCCGCAGTTGGGCAAGTTCCCGACTATGCCTGCCAAATCACCGAGTGGGTGAAAGAAGTCGCGACCATTCCGGTGATGATCAAGCTCACGCCGAATATCACGGACCCGCGCTATATTGCGCGTGCGGCGATTCGCGGCGGCGCGGACGCGATTTCTCTCATCAACACCATCAACTCGATTACGAGCATAGACCTCGATACCTTCGTGCCGCGTCCGGCGGTGCGCAATCTCACTTCGCACGGCGGTTATTGTGGGCCTGCGGTGAAGCCCATTGCGCTCAATATGGTGCATCAAGTTGCAGCGGACGCTGAGGCGTCGCGCCGCGTGCCAATCAGCGGCATTGGCGGCATTCAAAGTTGGAATGATGCCGTGGAGTTTATGCTGCTCGGCGCGACGAGCGTGCAGGTTTGCACCGCGGTGATGCACTACGGCTTTCGTATTGTGGAAGGCATGATCGAAGGCATGGAAAACTGGATGCGCGAGAAGGGTTTCAATAAGGCGACGGACTTTATCGGCAAGTCGCTGCATCACGTCGCGGATTGGGGCGATCTCGATCTCAACTATGTGATCAAAGCAAGCATCGATCAACAAACTTGTATTCATTGCGGGCTTTGTTACATTGCCTGCGAAGACGGTTGCCATCAAAGCATTCGCATGACGCAGCAAAACGGCGCGAATCATTATGAAGTGATCGAAGAGAAGTGCGTGGGCTGCAACATGTGCATGATTGTGTGTCCGGTGGAGGGTTGCATCACGATGGTCGATCAAACCAACGGCAAGTCTGAAATGTCGTGGAAGCAGTATCAAAAGCTTTTGGCGGAAGGAAAGATTGCGCCGATTCAGCCGCCGGTGCATATGTGAGAGAAAGCGAAGATAGTTGATCGTGGATCGAAGATCGTGCGCCAAAAGCGTATTAACAAAAAACGGAGTACAACGAAGAAATGAGTCGTCAGAAAATCGCAATGACATTGGAAGTTTTTGAGAGCAGCCGCAAACCGCTGTTTGCCGTGTTGGATGGTATTTCGCCGGAGCAATTGAGTTGGAAGCCCGCGCCGGAGTCGCGCAGCATCGGCGAGATTTGCCGTCATCTCATTCGCGTGGATGCGTGGTATTTAAAACGTCTCGGCGTCACGCCGGTGGTGAGTGATGCGAAATCCGGCGCGCGCGAGGAATTCGAAGAGAACATGCAAAAGATTCAACAGCAGGTAAAAGAAATTGTGGCCGCATGCGCGAGCGACGACGAACTGCACGTTGAGCGCGTTTCGCTCGATGGCAAAGATAAAGAAAAACTCGGCGTGGCGGTCCTTCACATCGCACAGCATTATCTTTATCATCTTGCGCAGATTATTTATCTCCGCCGTGCGCAAGATCGCGGCTGGCCTTCGCCGCACAAGGAGTGGGATGCCGCAACGCACGTCATTGGCAATTATCTGCTCGGCTTGAAAACTGAAACGAGGTGAATTATGGCCCTAGCCCAAATACCAACGCTGCCGCCGCGACGTTCTTACCGGAAGGAGTATCTTCCAGAATCGGATGGAAAACCTATGGCAGAGACCGACATTCATCTAAATCTTTTGATCGCTTTGCGCCATGCGTTGAAGCAATATTTCCGTGACCGCAACGATGTTTACGTCAGCGGAAATGTTTTTCTTTATTATCGCGATGAAAAAGGCCATCGCAAAAACGTTTCGCCGGATATTCTGATTGCTTTCGGCGTCGAGAAGAAAGAGCGCCGCATCTACAAACTGGAAGACGAAGGCAAAGCGCCCGATGTCGTGATCGAACTGATCTCCGCTGAAACCAAAGCAAAAGACCTCGGCGAGAAGCGTTATATCTATGCCACATTGGGCGTGAGCGAATACTACATCTTCGATCCTTTGAACGAAACCCTGCAGCCCGTGTTGCGCGGATATCGTCTCGTCGAAGGTGAATACATGCCGATGGTGGGAACGCGCTTGTTGAGCAAAGCGCTGGGCTTGGAGCTGCGCGCGGAGGAGGGCACACTGCGCCTTTATGATCACAAAACCGGAGCGCGTTTGCTTACGCCGGAAGAAGCTGAATCTGCGCGCGATGAAGCCGAAGCGGAGGTCGTGCGCTTGCGGGAAGAATTAGCCAAGCTGCGCGGATGAGATTCTTCTTTATCTCGAAGGCTCGGATTGTAGCCGAAGCTTTTATACAACCCACTCGGAGCTCAACGCGCATTGACAAGCTTGGCGGCGCGCGTTTTTGATCCGTGTGTAGCCTGTTGAAGTTTGATTCCCCACTCATCCTAATCCCAACCGGAGGTGACCTGTGGCCCGTATCGTTCGTGGCGGTTTGATTCAAGCCTCGCTTGCTGCTCCGATTGATTCCCCCCTCGACAAAATTAAAAAAGCGATGATTGACAAGCACGTCGCGCTCATTGAACAAGCCGCGAGCAAGGGCGTGCAAGTGCTCTGCTTGCAGGAAATTTTTTACGGCCCGTATTTCTGCGCCGAAGAGCAAACGAAATGGTACGAGACGGCTGAACGCATTCCCGAGGGGCCGACGATCAGACTCATGCAAGAGTTGGCAAAGAAGCATCAAATGGTCATCGTCGTTCCGATTTATGAAGAAGAGATGACGGGCGTGTTTTACAACACGGCCGCAGTGATCGACGAGCGCGGCAATTATCTCGGCAAGTATCGCAAGCACCACATTCCGCACTGCCATCCCGGTTTTTGGGAGAAATTTTATTTCAAGCCCGGCAATCTCGGCTATCCGGTTTTTCAAACCACGTTCGGCCGCATCGGCGTTTACATTTGCTATGATCGTCACTTTCCCGAAGGCGCGCGCGCGCTCGGACTGAACGGCGCGGAGATTGTGTTCAATCCTTCCGCAACAGTCGCGGGTTTGTCGGAATATTTGTGGAAGCTCGAACAGCCCGCGCACGCCGTTGCCAATCAATACTTCGTGGGTGCGATCAATCGCGTGGGAGTGGAAAAACCGTGGTGCATCGGCGAGTTCTATGGCACGAGTTATTTCTGCGATCCGCGCGGACAGATTGTTGTGCAAGGCAGCCGCGATCAAGATGAGGTGATCGTGGCCGATCTCGATCTCGACAAGATTCGCGAGGTGCGCAATGTGTGGCAGTTCTTCCGTGATCGTAGGCCGGAGAGCTACTCCGCTTTGTTGGAATAAAGCAAAGCAGTTTAAATTTTAAATTGAAAATTTTCAATTCTCAATTTAAAATGCTTTTGATTTTTTGTGAAGGAAAAAACTATGACTCCTGAAGAATTATCCGATCGTTTACTGGCTTTTGCCGCAAAGATTATCGAGATAACAGAAATTATACCTGATACGCGTTCGGGTAGACACATCGCCGGTCAGCTTTTAAGATGCGGCACTTCGCCCGCGCCGAATTATGAAGAAGCCTGTGCCGCAGAGAGCACACGCGATTTTATTCATAAGCTTGGCATAGCCCTCAAAGAATTACGCGAATCACGGCTTTGGCTAAAATTGATCTTGCTTTCAAAGCTGCTATCAAAAGATGTGATTGATCCGCTTCTCTCCGAAGCAAATCAGCTTTGCAATATCATCGGAAAGTCGGTTGTGACCGCCAAACAAGTACCAACAGAGAAAGATCAAAAGCATTGAAAATTTTAAATTGTAAATTTTCAATTTTAAATTTGCAATTTTAAATTTAAAATGCTTTTAGCCTTAAGGAGGAAACGTGCGCAACGACATCGCGCTCCAACAAATCACCGAGACGCGCAGTGAAATGTCCAACTCCGATCTCTACAATGAAGACCTCGCGCCCACGACCATGGCGCAGCGCAAATGGTCGATGTGGAACATCGCTTCGTTGTGGATCGGCATGGCGGTGTGCATCCCCACCTACATGCTCGCTGCGGGTTTGATCGACAGCGGCATGAGCTGGCAAGAGGCCATGTTCACGATCATTCTCGGCAACACGATCGTGCTCGTGCCCATGGTGCTCAACGCGCACGCGGGCACGAAGTACGGCATTCCGTTTCCGGTCATGCTGCGCGCTTCGTTCGGCCCGATCGGCTCCAACATCGCGGCGTTGATGCGCGCGATCGTTGCGTGCGGCTGGTTCGGCATTCAAACGTGGATCGGCGGCAGCGCGATTTATACTCTGCTCGGCGTGCTCTTCGGGTTGCAACCCGGCGTCGATGATCAAGTGATCTCCTGGCTCGGCATCTCGTTCCCGCAGTTCGGCTGCTTCATGATTTTTTGGCTCATCAACGTCGCCATCATTCTTGCGGGCATCGAATCCATTCGCTGGCTCGAAACCTTGTCTGCGCCATTTTTAATCTTAGTGGGATTCGGACTGCTCTATTGGGCGGTGGATGCGGCCGGCGGTTTTGGGGTGATTCTCTCCGCGGAAACAGTCGCGAAAATCAAAAGCGCCTCCGGCACACAGAACGCTTCGTTCTGGAAAATTTTCTTTCCCGCGCTCACCGGTATGGTGGGTTTCTGGGCTACGCTTTCGTTGAACATTCCGGACTTCACGCGCTTCGCGCGCAGTCAGAAAGATCAAATACTCGGACAGTTTCTCGGCTTACCTACGACCATGGCAATCTATTCTTTCATCGGCATTGCCGTCACTTGCGCGACCGTGGTTATTTTCGGGCAGGCGATTTGGGATCCGGTGCAGCTCCTCGCACGCTTCGATGCGCCGCTCATCGTGATTCTTTCTTTGCTCTCGATCATCATCGCCACACTCACCACGAACATTGCCGCGAACGTCGTCTCGCCCGCAAATGATTTTTCCAACCTGCGCCCCACGCTCATCTCCTTCAAAACCGGCGGCCTCATCACGGCAGTGATGGGCATCGTGATCATGCCCTGGCGTTTGACTTCCGACTTGGGCAACTACATTTTCATTTGGTTGATCGGCTACAGCGCTTTGCTCGGACCGATCGGCGGCATTATGATTTGCGATTATTTCATCCTGCGCCGGCAGAAGCTCAAAGTGGAAGACCTCTACTCGCGCAACGGCATTTATTCCTATCGCAACGGCATCAATTGGAAAGCCGTGCTCGTGCTCTTTCTCGCCATTCTACCCAACGTGCCTGGTTTCATCAATGCCGCAACCAAAACCGCCATTTTCCCCGCATTCTTCGATCAGCTCTACACGTACTCTTGGTTTGTGGGATTGTCGCTGGCGATGACGTTGTATTATCTGCTCATGAGAAAAAGCGTGGTTCAAAGCTAATTGAATTGTGTGTATGTCACAATTGCGGGAGCGGCTTACCGCCCTCGGTGTTGTCATTCAGCAGAATCTTTTTAAGCGCTTGGCAAAGCGTAAAAAAGATTCCTCGCGCTTGCATTTCGCGATATAAATCGTATCATTGCGCACAGTATGGCGCAATTGCAAATGAAAGGAGACGAACCATGTATGCCCAAGCCAAAACCACCTACATCACGCCCGCAGAGTATTTAGCGCGCGAGCGTGAAGCTGAATTCAGGAGTGAATACTTCGACGGCGAAGTTTTTGCGATGGCGGGAACAAGTGAGCTGCATAATCTCATCGTTCCCAATATCGTTGCCGAGCTTCATACACAATTGAAGCGACGGCCATGTAAAGTCTATTCCAACGATCTGCGTTTGAAAGTCAGCCGCAGCGGCCTTTACACCTATCCCGACGTCATGGTCGTTTGCGGCAAGCCGCGCTTGGAAGACGAACATCTCGACGTGCTGCTCAATCCCACGCTCATCGTTGAAGTGCTCTCACCCTCCACGGAGCATTATGACCGGGTCAAGAAATTCGAGCACTATCGCAAGCTCGACTCTTTCGCCGAATATCTTTTGGTCGCGCAAGACCGGCCGCGCGTGGAGCAATATGTCAAGCAACCGGACGGTAAATGGTTGTATGCCGATGCTTATCATCTTGAAGATGTGATCGAGCTGACTTCCATTGAGTGCAAACTCGCGCTGCAGGATGTTTATGCCAAGGTGGAGTGGAAAGAATCATGAAGCGGCTGGCAGAAGCATTGGAATAAAACTAATGCCAACGGATAGCTGAAGGCCGGCGAGCCGAAGAGATCGAAGCTTATTTAAAGAAGCCGCGCAAACGCAAGAAGTAAATGAAAACGCCACTTGCTTCCCTAGATGAAACAAGTGGCGTTTCGCTTTGAGGCCGAACTTGAAGTGAATGAGCACGCCGGCGAGATTGCCATGTGTGTGAAGGAAGGAGGAAAGCTCCGATTTCGCGCAGCGAAAATTCCAGCCGCGTTGATTTTTTGTAACCAGGAAAGAGATTCATTGCCTAGGGGAATAAACTCGAACATTGGCATTGTTTGGCGTAGTGCAAGCGGCTTGGAAGAATTATGAGAATCATCGCTTCGCGCGATGCCAAGTCTTGCAGCCTTGTGCAAGACTTGGCATCCAAACAGCGCAAGATTTTGCTCGGTCTGCCCGAGCGTTTCGGCTTCACGCGAGGTAAGCTTTGATTTGAAGTCTTGCTTCGCAAGCGGCCCGGGCTTTGCCGAACGGAAAATTGAAAGGCTCCCACCATGATTGGTTTGTCGTTTTTAATTCCACTCCTGCTCATTGCTTCGCCTGCGCCCAGCAAGATCGGCAATTTTCGCCTGAACGATTTGAATAACAAATCCGTGACCTATGTCGAGCTCAAAGGCAAGAAGGTGACGGTCATCGACTTTTGGGCCACGTGGTGCAAGCCCTGCGTGCGTTCGATTCCAAAACTCGTGAAGCTGCACGAGAAATATAAAGATCTAGGCGTGCAGTTTATCGGCGTCAACGTCGACGGCACGCGCAACCTTCCGAAAGTGAAGCCCATGGCGCACTCGCTCGGAATCAAGTACCCGATCTTGCTGGATGTGAACAGCCAGGTCATGTCGGAGTTGAAAGTCACGCAGATGCCCACGATTCTGGTCGTGAACGAGCATGATGAAATCGTCGCGTTTCATCAAGGCTATCGTCCGGGTGAAGAAGAAATTTTGGAGAAGGAAATCCAGAAACTGCTGTACCCGGAGGCCGAGCGGAAGCATGAGAATTAGGACGGCGCTCGTATTTCTGATCTTGCTGTGGGGAGGCCACGCCCACGCGCAGCTTTCGTTTTCCAACCTCCTCGAATATCAATTGGGCAATTTGCCCTATGAGCGGCCGCGAGATTTGTCGACGGCTTATAACCAGCTCAATCTTTCATATCGCTATCGCTATCTAAAAGCCTTTGTCAAATTCGAGTCGTTCACACACCAGGAAGCGGTTCAGGATTATTATCAATTCACGCAACGCGGCGTGCGCGTGGGCAACGATCGGCTTGCATTCACGGCCGGCAATTTTTATGAAATCCTCGGACGCGGCTTGCTGTTGCGCTCGTATGAAATCCCCGGAACGCTACGTGAAGACGTTGGTCTGCGCGTGCGGCAGGGCTTTTATCGCGATATCGAGGGCTTTCTGCTCAAGTATCAATCCCGCGCTGTGGAGTTGAAAGCGCTGCGTGGCCGCCCCCTGTATAACAGCTTTCCGCCCACGTTCGAACGTGAAGCGCGGCGTCCGAGTTTGTTGGACGGAGTTGAAGCCAGTGTGCGCGTGGTGAAAGACTTGACTCTCGGCAGCGCGTATCTGCGCAATGATCGTGATGATAAAATTTCCAAATACAGCACGGTCTTTCTCAACGCCAACCTGCCCTTCGCTCTGCAAATCTATTCCGAGTTCGCGCAGCAGTTGCGGCCCGAGCAAGACTTGTTTGATTTCTCGGAGGGCTCTTCGCACGCGTTTTATGCGAGCGCGAACTATGTCGCCGGGCCGTTGGGTCTCAGCGTTGAGGCGAAAGACTATAATGATTTCGTGCTGCTCTTCAACGATCCGCCGCAGCTGATCAAAGAGCATCCTTACGTGGTGTTGAATCGCAGCACGCACCTGCTGGAGCCGGACAATGAAAGCGGCTGGCAGGCCGAGGCCTTTCTGCGTTTCAATGCCGGACATCAATTGACGCTCAATGCCACCCAGGCGCAGAATGAGCTGTTCGGGCGGCGCACGGTTTTCAAAGAACTCTTTGCGGAGTTTGAATATAAGATCGACGAGGCCACCGCGCTGAAGGTGTTCGCGGATCGCAGCCGTGACCCCTTCAAGCTCGAAGAGAAACGCAATGCCGCAGGTTTTTATTTTGACAAAGAGTGGCCGCAGCAATGGGGCACGATTCTCGACGTGGAGTATCAAACCTTCGAGCGCAGTTTTGCGCCGCATGAAAACGTGAAGAACTACATCGTGTCCTTCACGCTTTCTCGCGCGCCCAGGTTTTCTGCAGGAGCCTTGTGGGAAAGAACGACCGATGTTCAGCTTGCGGATAATCCGGTAACGGACCGCATCGAAACAAAGCCGCGCCATTGGCTGGGCGGAACGTTGGGCTACAAACTCAACAATCAACATTTCGTCAATGCCTTCCTCGGCAAACGCCGCGGCGGCCCGGCATGCACCGCGGGCATTTGTTATGAAGTCTTGGATTTCGAAGGCTTGGAAGTGAGATGGACGAGTAATTTTTGAGGCGGGATTACGGCTTCAATTCAGAATGACGCAATAAAATCGCAGTATGAGCAATTAGCAACCGCGAATGAGCGCGAATTGCCGCGAATAGAAAAATTAGCGGCCATTCGTGTTGATTAGCGGTTTAAAAAACGTTTGCTGAATGAGTAAAGATCTCACTCTTAATAAGCGAAGGAGAAATGCACATGCGCAACGCCACAAAACTCGGCTTGAGCGCGCTGCTCTTGGCAGCCGCGTCTTGGGCGCAAACTCCGGGCGTCGGCAATATGGCCCCGGATTTTACGCACACTTCATTGGATCACGGCCAAATCAAATTGTCGGATCATCGCGGCAAAGTGGTGTATCTGTTTTTTCTCGGGCATAACTGAAGCCGCTGCCGCGCGGCTGGTCCAGCCACGGAAGCTCAAATCTATCAACCTCACAAGTCGCAAAACTTCGTGACGCTCGGTTTGGATTATTACAACGGCAGCGTCTCGCAGTTGACCGCGTTCAAAACCGTGACGGGCGTCACTTACCCCTTGTGCCGAACCGCAAGCGCAACAGGCAATGCTTATGGTGTGGTGAATGATTGGTCGGTGGTGGTCGATCAACAGGGCGTCATTCGCTACAAGCAACCGGGCGTGAACGTCACGGCGATCAACAATATCATCGATCAATTGCTCGCCTCTTCCGACGTGGATGAAAATCCCGAAAACCTCGCGGGCTTCGAGCTGCACCAAAATTATCCCAATCCCTTCAATCCTGCGACCACGATCAAATTTGATTTGCTCAAGCCCGAGCGCGTGTCGCTGAAAATTTATAGCGCGCGCGGCGAGCTGGTTGTGGCGCTGGCGGAGGAGCGGCAGTTTGGGGCGGGCGCGCACGCGTTCTCGTGGAGTGCGCAGAATCAAATCGGCAAGCGCGTCGCTTCGGGCGTTTATTTCTACGAGCTGCGCGGCGCGAGCTTTATGGCGAGGAAGAAAATGCTCTTGCTGCAATAATCCCGGCGCTTCAGGATCAATCAAAAATCCCGCGAAAGTTTTTCACTCTCGCGGGATTTTTAAAACAACGCTCGCACCTTGATCGTCACCTCCAGCTTCTTCAACTCCTCAATCACCTGCCGGTCGACCAAACGATTCACGTCCGTCACCAAATAGCCGATGTCTTCCTCCGTCTTCAGAATTTGGCTTTCGATGTTGAGGCCAAGATTTGCGACGATCTTGCTGAACTCTGAAATCACGCCGGGCACGTTCTTGTGAATGTGCAGCACGCGATGACGGTCTTTTAGAATGGGAAGTTGCACCTCCGGAAAATTCACGCTGCCGATGGAAGTGCCCGTGTTCATGTAGCTGATCAGCTTCTCGCTGGTTTTGAGCGCAATGTCCTTTTGCGATTCGAGGGTGCTGCCGCCGATGTGCGGCGTGAGAATCACATTGGGCAAGCCCTGCAATTCATTCTCGAAAACTTCTTGGTTCGTCTTGGGTTCTTGCGGGAAAACATCCGCGCCCGCGCCTGCAATATGTCCCGCCAAAATCGCTTCGCGCAGATCGCGCAACACGACGTTGCGGCCGCGACTCAAATTCAAAAAGTAACTGCCCTTTTTCATAAGCGCGAATTGCGGCGCGGCCATCATGTTGATCGTCGCGCGATCTTCGGGCACATGCAGCGTCACAATATCCGCGCGGCCGAGCAGTTCCTCAATCGTCGCGACGGGAGTCGCGTTGCCCATCGGCAGTTTCTCCACGACGTCATAATAGATCACGTTCATGCCCATGGCCTCGGCGAGAATGGAAACTTGCGAGCCGATGTGGCCATAGCCGATGATGCCCAAAGTTTTGCCGCGCACTTCGAAGCTGCCGGAACTGCTCTTATCCCAAATGCCGTTGTGCGCCGCTTTGCTCTTTTCAAACACGCGGCGAATGAGCACGATGATCTCGCCGATCACCAGCTCCGCGACGCTGCGCGTGTTGCTGTAGGGCGCATTAAACACCGCAATGCCTTGCCGCCGCGCTTGCGCCAAATCGACTTGATTGGTGCCGATGCAATAGCAACCAATCGCCCACAAGCGCCGCGCATGTTCGAGCACTTTAGCCATGATCTGCGTACGCGAGCGAATGCCGAGCAAATGCACGGTCTCAATCTTCGCGCACAGCTCCTCCTCGCTCAAGCTGCCGGGCAACGCCTCAACTTGAAAAGATTCTGCGTGGAATTTATCCAAAGCTTCTTGGTGCAAAGCTTCCAGCAGCAGCACGCGAATTTTGGTTTTGGGGAAAGAAGTCTTGGGCATGCCTTTGAGCAAATGCCGCATCTTGTGCATGGAGGTGACGTTGTCGAACATAGAGGATCATGGGTAGGGTTTGTCCGCGCCCTCAAACAATGTCTCAGAAGGAATCCTTTTAAGCACTGGAGAAGAATATAGGAAAGTTGTGCCGAGCATTAGAAAAGATTCTTCCAGAATGACAGTTGAGGGGCGCGAATGAGTTGCCATACAAACACAAAGCAGTTTTAAATGATTTGCTCTCTTCGCAGCTCTTTCACTTCATCCGCACTCATTCCCAATAAATCACAGAGCACTTCTTCCGTATGTTGCCCGAGCAACGGCGGCGGCAAGCGAATCGCCGAGGGTGTGGCGGAAAATTTTGCGACCGGCCCGAGCAGCGGCACCAACTCGCCGGAGGGATGCGAAACGTGTTGCACCATTTCACGCTCGCGCACGTGCGCATCATTCAACACTTCCGGCACAGTGTTGATGCGCCCGGCAGGAATTTCGGCTTGCGCCATCAAATTTAACCATGCTGCTGTTGGCTGTTTGAGAAATTCTTTTTGCAGCTCGGCAATCAACTCCTCGCGATGTTCGACGCGCAAAGCGTTCGTGCGATACGAAGGATGCTCCGCCAAGTCCTCGCGGTTGAGTTGCAAACATAGACGACGGAACTGCTCATCATTGCCAACGCCAATTGCGATGTGCCCGTCCTGTGTGACGAAAGGTTGATACGGCACGAGATTGGGGTGCGCATTGCCATAACGTTTCGGCGGCTCGTTCGACACAAGATAGTTCATCGCCACATTTGCGAGCCATGAGACTTGTGAATCCAACAAAGAGAGATCGAGGTGCTGACCCTCGCCGCTTTGTTGGCGCTGCACGAGCGCCGCGAGAATCGCATTCGCGGCATACATGCCCGCCATGATATCGCCAATCGCTACGCCCACTTTGCACGGCGCGCCCTCCGCCTCGCCGGTGAGACTCATGATTCCGCCCTGCGCCTGCACGATGAAATCATAACCCGGTAAATCTTTGTACGGCCCAGTTTGACCGTAGCCGGTGATGGAGCAATAAACGAGGCGCGGATTGAGCGCGCACAGCGAGTCATAATCCAATCCATACTTTCGTAACGCACCGGCTTTGAAATTTTCAACCATAACATCGGAAGTTGCAGCCAAACGCCGCACCAACTCTTGGCCGGTTTTATGTTTGAGGTTGATCGTCACACTTTTCTTGTTGCGATTGCAACTGAGATAATATGCGGACTCGCCATGAAACCACGGTGGCCCCCATTGCCGCGTATCATCGCCTTTGCCCGGCTGCTCGATTTTGATGATCTCTGCGCCCATGTCGCCGAGCAATTGCGCGCAAAACGGCCCGGCCAACACGCGCGAAAGATCGAGCACGCGCAGTCCGTGCAAACAGCCGTGAGAAATTTCTGGTATCTTCTCTCTCAGATGAATGCCTCACTCCGGAATAATGTGCAAGGTGCGCCTTTCCTTTGGCTGTCATTCTGGAAGAACCTTCCCTCGCACTGGGAATGAATCTCAAAACAGGTTTTGTTCCGAGCACTAGGGAAGTTTCTTCCAGAATGACAATGAGAGGAGTGCCCTCCTCTTCGTTTTAGCATAGGACCACATACTCGCCCTTCACCTTTCACTCCTCGCCCGTCGTCTCTTTCCCCGTGACCACTGCAATGACCTTGTCGCGATGGCGTTGATAGAGATACGACACGTAAACGAGTATCGCGCCGAAGGCAATGGCGGAGATGATGCGATAGAGTTTGTCGATCAACCAAAAATCCACGAACACCACTTTGATGAGCGTGAGCGCGAAGATTGCCAGCGCGGCTAAACGTGCGGGCAGCATGCGTTTCCAAATGCCGAGACCCAACAACGTGAGCGAGTAGATCGACCAAACCAATGAGAGCGCGAACTGTTTGGGCGCATAGAAATCTTTGCCGCTCATCTCCTCGCGGAAATCGTAAAAAGTCATGGTCTCCAAAGTCAACGCAGCGAAGAGTATCACGATGATGGCGAGGCCGCTTCCTTTCATCAACAAATGCAGGCTCTCGGGCGAGGCCGCGAACGGCGCGAGTTTTTCTTTTTGCGTGATATAATACGCCAGCACGAGCGCCGTGCCGCAATAAAACAAAAAGCGCGGATTCAAGACGAGCCGATAGCTTGTGAACGAGAGCCAGTGCGGATCAAGCTCGTGCATGACGATGAGCACAGCCGCAATCGGCACGAAATAGAGCGCGCCAGTCGCGGGCGCGTAGCCGGTGATTTGCGGCGTTCGCAAGAAAAGAAAGAGCACGAGCGCGAAGCTCAACAAGGCGAGATCGGTGCGATATTCGAGCAGCAGAAACGGCAGCAACAGCAGCGTGAGAATTTCGAGCACGCGATTAAGTTGCGCGAGCATGCCCTCGGATTGGAGTTTTTGCCAGCCTTGTGCGGCAATCGCAAGCAGCGTACAAATGCTCGCGGTGAAAAATGTGACGTACGAGTGGCGCGGCGTGGTTTGTTCCTGAGCGTCGATGCTTTGCCCCGCGAGCGCGAGCAGGGCCAGCATCCAAACTGCAATGCCCAAGCCTTGCAGCGGCACGAGGCGCAGATACCAGCCAATGTTCATCAGCACGAGCGCTTCGATGAGCCATGAGAGCGCGAGCCATTCTTCTTCGAACTCAAATGGGAAAAAGAGCGTGAGAAAAACCGTGGCCGTGCCCAAAAGCAAAAGCGCGAGTAGCTTGTCTTCGCGTGAGCGTTGCAATGCAACATAGCTCAAGCCGCCGTAAAGCGCGGCCATCGCCGCGCATAGTAAACTATGATAGCGCGAGGCGTAGATGGAATCGAGCAAAGCGAGATTGCCGAAGAAGAAAAAGAACGCGCTACCCAAGATGGGCATGACATCCCAAGCGTGCGCGGGCTTGCGTTGCACAAGATTGATGAGAAACGCGAGCGCCGCGAAGATGAGATAGAAGACGGTGAGGTAAATTTCTCCGATCCAAAATTGGCTCGCAGTGTAATACTCGTTGTGCCAGCCGGAATACAGCGTTACGGTGGCGAGAAAGCAGAGGCTGTTGACGAAGCGCCAGTTGTTGCGCAACGCCACGGCCACGAGCCCGAGATCGAGAATGGCGATGTACGTGAACAACGCGACGGGTCTGACCGCGCCGGTGCTCACCCAAAACGGTGTGAGAAATCCGCCGAACATGGCGAAGAGCAAAATCGTGCGTGAAACGTGGCGCAACGCAAGCGCAACCATGCCTGCGGTCACGAGCGCCATGAAACCGAACGCGAGCGTTTGCGAGATGAGCTGATAAACTTGAAACGCGAAATAGAGCGAGAGATAAAGGATCGCCGCGCCGCCGCCGGTCAAACCGCGCGCGAAAACTTTGAGCATTTGGTTTTGAAATCTCTCGCCCGCGGCGATGAACGCCAGGCCGGTCGCGATGCCGAGCAATACTTTGCCGGTGTTGTTGATCCAATCATTCTCGATGGCGTAGCGCAAAAAGAACGCGATGCCGAGAATGATGGCCGCGATGCCGATTTTGTTGAACCAGTTGCCGCCGATGATCGCTTCCCATTCGCGGCTTTTGGGTTTGCTCTCAACGCGCGGCGGAAAAAGCAGAGCAGGCGGGGGCGTTGCAACTGGCGGCGGAGGTGGAACATGAGTCGGCGTTGGCTCAACGATTGACGAAGCCGGTTGCGCAGGAGTTGGTGCGCTGCCTTTTTTAAGCTCTGCTTGCAGAGCATCCAATCTCAAACTCACATTGACCACGAGGCTTTCAATGTATTTGAGCTGCTCGCGAAGCTGCTGGGCTTGTTGTTCGAGGGGGGTGAGTTTATCGGGCATGAGGTTTAGTTAAAAGATTGCGTAACGCTTCTTTCATTTCGAATGAAGCAGTGTGCCCAATGAGTCTCTTGTATTCATATTCTTTCGCTAATGTGATCTGCAAGACGATACGCCAATGCTGTAATCGTCAGCATAGGATTCGCGATACCCACACTAGGAAACACCGATGCATCTGCGGCAAAAGTGTTTGCAATCGTATGAAGCTGACCGAATTCGTTTGTGGCCGATATGCTGGAATCAATGCCCATTCTTAAGGTACCGGCCTCATGATAGCTCCGCCCTGGCTCCATAACTTGAATTGTTCTTTCGTCGTCGATGTACTGTGGCTGAATATCTTCAAAAGGAAAACGTTCCGTAACAAATTTTCCACCGAGTACTTCAGTGATTTCTTTCATGCGCTGACACATACGATCCGTTCGTTGCCGGTCATCATCTGACAGTAATAACTTTGTATGTGCTTTGGGAACGCCATAACTATCTGTGTTTTTAGAAAGCGTGACACGATTATCCTCCGAGGGATCCATAGCCGCAAACCCGCCAATGTCAATTATCAGATTTCCGTCGCGATCAGGACGACCTCGCAAGTGGATTTGAAATCGGTCTCTTTTGTCTGTTCCTTCAGGTGGAATGACAATACTTACCCCTTCGCTCTCTGGATCTGTTATGGGAATTGGAGCCATGATCTTTGCGCGACGCTCTATATGCTCTGCCAAGTAACATCCTACGGTTGGATTTTCGGCTGCAAGTTCCGAGCATAAAATGAGTCGCGCAGACTCAACAGTACTTGCCGCCAAAACGACGACCTTCGCTGGTATGAAATGGGGGCGGTCATTTATCTTGGACAACATGTTTTGACACCGCACGCCAGTAACTAACAAACCTTCATGCTCGATCTTCGTGACATAAGCGTTCGTTGCTATATAAACACGACGTTTTTCATTCGCGAGGGTGTCTTGTAATAGGAGTTTCCACAACCTCGCGACGGAACTGTCGTAACCTTGTCCGATCTGAAAACCGCCTTCAGTCCAAAGATCAACACCAATGGGAGGTGGATATGGGTGGAGGCCTTCGAGGATACCAAGAGCCCAAATCTCTGCTGGGCCACGAAGCGTGCCGATACTTACTCGCCTAGCAAGTTCAGCAGCAGTGTAGTATTTGGGGATGTCCGTTATGACTTTATTAGGCCATTCCCCGTTTTTCCAAAGTTTGAAATCAGTTTTGTCAAAGCGGCGTAAGTGCGCCCCAGCGGCTATGCCTCTTCCTCCTAGCGCTGGAATCAACATGCCTCCATTTTCGAATGTACCCTCCCACGGTTTAATCTTAAATCGATCAATGAAGGGTCGCCTCATCTCATTGGGGAAAATGTTGTTGATGTGAGTTAAGGTCAGAATAGCCCCGCGCTCAAGTATTCCAATCGTAACCTTGGGGTTTTTCTGATAAAGACGTTCGGCGACTGCGACCCCAGCAGGGCCAGACCCAACTATCAATACATCCAACTTGTACGCGCTTAAGTCTTCGACTGAACAGGTAAAATTCGTGCCGGTCATTAGTAGGCTCCCTTCAATACAAGACATCCTAATATCTAAAGCGTGCTTCATTCTGCTCGCCAATATATCATCGCCCTCCTCGCAGCGCAAGGAATTTCCTTGAACGCAAAAACTTGTTGGTTCGCGCAGCGCTTTGTTTTAGATTGTTTCGCGCCGCAATGCAATTCACCTTTGAGCTTAGAGAGGAGCACATGCATACAACAAGGAAGTTTGCCGCTCTCGTTTTGCTATTGATGGGCTGCGCTGGTTCGAAATCACCGCAAACGGAGTTCAGCGATAATGGCGGCTGGGACAACGCGAAAGTCACTGTCGTCTCTCCAAAAATGGACCAAGCGCCGGAGCCGGTGGGCGGCATGTTGGCATTGCAAGCCGTGGTGGAACCGCCGGATGAAATTTTAAAACGCAACAAATCAGCAAAAGTAGTTGTGGAAGCCAAGATCGATATCAATGGCCGCGTGGTTGGAACGAAGGTGGCGAAGAGTTCGGGGTATAAGAATGTCGATGCTGCCGCAATGCTTGCGGTCTCGCGCGTGCAGTGGAAATCGGGACGAAAGAAGGGGGAGCCGCTCGCCGCGACCGTACAGATTCCGATTTATTTCAGCCCGCAGCAATAGTCGGATCAAAAGCAGAAAACAAAACGATTACTGGCAAAACTATTTAGAGCGTCGTGTAATAGTTTTGTCAGAAATCGTTTTGCCCTTATAGTTTGCATCTCAGCTTCGGCCCGGTGAAGACGAAGCCTTCGCGTTCGTAAAATTTTACGGTGCGTTGCCATTCCTCTTCCGGCGGCGCGGTGACGTCGAGGCGCAGCCAGCGTTTTTGGCGGCCGTACTCTTTGGCCGCTGCGAGCAACATTTTCCCCACGCCGAGAGAGCGATACTCCGGCGCGACGTACATTTCATCGATCACGCCATAATTCCCGCCTGCATAAATCGCGAACGTCTCGACCAATGTGAGAATGCCCACGTATTCGCCACGTTCGTTGAGGGCCGCGAAGGCGTTGAATCTCTCCTTGTTCTCCGTAAGTTCACGAAGCATTTTTTCTTTATCTATCCCCGCGAACTCATCGCTCTCGCCTTCCAATTCGCCCAGCAACGTGTGAACGAGCGCGAGGATCGTGTCTCTTTCTGCAAGGCTGAGTTTTTTGATGCGGAGGTTGGACATTACAAGCCTTTCAATAAAACTATGGCCAAGCCATAGTTGGAGATTCACGCAATTCAAAAAGCAAAGCCACGGCCAAGCCGTGGCTGAACAATTCTGCATCAAAACGAAAAACGAACGCCAAGACTCACGCTGCGGGGATTGAGAAAGGTTTGCTCGGCTTTGTTGGGCATGTCGATGTAAGCTTTGTCGTCGAGCACTTGCTGCACACGCGCGGGATTGGCGGGTTGCCACGCGCCGTTTTCGAATTGAAAGTAGGTTGCGGTGTCGTGCGTATAGTACAAGCTCGCGGCGTTTCCGGTTTCGGGCAGCCCGCGTTGATTGCGCACGATGCGAATGGGAACGAACGCAACGCCCTCTTTGCAAAAATCGCCGGGGCGATCATTGCCGGGGATGAAAAGATAGGGCACGTCCTCTTCGTCGAGGTTTTTGAACGTGTCTTCCCGCAAGTGCAATGAGGTCATGTAGGCATTATAATCCGCAAACGGATTGGCAACGGAAGTTGCAAACGGGCGCTCGAAGTACATGAACTTCAGATTGAGGAGATTGTGTACGTCGACGAAAAGCTGCATCGCGCCCAAGCGGCTGTGGAATTTTTTGCTCAAGCGCAAATCGAGCCGGTAAAAATCGCGCAGGCGCAAATTGTTTTGCAGCGAAGGGTGCGGCGTATATTGAATGCCGAACGTGCTCGCATCTTCATCGACAATCGGCCCGCCCCATGTGAAAACTTTGCCCGCGCGCCATTCCGCCAAAAGATCCAAACGCCAATGCGAGAGCGGATGCTTGCCGAACAACTTCGGCCCGAAGCGCGAGGGCGAGAGAAATTCCAAATTCAAATGCGCGAAAGGTTGCGAAGCGGCCGTGCTTTGATAATGATCGCGTGTGAGTTCTTCATACTCAATTCTATCCAAAGGATCGAAGAGCACGGCAACCGGCCCGAAGTTGCCGGATTCGAGCGACATATAAGTGAAGTTCACAAACCCGCGCAGCCAGGTGCCTTTCACTTTGCTGAACGTCAGCTCCACGCCGCTGACGTCGTTGTAGTTGTTCGGAAGCGCGATGGTGTAATACACGTTGTCGCGAATGAACGCACGAAAGCTCGTTTGTTTGTCGATGTCGCGCACGTAGCCCGCGGCGCTGAAGAGAAATTGGCCGAACAAGCTTTGCTCAAAGCCGAGCTCATACGCGACGGTTCGCGGCATGGGAATATCCGGATTGCCGATGCTCGTGAGCGCGCTGCGTTCGGCGATGAACTGCTTCTGTTGCAGCATGTAGAGGTGCTGCGCTTGCGGCATTTGGCGAAAGTGGCCGTAGTTGAAATAGAGCTTCGATTTCGGCGTAACGGGAAATGAAATGCCGAAGCGCGGACTGAACACGAATTGCCGTTTCGTGTCGCTCGTGTGCAATGGATCTGCGCGCGTTTGTGCATTGCCTTGACCGAGCAGTGGATCGAAGTCATCGAACAAAAGCCGCGCACCGCCTGCGTGAAAATAATCGAGGCGAAGGCCGGGGTTGAGAATCATCCCATTCAATGTGATTTTGCTTTGCACGTATGCCGCGCCTTGATTCGGCTCCGCACGCCATGCATCATAAATGCGATAAGGCGACTCGTAATCAATTCTATCTCCGCACAATAAAGTCCAAACCGAACCGAGTGCTGAGACGCGCGTGCCGCATGCATCATTCACTTCCGTGGCGATTTTATAAGTGCTGCGCAGATATTCCACTCCCGCCTTGAGTTGAATGCGATTGGTTATTTGGCTCGTCACGTCGAGTTTGCTAGACCAAAGCACGACGTTCGAAGTGTCGCGATCAATGATTAAACCTAACGCGCCGGGCCGCAAAAAATATTCGGAGGCGAGTCGGTGCAGCTTCATCTCGACGAACGTATTCGGATTGAACGTGTGCAAAAGCGTTGCGGCGAGCAGTTTGTGGTTGATGTCTGCAAGCCCGAGGTTGTCGTACTTGAACAGCCCTTCTTTTTTGAAATAGTCATTATCAAAACCCCATGGATAGGAAGGCACACCGGCCTGCATCATCGTGCTGATCGAATCCGCGACGCCTTGCGTTTTGCCATACAAGCCCATGAGCGTGAGCTTCGTTCCGGCTTTGAACTCGGTGACGAGTTTGAGTTGCGCGGTTCTGTCGAGGCGCTCCTCGCGGTCGTATGTTTCGAGATAAGGCTCCGACTTCTGACGAAGAGAAAATAGAAAGCGTGGATTTCCAAAAGAGGAGCGCGTCGTGGGGAGGAGCGGCCCGCCGAAGGTCATGTCGAAATCATATCTCGACTCGTCGCTCGCTTGCGTCGCATTGTTTATCGCGGCGTTATCAAAACTCAATTTTTGAGAAGGACGATAGCGCAGAAAAACCTCGGCGGTGTAGCGATCAGCCGGCGGATTTTTCGTGACGAGTTGCACAAGCCCGGAGCGCACGTTGCCGTATTCGGCATCGAAGCCGCTGCTCTGCACTTGCATTTGTTCGAGCGCGGTATAGCTGAGGCCCAGCACCGGCGCATGCGTGCGGCCTTCGCGCAGATTGATGCCATCGACCACGAACCCGACCGTATTGATATTGCCGCCGCGAATCGTCAAGTCCGGCTCAACACCGGCTTGCGTACGAATGGCATCTTCGAGGGTTGCAATGGGAAGGCTTTGCAGATTTTCCGCGTACACATTGGCAAGCGTTGCTGAAGCTTCGGGATTGATGATTTGACGCTCCGCCACCACCGTGACTTCTTCGCCTTGCAAGGCTTTTTCTTTCAAATCGAAGTTGATCGCAGCGGTGAGATTGAGCCGCACCTTGACGTTTTCAGCGGTGGTGCGAACATAGCCGAGGAATGATGCGCGCACTTGATACGTTCCGGCGGGCACGTTGGCGATGAAATAAAATCCATTCAAGTTGGTGATCGCGCCGAGGTGCGTTCCGAGCAGAGTGACATTCGCGCCGGGGAGCGGCTTGCCGTCGAGAGCGGATTTCACGCGACCCGCAATGGATCCGGTTTGAGCGTTGGCGAGGGCTGCGATAACGAGGGTGATGGTACAAAGTTTTTTGATCAAGCTCGGCTGCTCCGCTTTGAATTGTGCCAAGTGCGAGGGAAGGTTCTTCCAGAATGACAACGGAGAGGGTGTGTTGTAAACGAAATCCTATCGTCGTGAATAATCCAGCAATATCAAACTCCATCACTCCAAGCGACCGTGTCACCTCATGACCTTCCCGCCATCAATCACGAGCGTTTGTCCTGTAATGAAGCCGCTCAAATCCGAAGCGAGAAATAGAATCGCGCCGGCGACTTCTTCGGCTTTGCCCCAACGTGCGAGCGGGGCTTCATTCGCAAACGCCTTACGTTGCTCC
>Ga0247727_10003980_pt1 | contig 31973 bp, 27 predicted proteins | sample WisWelCaveWW1625_FD_202498 | JGI IMG/M metagenome (GOLD analysis project Ga0247727, IMG submission 202498) | Biofilm microbial communities from Wishing Well Cave, Virginia, United States - WW16-25 | ecosystem: Environmental > Aquatic > Deep subsurface > Groundwater > Cave microbial mat | place... | reverse complement strand
GCCTTCTTCAAGCTTTGGATGATCTTGCCGGGCAGCGCGCCGATGTAGGTTCTCCGGTGGCCGCGGATTTCCGCCTCGTCGCGCACACCGCCGAGAGAGACGCGCACGAAGTCCCGCCCCGTCGCCCGGGCGATGGATTTGCCGAGCGATGTCTTGCCGACGCCCGGCGGCCCCACCAGACACAGGATGGGCCCCTTCATTTTTTCCACCAGGGCCTGCACCGCCAGGTATTCGAGGATGCGCTCCTTGGGCTTTTCGAGCCCGCAGTGATCCTCTTCTAAAATCCGCTCCGCCGCTGCGATGTCTCGCTTTTCTTCCTTGTACTCGTTCCACGGCAACGAGATCAACCAATCGACGTAGTTGCGCACAACCGTCGCCTCGGCGCTCATGGGCGACATCAGCTTGAGCTTGCGGATCTCCTTCTGGCCGCGCTCGCGGGCTTCCACAGGCATCGCCTTGGATTTGAGCGCCTGCTCGAGTTCGGTGATCTCGCTCTTGAACTCATCCCGCTCGCCGAGCTCCTTTTGAATCGCGCGCATCTGCTCGTTCAGGTAGTACTCTTTCTGCGAGCGCTCCATCTGTTTTTTCACGCGCGAGCGAATCTTGCGCTCCACCTCGAGCACTTCGATCTCGGCCTGCATCAAAGCGTAAACTTCATCGAGCCGCTCGGCCGGCGAGAACAACTCCAGCAGGCGCTGGCGATCGCGCACCTTCAAGTTGAGATGCGCAACGATGGTGTCCGCCAGACGCGCCGGATCATCGATCCCCGTCACGGTGTTGAGCAGTTCCGGCGGAACGCGCTTGTTCAGCTTGACGTACTTCTCAAAACCGGCGTGAATGGAGCGGATCAGCGCTTCAATCTCAACGCTGCGCTCCACGCTCTCGTGGATGATCTCGACCTCACAGGAAAAGTAGGGATCGTCGCCCTGAAAGCTGCAAATACGAGCGCGCTGTTTTCCCTCCACCAACACCTTGACGGTGCCATCGGGCAAGCGCAGCAGCTGAATGATCGAACCGACGGTTCCGACGGCGTAAATGTCTTCGGAATCCGGCTCGTCCTGCTTGGCTTCCTTCTGCGCCGCGAGCAAAAGCTCGCGTCCACCCGCCACCGCCTGTTCGAGGGCCCGGATCGATTTGCTGCGCCCCACGAAGAGCGGAACCACCATGCTGGGAAACACGACGATGTCGCGCAAAGGCAAAAGCGGCAGCACGCGCCGCTCCGGGGCCGACACCCCTTTGCCTTGCGTTGCTTCTGCGTCGCCGCTCTGGGTCGCCATGCTAAAAGACGAAGCTCCCGGAGTCCAAGCTCCTCAACCCGGATTATTCATGAAGTGCCGTAGCGAGACCGCGGAGATGCTCGGAATGCTGAACGATTTCAGCGTTCGGTACCGCAGGCGTACTGGACAGTATGTCGAGGAACCGAACGCTGAAATCGTTCGCGAGGTCGAGCAGATACGTGGTCGCAGTAGGCACTTCATGAATAATCCGGGTTAAGCGGACTCGGCCTCCCGTTTGTAAACCAAAAGCGGCTCGGCACCCTGCTCGATGGCTTCCTCATTGACCACGCACTCTTCGATATCGGAGCGGGAAGGGATTTCGTACATCACGTCGAGCATGGCCGTTTCCAAGATCGAACGCAGGCCGCGGGCGCCCGTCTTGCGCTCGAGGGCCTTGCGCGCCACCGCCCGCAGCGCTCCGTCGGTGAAGCGCAGACGCACGTTCTCGAATTCGAACAACTTCTGATATTGGCGCACCAAGGCGTTCTTCGGCCGGGTCAGGATCTCCATCAAGGCATTCTCATCGAGCTCGGTGAACGTCGCCAACACCGGCAAGCGTCCCACGAATTCGGGGATCATGCCGAAGCGCAGGAGATCCTCGGTGTGCACCTGGGTTAAGAGTTCACTCAGTGATTGCCGGCCGCGCCGGCGGATCTCCGCGCCGAAACCCATGGCCGAGGTACCGATCCGGCGCTCGATGATCTTCTCGAGGCCGCAAAAGGCGCCGCCGCAGATGAACAGAATGTTGGTTGTATCGACCTGGAGAAATTCCTGCTGGGGGTGCTTGCGCCCACCCTTAGGCGGCACGCTCGCCATCGTACCCTCGATGATCTTGAGCAGAGCCTGCTGCACGCCCTCGCCCGAGACATCGCGCGTGATGGAAGGGTTCTCGCTCTTACGGGCGATCTTGTCGATTTCGTCGATGTAGATGATGCCGCGCTGGGCGCGCTCGACGTCGTAGTTCGCTGCCTGCAATAGGTTCAGGATAATGTTCTCAACGTCTTCGCCGACGTAGCCGGCCTCCGTCAACGTCGTGGCGTCGGCGATCGTGAAGGGCACGTCCAAAATTTTGGCCAAGGTCTGAGCCAACAGGGTCTTGCCCGAACCGGTGGGACCGAGCAAAACAATATTGGCCTTCTGAAGTTCAACGTCCCCCACCAAAGCCTGGTTCTCGATGCGGCGGTAGTGGTTGTGCACGGCCACGGAGAGGATGCGCTTGGCGCGCTCCTGACCCACCACGTAATCGTCGAGAATTTCCTTGATCTCGCGCGGTTTGGGGACGCGCGAGGACTGCGGCGCCACCTCGTCGCGACCGTACTCCTCCGCGATGATGTCGTTGCACAGTTCGATGCACTCATCGCAGATGTAGACTGTGGGACCCGCGATGAGTTTCTTGACTTCGCGTTGGCTCTTGCCACAGAAGGAACAGGAGAGATTGGCGTTGTCGTCCCGCTTCTTCATACTGGCTTGCCTCCGCCGCCCTTGCGCCCTCCACTCCGAGTGAACTTGCTCACCGAAGGGGAGGTGTGCCCAACCACCACTTGGTCGATTAAGCCATACTCGCGGGCTTCCTCTCCTGACATATAGTAGTCGCGCTCCGTATCTCGCGCGATTTGCTCAACGGGCTTGTTCGTATGAACGGCAAGTATCTCGTTCATCCTCTCGCGGAGCTTCAGAATTTCCCGTGCTTGGATGTCGATGTCCGTCGCTTGCCCCCTGAATCCACCCATCGGCTGGTGGATCATGATCCTGGAGTTGGGGAGCGCCTGCCGCTTCCCCGGGGAACCCGCTGCTAACAACCAAGTCGCCATCGATGCCGCCTGCCCCAGGCAGATGGTGGCTACGTCCGGTCGCACGTACTGCATCGTGTCATAGACCGCGAGCCCCGCAGTGACAGCACCCCCAGGCGAATTGATGTAGAGAAAAATGTCCTTCTCGGGATCCTCCGCCTCGAGGAATAAAAGCTGCGCGATGATCAGATTCGCTATGTCGTCGGTGATGTCGGTCCCGAGAAAGACGATGCGATCGCGCAGCAGCCGCGAGTAAATGTCGTAAGCGCGCTCGCCGCGGTGATCCTGCTCTACCACAATCGGAATTAAGGGCATGGCTCGAACTCCGTACTACACGTTCTGAACGCGTGCTCAAGTCTGTCGGGGGGGAAGGATAAGCGGGTGCCGTCTCGGGGGATGGGATACCGGCTCCGCTGCGCGCCGACGAACCGACTACGTGTTCGCCTTGGCTGCGACCTTAGCTTCGCCGGCCAGGAGTGCAAGCGCCTTTTCCTCCATCAGCTCAGCTCGCAGAGACGGCAACATGTCCGCTTCCCGGTAGGCCTTCTCGATTTGCGCGACTTCCACGCCCTGCTCGCCGGCCAATTTTGCGAGATGGGCGTCCAATTCCGCATCCTCGACCACAATCCGTTCCTGCGAGGCCACGGCCTCCAAAAGTAGCGAGAGCCGGACTTCGCGTTCTACTTCGGAGCGCCATTCCTCCCGCCAGCCAGCAACCTGTTCCGCCAACGCCTGTTCCGAAACCAGGCGCTGCAGACGCCGTGCCGCGCGGCGCAGACGCGCTTCCAGAGCCCGCTCCACCAAACCGGGCGGTACTTCCACAGGATTGTGCTCGATCAACGCGTCGCCCAGGCTGCGCTGAAATACCTGCTCGGCCTCGCGTTCACGGGCCTGCCGCAGATCCGCGGCGATGCGTTCGCGCAGTTGCACGAGACTGTCGAATTCGCCCATGTCCTTGGCAAAGTCATCGTCCAGAGCCGGGAGCTCACGACGTTGCACGGCCTTGACCTGCGTTTGAAAAACAGCTTCCCGACCCGCTAATTCGCGCCGGCTGTAGTCCTCGGGAAAGGTCACGCGGATTTCTCGCTCGGTACCGGCGATACTGCCGATCAGTTGTTCCTCAAAACCGGGCAAGAGCTCGCCCGAACCGAGCTCGACGCGGAGATCTTTCCCCTGCCCACCCGGAAACGGCTTGCCCTCGATGTGGCCGACGAAATCGAGCGTGAGCACGTGCCCGCGCACGGCGAGCACCTGTGCAGGCTCCTCGCTGAACACGGCGTGGCGCGCGCGCACGGCTTCGAGCTGGCGCTCCACGTCTTCGCTCGAGATCTCCACGCGCGGGCGCACGGCGGGCAATCCGCGGGTTTCCTTCAACACGACTTCGGGCTTGGTCTCAACCTCCGCCGTATAGCGGAAAATCGCTCCCACCGCGGGAACGGAAGCATGAATGTGCGGTTCGGCAACGGGGCGCAGGCCTACTTGTTCCAGGGCCTCCGGCAGAGTCTCCACCACGAGCTGCTGCTCGACTTCTTCGCCCAGAGAAGCGCCGTAGATCCGCTCGAGTACGGGGCGCGGCACGCGACCCGGCCGAAAGCCTTTCACCTGGGCGCGCTTGGCGAGACCGCGGTAGGCGTGCTCATACGCCTGACTCACCCGGTCGGCATCAACTTCGATTTCAATTCGGTGCGCGACGGCGCTCTTGCGCTCAGCGCGGACGCGCAGCCTTTGCACCTTCTCTTCACAGTTCGCTTTTTCCGCGTGTTCCGTCATGAGCGAAGCGTAATTCTCACTGGTGCGGCCCCCGGTCCCGCGCGTGGTGCCGGGGACAGGACTCGAACCTGCATGTCCTTACGGACGGTGGCTCCTAAGGCCACTGCGTCTACCGATTCCGCCACCCCGGCTTAGAGCCTATCCCAAAACCCACTCCCGTCGTCAGGCTTGTTCTTCGCGGCGAGAGCGGCGTTGCGAAATCTCGTCATAGTATCCACCATGGCTGCGATTTCGCTCCTTGCTCTCGCCGCGAATTCCCGCGCCTGATCTCGGTCCGGGGTTTTGGGATAGGCTCTTAGTCCTGGTGCGGCATAGCCGCGCCAGGACGCCTCCGCTCGGCTGCGCCTCGCTGCGCACCCTTCGGGCTTGCCCCGGCGCGCCGGTGAGCTGCGCCGCGAACGTAGGCTCCCTCTCGGACAGCAGCAAGCCCGCAGGACGCGGAGCGAGGCGCAGCTTACTCAAGTAACGCGAAGATCCCTGCTTGGAACGCAGCCCGTTGCAGTTTCTCCAAGGCGACCTTTTCGATCTGCCGCACGCGCTCGCGCGAAAGTCCGAACTCGTCGGCGATATCCTGCAGCGTGCGCTCGTTGTCGCCGTGCAGGCCAAAGCGCTCCTCGATAATCGTGCGCTCACGCGGAGTCAGCCGCCCCAACAAATCGGGGAGCAGCTCCTCCCTGCGCTCGCGGTCCAACTCGGCATCGAGCGAGCGGGGCTCCGACTCCACAAGCCGCTCGGACCAGCGCAGGCCCTCCGGGCCTGGGGCCGGTTCGTCGAGCGAAACGCTGCGTTGGTCCACTTCCACCAGAGCCGCGATTTCATCGGAACTCAACCCAAGTACATCGGCGACCTCGTCCAGGTTTGGCTCGCGCCCCAGCGCCGCGCCGAGCTCACCGAGCGCGCGCCGATAACGCAACAAAACCTCGTATACATGGGATGGCAGGCGGATGGTGCGCGACGTGTTCTGGATCGCGCGGATGCAAGACTGGTGGATCCACCAAGCCGCGTAGGTCGAGAAGCGAAAACCGCGGCGGTCGTCAAACTTCTCGACGGCGCGGATCAGCCCTAGGTTGGCCTCTTGGATCAAATCGGGGAGGGAAACGCCCAGCCCGCGGTAGCGCTTGGCGATGGAGACCACGAGCCTCAGGTTGCGGCTGATGAATTCGTTTTTGACCTCGACGTGCTCCGCCAGCACGGCCTCGGCGCGGCGAAGCTGCTCCTGAAGAGCAGCGTGCCCGATGCCCAGCTCATACTCGAGCTGGCGGGCAGCAGCGAGCCGCGCGCGGTGGTGCTCGTGTGTTTCCGATGAACGCTTGCGCCGCAACACGCGCAAGCGTTCTCCCCGCGTGTGCAGTTCCGAAAGAATTTCGAAGAACAATTCCGGAGGCGGTTCCAATTTCCGAACCAGCTCCGCCAGGCGTTCCTCGCCGTACCGCTCGCGGCTGGAACGGCTGCGAGCGCCCATCGCACGAGGAGCTGAGCAGCGAGCACCCGTCGCACTGCGGCGCGCACGCACGCGGCCACGAGTACCGCGGACCAACCGCCTGCGACCACCGATGACCTCGCTCTCGCGCCGGCGCAGCTCGCGCGCGATACGCGCCATACAGCGATCGACGCGCAGGCTCTCCGCGCCGCGCTTGCCTTCAGCGTGCCGCACTGAAAGTACGGATGCGACCCGATCCGCCGCCTTCAAATTCTCCCAGCGCTGCAAAAGGGCGCGAGCCGTGTACGGAATCCGCGCCAAGAGCGCAGCCAGCGCGGCTTCCGCTTCCCGCCGCCGCTTCGCAAGTGCCAGTTCGGATTCGGGACTGAGCAGAGCAAAGGGACGGATATCGCGCAGATAGCGACCGAGCAGATCCTCTTCCCCTCCGATTCCACTGACAAGCGGAACGCTCGGCGCCTGTACCTCCTCTCCCAGTGCTGACAAATCCCGCGCCTGCCATTCGCGATCCATGGCTCCGCACCTCCCGGACGCGCAAAATCCGCTGAATTCCTGCTACGAAATACAAGGTCGGCTCTCTCTATCTCTTTCAATAGAGCCTCGTTCTTTCAGGGTTCTTCGAGAAGCTCTTCCATAATCAGCTAACTAGTCACTTGATCACATGATAAAGTCGCGAATAACAACGAAAATCCCATGTCAGAAAACAAGAATTTCACGAGTTTAGTCAAAGAGTTGCGCAGCCGAGCTGGACTTACTCAAGAGCAACTTGCTCGCATGTTGATGGCATCGGTTCCAACCATCAGCCGGTGGGAGAGTGACCGCTTACGAAGCACAGGACTTCACGCCTCTCGTGAGAAGTGGAACCGCCCGGGCCCCGGGGACGAGACGGACCGGGTAGGGCCACGTCAAGTGGAACCCGGACGGTTCGCTGCGCAAACTCCTCCACGCGCCGTAACCATGGCGTGAAAACGAGCCTACGCGAACCACAGACGAATTGATTGAGGACTTCCTTAGGTTTTTCTTAGAATTGGGGACCGCCTCTTCGGTTGGGCTCCCGTACATCCTCGCGACCGCGTGGGTTTCCGAGAATCCATCCCCACTCTTGGACTACAGACCAGTCTCTACCCTCTCCGTTCGAATCTCAACGACCCGTTCCTGTTCGTCAAGGTCTACGAAGATGGCGACGCGACTCAGACCAATACCCTTTTCCTCGTACTGCGTTGAAACGTCGAATCTACCGCTCAGCTGGACATTCCCGTTGGTCGTTTGTTCGATCATTTCGAGGTACTCGCGAGACACGTATACATATTCGACTGGCAGCTCTTTGAGCTTTTGTTCCACCGCTGATCGATGCATCCCTGGCACGATTTCCATCTCGAGGCGCCTGACGATCTCCTCGTTGCTCATTGCCTTCTCCCCGCAGATACCGCCGAGTAGCGCCGCAAAAACGACCAAGATCAATGCTCGTCTCCTACTCATGGCTACGGGAATGGGAAGGCTTCCCGGCTCCCGGGAGCCCAAGCCGCTGGGAGTGGCCGAACTCCGCCAAGAAACGGAATCAAGGAGTGGGCCACAGTATTGCTATTAGGACCGAACGGATTGTAGGGAACCCCGGCGGCGTTTACTGCATTCACGTACTGCCGCGCTCCGTGAACAGCCTTCTCGAATGATAGGGGAACCCTAAGCGTTTGAGACGCGACGACGGTCCGCGCAAGATTCTCGGGCGTTCTTCCGAATTGTCCCATCGCGCTGACATTGCCCAGGCTTCCCCAACCACTTGCTGCCCCTACAGCCGCAGAGGTAACTGCGTGACCGTCGGGGACGTTGTCACGCAAGCAGGTTTCAATATCGCGCAAACTTTCGCGGAAGGTAAGTTGCGCGAAGGGCATGCACAGATACTGGTCCAAACGTAAGCGTCCTCTCTTTCCCATCGTGACGAAGTTTTTGATTCCGCATAGGGTGAGCTTGTCCTAATTTTTTGGAGGAGATGGGATGGGATGGGCAAGCGAAGAGAGCAGGCCCGCGCTTATTGGCGCGGGGTGATCGCGGAATGCGCGGCGAGCGGATTGCCGGCGAAGGTGTTTTGTGAGCAGCGGGGTTTGTCGGCGGATGCGTTTTACACGTGGCGGAGGATATCCGCTTGGGAGAACTTTGGAGCCTTCCACATATGAGTGAGCTGCCGCTCCATCACGAGTCGATAACGAGGTTCCTCTCGCGGGGGCTGACGCAGCTGCGGAATAGTTATCATCTCATCGATTGGCTTAGAAACCTGCGTGTATGAGAAATTCGAATTACCCCGCGTACCCCACGCCTTCATGTCGAAGCACTCAGCCTTTGTGATGTTACAGACGATCGCATCTACCTCGTGAGGAGCATGATCTAGCTGACGTGTGCCCGGCGATGCGTAGCCTAAACTGCCCGTGAGCACAGTGTGACCCTTCGCAGTCAGGGCAGCCACGAACTCAGACGAGCAATCGAGGCATAGGACCTCAGCCATCTCACCTTCATTAGAACCTGGTGGAGACCGTGCACCATCGCACCTGAAGCACCCAGAGTGGATGGGTTGCAACTCCATGAATTCCTTGGTCGGGCCGGCGAGATTTGAACTCGCGACCCCCTGAACCCCATTCAGGTGCGCTACCAGGCTGCGCCACGGCCCGACCGGAGGAAGGGGTAGCGAGCTTGCGCGCGGCTGTCGACGTTCGCCGGACCATGCCGCGCCGGCTAGACCTTTACTCGAAACTGAGATGGCGGTTGCTGCGACTGATCTCGAGCGTGCGCTCGACACGCCTGCCGTCGGGAAAAGTGGCAGTGAAGCGGTGCGGTCCCGGCGTAAGCTCGATGCCGGCAAGCGGCGTCTCGCCCACGACGTTTCCGTCCACGGCGATCGTCGCCCAGGGCGTCGCGTTCAGGTTGACGGCGACCAGCTCCGACGCCGGTCGCGATAGCAGTGAAGGGGAAACGGACGGTCTCTGCACGTTCGCAGCCGGCGCCAAAACCGGTGCCGACGGCGGCTGAGGTTGCAAAGACAGGGTTGGCGACGGCGGCGCCTTCGCTGCCGGAGGTAACTGGACCGCCGCGGATTGCGACCGCTCCGCGCGTGCCGCCGCGGAGCGCGGACGCACTTTTTGTACCGCAGTGGGTTGACGCGAATCGGCCGTCATAAACTCGAACCAATTCCGCAAAGTGGGAATCGCGATAGCTACCAGGGCAACCAAGAGGGCGATTTGCGTGATCTCCCGCCTCGGCGGAGATGGTGTCAAGCGCCGCAACGGCCGGCGAGAAATCGCCGGCGGCGGCGATTCTTTGGTAAGCAACACCGCCGGAATGTGCGCTTCCGTAGCGACAGCCGCCGTGTCGTCCAGTTTCACGCAGTCGAAGGCACCCGCGAGCGCATCACGCCGTTGTTGCCAGGTCTCCAGGTTCCAAACCACAACCACACGCAAAGCACCGCGCGACAGCACTACCCAGCGCAACAGCGCCCGCGCCGTATCGGTGCGGATGTCATCAGCCGTGTCGATGAGCAAGAGCAAGCGCCTGCCTTCGCGCCCCAGAGAGGTAGCCACCGCCACCAGCCGCTCTTCAGACTCATCGGGCTGAACCTCGCCGGCACCGCCGAGGATCCACACCGCGAGTTCCGTTGGAGAGAGCGGAGCACAACTCGAATGAACCAAGTAGAACTCTGACTCCAACCGGCGGGCGAGCTCCCACAATACTTCGGTCTTCACCGCGGCGTCGGCACCCACCAAGAGCACGGGGACCTCCCCAGTACGCACCCGTTCCGCCAGTTCTTCGACGGCGCTCCGCGCACCGGGAGGCAGCGAGACCTCGCTGCGGCGCACGGGAGGCACAGCTGTTTCCAACACCGGTGTCGTTAACCCGGATTATTCATGAAGTGCCTACTGCGACCACGTATCTGCTCGACCTCTCGAACGATTTCAGCGTTTGGTTCCGACGTTTGGAGAATCCACTCGCGCAGCGGAGGATCCGCGGTTGGGAACTCGAGCACGCGCACGCGCAGCGCGCGGCCGGCCACGAGCTTTACGGGCCCGATCGTGAGCGGAGGTTCCAACGCCACGCTCACGTGCGCTGAACCGGCGACAGCCGGTACCGGCCCCTCTTCCGTGCGCCCCTGTGCGAGCAGAGCTTCATCGACAGCAGAGCGAACTTCGAAGGGAATCCCGGCCGGTGACAGCGGCTTCAACTCGGGAAGAATCTGCAACAGCGACGGCTGCGCAAAATCGGAAAGACAAGTAGGTGCCGGCGCCGCCGAGAGGCGAACCCAATGCACGAAGATCCCTGCCTCGTGAAGCTGCTCCGCGGCGACGCACAGATCACCGCCGCATTCCGCGCCAACATCGGAGAAAATCACAAGGTGCAGAAAACGCGCGAGCGGCCCCACCTCGCTGAGTTCCCGCCGCAATTCCAAAAGAGTCTGCGCGAGAGAAACTTCATCCCCCGGTTGAGCCCGGCGCAGTACCTGCGCCAACGCGTCGCGGGGCACACGGCTCTCCAACAACTGAAATGCCGCCGGCTCTCGACACGCGGGACCTCCCTGCCCCTCCATCGCTGCTGCGATCTGCGGTGCCCCGCCGCCTCCTAAGAAGCGGAGGCGCACCCGAACTGCAGGCGGCAGTGCCGTCAAAAGCTGCAAGGCGCTGGAGCGCGCGGTCGCGAAGTACGGCACGCCCAGCTCCGTCGCTGCGCGCATCGAGTCCGTAAAATCGACAAGTAGAAGCACTTCCTCCTCGGTACCGGCCGCAGGTATTGCCGGTGCGCGCGCCGAACCGCTCCAGATCTCCACTTCGACGGTCGGCGGAGGAGGTGGCGGCGAAGCACAATAAGACAGGACCGCCAAGAGCCAACCGCCGAACAACAGTTGCGACCACGCTCGCCTCATTGCCCCACCTCTTCTCGCCGGATGTTTTCCAGTGCACGGCGCAATTTGGGCGGCGTGCTGACGGGGTCCAGCTCGAGGGCGGGGTTGACCGCCAACGCGCGCGCAAAACTCTGGCGGGCGGCCGCTTCATCGCCGAGAGCGAGCTGCGCGGTCGCCGAGACCACCTCGATTCGGACGCGCCGCTCGCGCAGCGAGGAACTCGCCTGGCTTCCCTCTCGCAGAAGTTGTCGGGCGCGTTCGGCGTAATCGAGGGCTTCTTCGAAGTGAGCGGCGCGCGCCAACTCCTCCGCCTTGTGCAAAAGATCGTCAACGCGGGAGCTCAGTTCCGCTGAAGCGAGTGCAGCAGCAGGCTCAGCAGCTTGCCACAGTGGACGCCGACGCGGCTCTTCCGGCCAGATCACCGCAACCTGCTCGGCCAGCGATTGCAGCGCCAAATCGACGGTAGTAGCGGGGAGTCTCAGCCGAGCTTGCGAAGGTAGTTCCACCACAAACTGCGGCTGCAACCACCCCACCGCTACTTCTTCTTTGACGGCTTCGGTGCCTTCTTCGACTGTTTCGGAACCCATGGCGATGCGGGGGTCCAAGCACGCTGCACGGCGCACCAACGTCTCCCGCAAGATATAACCGGTCTGCATGCGAGAATTTGCGGCGCGCATCAACTCCGCGGCGCGCAATACCGCCCAGCGCGCGCGCACCGGATCGGAGCTGTACACCGTGGGCAGCGGATCCGGCTCGCCCGGCCAAGCCTGACATGCGAGCGCTTCTTGCTCCGCGGCAGTGGCGCGCAAAGCAACGGCGACAACGCATGCGCTCAGGATCAAAAACTTTCCCCGCACAGGTCGCATAGTAGCCCGCTCGAGCTACGAATCCTGCGTGGGGAAGCCCCGACGGATGAGATTAGAGTAATTCCCGAATGGCTTCGAGCTCCGCGCGCAGCTTGCGGAGTTCGCGCCGCCAATCCTCTCCAGGCAGCGACGATGCTTCCGCCGGCTCCTCCGAGCCGTCTCGCAAGCGTCCCAACTCCCGCAGGCGTTTGCGAGCACCGGCGATGGTGTACCTCTCTTCGTAGAGAAACTTTTTGATCCACTGAATGGTTTCAATATCGCGCTGGCGATAGAGGCGCTGATTCGAGCGCGACTTGGCCGGGGCCATCCAGCGAAACTCCGATTCCCAGTAACGCAGCACGTAAGCTTTGACGCCGGTTATGCGGCTCACTTCCCCGATCCGGTAATATCGCTTTCCTTCCCCCCCAACATGGGAAGCAGAAAGACATCCCTCCGACCGCGCTGTTTGCGTCATCTGCCGCGACACTCCCTTCCTGTGCGCCTGGACCGTCGCACCCCGTTTGGGTCAAACTCCTAACCATGCCGGCGGCGCTAAACCGACTCCGCTTCTCCGTTCAGGATGTTCTTTAGCACGAGGCTCGGCTTAAAGGTAAGCACTCTGCGCGCGGCGAGTTGAATTTCCTCGCCGGTCTGCGGATTGCGACCTTTGCGGGCGTTCTTCTCGCGTACGACAAAGTTGCCGAAGCCAGAGATCTTGACCTTTTCCCCGGCTGCAAGCGTCTCCTTGATGATTTGAAACACGATTTCGACCAAGTCGGCGGATTCTTTTTTGGAAAACCCCACCCGCTCGTAGATCTGTTCCACGATGTCGGCCTTGGTCATGCTCGGGCGTTCTTCTTCGGCGATTTTTGCACTGTGAGTCAGCACGGTCACATCCCCCTGTGGTGGTGGATTGGGTTTAGGTACGCAGCACTCCCCCAAATTCCCGGGACAACACTTCGACGATGCGCTCCGCCGCGGCGGCAACCTCGGAGTCGCGCAGGGCGCGGTCCGAGCGCTGAAAGACCAGGCGAAACGCCAAACTTACCTTGTCCTTCGAAATACCCGGACCCGTGTAGCGATCGAAGATCCGCGAAGCAACCAAATGCGGACCCGCGGCGCGACGCAGCGCCTCGAGCACAGCTCCGGCGGGAAGCGTGCGGTCCACCAAGACGGCGAGATCTCGCTGCACCGCCGGATGACAGGACACGGGCGCGAAACGAGTCGCCGCCGGCGGAAGTGCTTCCAACGCCGTCAGGTTCAGTTCGAGAAGCGCACAGGGAACGTCAACGGCGAAGTGGGCCGCGAGCGAGGGGTGCGCTTCGCCCACGACACCCACGAGTCGTCCCGCCACCCGCAGTCCCGCGCTGGAACCGGGGTGCAAGTACGCTTCCCGCACCGATGGATCCCACTCTCCGCGGAAGCCCAACTCTTCCACGAGGCGCTCGGCGATGCCCTTGATGACAAAAAAAAGCGCGGGGCACTCGTCTTTTCCGCCCTCCCACAACTCCACTTCGCCCCCGCGCGTCAGCGCGGCGGCGGCCCAGAGAAGCTCCTCCGGTAATTCCGCTCCCCCGTCTTGAAAAACGCGTCCGATTTCGAACACATTCACGCGATCGGTTTGGCGACTCAAGTTGTAGTACACGACGCGCATGAGCTCCGGCACCAAGCTGGCGCGCAGTGCATCGCTCTCCTGCAACAGAGGATTTTGCAGACGAACCAGCCGCCGGCGCGGATCGTCGGGCGGGAGCCCCAGCGCGTCGAGGTCGCCGCGGCGCTGAAAGGCCAAGGCAACGATCTCCGTCATGCCCACGGCGGCCAAGGCAGCGCGCGCCGTTTCCTCTAACACACTGCTGCGCGGTTTCCCCGCGCAGCGCAATTCGCCAGCGGGCAACGTCGCAGGAATCTTGTCGTAGCCGTAAATGCGGGCAACTTCTTCGACTAGATCGACGGGCAAGTGCAGGTCGTTACGAAAGCTGGGGATTCGACAGACCAGCGCCCCATCCGACCGCGCTGTGCCATCGATCTCGAGGCGCGCAAGCAGCGCGCTGATTTCGGCTCCGGAAAGACGCGTCCCCAGCAGGCGGTTCACGCGCAGCGGTTCGAGCGCAATCTCCTCACAGGAGAGAGGATACTGGCCCTCGGCGATCACACGCCCGGGCGCGACATCACCGCCGGCGAGCTCGGCGATCAGGCGCGCTGCCCGGTCAAGGGCGCGCTCGACGCCAGCACGGTCGACGCCGCGCTCGAAGCGATACGCGGCCTCGCTCCGCAGACCCAGACGCCGCGTCGTGCGCCGCACGACCGCCGCCGCAAAATGAGCACTTTCCAGTAATACTTCGCGTGTGCCTTCGCGAACCTCGCTCTCGGCTCCGCCCATGATGCCGGCCAAGGCGATCGGTCCCTCAGCATCGGCGATCACCAGATCCGCAGGGATCAGCTCACGCGTTTCTCCATCCAGGGTGAGCAGTTTCTCACCCTGCGCGGCCTGCCGCACGCGCACGCTCTCTCCGTGCAGGCGGGCGAGATCGAAGGCATGCAGCGGTTGGCCAAATTCGAGGAGAACGAAATTCGTGACATCGACGACGTTGTTCAGCGAGCGCAACCCCACTGCCGCGAGGCGCCGCACCAACCACTCGGGAGACGGCCCCACGCGCACCCCTCTCACCACGCGGGCCGCATAGCGATAACACGCCTCGGGAGCGAGGATCTCCACTCGCACGGAGCGCGCTGCCGGTTCGCCCCGCTCGGAAGCTTCGCAGGGCGGAACGCGCAGTGTGCCGCCGAACAGCGCCCGCACCTCGCGGGCCATCCCGAGCAAGGACGCCATATCCCCGCGGTTGGGCGTGATCTCGATATCGAGCACCGTATCGCCGGCCGGGAGCACTTGGTCCAGGGCCGCTCCCACCGGCGCGTCGGCAGCGAGCACGAGAATCCCTGCCTCCGCCTCGCCGGCCAAAGCGAGCTCGCGACGCGAGCAGATCATGCCTTCGGAAACCACGCCGCGGATCTTGCTGCGCTTAATCTTGCTCCCGTCCGGCAACCGGGCGCCGTGCACGGCGACGGCCACTTTCTGCCCCGCGGCGACGTTGGGTGCCCCACAGACGATGGCAAGCGCTTCTCCACCGCCCACGTCCACTCGGCACAGAGAAAGGCGATCGGCCTGGGGATGGACCGCACGCTCGAGAACCACTCCGACGCGGAAGCCGGAGAGATCGGGACCCAGCGCTTCGGAGCCCTTGATCTCGAGACCGCTCAAGGTCAAACGTTCGCAGAGTGCATTGCGATCGACGGGCAGCTCGATCCACTCCGAGAGCCAACTCAAAGATACGCGCATCAGAGCTGCTCCAACACGCGCAGATCCCCCTCGAAGAGGTGCTGAATGTGGGGAATGCCGTAGCGGAGCATCGCGCTGCGATCGATACCCATGCCAAAAGCAAAACCCTGATAGCGCTCGGAATCGATGCCGCAGTTTGCGAGCACGCGCGGATGGATCATTCCGCAGCCACCCCACTCGAGCCAGCGTCCCTCCCAGGAAAAATCGAGTTCCGCCGAAGGTTCCGTGAACGGAAAGAAGTGAGCGCGGAAGCGAAGCTCAACTTCAGCGCCGAACATAAAGCGCGCGAAGTCGTAGAGCAGCCCTTTGAGATCCGCGAAACTCGTGTGCTCGTCGACCCAAAAACCTTCGATCTGGTGAAACATGGGGGAGTGCGTCGGATCGGAATCCCGCCGATAGACACGCCCCATGGCGATGAAACGGAACGGCGGCGTGCGTCCGGTCATGGCGCGGATCTGCACGGGCGAGGTGTGCGTGCGCAACACCGCGCCGCTCTCGACAAAAAACGTGTCCTGCAGGTCGCGGGCCGGGTGATCGGCCGGCGTATTGAGCGCTTCGAAATTGTAGTACTCCGACTCGACTTCAGGACCCTCCGCGAGAGAAAAGCCCGTACCGTGGAAGTACTCCGCGATCTCGCGCATCTGCCGCCGCACGGGATGCATGCGGCCGCGCGGAAAACAGACGCCGGGCAAACTGACGTCGAGGGCACGCTCGGCGAGCGCCCGCTCCTGGACTCGCTGCTCCAGCGCCGCCCGCTGCGCGCGCACTGCCTCTTCGATTTGTTCCTTCGCGCGATTGATTTGCTCGCCGGTGTGCGCGCGTTCCGCGGGCGGCAGCGCGCCGAGGCCGCGCAACAACGCAGACAACGAGCCGCGCTTTCCCAGAAAACGGGCCCGCACCTCGAGCAGCGCCTGCAGTTCCCCTGCCGTCGCGATCTCAGCGCATGCCGCGCGCACCAGCGCCTCGAGCTCTTGGGCCTCGCCCGCCACCGCCACCCGCCGTTCCTACGCGACCTGCTTCCTGGCGACTTCAGCCAATTGAGCGAAGGCCTGGGGATCTTTCACCGCCAGCTCCGCCAACTCTTTGCGGTCGAGCTCCACCGCGGCCTGCTTCAAACCGTGCATGAAGCGGCTGTAGGAGAGCCCGTGTTCACGCGCCGCCGCGTTGATGCGCAGGATCCAGAGCCCGCGGAACTGGCGCTTGCGCTGCTTGCGGTCGCGGTAGGCGTAACGCAGGCCGCGCTCGACGGCCTCGCGCGCCGACTTGAGCAGGCGGCCGCGCGCTCCGAAGAAGCCTTCAGCTTGTTTGAGAATCCGCTGTTTGCGCCGCTTTGAGGCGACGCCCCGTTTCACCCGTGCCATCGCACCCTTCCTTTCAGTCCGCCAACAACTGTTTCATGCGGGCTTTGTCCGCGGAGGACACCAAAGCCCTGCGCCGCAATTGTCGCTTCCGCTTGCGGTTTTTCTTGGTCAGAATGTGCCGCTTGCCCTGTTGGCTGCGGACGATCTCGCCCGTTCCGGTGCGCCGAAAGCGCTTCGCCGCCCCGCGGTGTGTTTTCATCTTCGGCATCACGCATCTCCTTTCGCTGCTTCCCGAACCTGCTTCTCCTCCGCGCGGCGCACCTCAGCAACCGCCTCGCGATTAGGAATCAGAATCATCGACAAGAAGCGGCCTTCCATTCTCGGCGTGGTCTCCACCAGCGCCAAATTTCCAAGCAGTGCGCGCACGCGATCGAGCTGTTTGTGCCCGAGTTCCCTGTGCACGATCTCTCGACCGCGAAACGTTACGGTGACCTTCACCTTATCGCCGTCGATCAAAAAGCGCCGGATGTTGCGCAGCTTGAAGTCCAAATCGTGGGCATCGGTCCGCGGCCGCAGTTTGATCTCTTTAAGCGCAGCGGAGCTCTTGCCACCGCCGCGTTTCTTTTTTTGCTCGTACTTGTACTTGCCGTAATCCATGATCCGGCACACGGGCGGATTGGACGACGGGGCCACTTCCACGAGGTCGTAACCCTGATCCACAGCGCGCTGCAGCGCGTCTTCCGGCGTCATGACGCCCAGTTGTTCGCCGTCCGCCGCAATCACGCGCACCTCGCGTGCGCGGATGCGCTCGTTCACCCGCACGTTGTCTTGCTCTTTTTTGACGTCCTTCTTCAGTAGTGAAATACGCCGTTTCCTTTCTTTGAGACGAGGTCAGTAAACGCGCTGCTCAACTGCTTCCCGCAGCGCCGCGATGCAGTCGTCGATCGCCTCCGCCTGCGAGGCGCGCTGCGCCTGCGAGCGGCGGCGGGGTGTGACGGTCCCATTCGTCACTTCCTGATCGCCGACCACCAACATCACGGGAAGCTTGCTCTTCTCGGCTTCCCGAATCTTAAAGGAGAGCTTCTCGTTGCGGAGATCCGCCTCGGCGCGCAGTTCCGCGCGGCGCAGTTCCGCACAAACTTTCTGGGCGTAATCCGCGTGGCGGTCCGCCACCGGCAGCACCGCGACCTGCACGGGCGCTAGCCACAGGGGAAAGTCACCAGCCGTGTGTTCGAGATAAATGGCGATGAAACGCTCCAAAGAGCCCAGCACGGCGCGGTGCAACATCGCCGGCCGGTGCTCGCGCCCATCGCTTCCGACGTAGCGCAGGTTGAAATTTCCCGGCATCCACATGTCGAGCTGCAGCGTCGAGAGCGTCCACGCGCGCCCGAGCACATCGTCAAAATCGAACTCCACCTTGGGACCGTAAAAGGCCGCCTGCTTCGGCTTGATGCCGCAGGCGAAGCCCGCGTGCTTGACCGCGCGCACGAGCACGTCTTCGGCGACGTCCCAGTCGGTGGGAGCGCCCTTAAATGCATCGGGGCGGGTCGATACCGAAACCCGCACGCCGGACAGGCCGAGATCCCGATAGACCTCCGCCACCAGTTCAAAAAAGCGACCCGCCTCCACTTCGACCTGCTCGGGCTCGCAAAAAATATGGGCATCGTCCTGGGCCATGGAACGCACGCGCGAGAGCCCCGTCAGCGTGCCGCTGCGCTCGTTGCGGTGCAGGCGCGAAAATTCCGCGAAGCGCAGGGGTAATTCTCGGTAGGAACGCAACCGGGAAGCAAAAAACAAACAGTGACCCGGGCAGTTCATCGGCTTGACCGCAAGCTCCTCGCCTTCATCGCCGTGGAACAAGAACATATCCTGGCGGAAGAGATCGTAGTGTCCGGAGGTCTTGAACAATTCGCTGTGAAAGAGTTGGGGCGTCATGACTTCTTGATAACCGTGACGGCGGTAGAGCGAGCGCATATAGGCCACGAGCTCGTTGTAGAGCACGAGGCCCTTGGGGTGATAGAACGGCGAACCAGGCGAGATCGGATCGATGTGAAAAAGGTTGAGCTCCGCGCCCAAGCGGCGATGATCGCGCCGCTTGGCCTCCTCGATGCGCTCGAGATAGGCGTCGAGTTCCGCCCGCTCAGAGAAAGCCGTCCCGTAAATGCGCTGCAGCATCGGATTGGCTTCGTCGCCGCGCCAGTAGGCGCCCGCGGTCTCGAGCAGTTTTACGGCTCCGATCTGATCGCTGCGCTGGACGTGGGGACCGCGGCAGAGATCGACGAAATCTCCGTGCTGGAAGAGCGTAATCGGCGCGCTCTCGGGAATGTCCTCGAGGCGCGCCAGTTTGAGCTGCTCTCCCTTGGCCGCGAAGAGCTCCGCCGCTTCTGCGCGCGATACCACTCGGCGCGTGAACACCGCTTTTTCCCGCAAAATCTTGTTCATCTCCGCTTCGATGTGCTCGATGTCTTCCGCCGTAAAGGACCGCGGCATCAAAAAGTCGTACTGGAACTTCTCCGCGTGATCTTTGCGCCCCACGTCCACTTGCGCCTCGGGAAACAGGCGCTTCACCGCATCGGCCATTACGTGTTCAGCGGAATGGCGGATCACTTGGCCGGCGTCGGGATCGCGAGCGGTAACAATTTCGAGCGCCACATTCTCCTCGAGCGGCGTGCGCAGATCCACGAGCTGACCTGCAACGCGTCCGGCCAACGCAGCGCGCGCCAAGCCGGGACCAATCTGGGCGGCGATCTCCACCACCGTAGTTCCCGCCACCACACGCAGGACTTTGCCATCCGGAAGGCGGACCTCGATCATGAAAACGAGAGTCGCTGCATCGGACCACGAGGCTTTTGCCGCATCAAAACAACCGTACACGAAACCCATCGCTCCGAAGAGCCCATTGGTAGGCACGGGCGGGATTGAACCGCCGACCCCCACCGTGTCAAGGTGGTGCTCTCCCACTGAGCTACGTGCCTAAAGCTCATCTCATCAACCTGCGGCGCTCCATCGTAGCCCCACAACCCGGTGCAAAAATCAGTAGCGACGTGCTAAAAATACGGGCTAACACCGCGTACTCAGTATCCTTTTTAAGATCGAGTGTCAATCCAAGTGAGGTCAATCATTCTGAGATGCGCTCGGAGCATCACCCGGCGCGGTGCTGGACGTTCTGGTGAAACGGAGCAACAAATGATCTCGATCAACCCCCAGCGGAATCACCTGGTCATTAGGCCCCGCAGCACGCACGAGGGCTTCGAGGAGTTGTGGTGCCGACCACGAGCACTTGACTGCCAAGACGACACGACCGGGCTCCCATTCGACGGACTGGACGTCCGTGAGCCCGAGGTCACGAACCAGCAAGCTCTTGAAGGCTCGGTAGTCGGCGTAGGTAGTGAGGTCTTGAAGCTGGACTTGTACCAGGTTGGCTGTGGATGTCTCCGGCCGGCGGCCCCCGGCGCGCTCCAGGGCGGCACGGATCGGATCCACATCGACGGCCGCCTCTACGATGAGCACGTATTCCGTCGATACAGCGGGATCGTCGAGCAGGAGTCGCGGGCGCTCCCCTCGGTCCTCCAGGATCCGGTAACGAGGGACGTAGCGCAGCGGATCCTCCCCCAGCGCCGTGCGAAAGGGGGAGCCTTCGGGATGCAGCCCCCACAAAGGAGCCAGCTCTGCGGCCACGCGAAAGACCGCCTCGCGCAGTGCCGCCTTGAGTGCTGCGTCGCGTGGTGCTTCGGAATGAACGGGCTGGCTCTCAGCCCCGGGAGCGACCCCGACCACCTCCAGCGTGCGCAGTTCGGCCGCCAGAGGGCGGGGAATGCCGAGCAGCGCGAACAGGGCACAGGCGGTGAGCAGTCGATTCTGAATCATGAAAGGCACCTGCCGCGATTTCGTGTCCAAAGAACGGGACTCTTTTTAAAACGAGTTGCTGCAGAGAAACTGAATCGCAAACTTCCGCAGCCTATCCCGCACGCGGCTTCGTTGCAAAGACCGCGCGGCGCCGTAGTTTGCTCGGAAAACGATCGCCGTGGCGCGGTTGCACAGCCGTCTAATCCCGGTGCAAAATGAAGTGAGTTGGTTGCAGTTCAATTACTTGTTGGGCGGCAGCAGGAGGGCGGATGACCGAATCGGAGCTTCAATGCGTGTGCCAGGCATGCGGCCAATCTGCCGAGGCCAGCCCCGCGGAGCCTGAGGGGTGGAGCTGCCTGGAGTGCGGCTCTCGGCAGCGCCGGTTCTCGCTTCGGGTCCAAGAGTGTCTTTCGCTCCGAAATGTGGCTCGTGGCAAGGTCAAGACACCTGGGCTCAAGCGCCCCCGAATCGGAGACGCGCGCATATCCTCGAGCATCCTGAAATGGCTTCGATGGAAGGTGCGATCGAGGAAACTCTGCGAAACCCGGAACGGGTCGTGCAGTCCTTCAGCGACCCGCAGGCCCACTTGTACTATCGCTTCTACTTCCGGACGATCGTAGGCGGCAAGTACCTGTGCGTCATCGTCAAGACGCTCGCTTCTGACGCGTTCGTGCTGACCGCCTATTTGACCGATCGCATCAAGAAAGGAGTGCCGCTGTGGCCGAGAGGAAGAGAGTAAAGATCTGGTACGACCAGGAAGGGGACTATCTCGAGGTGATTCTCGACGAGAAGCCGGGGTTCTTTCGCGAGACGCAAAGTGACCAGGTGATGGAGAAGGTCGACGAAGACGGGAACATCCTCGGCTTCTCGGTGCTGCGCGTCAGCACAATGAAAGAAAAGCCCTTGGAAGTGGCGCTCTGAGCCACGCAGCGGGGGCTGACCCTTGGCTTACGTCATCGATCGGGTCGTGATCTGCGATGCGAACCCAACTTGCTGCCCCACAACTGAGGAAGTCGGACTATGTCGCCAGCTCCGCAACAGGCCGACCGAACAACGCGTCCAATTCCCGCCGCAGCGTTTCGCTCGGTGTCACGCGGCGCGAGAGAGAAAGCACCGTTTCGCTCTCATCCGGAATGACGAGTTGCAGCACGATCGCGCACTCGCCCGGGTATGCCGCCAGAACGCGGTCCAGAGCCAAGAGACGGTCTCGCGTCGCCTCAGTCACCGGAAGCCGCAGCTTTAATTCAGAAGACAGCTTCTCCTCCGCTTCAGTCAGGGGAAGCGCTTCGCGCACCAAAATTTTGGGCGTCTCACCAAGCTCGAGCTGTCCTATAACCAGAATAGGTAACGGCGCCTCTCCCGCTTCCGCGGATGCGGAACGCTTCAGCAGGCGGCTGAAGCGCGCGTATGCATCGGCGAAAATCACGAGGTCGAAGGCACCCTCGAGATCTTCCAGTGTGGCAAAAGCCATCAAGTCGCCGCGCCGTGTGCGCGTCTCGCGGATCTGCGCGATGAGACCTCCGGCGCGCACTTCGCGCCCTTCCTTGCCCTCGGTCGTCGCGGCGGTCGTATCCGCAAAACGGAGGAGCTGCCCCTCGTAGGCGGACAATGGGTGGCCGGTCACATAGAAACCCAGCACTTCTTTTTCGTACGCCAACTGTTCCTGCGGCGTCCACGGTGGCACAGCCAGCAATTCCCGTTCGGACTGGACTCCTCCGCTCTCCCCAAAGAGCTGCACCTGGCCGATCTCGCGGTCGCGCTGGGCCGCGGCGCCCATCTCAAAAGCAGTGTTCAAGCTCGCGAGGACAGTGGAGCGCTGGGGATGCAGCGAATCAAAGGCACCGCACTTGACCAGACTCTCCACGGCGCGCCGGTTGACGCGGCGGAGATCGAGTCGCCCACAAAAATCGTAGAGAGAAGCGAAGGAACCGCCCTGCTCACGCACTTCCAAAATGTTGGCGATGGCCCCTTCACCCACGTTTTTCACCGCCGCCAAGCCGAAGCGGATACCGCCCGCCGCCACCGTAAAATCGCGCTGAGATTCGTTCACGTCGGGCGGCAGGACGTCGATCTTCTGCTCGCGGGCGTGGCGGATGTAGCGGGCGAGTTTCTCGTGGTTACCGGACTCGTTCGAAAGCAGGGCGGCCAGGAACTGCCGCGGGAAGTTGGCCTTGAGATATGCCGTCTGGTAGGTGATGAGCGCGTAGGCAGTCGAGTGCGATTTGGCGAAACCATAGCCGGCGAATTCCGCCATCAGCCGGAACACCTCCTCGGCCTTGGCGCGCGGAATTTTGCGTTCGATGCAACCCGAGACGAAGCGTTCGCGTTGCTGCTCCATTTCCTCGGGCTTTTTCTTGCCCATGGCGCGCCGCAATAGGTCCGCTTCGCCCAGGCTGTAACCGGCCAGGCGATTGGCGATCTGCAGAACCTGGTCCTGGTACACGATCACGCCCCAAGTTTCGGCGGTGAGTTCCTCTAACTCGGGCAACAGGTATTCGACCACGGTGAGTCCGTGCTTGCGGTTGATGAAATCCTCGACCATGCCCGAGCCCAAAGGACCGGGCCGATACAACGCCACGACCGGGATCAGTTCCTTGAAATTGCGCGGGCGCAGCTTCACAACCAAATCCGTCATGCCGGGCGACTCGACCTGGAACACGCCCTCCGTATCGCCGCGGCAGAGCAAGTCGTAAGTCGCCTCATCATCGAGGGGGATCTGCTCGCACGAAAAATCCGGAGCGCCCGAAGCTCGCAGCAGGCGCTCGGCGTCGGCCAGCACCGTGAGGGTCTTGAGGCCGAGGAAATCAAACTTGATCAGGCCGACTTTTTCGACGCAGCGCATGTCGTACTGGGTGACGACGTCGCCGGACTTGGCATCCCGGTACAGCGGAACCAGTTCGATGAGCGGCCGGTTGCCAATCACGACGCCCGCCGCGTGGGTCGAGGCGTGTCGCGTCAGCCCCTCGAGTTTGCGCGCGGTTTCCAACATGCGCGCGACCTGGCCATCGGCCTCGGCGCGGGCGCGCAACTCGGGGACTTGTTCGAGGGCTTCGTCGAGCGTAATGCCGAGGGTCTCCGGCACGAGCTTGGCGATGCGGTCGACATCGCCGTAGGGCATGCCGAGCACGCGTCCGACGTCGCGCAGCGCGGCCCGGGCCTGGAGTTTCCCGAACGTGATGATCTGGGCGACGCGCCGGCCGTCGTCACCCGGGCCGTCGTATTTCTCCGCGACGTAGCGGAGCACCTCGTCCCTCCGCCGCATGCAGAAGTCGACGTCGATATCGGGCAACGACACGCGCTCAGGGTTCAAGAAACGCTCGAAGATAATGTCGTACTCAATGGGATCGACGCCAGTAATACCGAGGCCGTAGGCCACCAGACTTCCCGCCGCCGAGCCGCGGCCGGGACCTACGGGAATGCCGTGCCGCCGCGCGTAGTCGATGAAGTCGGCGACGATGAGAAAATAACCGGCGAAGCCCATCGACTGGATCACGTCCAGCTCGAAGCGCATGCGCTGCACGTACGCTGCGTGGGCCTTGAGGAATGGCTCATCGGGCGAAAGCCTCAGGCGCCGCCGCAACCCGGTCCAACCCTGCTCCTCCAACACCGCTTCGCGCGTACTGCCGAGGGGAACCTGAAACTCGGGCAGGTGGTACTCCCCCATCGGGATTTCCAAGGAGCAGCGTTCCGCCACCTCCAGCGTGTTGGCGACCGCGGAGGGATGGTCGTGAAATACTTCCGCCATCTCGTCGCCCGGGCGCACGTAGAAACCGTGGCCGTCGAATTTGAAACGCTTGGGGTCATCGAGACTCGAACCCGTCCCGATACATAGCAGCGCCTCGTGGTGGGCGTGGTCCTCCGCGTGCAGGTAATGGGCATCGTTGGTAGCGAGCAGTGGCAGGCGGAGATCGCACGCCATCTTGAGCAACTCCGCATTGACCAAGTCTTGAGCGGCGATTCCGTGGCGCTGTAGCTCGAGATAAAAACGATCCTTAAAGATCTCCGCGAACTCCTGCACGAGCTGCCAGGCCTGCTCGACCTGCCCTCCCAGAATGGCGCGGGAAATCATGGAAGACAGACAGCCTGAGGTCGCGATCAGGCCTTCGCTGTGATCGCGCAGGAGGTCGAGATCAATGCGCGGCTTGTAGTAAAAGCCCTCGAGGTACCCCTTCGAGACGAGGACCATCAGGTTGCGGTAGCCCTGCTCGTTCATCGCCAGCAGCAGCAGATGATTGATGGCGTCGAAACCGCTCTCGTCGCGCTCCCGCTTCTCGCGCTGCAAGCGCGAGCCGGAGGCCAAGTAGACTTCGCAACCCAAAATCGGCCGCACGCCGGCCTCGCGCGCCCCTTCGTAGAACTCCACCGCTCCGAACAAATTGCCGTGGTCGGTCATCGCCACGGCGGGCATGCCCAGTTCCACCACGCGCTCGAAGAGCGGGCCGTGTTTAATGGCGCCGTCGAGCAGGGAATACTGAGTGTGCAGGTGGAGGTGAACGAAAGACCTAGCCATCGCTACTCCCACTCGATGGTCGCAGGCGGTTTCGACGACACGTCGTAGACGACGCGGTTCACACCTTTTACTTCGTTGGTGATACGGCTCGAGATAGCGGCGAGCAGATCAGCGGGCAGGCGCGACCAATCCGCCGTCATCGCGTCGACGGAGGAGACGCAACGCAACGCGATCACGTTGTCGTAGGTGCGCTCGTCGCCCATAACTCCCACGCTGCGCACGGGTAGAAATACCGCGAAGGCCTGCCAAATTTCATCGTAGCAACCGGCGCGGCGGATTTCCTCGAGCAGGATGGCGTCGGCCTTGCGCAGACAGGCGAGGCGCTCGGGCGTCACTTCGCCGATGATGCGGATCGCGAGACCGGGACCGGGGAAGGGATGCCGTCCGACCGTGGTTTCCGGCAGACCGAGCTGCCGCCCGAGCTCCCGCACTTCGTCCTTGAACAACTCGCGCAGCGGCTCCACTAGTTTGAGTTGCATGCGTTCGGGCAGACCTCCCACGTTGTGATGGGTTTTGATGGTCGCCGAGGGACCGCGCACCGACAGGCTCTCGATCACGTCGGGGTAGAGCGTCCCCTGCACCAGAAAATCGACGTCGCCCAGGCGCGCCGCTTCCGCTTCGAAAACTTCGACGAAGAGGTGCCCGATGCGGTGGCGTTTCTCCTCGGGGTCCTCGACGCCTCGCAGCGCCGCGAGAAAGCGCTCGCCGGCCACCGCCGTGTGCAGCGGGATGTGGAGCTCTTCGCGAAAGGCGTGTTCCACTTCTTCCCGCTCTCCGGCGCGCAGGAGACCGTGATCTACGAAGATGCAGTGCAAGCGATCGCCGATGGCGCGGTGCACGAGCGCCGCGGCCACGGCCGAATCGACGCCGCCCGACAACCCGCACACGGCACGGCCGCCGCCGACCTGAATCTTCACCTTTTCAATCGCCTCTTCGGCGCAGGCCTGCATGGTCCACGAAGAGCGACAGCCGCAGATACCGTGCACAAAGTTGGAGAGCAAGCGGCCGCCCGCCTCGGTGTGGGCAACTTCTGGATGAAATTGCAGGCCGTAGATCGGGCGCGTGGCGTGGCGCAGGGCGGCGATGTGCGAGTGGTCGCTGGTCGCAAGAACCTCGAAGTCCGGCGGCGGGCGCAACACGCTGTCCCCGTGACTCATCCATACGCGGCCCTCGAATCCCTCGCACCAGCCCTCGAACAAAGGATCGCGGCGCTCGATCTTGAGCAGGGCCCGCCCGTACTCGCGGTCCTCCGCGGGTTCGACCAAGCCACCAAAGTGTTGAGCCAAGAGCTGCAGGCCGTAACAAATGCCCAGGACGGGGCGGTCGAGCTCGAAGATCTCCGGGTTTAATTGCGGCGCTCCGGGGTCGAGCACGCTGGCAGGACCACCGGACAACAAAAGGCCCGCGGGCGCAAAAGCGCGCATCTGCTCCCGGGACAGCGTCGGCGGGTGAATCTCGCAGTAAACGTGCTGTTCCCGAATGCGGCGCGCGATGAGCTGCGTGTACTGCGAACCAAAATCCAGGATCAGAATGCGATCGCGATGCGGATCCGCCGAAGTCAACACCATCCGAACTCACCTTCCTCGCCGAAGCCGTCTAGCCCGGATTATTCATGAAGCGCCTACTGCGACTGCATATCTGCTCGACCTGGCGAACGATTTCGGGCATCTCCGCAGTCTCGCTACGGCGCTTCATGAATAATCCGGGCTAGCGAGCAGTGCTCACCACGGCACGTCGCGAGGCCGCGCAGATTGGCGAAATAGCACGCGATCTCGACCGAGGAAAGCGCAGACATAGTCAAACCTACGCCGAAAGCCCTCAAGGAGAGATCATGCTCCTTGAAGAGCGCTCGGGGAGGTCGCAGCTCCTCGCAGAGTTGTTTAGCTCGTCGCTGCGACCTCCCCGAGCGCTCTTCAAGAACGGAGATGCGCGGCCACAGCGACTACTCGATCCGGTAATTCGGGGCTTCCTTGGTGATGATGACATCGTGCACGTGTCCTTCCTCCCGACCGGCGGAGGTCACGCGCACGAAGCGCGCCTTCTGGCGCAGCTCGAGCAGCTGGGAAGCACCGACATAGCCCATTCCGGAACGCAAACCGCCGAGCAATTGGTGAATGCTGTTGGCCAGACTACCCCGGTACGGCACCCGCCCCTCGATACCCTCCGGAACCAACTTCGCGGCGTCTTCGACGTGTCCCTGGAAGTAACGGTCGCGGCTGCCAGCCGCCATGGCTCCGATCGAGCCCATGCCACGGTAAATTTTGTACGACCGGCCTTGAAACAGCACCACTTCCCCAGGTGCCTCGTCGGTTCCCGCGAATAACGAGCCGATCATGACCGCCGCCGCCCCACCCGCTAGGGCCTTCACGATGTCCCCGGAATACTTGATGCCGCCGTCGGAGATCACGGGAATACCGAAACTCTCGGCGACCTGGGCGCTCTCCACCACCGCCGTGAACTGAGGCATGCCGACTCCCGTCACGACGCGGGTCGTACAGATCGAGCCCGGTCCAACGCCGACTTTGACCGCTGAGACGCCCACCTTGATCAGCGCCTCGGTTCCCTCCGGCGTCGCGACATTGCCACCGATGAGAGGAAGCTCTGGAAAGCTGCGGCGCAGCTCTGACACCATGGCGAGCACGCGCTGCGAATGACCGTGGGCGGTATCGACCACGAGAACATCGGCCCCCGCGTCCACCAAGGCCTGAGCACGTGCCAACTCGCCCGTGCCAACGCCGACTGCAGCTCCGCAGCGGAGACGTCCGAATTCATCTTTAGAAGCATTTGGATAGCGTACGCTCTTCTCAATATCCTTGATAGTAATAAGACCGCGCAGGTCGCCCTCTGCATCCACCACCAACAACTTTTCAATGCGGTGGCGGTGCAACAGCTCCTTGGCCCGTTCAAGGGTCGTCCCAGGCGGGACGCTAATAAGTCCCTCCCGCGTCATCACCTCGGAAATGGGGCGGCTGGTGTCCCTGACAAAACGCAGGTCGCGGTGAGTGAGGATGCCGACCGCCTTGCCTCCGCGCGTCACCGGCACGCCGGAAATCCGGTAACGCGCCATCAGCTCCAGGGCTTCGTAAATCGGCTGCTCAGGATTCATCGTGATGGGATCCACGATCATCCCCGATTCAGAGCGCTTGACCTTGTCGACCTCCGCTGCCTGCTCCACGGCGGATAAGTTCTTGTGCACGATCCCGATGCCGCCGTGCTGTGCCATGCAAATGGCCGTCTCGTGTTCAGTGACCGTGTCCATGGCCGCCGACACCAGTGGGATCTGTAGAGTTAACTCCCGCGTGAACTGCGTCTTGAGATCGACTTCGTTCGGGAGGACTTCGGAACCACCGGGCGCGAGAAGGACGTCGTCAAACGTCAAAGCCTCGCGAAATGAATTTTCTCGCATGACCGGTCCCCGGCTCCGTCGAAAGCCGTTTCCGAGAAAGGAAGGCGGGTTAAGCGTTGAAGGCGCATTTTAGTGCGCGGTCAGCGGCGGGTCAACTCCGAAAGCCGATGCAGCGCCCCCACGAAGATTCGAAAATTCGCGCGACTCTCCTGGTTGCAGGGGGTGCTGGGAAAGAGTCGCAGCGACGAGCTAAACAACCCTGCGAGGAGCTGCGACTCTTTCCCAGCACCCCCTGCAACCACAGCACCCGAACTCTAACCGGATCGAAGTGAAGCTCAGGCCGGCTTTAACAAGCGGTTATCAGCGCTCGCGGGCCGCGAAACCCCGATGTCGAGATCTCGCTGCAGCTGAAAAGCCAAGTGCTCGACCAGGCAGCGATCATCGGTGTGATAACACGAGATCGAAGAGGCGGCGTCCACGCGCGGCCCGACCAGCAAGGCGAAGGCCGAATTCGAACAAAACCAAACGGCGAAAGCGAGCTCCGTCCCAGCCGCCCGGGCGGGAAAACGGCTGGGTGCGAGACCCGCCGGGACCTGGATTTCCTCGTCGCTGAACAGCACGATCTCGCTCTCCGGAGCCGTTCCCAGACGCGCCAACCCGCTCTGCACGGCGCCCTTGAACACCGACTGCGGAGCTAGAAAACACAGTCCAGGCTGCTGTGACCAGCGGGTGATGGACGCGAATAGATCCAGAATCCAGTCGTTCAACTTCTCGAGAGAATGCACTTCCCCTCGTTCTAAAAGAGCATTCAACACCCCGGGGAAAGGTTCCATTTCCAACCCTAGTGAGCGGATCAAGCTCTCCCGATCGCACGTCAGCCGTTCTTCCAGCGCTGCGGATAGCGCATCGAGCTGGTTGCCGTCCTCGGGGTAGGTCACCGTCGCCAAGAGCACGGGCGGTTGTTCTACCGCTTCCAGTTGAGCAAAGGCAGGACACGCCGCGACGGCGTCGCGCAGACGGCGCTTCAAAACGGCTGCCCCCAGTGCGTCCGTCTCCGGTAGCAACAGGTTGTAACGGCTCTCGCTCTCCGCCGCGATGAGATCGGTTGCGCGCAGTACGTCGCTGGCGGTACACACCACGCTCTCGAGCCAAGCATCGAAGCTTCCCCCCTCGAAACTCCGGCGCAAGAGATCCAGCGAATCGATTTCTAACGCGGCCAACGAGAGCCGCCGTTTGGAACGCCGCGCCTTTTGGAGCTCGCTCCGAGCCACATCCTCGAAGAAGCCCCTGGTGTAGGCCTTAGTGCTGGGGTGGCGAAACGAGCGCTGTTCCAGTGCCGCCAAACGCAGGGCATGGGAGAGCGCAAGCCCGGCGTGCGTACCCAACCGCTCGCTCCTAAAACAATCGCTTTCGCTGAAGTCACCGCCGTCCAGCTTGTCGGAAAGGCGGACGAGCCCGACGGGTCGTTCGACGTGGCGCAGGACCAAGTAGAGCGCCGGCGTCTCGCCGCCGGGATCCAGCGGATCATTTTCCCGCACGACGAAAGAACACCTAGACTCCTCCCGCAGACTTCCCTGCTGTTCCTCCAGCTCAGACAGTTCGACCGTTTCCCGCTCTTCCTCCAACAGCTCCAAACTGGTCGCACTGGCCAACGTGAGCCGCTTGTCGCCTTCATTCTCCGCGATCCAAATCACACCGCGACGCGCGCCTGTCTCCAGGCACAAGGCTTGAATGATGTGATCGGCCAACGGCTCGAGCACTAGCGTCGAGAAAAAACCGAGAGCCCGTTCGAGCAGGGAGCGCTCTCGGGCAACCTCACTCGCCACTTCGCTGTCAATCACCAGCACATGTGCTCGGGACATGGGTACTCCGCGCTGCCGCGCACGGGAACCCCGATCCGTCACCTGCCGGTGCTGTGGGTCCCTCGCTCCCTGTTTGCATCGGCTCGCCTGAGGATCAGCTTCAGTAGCAAGCTTTAAGCTATTCCGGTTGCGCACTCCTCAAACGGGATTGCTTGACCGACGTCGAGGGGCTCTCCGATCAGCGAGTGTGGTGTGGCCTCCGCGATGCGCACCCGCACGCTCTGTCCCACGCTCCAGGGTTCACCCGGCGGCGGAATCAGGTTTACGACCCGGTGATAGGGATCGCGACCCATCCACTGTCGCCCACCGCGGCGACTGAGCCCTTCGAGTAGCACTTCGGTCAGTTGACCGCGGCGCGCGCGGTGCGCCTCGAATGTGAGGTGACGCTGGAGACCTTGCAACCTCTCCAGGCGTTCCTGCGCGACTTCTGCGGGCACAGCATCCGGCAGGCGCAGCGCTGCCGTGCCTGGCCGCGGGGAGTATTTGAAGCTGTAGCTGTCGACGAAGTGTACTTCGCGCATCAGCCGGAGCGTGGCTTCGAAATCGGTTTCCGATTCGCCGGGGAAACCGACAATGAGATCCGTGGTAAGCGCGATGTCGGGACGCGCCCGCCGCAACGCTTCGGCAATCGCGAGGTAGCGCTCGGCGGTGTAGCGCCGCCGCATGCGCGCGAGCACGGCATCGGAGCCGCTTTGTAGAGGCAGGTGGACGTGGGGACACAGAGAAGCGAGTTCCGCGTGCGCTCGGATGAGCTCTTCCTCGAAAAAGATCGGGTGCGGGCTGATGTAACGCAGACGCGTGACGCCCGGGATCTCCGTCAGGCGGTACAGCAGCTCAGCAAAACCCAAGGTGCCAGCCACTGTCTCCTTCCCGCGGCGCCGCTCGTGCCGGCCGTAGGCGTTTACCGTTTGCCCAAGCAGCGTGAACTCCCGCACGCCGCGGGCAACCAGCGCGCGGGCTTCCGAGAGAATGCCGGCGGCGGGCCGGCTGATTTCACGCCCTCGCGTGCGCGGAACGATGCAGAAGCTGCAGAACATGTCGCAGCCTTCCATCACCGTGAGAAAGGCCCGACCGACGCGCTCGCCTGCGTACGCGGGGTGCCGTTCCGGCAAGTCAAAGCGCTCGGGAGAACTCGTCTCTTCGACCTGCACTCCGCGCTCTCCCGCTAAAGCCGCTTCCACCAAGGACGGAACCCAGCGCAGATTGTGCGTGCCGAAGACGAAATCCACGTGGGAAAAACGACCGAGCAGCGTATCCCCCTCCTGTTGCGCGACGCAGCCTCCCACGGCCAAGACGCGGCGCGGTCGCTCGCTCTTCCAAGATCGCAACGCCCCGAGATCGCTGTAGAGACGGTGCTCGGCCTTGTCTCGGATCGAACAGGTGTTGATGAGCAGAAGGTCTGCTTCGGCTTCCGCGGCGGCTGGGCGCAGACCCGCGTGATGGAGCAGGTTCGAGATCTTCTCCGAATCGTGGACGTTCATCTGGCAGCCGTAGGTGCGAATCAAAAAGCGCTTCACAAACAAACCTCGCGGCGGGGTCTACTGGTTTTTCGGCGCAGAGCAGTGTAGGAAGCGGAGCTGTCTTTCTCATCCATTGAACCACCTTCTCTCCCACGTTCTTTCGAAACCACAGCAAAAATCCAACTACCACCACAGTCAACCGCTACCGTCTAAAGACGGTAGCGTGAAGGCCGACTAAAAGTCGGGTCCAGCGCTCACTCCAACGCCTCGATCTCAAGATCCGCTCCTTCGGTCTTTCGACGTAAGTGCTCC
>Ga0247727_10003979_pt1 | contig 32001 bp, 30 predicted proteins | sample WisWelCaveWW1625_FD_202498 | JGI IMG/M metagenome (GOLD analysis project Ga0247727, IMG submission 202498) | Biofilm microbial communities from Wishing Well Cave, Virginia, United States - WW16-25 | ecosystem: Environmental > Aquatic > Deep subsurface > Groundwater > Cave microbial mat | place... | reverse complement strand
TGTCGAGGGTCTCGGCCACGCGGCTTGCGCGGTCTCCCGGCGAAAGCGTCGGATCGAGGAGCGTGGCGCGGATCGAGGCAGGGGGTCTGCTCATCGCGGCCGGATGTTAGCAGCAAAGCGAGCCCTGGCAATGTGTGGATCGCGAAAGCGCTTCCGAATAGACTCCGGGCGCCCGTGTCTACCGTCCCGCCACCGCTTCCCTTTCACTACACCGAAGCGACTCGCAACATTCTTCGGGCTGCCATCGCGGTGCTGAGGCCCCACGGCGGTGACTTCGAGAAGGATGTCGATGAAGCGGTGTTGCGTGGGGTGCTCTCGTTCGTGCCGCACATGCCGCCGTTCGCGCGTTACGGATTTCCGGTGGGCCTTTGGCTCATCGAGCTTGCGCCTCTGCTCTATGGCAACGGCTTCGTTCGGATGAGCCGTCTCGATCCTCTCGCCCGCGAGCGTTACCTCGGACGGTGGGAGCGTGCGCCCGGACCGTTTCGCATGCTCTTCGAAGGAATGCGCGCGCTCACCCTCATGTGCTTCTACCAGCAGCCGGAGATTCTCGCCGTGCTCGAGATCGACTGGCAGGCAAGAGCCGATGAGCTCGTAGAGAGGCGTGCTCGACTTCAGCGCATGGCCCCGGAGCTCGCCAACCCACGCAACGTCGGCAAGATCGCGCGAGGCGGATCGTGAAGCTCCAGCTCGCCGAAGCCGCACTCGTTCCGCGCGAGCACCGCATCGCGTATCCCAACGTCGAAGACGGTCTCGTCGTCGGTCCGAGGGGCGTCGTGCGTACCTTCGATGCCGACGCAGTCGTCGTCGGCAGTGGTGCGGGCGGCGCGGCCGCGGCCGGAAGGCTTCGCGACGCCGGCCTCGACGTGCTCATCCTGGAGGAAGGCGAGCTGCATCGTACGGAGTCTTTCCGCGCGGATCCCATTCCGTCGGCGCAACGCCTCTACCGCGATGCGGGCACTTCGCCGATTCTCGGCAAGCCGCCCATGCTCTTTGCCGAAGGCCGTTGCGTCGGCGGCTCAACTGTCATCAACGGCGGGATGTCGTGGCGGACGCCGGATCGGGTGCTCCAGCACTGGAGCCGAGAGCTCGGTCTCGAGGCAATGGATCCAAAGACGATGGAGCCGTACTTCGATGCGGCCGAGAAAATTCTCAACGTCGAGTTTCAAAACGAAGACACGCTCGGCGCTCACGACAAGCTCTTCGTCGAAGGCGCGCGTCGACTCGGCTGGGAAGTAAAGGACAATCCCCGCAACGTGGATCGCTGCGTCGGGCTCAACAACTGTGCCTACGGCTGCCCGACAGGCGCCAAGCAATCGATGCTCGTCACCGAGATTCCGCGTGCGCTCGCAGCCGGTGCGCGACTTCTCACCAACGCACGCGTGTGGCGAATCTTGACGAGCGGCGGCCGCGCGACCGGTGTGCGAGGGCGCTTCGTGGACGAGTACGGGCGGCGCTACGGAAAGTTCGAAGTGAGAGCGAAGCTCGTCGTGCTCGCGGCCGGAGCGCGCTTCACGCCGGCCATTCTCAAGCGCAGTTGGATTCGTAACCGTCACATCGGCCGCCACCTGCACACCCACCCGAACGCCAAGGTGCTCGGCATCTTCGATCGGCGCATCGATCCGTGGCGCGGCGCGCACCAGGCTCACCAGATCCACCAGTTTCTCGCGGACGAAGGTGTGATGATCGCTTACGCCGCCGTACCGCCCGGGCTGCTGGCGGCCGCGATTCCCGGCTTTGGCCGCGCCCACGGCGACAAGATGCGACTCTACAACTACATGCTGAGCGCAGGTTGTCTCATCGAGGATGGAGGTGAGGGGAAGGTTGGTCTCGGCCCGGATCTACAGCCGTGGATGCGCTTCGACATCGACAAGTGGGACGTCGAGAAGATCCACCGCGGGGTCGCTCACATCGCCGAGCTCATGTTTGCGGCAGGAGCACGGAAAGTGATTCTGCCGTTCGGCGAGTTTCCCGAGATTGCGTCACCGGACGACATTCCGCGCATCCTCGCCCGCAAGCACGTACGCCACGACATCGAGCTCATGACCGTTCACATCATGAGCAGCTGTCGCATGGCGCGCGAGGCATCAGACGGCCCGGCCGACGCCTGGGGGCGCCTGCATGACGCGCCGAACGTGGCGATCGCCGACGCGAGCGCAATTCCATCGTCGGTGGGTGTGAATCCCATGGAAACCATCGTCGCGTTGGCGCTCAGAAATGCCGAGAAGTGGGCCGAGCAAATTCGGCAAGACCGGCAGATCCGGCGATGAGGGAGGCAACGAGGCGTCGGCCGCTCACGGCGCGCATCTCTCACGGGCTCGGCTGGCGCCTCGAAGCGATGCGCCAGCGCATCGGGGAGAAGACCCCGTTCTTCCTGCCGGTTCTCCGCGAGCTCCGTGCGACGACCGGGCGTAGCAAGGTCGAGCTGGCGCGCGAGCTCGTCGTCGCTTGGCGGGAATTCGGTGTGGCACCCCGCGATTTTGCCGCGTTGATGCTGCAGGAGGTTCCGCGCGAGCGCTGGCACGACTTCATCGTCGGCGACGATCTCACGCGCTTCATGAACAAGACTCTCGATCGCGAGGATCGCTTGCTGAGCCGCGACAAGGCAGCGTTCGGCGAGTTCGATCGCAAGCGCGGGCTCCCGTGGCTGCCGACTTTGGCCGTCGTCGGACGTCGAGAAGGCCCTGCCATCGAAGGCGCTGCAGTCGTAGAGCGTGAGGCGCAGCTCTGGCCTCTGCTTCGCGAGCTGGGGAAGGATCGGGATCTCGCGCTCAAGCCGTCTTGCGGCCAGCGCGGCAGTGGATTCTTTCGCGTGTCAGCTGACGGTGAGATCCAAAGCGGTGATGGCCACGCGATCACGCCCGAGGCGCTCGCGAAGGCCACGCTCAGCTACACACATCGTCTGGGCGACTTCGGATATCTCGTGCAGCCGGCGCTAGCGCCTCATCCCGACATCGTCGAGCTCACCGGCAGCAACGCGCTCACGACGGTTCGCGTGGTCACGGGATTGAAAGACGGCATGCCGCACGTGATCGAGTCGTTTCTGAAGATACCGGGGCCGGGACGACTAACCGACAATTTCCGTGACGGCGAGACTGGAACCTTGATCGCGGGCTTCGATCCGACGACGGGGTGTTTGACGGAATCGGTCGGCTTGCTACGACCGGGCCACCGTCACGTGCTCGAGCTCACTGCCGTCGCTCCGGCGACGGGCCGACGCACTGCGGGTGCGGAATTGCCGAGATGGAAGGAAGCCGTCGACATCGCGTTTCGTGCCGCGCTAGCGCATCCACGCACTGCGACGATGGGCTGGGACGTCGCGCTAGCCGCTTCGGGCTGGTTCATTCTCGACGGCAATCCCAACTGGGGGCCAGGCTGGCAGCCTTGCTCCGAAACCGGCTCGCGTCCGATTCTCGCCGCCCTCTACCCCGACGACTTTCGCTGACCCTATTTTTCTGAGCAGGTCTTGGAGACCGGGGCCTGGCGCTGGCAGGCCATGCTGTCGGTGACGCCGCCCGAGATGAATGCGCAGGCGTTTACGACCGCACCTTGTAGGGCTTCCTCTTCGGTCGCGGCGCTCACGGTACGGCACTGCTCGGCGCCGCGGTAGCTCATGCAAACCTCGCAGCTCACGCCCGCGAGCTGCAAGCTCAAATACGCGATGAACGCTAGGACCGTTCCGAACGACAACAGGGCGATCCATCCGACGCGCGACATGCGGCGAGTGTGAACGATTCTTTCGGCCTGTGCTAGGCTGCGCCGCTTCGAATCGCATGAGTGATCTCGACACGAAATCCGGCGAACGCATCGCCGCGCTCGCTCGCTTCGAAAGGCGGGAGGTGCCGATTCCCGCGGCCGCTCTCGATACGATCATCGCGTCGCTCGCGGCCGGCTCGAAAGACGAGCGACGCCGCGCCGCGGGGGCCCTCGCAGTCGCCGCGCGCGAGCGTGACCTCGTCGGCCGCATCGAAGCCGTGCTCGACGACCCTGATCCACAAAAACGTTGGGGCGCGACGTTCGCCCTCGCGCGGGCCGGTAGCGACAGCGATGCCGTATTCGACGGCGCGCTTGCGGCCTTGGGGTTCGACGACGGCGATGTCCGATGGGCGGCGCTCGAGATCGTGGTCATGCTGGCGCGGAGCAATCCGCGCCGAGTCGATCGAACCCAACGCATCGTAGCCGTCGCGCGCGAAGCGTCGGCGTCCGGGCGCAAAATGGCGCTCTACGGCCTCCGCGATCTCGAGGCGGGCGACGAAGCGGTCTACACGCTCGCGCTGTTTTCCGAGAACGCCGGCGTCCGTCTCGCCGCAATTTCCGGGATCGCCCGTTTACCCGTCACTACGGCCCAAGCTCGCGACGCTCTGCTCGTGACCGTGGACCGGGATGCGGACGTCGGCGTGCGTCGAGCCGCCGCCGTCACGCTCGCGAAGCTCGCCGGCGACGATCCGGAAGTTCGCGCCGCGTTAGATCGAATCCGCGCTACGTCTACCGACGCCGATCTCGTGCGCGCGGCCGAGCGCGGCCTGCCCAAGCGCTAGCGCGCGTAAGTGAAGCCGAGCATGAAGACGGGCCCCGAGGCTCGATACTCGCCAGGAAAGATGAGCGCGTCGTCGGGAGAGACATTGCGCTCGCCCTCGAACGCGTGGCCGACCATGGTGTGAAGGGACCAAGCACCGAGCTCGTAGGATGCGCCGACGCCGAGCTTGATGTCTTCGGTGTCGAAGAGCAGCGGGGACACGGCCTTGTTGCCGACGATGCGCGAGGCGTAGGCCAGTCCGCCCCGAAGCGTCAGTCTCTCGTTCCATCGGTAGTCGCTGCCGATCGCGAAGCGCCATTCGTCTTTCGCATCGGGTACGAAAGGCAGCGAGACGCTCGAGAACTCGACCTTGGACTCGCCGAAGGTGCTCGAGTCCGTCCAGCGCACCGACGCTGAAAGATCGAAGCGCTCGCCGAACCGCCTTGTGGCTCCCGCCCAGAGCACGGTCGGCATTTGCACCTCACAGTCCACGTCCACGCGCTCGCCCGCGAGGACGGTGCTGCCGTCCATCCAAATCATTCCCGGCGTGCGCGCGCTCGCACCGAGAGACCAGCGGTCACTCGGATGGTAGGAGACACCGAACAAGGCCTGAATGCCCGGGCCGCGAAGCGTGTACTCGATCGGAATCGAAGTGCCCGAGCCGGGATCCGGAAGAGGGAAGCGGTTACGGAGATAGCCGAACAAAGGCAGCAGCTCGGCGCCGAGCCAGAGTCGAGAGCTGACCTCGTAGGCAAGCGCGAGCGGTGCGCCGGCAATCGCTACGTCGGAGACGAAATCGGAACTCACCGCGGGCGACTCCGCTTCGAAGTCGAACACGGTGCCGACGCTGCCATAGAAGCCGGCGCCGAAACGCCAGTCGGGCGCCAACGGAACGCTCACGCCGCCCGACGGGTTGAATCCGATGCGTTGGTCACTCTTGTCGTAGCCGACGAGATCGCTGTCGACTTCCGTGTGGGGCGCGATGATCCCGAAGGCTCCCGCGTAGGTCGTAGTCTCGAATCCGACGAGGCCCGCGGGATTCATGAAGAGCGCGCCGTCGGGCGTGGCGGGCCGACCGAGAAAAGTTCCGGCTGTCGCGAGGTCGGGGACACCGACCGACGGCGCGAGCAGCAGTGACGCGTCGGCGGCTGCAACGCCGAACAAGACGACGACGCCGCTCATCGCAGCGTATGTCGAGACGGTCGCGGAAAAGCCGAGGGGCTTTCGGATCGTGCTGATCGTGCTGATAGTGGGCATCGTGCGCGCCGCGGGAACGGCGCCTTCGAGAAGGCCGCGCGCGTTCTAGTCGCCAGTCCGGAGTATGGCAAGCCACTGGAGCGGTCTGCTCAGTGCAGTTCGATCAGGGCTGAGTAGCCTTCGCGGAAGGTGGGGTAGAGGAAGGAGTAGCCCGTCTCGCGGAGCCGTCGATTGGCGCAACGCTTGCCGCGCGACGGCGTGTCACTCGCCGCGTTGGTACCGGACGCCGCGCCCTTGGGTGCGAGCTCGACGCCGACGCGGCGGGCGATCCACTCCGAGACCAGCCGCCGGTCCGCCGGCTCATCGTCCACACCTATGTAGAGTGACTCCGGCGCTTCCAGATAGAAGAGGTAGCGCAGCACGGCAGCACAGTCGTCTCTATGGATACGGTTCGTGTACTCGGGGCCGGCACCGAGGCGAATGCTTCCACGCTTGACGCTGTCGACGAAGCGAGTACGGCCCGGCCCGTAGATGCCGCCGAAGCGAACGACGATGCTCTCGCTTCCGGCCGAGCGCGCGAGCGTTTCTGCGCGTAGCAACGTTCGCCCCGAAAACTCTGTCGGCGCCGTCTCCGAGGTCTCGTCCACCCAGCCACCGTCGTTTTGAGCGTAGACCGCCGTACTGCTGACGAAGACGAGACGGCGCGGCAAGCGGTGTTTCCTCGCGAGAGCCTCGAGCAGGCGGTCGAGGGAGCGGACGTAAGCGCGCTCGTAGGCCTCCGGGGTGTGCTCGTCGGCGCCGAGCGCGTAGACGACAGCCTCGATGTCGTCGGGCAGCTTGGTCTCGATGGCAGCATCGCTCGCGAGGTCGCAAGCAAGCGGCGTGAGCCGCGAGCCAAGCGCGGTCGAATCGCTACGAAGCGCATTCGTGTCGCGCCGGAGCGCAAGCACTTCCACTCCGTCCTGGGCTACGAGCCGTCGAGCCAGCTCCATGCCGACGTAGCCGCAGCCGGCGATGAGGATGCGTTTCACGCTTTGGGCTTCGGACGCTCGGCGTAGCCCGGCGTTCCCCACTTTGCGTAGAGCTCGAAGAAGTCAGGCCCCATCGGATCTTTGCCTTGAATGGGCAGCGCGGCACGCCGGATTGCGTAGTCGTAGGGCGCCAGCTCGCCCGCTCGCTGGAACCAACGCGCTGCCGCGTCTTCGCGGCCGCTCCGCCAGAGGTACCACGCGAGCGAGAAGCAGGCTCGGCCTCCCTGCTCGTCGGCCGTTGGCAAGAGCTGGCGTTTTCGCTCGGCGCCGTCGTCGCTCGGCCGGACGTCGTCGTTCACCCAGCGACGAAGCGCTTCCAAATGCGGTGCGGAGGGAATTCCGTGAAAGTCGATGAAGGCATCGTTGCCGAACTGCACGTCGTTCGCGCGCGCTATTCGACCGCGCTCGTCGATCCAGACGATTGTCGGCACGTTCAGCATCCCGTAGCGGTCCGGTACCAAGTGCTCGCTGTCTAGGAGCACCGGGTGAGTCGAGCCGGCGGCCGTCACGTATTCGCGGACTCTCCGAGCGCTGCAGCCGCTTCTGCACGATCGACCATCCACGGCATCTCCATCCGCGTCGCGAACCCGGCGACGTCGATGCGCTCGCCGTCGGTCACCGTCGAGCGATCGAGGAGAGACATGCAGCGATTCTCACGGCAAAGGCCTCGGTCTTCGAGATGCCAACCTGTCAGTCGCGTGAAATCTACGGCGCTGAGCCATAGGCGCTCACCCTCGAAGCTCGCCCGTACGCGCTGCTCATCACCGTCTTTGAGAATCGTCAGCATCGAGCTGTCCGTCATCATTGAATCTCCTCTTCGGGCGTCACACCGAGCGGTCTCGTCGCGAACACGTACTCCGCGACCGGCCGGCCGCCGATCAAGTGCTCTTGAATGATTCGCTCGAGCAGGTCCGGCGTGCAGGAGTGATACCAAACGCCCTCGGGATAGACGAGAGCGATGGGACCGTCGGTGCAAATGCGAAAGCAGTTCACTTTGCTCCGGTAGACGCCGCCTTGTCCCGCAAGCCCGAGCTCGGCGAGCCGTCGCTTCAGAAACTCCCACGACTCGAGGCTCTGCTCTTTCGCGCAGCACTTGGGCTCGGTTTGGTCGCAGCAGAGAAGGACATGTCGATTGAGCTTCGGCACACCGAGGTTCTCGGCGAGGCCTGCGAGCTTCGAGCGACGCTCGTCGTCCACTCAGGCTCCCTCGGCGCGAAGGCGACTGCGTACGCGCCCGAGCTCGCCGATTTCTATCGGCACGCCGTCTCGATACGCGACGACGTCTCGCGAAAAGGGCGAGAGGCGCTCGCCCGGCGTGACGATGCCGACCAGATTCAATGGATCGGCCGCCGCGAGCACGACGATCTTTCCACTTTCGCGCTTACGACGAGAAGCGCGCAACGCATCGACGGCGGATGGCAGCGCAAACTGCTCACCGACGAAGCCGCTGACGAAGCGCCCGCCGCGGACCTCACCCCGCGCTTCGAGGCGACGAAGCTCGTGGAGAACGACGCGAAAGGGAAAGCGTTTCCGCTCCCGCACGCAGAGCTCACGAAAGACCACGCCGTAGCGATTGAGCAGCTGTTTCGTGAGCGCTGGCACCGCTTCGTCGGTAGGAACGCGGGGCTCCTCCCTGCTGGGTCGAAGCACGGCCCAACGTCCGCTGGGCATCGAGCGCCGCGCGCCCTTAGCGGGCAGCGCGCGGAGGTGGCCTGCGTGCCGCGCTGCTTTACGCTTGGTCTCAGGCAGCAGCAGCGTTCGGAGCCCTGCGATTCCGTCGCCCGCGACGATGCCGGTAGCGACGAGCTCCCAAAGCGCATCTTCGGTTTCGACCGGCAGGCGTCTCGCCCCGCGCGCAATGTCGGCCAAGAAGGATGCGCCGTTTCGCTCGAGATACAGGAGCACGTCGCGGGCGGCAGGCGAGAGCCTTTCGCGCCACCCTTCGCCATCGGGGAGATCTTCGAGAAGGAGGGGCCGGTTCTCGCGAAGGAAGAAGGCGAGCGGCGCTGCGCGAGTCAGCAGCTTTCGCGGTCGTACTCGCGGCAGCTGCGTCGATCGCTCGGCGTCGGTTGCTTCGATGTCCGTCAGAGTCGGGCCGAGGCGTCCCCACGCGACGTCGCCGGCCAAGCAGAGCTGCTCCAAAAACTCCGGCTCGTAGCGCTCGATTCGTGACGGAAGCACGTCGCGCTCCCAGGCCGGTGCGGGCAGCTCAAGGCCTTCGAGCTGAGCGACGATGCGGCGGAGGCCTTCGCGACCGTGAAGCCGCGATCCGTCGGCGAGGTGCTGCCAGCCAAAAAGGAAGCTCATGAACTCGGCTTGAGACACGGGATCGATTTCTTTTCTGAGGCTGCCGAGCGTGAGCCGATGAATGCGAGCGAGCAGACCACGCTCGCACCACTCGACCTCGCTCGTATCTTTCGTGAAGCTGCCCTGCAGTACGACGCCGTCGAGCTCGAGCTTCGCCAGCGCGACATTGACGCGAGTGACCTCGATCGCGAGTCGGCTCGCAAGCGCACTCGCCGATGTCGGACCAAGGCTCTCCACCCAGCCGCGAACGATTTCGGCCACCGCGTCGTCTTGCGACTTCTCTAGCTCATGACGAGGCACAGGCATCTGCGAGATGATGGGCTCAAAGGTCAGCTGACCTTCGAGCGCAGTCGCGACGAGACTCATCCGTTCCACCGCAACATAGGCCTTGGCGCCGCCGGCATAGCGCGCCGAGACGACGCGGCCGTCGGCGACGAGCGCGTCGAGGAAAGATCGCCATGGTGTGGCGTCGGCTTCGGGCAGCAAGCCGAGCGAGAGGAGGGCATCGTGGGCTTCCTCTGCATCTCGCACGGTGGGCCACGCTTGACGTCTCACCTCGGCGATCGCTTCGGGGTCTAGCGCGCCGAGCCCACCGGCTAGATCCGGATCGAAGCGACGGAGAGTCACCGCACGGGCGCGGCGCTCTTCGAGGGGCGCATCGTCGAGGAAGGCGTAGGGATTGGCGTTCAGAATCTCGTGAGCGAGAGCGGAGGGTGAGGGCGTCTCGACGCCCACGGTCTTCACGCGGCCGTCCGCGACATCGCCGAGAAGCGCGAGAAGACCGTCCATGTCCATGGCCTCGTGGAGGCAATCGTCGAGAGTCTCGGTAACGAGAGGGTGATCGGGAGGCTCGATGTTGCCGAGGCGGTTGTCCTGACAGCCGAGCTGGGCGGGGAACACGGCCGCCATTAGATCCTCTGCGCGCATGCGTTGCAGTGCGATCGGGACCTTCTTGCCGCCGCTGAACCGCAGCAGCGCAAGCGCGCGCGAGGCGTTCCAGCGCCAGCGATTCGTGAACATGGGAGACTGCAGCGCCGCTTGGGTCAGGTCCGCGGGCACGCGGCTCGGGTGGCACATCGCGAAGACGCTCTCGATCGGAAAGCTGTGCTGCTCGCCGAGGGAGAGCACGATGCCGTCATCGGTAGCCGCCGCCTGCAGCTCGAAGTCGAAGCTCACGCAGAAGCGTTTGCGGAGCGCGAGACCGAACGCGCGGTTGATCCGCGCTCCGAAGGGCGAGTGGATGACGAGTTGCATTCCACCGGCCTCGTCGAAGAAGCGCTCTGCGACCAGCATGTCTTGGGTGGGCAGCGTGCCGAGAATTGCGAGGGCCTCGCGCACGTAGGCGACCATCTGCTCGGCCACGGCTGTGTCGACGCTGCACTCTTCGCAGAGCCAGCCTGCGAGCGCGGCGCGATCGCCCACGCGCTCGGAGATCTCGCGCCGCAACTCGGCGACGGCTTCGGAGAGCTCACGAGTACGGCCCGGTCCTTCGCCGAGCCAAAACGGGATCGTCGGCGGGGCGCCTTGGGCATCGGTGACACGCACGCGGCCCATCTCGACCCTCTGCACTCGCCACGAGCGATTGCCGAGCTGGAAGATGTCGCCGGCGAGACTCTCGATCGCGAAGTCCTCGTTGACCGTGCCGAGCCTTGCGCCGCTAGGGTCTTCGATGACGTCGTAGTCGGCCATGTCGGGGATCGCTCCCCCTGAGGTGATGGCGGCGAGTCTTGCGCCGCGGCGAGGGCGGAGCATTTGGTGGACGCGATCGTAGTGGAGATGGGCGCTCCGCCGCCCCCGCCGCGTAGAGACGCCTTCGGCCAGCATCTCGACGATCTCGTCGAAGTCTTTCCGCGGAAGGTCGCGAAACGGATCCGAGCGGCGTGCCAGCTCGTAGAGCGACTCGACCCCGCTCTCTCCCTCTGAAGCGACCGTGGCGACGATCTGCTGCGCCAGCACGTCGCGAGCGCGAGAGATTACCTCGATCGCGTCGAGCTCACCGTGCCGAACCGCACGAACCGCCGCCGCGCACTGTACGAGCTCGTCGCGCGTGAAGGGAAAGAGGATGCCTTTCGGCACCGCACCGAGAAAATGGCCGGAGCGACCGACGCGCTGCAGAAGTTGCGCGATCGAGCGCGGCGCGCCGAAATGGCAGACCAAGTCCACATGCCCGACGTCGATGCCGAGCTCGAGGGACGCAGTCGCGACGACCACCGGCACCTCGCCGGACTTGAGCCCTTGCTCGGCGCCGAGCCGAGCCTCGCGCGAGAGGCTTCCGTGATGGGCACGGACGCTCTCCTTGCCGAGCCTCTCGCTGAGTGCATGCGAGACACGCTCGACCATGCGCCGCGTGTTGGTGAAGACGATGGTGGTCTTGTGCGCGCGGACCAGCTCGACGATGCGGTCGTAGATCGCGCCCCGGTGCTCGTGCGAAGGGATGGGCCCGAGCTCGAAATCGGCCGGAATCTCGATCGAGAGATCGATGTCGCGCTTGTGACCGCTGTCGACGATCGCGCAGCGCGGCTCGCCGTCGTTCTCGCAACGGGCGGCGCCGACGAGAAAGCGCGCGACGGCTTCGATCGGCTTCTGAGTCGCCGAGAGGCCGATGCGCTGTAGCGGCTTTCCCGCAAGGCGATCGAGGCGCTCGAGCGAGAGCGCGAGGTGGGCGCCGCGCTTGTCGGCCGCCACCGCATGGATCTCGTCTACGATCACGGTTTCGGCCCCGGCAAGGATGCGGCGGCTCTTCTCGGCCGTGAGCAAAATGTAAAACGACTCGGGCGTCGTGATCAGAATGTGCGGCGGCGTTCGCAGCTGAGCTCGCCGGTCGCGCTGAGGCGTGTCTCCGCTGCGGACTGCCGTGCGGATGTCCGCGAGATCGACGCCTGCGCGTTCGGCTAGCTCGCGAATGCCGGCGAGGGGCGCGGCCAAGTTCTTCTCGATGTCGTTTCCGAGGGCTTTCAGCGGAGAGATGTAGACGACGTGAATGCGATCTTCGAGAGTGCCGGCGGTGGCGCGCGTGCAGAGGTCGCTCAGCGACCAGAGAAAAGCGGCCAACGTCTTGCCCGATCCGGTCGGCGCGGAAATCAGCGTGTCGTCGCCGGCGGCGATGCGGCGCCAGCCTTCGAGCTGCACCTCCGTCGCTGTGGCGAACGCGCCACGAAACCATTCGGCAACCAAGGGATGAAACGGCAGCTCACTCACGGCGCCGGACAGAGTTAACACCGTCGGCGCGGTCGCGAAAGCAGGGTGCGGATCGCGTCGGCTATTCGCAGAGATAGGCAGCCCAGTCGCCGAAACGACCGATCGCGCGTGCCTCGCTGCGGCCGTCGAGCCAGCTCCAGTCGCCCTTGGTATGGAACACCAAAAGATCGAATCGTCCATCGCAGACCAACGGTGTAAGCCCCGGCTCTCGCTCGAGTATCGGCAGGTCGGGTGCGGTCGGCGGGCCTTCGTTCATGACGAAGGCATGGGGATGCTGGGAGGCCACGAGCACGTTCAGGTAGTCGAACGCTCCGGACTCGATGAGCACACGGGTGGCCGGCTTACGCCGGACGAAATCTTCGATCACGGCACCGAGCTCTCGATCCGTAGGGGGGAAAGCCCACGGCGCCGACTCGCGCCGTATCTTCTCCGTGTCGGCGACGAACACGCCCACCAACAAGGCCGTAGCAACGCAGCTCACGCGTCGCTCGTTCGCGGAGAGCGCTCCGGTCCGCCAGGCTCGAGTGAGCAAGGCTGCAGTAAAAGGAAGGAGGAGCAGGCCCCAAACGGCGGTCATCCGCCACGAAGGGCCGGTTTGCCCGGCACCGGCGAGCAGCATGGTACTCGACAGCGCGATCAGAGGACCGAATCCGCCGAGTGAGCAGAGCGCGATGAATCGTCGCTCTCTGCCGCGTAGCAGAAATACGAGAGCGACGACGCCGATCAAGTTCAGCGAGCGGCCGTTTCGAAGGACGAACTGTACGAGGGGGTTACGCGTGAGCACGTCGGGCGGCGTCTCCCCGCGCACGGTGGACACCGGCCCGAGCAATGCAATCCCGTCGGCTACCCGCTCGAGTACCCACGCGAGGGGAACGAGCGCGAGCGCGAGCGCCACGGCTGAGCTCCACGCGAGCGTACGACGCGTGGACGAGTCGGAGGAGTAGCGGTGGAGAAACACGGCCGCGACGACGAAGGCCGCGAACAACCAGCCTTCGAACCGAAGAGATTGCGCGGCCATGAGGAATCCGATCGACAACGCGAGCACAGAGTTGCGATCGGAGCGAAGCCAGCTCGCGAGAGCCGCCAGCGAAGCGACGATGAAAGGAGCGAAGAGAATGCAGCTGAGCGGCGCGAGGCTTAGCGCCACGCGCTGAGAGAATGCGGCGGCGAGAATCAACGCCACCGTCGTGGTTCGGCGGTCACGAAAGAGCGCTTGCGCGAGCCAACCGACGGCGAGCATCGCACCCACTCCGAAGGCGCCGGATACGACACGCGGCGTGACGACGAGATCCGGGTACAGCCGGAGAGCGCTTCCTACTACTACTCGGTGGAGCGGGAGCCAGTCGCCTACGGTCGGCTGGTGATTAACCCAGGCCCACGCGTCGAGCGTCCGCCCCGCCTCGTCCCAGCTGATCGAGTAGAGACCCCGATGGAAGAAAAACGCTTGCAGCGCTAGCGCGAGCGCCACGGCGGCAAGCCCAGCGCAGCGATAGGACGGCCCGTCGACACGAACGCGCCCCGATTCCGACCTCACGCTCCGCCGCCCGAGCTCAGCCGCCGATCTCGGCCGGCACGTAGGTGAAGTTCCCGGTCGCTTCCTCCCACGCCCGCGTGACGTTGAAGTCGCGGTCGAGGCGCATGATGAACGGCACGGACATCACCTCGTAGTGGGAGTAGGCGCTCAAGTCGGCGCTGTCCAGCGTCTGCTCGAGCGACGCGCCACGCTGTGCAGCGCTTTTGCCGACGCTCCAGAGGTCGCGAAGATATTGCTGGAAGTTGCGGAGCGAATTCACGTCTCCGAGCAAGCCGTGGCCGGGAATCACGCTGTCGAAGTCGAGGGTCGCTACTCGATCGAGAGTCTCGATCCAACGCTCGATCGAGCCGCCCCCTTCGAGGTCGATGTTTGGATACCTCTCGTGAAAGACGAGGTCGCCGGTATGCAGCACGCGGTCCTCGACGAAGAGCACGACCAAGTCGCCGTCCGTGTGCCCGCGCCCGGGGTGGATGAGGCGGATCGTCTTCCCGCCGAGCTTGATCTCGTGCTCGTGATCGAAAGTCGTCTCGGGAAGCTTGCTGGCGTTGTCGCCTTTCCAGAATGCGCCGTCCCGAGCGCGGAGATTGGCAAGCGTGCGCGTCGTCGAGACGAACTCCGTCTCGGGGTCGAAAGCGGGATTCCCGTGGGTGTGATCCAGGTGGTAGTGCGTGCTGATGACGATGCGCACCGGCTGTCCCGTAAGCTCTTCCGCGAGAGCGCGAATGCGCTTGCCTTGCATGGGCAACGCCATCGAGTCGACAAGGACAGTTCCGGCATCGGTGCGGAGCACACCGACGTTGCTACCGAAGCCGTCGATCATGAACGCGTCTTCCGTGATGCTGTCGTAGCCGAGGTTGGTGATTCGGTTGTAGACGCAGCCGCCGAGCCCGGCGAGACCAATCAGGACGACGATCCCCAACCTTCGAAAAAAGCGACCCATTCCATATCCTCCCGTCCAAAACGCGCGAGGGCGCGAAGAGGGTGGAGTGGGAAGAGTTAACACCCTGCGGCATGCGTGGCGAGAGGGGAGTCGATTGTCGGTTGCAGACCGTCTCGTGTACTCGTCGTCTTGGCGTCGCCGCGGGACGCGGCTCGCCGGGAGGTACTTCCGTGAACCCGAGCTTCGAATCGAAAGCACTCCGTCGTTTGAGCAGAGCCGCGATCATCGCGGTGTTGGCCGTTCTCTTCGCGAGCGGGATCTCCGTGCTGAGCGCTGACGCCGGGTCGCACGAAGCGGCCTCGGAAGACGGCAAGGCGGCCGCTTCTTGCTCCCACGCTGCCGCCGCAGCTGCGGCCGATGGCGAAGCAGCCGCACCCTGCGCCGGCAAGGAAGGGGGCTGCGCCTCTTGTGACAAGGCGAAAGACTGCCCACATGCGAAGGGCGAGGCTTGCTCCGATTGCGGCTCCAAAGAGAAGGTGCCCGAAGCGCATTGAGAATCAGGGACTTGCGGGGATTGTCCCGAGCAGTCTCGCAAGTCTCTTGACCCCTTCTTTTAAATCGGCGGGTACGAGGCTGGTGTAGCCGAGAACGAGAGTCGGCACGCGCGGCGGGCGGGAGTAGTAGCCGTCGGCAGGGTAGAGGCCGACGCCGACTTCCGCCGCGCGTGCGACCAGCTCGCGCATGGGAATGCCGAGCCTCGTCTTCAATCGCACGACCACATGGAGGCCAGCTTCCGCGCCGAAGACCTCGATGCGGTCGCCGAGCTGAGCCTTCAAAGCCGCGAGCAAGGTGGCTCGGCGCTCCGCGTAGCGAGTACGCGACCGACGAATGTGACGCTCGAACTCGCCGCTCTCAATGAAGTCGGCGAGCGCTTCCTGCTCGAGCACCGGCCCGCCGCCGTCGGTCAGCGCCTTGGCGCGCGTAAACACCTCGACCAGCGTTTCCGGCAACACGAGGTAGCCGATCCGTAGCGCCGGAAACATGACCTTCGAAAAGGTCCCGAGGTAGAGCACGCGCTCGTTTTCGTCGAGCGCTTTCAATGCTTCGAGAGGGCGCCCTTCGAAGCGGTACTCTCCGTCGTAGTCGTCTTCGATCACGTAGGCGTCGGCCGTCTCGGCCCAATCGAGAAGAGCGCGGCGTCGCGGATAGGGCATGACGCCGCCAAGTGGGTACTGATGCGACGGCGTCACATGAGCGAGCTTTGCGCGACGGGCAAGCGTTCCGAGCGTGTCGGTATCGAGGCCCTGCTCGTCGACGGGCGCGAACGCGAGCTCGGCGCCGGCGGCCTCGAAGGCGCGTCTCGCGCCCTCGTAGCCAGGCTCCTCCACGACGACCACGTCGCCCGGATCGATGAAGACGCGCGCGGCGAGATCGAGGGCTTGCTGCGAGCCGGTGACGACGATGATGTGCTCGGCATCTGTCAGCACGCCGCGGGCGCGTCCTAGATACTCTGCGAGCGCAGCACGAAGAGCCGCGGATCCTCGCGGATGATTGTAGTCGTGAGCGCGCACCGTCGCGGCGCGCGCGCGTCGTCCGAGACAGCGCTGCCAAGCCCTCACGGGGAAGTCCACGATCGACGGACGCCCGTAGCGGAAGTCGTAGCGCAAGGTCGGCCGCTCGCTCACGTAAGAGCCAAAGAAAGGCCGCGAGCGCCGTCTTGCGAGGGAATCGCCGAAGGCCGAGAGCGTAGGAGCAACATCGCGACTGCGAGTGAGGCTCTGCCTCGAGTCCCGACGTGACGGCGCGGCTAGAGGAGCCTCTACGTAGCTCCCCGAGCCCGTGCGTCCTGTTATGAATCCCTCGGCCGTCAGCTGGTCGTAAGCCTGCAAAACGGTGGTACGCGAGAGGTGGAGATCCGAAGCCAGCTCGCGGGTAGGGGGCAGCTTGGTGCCGGGCCGAAGCTCGCCCGAAGTGATCCGTGCCCGCATCGCCCGGTAAATCTGCCGATAGGCCGGGCCTTGGCCGTCTAGCTTGAGCCACATGGTGGGGCGGCGATCTTAGCCCGGCGATTGGCCTCATGAAAAGTTAAGCCAATGGGTCTTCAAAGAGGCCGCTTTGAAGAGTTGAATAGGTCGCGAAAGGTAGGAGGCGATGGCCAACGCATGAGCAAGACCATGAACAAGCCCAAGACGGTGCTTAGGACCTGCAATCTCTGCGAGGCCGGCTGCGGGCTCGAGGTGGACGTGGACGGTGGCCAAGTGCTGGCCGTTCGCCCCGACGAGAACGATCCGATCTCCAGAGGCTACGTCTGCCCCAAAGGCCTCGCGATGGGCGAGTTGCACGACGATCCGGATCGTCTGAGACGTCCGGTACGACGTGGAGACGATGGCCGCTTCCACGAAATCTCTTGGGACGAGGCGTTCTCGACGGTGGCCTCACGCATCGATGCGACGCGCACGCGCTTCGGCGCGGACTCCGTAGCCGTCTACTTCGGCAATCCCCTGGTCCACAACTTGGGCGGGGTGCTGATGATCGGCGCTCTCGTCAACGCGATCGGCACCAAAAACCGCATGAGCGCGAGCTCGCAAGACACCGCCCCGCGCTTTGCCGCTTCGTACTACCTCTACGGCAACACCTGGGCGGTGCCGGTGCCCGACGTCGATCATACGGACTACTTCCTCTGCATCGGCGCGAATCCCGTCGTCTCTCAGGGCAGCTTCATGGCCGGGCCCGACGTGAAGGCGCGCATTCGTCGCATTCGCGAGCGCGGCGGCAAAGTCGTGGTCGTGGATCCGCGACGCACGGAGACTTCCAAGATCGCCGACGAGCACGTCTTCATTCGTCCGGGCAACGACGCGGCGCTGCTGCTCGCGATGTGCAACGTGATCGTGAAGCAGGGCCTAGCGGATCGCGCTTCGATCGAGCGCATGTCGAGCGGGTGGGGCGAGATCGAGAAGCGTCTCGGGAGCTTTACGCCGAAGTCCGTGGAGGGCGTGACCGGTGTGCCGGCCGAAACCATCGAGAGGATGGCGATCGAGTTCGCGAAGGCGAAGACTTCCGTGGCCTACACGCGGATCGGCACCTGCAACAGCCTCTACGGCACGCTCGGCAGCTACGCCGGAGATCTTCTGAACGTGATCGTCGGCCGCTTGGGTGCGCGCGGCGGATCGGTGTTCGCCGAGCCCGCGCTGGATATCGGCTCGGTGGCCTCCGCGCTCGGCATCAACGGGCACGGTCGCTGGCACAGCCGCGTTCGAAAGCTGCCCGAGACCGGCTGCGATCTTCCGGCCTCCGTGCTCGCAGAAGAGATGGAGACGCCGGGCGCGGGCCAGGTGCGCGCGCTGGTAACCGTCGCCGGCAATCCGGTTTTATCGACGCCGAACGGGCGGCGTCTCGAGAGCGCGATGGAGAAGCTCGACTTCTACGTCGCCATCGACATGTACGTGAACGAGACCACGCGCCACGCCGACGTGATCCTTCCTCCCTGCTGGGCTCTCGCCGAGGCTCACATGGAGCCGGCGACGCCGAACACTTCGCTTCACAACAGCGTGCGCGTCTCGCCGCCCGCCGTGGACAAGCAGCCGGGCGAGCTTGCCGACTGGGAGATCATGCTGCGCTTGGCCGAGATGCTAGGCGGCGGACCGACGGGCAACCGCGCGATGGACGCGGTGCTCCGCGTCGCTGGCAGGCTCGGTTGGAAGTGGGATCCGATCTCTACGGCCGACTTGCTGATTCGAATCGGCCCCCGTGGTGACAAGCTCCTGCCTTGGTCGAAGGGCCTCAACATGAAGCGCATCCTGGCGAAGCCCTACGGCATCGACTTGGGCGCGCTGACGCCCGGAGCCGAGCGTCGCTTCGCTCACCGCGACAAGCGCGCGCATCTTGCCGAGCTACCGATGATCGAAGAGATCGACCGCCTGGCCGTTGCATTGAAGGCCACGCGCGCGGACGGCGAGTTGCTGCTAGTCGGCCGGCGTGAGCTTCGCTCCAACAACTCGTGGATGCACAACGTCCCGTCTCTCGTGTCGGGCCGCACGCGCTGCGTGCTCTACATTCACCCCGACGATGCACGGCGCGCGGGGCTCCGCGACAGCGCGCCCGCAAAGCTCACGAGTCGCATCTGCACGCGCGAAGTTCCCGTGCGCGTCACCGACGAAATGATGCCCGGAGTGGTGAGCCTGCCTCACGGCTACGGTCACGAAGGCATAGACGAGTATCTCTCGGTCGCCGGCGCTCATGCCGGTGTGTCGGCGAACGATTGGACCGACGACCAGCTAGTAGAGCGCATCGTCGGGCAGTCGGTGCTGAACGGCGTGCCGGTGCGCATCGCTCCGGCGTGAAAAATAGGGTCAGGCACAGGCGTGTCCCAACGTTAGTTGAAAAGAATCAACTGGTTGGCGTCCGAGGGTTGCTCGGGCGCGAGCAGCACGCGTGCAAGGGCTGAATGAAGAGACGGTTTCTCGAAGAGGTTGAGGCGCTTCTTGACGATGGCGACGAGGACGTAGACGGAGACCGCGATCCAGATCTGCGACTTCACGGCATTCTCGGAAGTGCCGAAGAATGATTTGATTCGCAGGTGTTGCTTGATCCAGCGAAAGAACAGCTCCACCTGCCACCGCGCCTTGTAGAGGGCACAGATATGCAACGCCGGGAGCGCGGTGTTGTTGGCTAGGCAGTATTGGTCAGGTCGACGCCAAAAGGCTCGTCCGCGTAGAGCTTGCGTGCGACGCCGATCAGCCGCTGGGCAAAGTCGGCGTAGATCCTCCAATCGCGCGTCGCATTGGCGTGGGCGAGCGTGTTGCGTGAGACCTGGCCGCGAATCCGCATGTGATAGAGCTTCTCCGCTTGCGAGCGCAGGCACGCTTCGATGTCGCGCAGACTCTCGCGAAAGGTCAGCTGGGCAAATGCCATGCACAGAAACTGGTCCCGGCAGCTGAAGCTCTTAACCTTGTGCTGGCCTCTGTACCGCGCCACGCACCGCTCGAACACCATCGGCGGGAGATGCGCCATCAGTTGGGCGAAAAGCAACTTTCCCGTATGCATCGTCCTCACCTCCGGCCTCGACTCCGGGGGCGACCATGACATCGTCTCGGGGCGAAATCGTTAACACCCTCGATCGCGTGATTTCGATAGATACGTCAGACGCTTACAGGCCGCTGGCCGATCAACATTGGGACAGGCCTGGGTCAGGCACAATTTTTCGGTTTCCGAAACATGGTGCCTGATCCTGTTTTTCGCGTCGATCACAGGAAGCTCATTGACGGCAGGCGTGGACGCGCGCCGAGTCCCGGAAGACACGATCCGAGCCCTACTCGATCGTCTACCGGACAACTGCACGTTCGAGGACGTGCTTTACCACCTGTACGTCCTCAATGCCGTCGCAGAAGGGCAAGGCGAAGCGGCTCGCGGCGCGACGATTCCCCATGGGCGCGTGGTGGAAGAGCTGCGACAGAAGTGGGGGCTCGGCGCGAAGTAACCCGGTCACGCCTTGCTCGTCGAACGCTCGACGAAATCCTCGAGCTCCTCACAATTGAGCTGTAATAGAAGGTCGAGGGTGACGTCGTTTCTCGTCGCGTCAGCGGCTCAGCTTGCTTGCGACGAACTCGGACATGGTCATGCCGGCACGCTTGGCATCTCGCTGCACGGACTTGATGAGCTTCGCCGGCAAGCGCAGCGTCACTGCCTTCTTCCCCGACGGAGGCCGCCCCGCTCCCGCTCGTGCGCCCCCGTGGCCCGGGAGGACGTTCCGTCCGACACGGCGACCTATCTTGATCGGCTCATCGGCGTACTCGATGCGTTTGCTCATAGAACACCTTTCCCCTTCTCCGGTATCCAGCCCCGATGATCCGAACGCGATCTGCTCGTACTGTGAATCGAACGGTCAGGATCCCACTCGAACTCCACGCGGTCATCCTACCGAAATCTGCTTGAATATCAACATCAGAAATCAAGCCCCGGTAGTGGTGTCAGGTTCGGTGCGGCGAAATAAAATAAGTTATCGGCTGCAGGCGAAAACAGTTCTAGAAACTCTTTCCGCTTCCGCCAACCCTAGGTTCTCTCGAGCACGACGACCGGTATGCGCCGGGTAGTACGTGTCTGGTACTCGGCGTAGTCGGCGGTCTTGGCGACTATTTCGCGCCAGAGCTTCTCGCGCTCGGCTCCTTCCGCCTCGCGCGCCTTCACGCGATGTCGCGCAGTGCCGATCTGTACTTCCACTTGTGGCTCGGCTTGGAGATTGAGAAACCAAGCGGGGTGTTTCGGCTCGCCTAGGTATGACGCGATCACGACGAAACTGTCGCCTTGGGGCAGATACATGAGGGGGCTCGTCCGCGTCTCGCGGCTCTTCCGCCCTCGGGTCGTCAGCAGCAGAACGGGGAGCCCCATCAGCGCTCCGCCGATGCGACCGTTCGTCCAGCGATAGACTCGCAGATGAATGCGCCAAAACAGCTCGACGAACGCGTTTCGCTTTGCAGCCATGCTCGTCTTCTATCCTCGCTGCTGTCGTCCCGCTAGGAGACTGCTAGATTGCCCGCATGGCCCGCCGCCACGACGCGCTGATTCCGCTTTCGCAGGACCATCGAAGCGCGCTTGCCCTGGCGTTTCGTCTGCACAATCCGGCGCCCCCGGGCCCCGTGACGCCGACCACGCCGGCCAGCACGCCGGCTTCGCGCGCGGACGAGACTCTCGCGTTTTTCGAAATGCACTTGACCAGGCACTTCGCGATCGAGGAGGAGCTGCTGTTCCCATCACTTCGCCGTTTCGGTATCCCGCCGTCGGTCGAGCCCGGTCTGCTCGACCGGCTCGAGGGCGAGCATCGCGAGCTTGCGGCTCTACGCACACGAATCGCGGAGGCCACGACCACGAGCGAGACGACGCTTTGCGCCGCGCTCACGGCCTTCGCCGACTTGCTCGAGTGCCATGTACGAACCGAGGAGCGCGGCCTTTTCGTCCACTTCCCCGCTGAGCTTCCCGATGCTGCAGTGCGCGAGCTTCAAGCGGCGATTCACGCGCGCCGCCCGCCCGATGGAAAAAAATAGGGTACCTCACCCTATTTTCGCCCCCCGATCGCGACCTGAGATTTCCTCTCGTCGAAGCGCGCGAATCGGGCTATCCTTACCGGCGGCGCGGGGGCAAAGGCGCCGAGGTGGAGACCTACATGAATCGAGCTCGACGCGTGACCCTCCTGGCGGCTTCGATCGCTGCAATTCTTACGCTGGCTGCCGCGAGCGCTCACGCGGCGCCGGTCTGCACAGCGTCCAAGCTAAAGGCCGCCGCCAAGGACTCGGGCTCGAAGCTCCGCTGTCACGCCAAGGCGGCCAAGGCCAATGCGGCCGTCGATCCTGCCTGTCTCTCCAAATCTTCCGACAAGCTCGCGCTCGCGTTCTCGAAAGCTGAGAGCAATGGCGGCTGCGGCTCGAGCGGTGACGCGGTCGCCGTCGAGGCGCGCACCGACACGCAAGTCGCGGACGTAGTTGCTGCCATCCCGCTCGGAGCCGACGACGCGTCTCGCACCTGCGCATCCAAGAAGCTCACCGCGGCCAGCAAAAAATCGAAAGGCCGGCTCACTTGTTACTCGAAGGCTGAGAAGAAATCCGAAGCCGTCGATCCCGCCTGCCTCACGAAGGCGGAAGACAAATTCGTCGCGGCGTTCGCGAAAGCCGAGACGGCCGGCGGTTGCGCCTCGGTTGGCGACGAAGCCGCGATCGAAGTGCTCGTCGACACCGGCGTCGCGAATATCGTTGCGGAAGTACTGCCGATCTGCGGCGACAATCTCGTGACCGGCACCGAGCAGTGCGACGGTACGGACGATTCGGCTTGCCCGGGCAACTGCGTGTCGTCTTGCGTCTGCGCCGGCGACTGCGGCAACGGGCTCGCCGAGATCGCCGAAGAGTGCGACGACGGCAACAACACGAGCGGCGACGGCTGCCGCGACGACTGCGTGCTCGAAGATGCGTCGTCCCTATGCGACGGCGTACCAACGATTCCCGGCACGACGCTCGACAAAGTTCTCGTCGACACCTTCTCGAGCCCGGTTCTCGTCACGGCGCCCTCTCTCGATCCGCGCCGCATCTTCATCGTCGAGCAAGACGGATTCATTCGCATCGTGAAGGATGGGGCGACCCTGCCCACCGAGTTTCTCGACATCGACAGCAAAATCGCGTCCGGCGGCGAACGCGGCCTCCTCGGTCTCGCCTTCCACCCGGACTACGAGACCAACGGCCGCTTCTTCGTCAACTACACGAACAACGCCGGCCATACGGTGATCGCGCGTTACGAAGTCAGCCTTGGCGATCCGGATATCGCCGACGTCGGTAGCGAAGAGATCTTGCTCACGATCAATCAGCCGTATGCCAATCACAACGGCGGCATGGTCGCCTTTGGTGCCGACGGCTATCTCTATGTCGGCATGGGTGACGGCGGCGGTGGCGGCGATCCCGACGAGACGGGTCAAGACGACGGCGAGCTGCTCGGCAAGATGCTCCGCATGGACGTCGACGTCGAGACGGCGCCGTTTTACGACGTGCCTCCGGACAACCCGAACGCCGGCGCGGGCCTGCCCCTCGGCACCATTTGGGCGAAGGGCCTCCGCAACCCGTGGCGCTTCTCCTTCGACCGCGGTACCGGTGATCTCTACATCGGCGACGTCGGCCAGAATGCGATCGAAGAGATAGACTACGAACCGGTCTCGAGCACGGGCGGCGTAAACTGGGGCTGGGACATCTTCGAAGGGACGGATTGCTTCGAGCCGGATCCCGATCCGGACTGCCCCGATCCTGCAACCGGGTTCACGTTCCCCATCCATGAGTATTCTCACGGCGTCGGCTGCTCGATCACGGGCGGCTACGTCTACCGCGGCTGCACGATGCCGGATCTTGCCGGTCGCTACTTCTACAGCGACTATTGCACGCCTTTCGTCGACACCTTCGTGGTGTCGGGCGGCGCGGCGACGGCGTTCGTAGACAAGACCGGCGAGCTCGGTGCCAGCCTCAACAGCATCAGCGGCTACGGCGAAGACTCGCGAGGCGAGCTCTACATCGCGAGCCTCGACGGCTCGGTTTGGCGGATCGTGCCGAACTGAGGGCGCGCGCGGCTGCCGCTCGCGCGCAAGAGCGCGCGAGCCCCGAAGTCTCGCTTCGCGATTCCCCGCGCGCTAAGAAAGCGCGGGAAACTGTATGCGTACTCTGATCCGTGGTCTCGCGGCGCTGGTCTTTCTGCTGCTTGCGCTCGTCGTCTTCGTCCGTCTCTATCTCGGGACGGGCGAGCGCCTAGCCGACCGTACCGGCTCGCCACGCCTCGGGGCCGGCATTCTCGAGACCGTAGCCGACCTCGAGTACCCGCCCGGCAATGTCGCGGTGTCGGCGAGCGGTCGGGTCTTCGTCACGCTTCACCCTGACGGCAAGCCGCCGATCAAGGTCGTCGAGATCGTAGACGGCAAGCCCGTTTCGTATCCGAACGAAGAGTTCCAGCGTCGAAGCGACACCGATGCTTTCTTCGACACCGTGCTCTCGCTGCGCGTGGACAGACAGAATCGACTCTGGACTCTCGACTTCGCGGACTTCGGCCGCGGCACACCGCGCCTGCTCGCTTTCGATCTCGACACGGACGAAGTCGTGCACGAATACGAGTTCCCCCGCGACGTGGCCGGTCTCGGCTCGATGCTGAACGACCTGCAGGTTTCGCCCGACGGACGAACGATCTACATCGCCGAGACGAGCCCTTTGGTGCACCATCCCGCGATCATCGTCTACGACACGACGACGTTCTCGAGCCGTCGCGTGCTCGATCGTCACGCGTCCGTGCTACCCGAGAACTACATCATCCAAGCGCCTGGTCGTGACATGCGGATCTATGGCCTCGCCGTGATGCGGATCGGCGTCGACTCGATCGCACTCGACCGAAGCGGGGAGTGGCTCTACTACGGGCCCGTCACCGGCGATCGCATGTACCGCATTCGAACTGCGGATCTCGGTGATCCAGCGCTCGACGACGCCGCGATCGGCGCCAAGGTCGAAGACTATGCGGCAAAGACGCTGAGCGACGGCATCACGACCGATCTCGCCGGCAACGTCTATCTCTCCGACATGGAGAACTCGGCAGTAGTGCTCTTGAAACCCGATCGGACCATGGAGACGCTCGTGAAAGACCCGCGGCTCCGTTGGCCGGACGGCTTCAGCTTCGGGCCTGACGATTGGCTCTACGTCACCTGCTGCTCTCTCCATCACGTCCTCTTCGTGAGCCAAGATGTCATGCGCGCGCACGCGCCTTACCAAGTCTATCGCTTCAAGCCCGGCGCCAAGGGCATTCCGGGCCACTGACGACGAGAGGGGTACGACGACGATGGAAGCCTGGCTCGATCACATCGTGCTGAACGTCGGCGACATGGACCGCCAGCTCGGCTTCTATTGCGACGTGATCGGCCTAGCACCCGAGCGCGTGGACGAATGGCGAGCGGGAAAAGTGTTGTTTCCTTCCGTCCGGATCAACGCCGATACGTTGATCGACCTCGCGCCGCCGGGGCTTTGGTCCGGCGAGCGACGCGGCGCGGTGAACCTCAACCACTTCTGCATCAACGTCGGCGCCGCCGAGTGGGAGCCCTTGCTCGCGCGGCTCGCGCACGCAGGCGTTCCGATGGACGCCGGTCCGATGACGCTCTGGGGCGCCCACGGCAACGCGACGTCGTACTACCTGAAAGATCCGGAAGGCAATCAGCTCGAGATCCGCTGCTACGCCTGACCGAGCGAGCACATCAATCGCCGAGGTGACGTTTCAGGAACGCGATCGCGCGCGGCCAGGCGTTGCGCGCGGCGGCTTCGCGGTACATCTCGGGGCGCGAGTCGTTGAAGAAAGCATGGCCGGCGTCGGGGTAGCTGATGATCTCCACCGGATGCCGTGCGTGCGCGGTGCGCGCTCGCAGGGCTTCCACATCGAGCGTGGAAATGATGGCGTCGTCTTCGCCGAAGAACGCGAGGTAGGGGCAGCCGAGGCGAGACACCATGTCGATCGGGTGCTCGGGTTTGAGGTCATTCGTCGAGGCGTAGCTCAGCATTCCGTAGAAGGAGACTGCCGCCGCAAGGCCGTCGAGGGCGCAGGCGCCCATCAGGGTGTACTGGCCGCCCATGCAAAACCCGGCGATCCCGATCGAGCTCGCGAGCACATCGGGTCGCGTGGCGAGATAGTCCCGAGCCGCCTGGAGATCCGCGAGCACGCGGCGATCGGGAAGGGCGGCCATCCAGCGAAAGCTCGCGTCCATGTCGCGGAGATCCGGCGTTCCTTCCCGCGTATAGAGGTCGACGGCGAGCGTGGCGAATCCTTCGCCTGCGAAACGCTTCGCAACCTCTCGATAATGCTCGTAGAGTCCCCTTACGTCCGGGACCAGCACCAGGGCCGGGTGCGGACCGTTCCCGTCGGGTAAGGCGAGGTAGCCTCCAAGGGGCTCTCCCGCGCGTTCGTAAGAGACCTCAGCGGCTCTTCCAGGGGCCGTCATCGCAGATCGTTCCAGCAAGAATTGTCGAACACCTGGCGCCGGCTGGCAAGACGGTCTGTCGCGAACGGCCCTTTCGCGTAGGTGATTGCCGCTGTCGCGGGCACTGAGAGGGATAGAGGCAACGTCACCGCGCCGGTTTCGAGCGCTCGCGCACGCTCCCGCAAGCGCCGTGCTGGCACTCGACTTGCTTGGCTTTGCTCGGGTCATTGGAACCGATGCTCGGCCTCGTACTGACGGCCGGCGGTGCGCGCGGCGCCTACCAAGCGGGGGTGTTGAAGCGGATCGCCGAGATCCCGGCTCTAGCCGGAGGTCCGTCTCCGTTCGCAATCATCGCGGGTGCGTCGGCCGGCGCGATCAACGGGTCGCTGCTTGCGGCACGAAGTGAGCGCTTCGCGGATGCGGCCCGCGACGTCGCGGACGTCTGGTCTACACTGAGGGTCGAGCAGGTGTTCCGTACTGACGTTGCCGCGTTGGCCGGCGGCGCGGCCGGCCTGGCGAGAGACTTCGTGTTCGGTGGCCTGCTCGGCCGCACGGTGACGACGGGCTGCCTCGACACGAGCCCGCTCGAGGCCTTGCTGGAGCGCGTGTTTCCGCCGCGAGGCATCGCGGAAGCGATTCGGGCAGGTCGCCTCTATGCGATCGCGGTGTCGGCCACGAGCTATCACTCGGGCCGGTCCTACACCTTCATTCAGGGGCGTCCTGGCCATCCGATGTGGGTGAAGAGTCGTCGCGTCGTGCTGCCGGTGACGCTCACTCACCGCCACATCCTCGCTTCCGGCGCGATTCCCATCGTGTTTCCGCCGGTGCGCGTGGACTCTGACGCAGGCGAGCTCTGGTTCGGAGACGGGGGACTTCGGCTCGTCGCGCCGATGAGCCCGGCGATTCGCCTTGGCGCGACGCGGATCTTCGCAGTCGGCGTTCGATCGACGCGCGCGGCCGGAGAGCTCGCTCAGGACGAGGCGTCGGGTGCACGGGCAAATGCGGTGAGCTCGCGACTTCCGTGTCCGCCGCTCGCTCAGGTCTGCGGCGTGTTCATGAATGCCATCTTCCTCGACCATCTGGACACCGACATCGATCACTTGCGCCGCATGAACGAGCTGCTCGCCGCGCGTCAGGTGGCCGTTCGGAGTGCGCCTGAGCGCGACGGTGACGGCGCTGGTGCCGGTGCGAACGTGCCTGAGCCCATGCGGGCGATCTCGCCGCTGGTCGTCAGCCCGTCGGAAGACCTGGCGCTCGTCGCCCAGCGTTTCGCCCACCGCATGCCGCGACTTCTACGCTTCGTGCTCGACGGCCTCGGGACGCCCGACGCGCAGAGCGCCGATCTCATGAGCTATCTGCTGTTCGACGCCGCCTACACTCGCACGCTCGTCGACATCGGCTATCGCGACGCCGGCGAGCGCATCGACGAGATCGAAGAGTTTCTACGAGTCGGCTACGACGAGCTCGCGCTGACCGGAACCGAGTCTCGTCAACCGAGCACGCTTCGATAGACCGCGAGCGTGTCGTCGGCGATGCGCTCCCAGTCGTGCTCGGCGCGAACGTGGGCGCGAGCTATCGCCGCCGCGGCGCGCACGTCGGTCGGTGCATCCAGAAGGCGCTGTATCGTCGCGGCCATGTCGTCTACGTCACCCGTCCGGAAAGTGAAGCCGCGACCACCTTCGACCACTTCGGCGTTCTCGGGAATGTCACTCACGAGAGGGCAGCAGCCGTAGCTCATCGCTTCGAGAAGACTGATCGGCTGGCCTTCGATGTCGGAGCAGAGCACGTAGAGGTAGGCGTTCGAGTATAGCTCCTGCCACGTGGCGCCGGTCTGGAAGCCTGTGAAGATGACATTCTTTCCGCGGGCTTGGCGGTGCAGCGACTCCACGTATTCGGGCGCGTACACATTGTCGCCGGCGATGACGAGGGGCTTGTCGCTTTTCACGCAGTCCCAGGCCTCGAGCAAGAGGTGGGGATTTTTCTCTTGCGAGAGTCGCGCGAGAAAGAGCACGTAGCCGTCCTTTTCGAGCCCCCAGCGCTTGATGTTCTCCGCTGCCACCGGCTCGGCGTGGTTGACGCCGTTCGGGATGTAGCGCGCGTGAACGTCGTAGCGGCTCTCGTAGAGCCTCTCGAGCACGTGCGAGACGACGGTGGTCGCGTTCGGGCCCTTGGCCGAGGCCCACTCGCCGAGCTGGAGCACGCCCTTGGCGAAGGCATTCCATTTTTTCCGCTGCCAATCGAGGCCTTGCACGGTTGCGACGGTCTTCTTGCCGAAGAGGCGAGGCAGGGGCGAGAACAGCGACGGCCCGAGAGCATGGAAGTGCACGATGTCGAAGTCTTCGAAAAGAGTGGCGGGCACGCTCGTCAAGAGATGCGTGATCGTGTCGAGATGCTTGGTGTTGATCGACCGCCGGAAACGTACGTGAACGCCGCGATGGATCGGCTCGATGTCGCGTCGATATCGGCGCCGAGTGAACACGTGAACTTCGTGCCCGCGGACGGCGAGGCGTTGCGAAAGCTCGGTGACCGAGGTCTCGACGCCGCTATAGGGCACCGCCATCCCGCGGGAGCCGACCATGGCGATTTTCAGGGAGCCGGGGGCTTTGGTCATGCAGCCGCCGATGTGCGCTTCGAGATCACGTCGCCGTAGATCGCCATGATGCGCTCGTAGTGAAGCTCGGGGTTGTACTCGCGGACGATCCGCTCGCGCGCGGCCGCGCCGAAGCGACGTCGCTTCTCGGGACGATCGATCATGTACTGCAGGCACTCCGCGAGGTCTTCTTCGTCGCGTGACGTGAACAGCAGCCCGGTTTCGCCGTGGCGGACCAGCTCCGGAATTCCGCCGATCCGCGCGCCTACTACCGGCTTCCCTCGCGCCATGGATTCGAGCACGGACATCGGGCAGTTCTCGTACCATTCGGAGGGCAAGATCGTGAACATGGCGCCGCCGATCAGATCCTCGAGCTCCTTGCCGGATTTGTAGCCGAGAAACTTGACGTTGGGCGGGGCGATCGGTTCGAGTGTGGCCCTCTCGGGACCCTCGCCGACGACGACTAGATCCGCACCGTGAACACGCTTCATCGCCTCGACGAGAGTCGCGACACCTTTGGTCGAGACCAGGCGACCGACGTAGGCGAAGTAACCTCGATCCGACGCTTCGAAGGTGTAGCGATCGGGGTCGACGAAGTTCGGCACATGCTCGACTTGTCGCTCCGGAAAGCCGAACTCGATCATTTTCTGGCGCATGAAATCGCTCGGGCAGACGTAGCGATCGATCATGTCGGTGTACCAGCCCATGGCGTAGTGGAAGTACATCTCGACCGAGTTGATCAGGCTCGCCGCGAGAGAGCCTCGATTGCAGCGGTGGAGCGTGCACTCGTAGAAGCGCTGACCTTTGCAGCGTTCGCAGATCGAGCCGTTGGAAACCATGGTGTAGGCGGGGCAGATCGGCTTGTAGTCGTGCAGTGTATGCACGATCGGGACGCCTTCTTCCCTCAGAGCCGGCACGATCGAGGGCGAAAGATGGTGGTAGACGAGGTGCATGTGAGCGATCGCGGGCTTCGTCTCTCTCGCGAGCTTCTTCATCCGATGCCTTGCCTCGCGCGAATAGAGAATGCGGCCGGCCGCGCGGAGCTTCTCTCGCACCGAGTCGGCCTCGAACATCTCGACGCGACTCACGAAGTGCTCGGAATAGGGGGAGTCGAGGTTCTCGGGACCCTGCATCGAGAACGGAATCACGCTGTGGCCGTTCCGCTCGAGGATGTTGCCGAGCTCGAAGAAGTACCGGTCCGCCCCGCCGTAGACGTGGTAGAACTTGTTGACGGCGAGAACCTTCATCGTCGGTGGCAGCAAGGAGCGAGCGAAACTCTGGTCTGGGATCGGTACGAATGATATCCGCTTCGAAGGCAATGCACGAGCCGGAAACGACTCCGACTTACGTCGCGACTGGCATCCAAACGCTCGGCATCTACCGGCGTGTGATCCGCGCGTCGGTCGAGCGCGTGTGGGAGAACGTGCTCGACTGGGAGCATCTCCCCTGGCTGCACCACCGATCGTTCGAAGCGATCACGCCGCTCGAAGCGGGGCCCGCCGGGTGGCGGGCCGACGTCGTGCTCGCGGGCGGTAGCCACGCGGAAATCGAGGTGGTGCTCGACAGGCCGCGTCTTCGCTACCTCACGCGAACCATAGGCGGCACGGGTGCCGGCACCGACATCGAAACCTCGCTCTCTCCCAAAGGTAGCGATGCCACCGGCATCGAGGTCGATTTCCGCGTGCCGGGCGTCGACAGCAAGGACAAGGACGCCTACTTCGGCTTCTATCGTGCGCTCTACACTCAGCTTTGGGACGAAGACGAGACGATGATGCGGCAGCGCCAAGGCTATCTGGATGACCGCATCGACCCGGACGCCCGGACGCCGCGTACTCGCCGTGTCGTAGTGGACGGCGTCGCGGTGGAGTTCTCGGCGAGCTGCCCTCATTTCGGCGGGCCTTTGGACGAAGCGCCGATCGAAGACGGATGCGTGACCTGCCCTTGGCATGGCTACCGTTTCGACGTTCGGACGGGGCGTTGCCTGAGCGGCCAGAGCCTGACGCTCAAAATCGTGTGCCGAGACCGCGCACAATCCCGAGAATCCGACGCGCCGTGGGAGTGAGCTTCGTGCGCCGCCATGCGTCCGCGGCTTTCTTGAGCGCGTCTCCATAGGTCGGGTAGGGGTAGATCGTCGCTGCGATCTTGCCGAGCGAGACCTTCGCGTTCATCGCGAGGGTGACTTGGCCGATGAGCTCGCCTGCGCGCTCACCGACGATGGTCGCTCCGCGGATCGCTCCGCTCTTCTCCTCCACGTGGATACGAAGAAAGCCGTCATCGGCGCCGTCGAGGCGCGCTCGGTCCACCTCGGAGAACGGAACATCGAGAGTCGCGATCGATCCTTCCTTCGCGGCTTCCGCGCTGTGGATGCCCACGTGGGCGATCTCGGGCTCCGTGTAGGTGCACCAGGGGATGTTCAAGCGATCGGCGCGCGCGCGTCCGAGGAAGAGCGCATTTTGAATCACGACGCGCGCCCCGGCGTCGGCGGCGTGCGTGAACTGGAAGCGGCTGGCAACGTCGCCGCAAGCGTAGACGCGGCGATTGGTGGTGCGGAGTCGCGCGTCCACCTCGACGCCGGTCGCGCTGTACGCGATGCCGGCGCGCTCGAGATCGAGGTCGGCGACGTTCGCCGCGCGCCCGGCGGAGACGAGGAGCTCGTCTACGACCAGCTCCTCCGCGGGTGCGCCGGCCGTCGAGAACGCCAACGAGATCGTTCGTTTGTCGGCACTGACTCGAGAGATGCTTGCACCGCCGACGAAACGAACGCCGTCGCGAGTGAGAGAGCGCTCGACGACAGTGGCGGCGTCTGCGTCCTCACGGGGGAGAATTCGCGCGTCGCGGTCGACGAGGGTCACGCGGCTGCCGAGCCTCGCGAACGCTTGAGCGAGCTCGCAACCGATGGGCCCTGCTCCGATCACTCCGAGCCGGGGCGGCAAAGCCTCGAGGGAGAAAATCGTCTCATTGGTGCGGTAGGGGGCGGTATCGAGCCCGGGAATCGGCGGAGCGGTCGGCTTTGCACCGGTTGCGATCACCGCGCGACGGAACTCGAGAACGGTGCCGTCTACGCGCACGCGGTCGGCGCCGGCGAACCGCGCTTCGCCGAAGAATACGTCGACCCCGAGACGCCGAAATCGCTCCGCGCTGTCGTTGTGACTGATCTCTGCGCGAAGACCGCGGAGCCTCTCCATGGCGCGAGCGAAATCCCCATCGCTCGCGCCTGCCGGCGCTCCGACCGAGACCCCCGATCGTGTAGCGTGCCAGGCCCTGGCCGCGCGCAGCAACGCCTT
>Ga0247727_10003978_pt1 | contig 32004 bp, 29 predicted proteins | sample WisWelCaveWW1625_FD_202498 | JGI IMG/M metagenome (GOLD analysis project Ga0247727, IMG submission 202498) | Biofilm microbial communities from Wishing Well Cave, Virginia, United States - WW16-25 | ecosystem: Environmental > Aquatic > Deep subsurface > Groundwater > Cave microbial mat | place... | reverse complement strand
GGGCTGCGATTCAATGGCCAGCACGTCAAAACGACATGCGGCCTCGCGAATCCGCCGCTCGGCCAGAAATTGCCGAGCCATGCGGGAGAGATTCCTGCGCTTTTCAAATGTGACCGCGTCCTCGGGTTTGCCAAGATCGCCGGTGCGCGTCTTCACTTCAATGAAGGCCAAGATGGGACCGTCGTAGCCGATCAAATCAATCTCGCCCTTCATGCCCGAAACCGTGAAGTTGCGGGCGATCATGATGTAGCCGTGTCGGCGCAGGTACCAGTAGGCGTAAGTCTCGCCGCGGATGCCGGTCTGACGAGCTTGTTCTTTGGCGGAGACATCGTTTGCGGTGGGAGCCTGCGCCGATGGAGGTTCAGGCGCCTCTCCCGAAACACCCTTGCGAGCGGCAAAGCTCACCAATCCGAACATCAGGCGCGCGAACAGGGGCATAACTTTCAAGCGAAGGCGCCAGGCCGCTGATCGTCGCAGCAGCCCGGCGCGGAGCTATTTTTGCACTTCGCGGAGGCACTCGTCGAGAGTGCGGATGGCGAAGTCGGCTTGCTCTTCGTCAATGATGAGCGGCGGCGAGAGCCGAACAGAGTTTTCGCCGGCACCCAGGATGAGCAAGCCCTTGTGGAAGGCAAGCTCGACAATTTTGCTACGCAAATCGGGCGCCTTCTCTTTCGTTTTCTGGTCGCGGACGATTTCGATGCCGATCATCAGTCCTTTGCCGCGCACTTCGCCGACGATGCGATGGCGCTCGGGCCAGTTGCTGATGCGGCCGAAGATGAACTCGCCCATGCGGCGGGCGTTTTCGATGTACTTCCCTTCGAGCAGCTTGAGCGTGGCCTGCGCGGCGGCGATGCAAACAGGGTTGCCGCCAAAGGTGGAAGCGTGAGCGCCCGGAGTCCAGTCCATGATTTCGGCGCGGGCGATGGTGGCGGAAAGCGGCATGCCGGAGGCAATGCCTTTGGCGACGCAGACGATGTCCGGCTCGAGGCCGGCGTAGTCGCAGGCCCACCACTTACCGGTGCGGCCCATGCCGCTCTGCACTTCGTCGGCGACCAGCAGGATGCCGTACTTGCGGGCAATGCGCTGGAGCTCGAGCAGGAACTCCGACGACGCGGGCAAGTACCCACCTTCACCTTGTACCGGCTCGACGAAGATGGCGGCGACTTCTTCGGGATCGAGAATTTTCTTGAAGATCTCGCGCTCGAGGATGGTGGCGCAGTCCAGCGAGCAGCTAGCCGCGGGCTTTCCGCACTCACAACGGTACGGGTTGGGATACGGGATGTGGAACACGCCGGAGAGCAGCGTGCCAAAGCCTTTGCGCTGGACCGCTTTGGATGCGGTCAACGAAAGCGCACCCATCGTGCGTCCATGAAAGCTGCCGTAAAAAGCGATGAATTTGTCGCGGCGAGTGTGATAGCGCGCGAGCTTCATTGCGGCTTCAACGGCCTCGGTACCGGAGTTGCCAAAGTAAACGCGCTTGGGCGATTTGCCGGGAGCAATGCGCGCTAACTCTTCGGCAAATTGGGCGAGGCTGGGGTAATAAAAGTCGGTGCCGGACATGTGGATCAGTTCGGCGGCTTGTTTTTGGATGGCGGCCACAACATCCGGGTGGCAATGGCCGGTTGAGACGACGGCAATCCCGGCGGCGAAGTCGAGAAAGAGGTTGCCGTCCACATCCTCGATAGTCGCCCCGCGTCCCTGCCGAGCGACGAGGGGGTAATCGCGGGTGTAAGAAGGCGAGACATACTTTGCATCCAGCGCGAGAACTTTCTTGGCTTCCGGGCCGGGGAGTGAGGTCACCAGGCGCGGGAGCTTGCTTTCGGTCATGAGCGTCATATCTTCCTCCTGAAGATGAATTGTGCGGAGCGGCGCCAGGCGCAACTCCAGGGGGCGGCACGCACGCGGCGAATCAAAAGCCGCGAGCGGAGGAAGAAGTGTTAGTCAACGCCGAAGAGATTCGGACGGTCCTGCGAGGGAAGGGTGTGCTGCGGAACGAGTTTGACCTGCAGGTGCTTCATTTGCGTTTCCAGCGGACACCGCCATCGCGGGTGTCTTCAAGAATGATACCACGGTCGGCGAGATGCTGGCGAATGCGGTCTGCCTCTAAAAAGTCACGGCGCTTGCGGGCGGCCTGACGGTCGGCGACAAGCCGGTCAATTTCGGCATCGGGGAGGGCAGGTTGATCGCTGCCTAACCCGAGGGCGGCCAGCTTCTGCGCATCGTCGTCGTCCAAGATGGCAAGAATTTTGTCGAAGGATTCCATGGCGGCCAGAGTTTCGGCGACGTCGCTTTGTTTGAATTCACCGCGGTCGATGGAGGTGTTGACGTCGCGCACCAGATCGAAGACCGCAGCGAAGGCCTGAGCGGTGTTGAGGTCGTCGGCAAGACCGGAGCGGAATTCGTCCTGCGCCTTGCGAATGCGCCCGGCAATGGCCTTTGATTTTCCGGCGGAAAAGCGCTCGGTGCGAAGGCGGGTGACAAAGTTGCGCAGGCGTTCGACGGAGCTGGCCGCTTGCTGCAGGCCCGCCATGGTGAAGTTGAGCTGGCTGCGATAAGGCACCGAGGCCAACAGATAACGGATGGCGGAAGGCTTGTGACCTTTGGCGAAGAGGTCGCGCAAGGTGAAGAAATTGCCGAGCGATTTAGACATTTTTTCGCCTTCGACGATAAGGTGCTCGGCGTGGAGCCAGAAGCGCGCGAAGGGTTTTCCCGTGGCGGCTTCGGATTGCGCAATTTCATTCTCGTGGTGAGGAAAGGTGAGGTCCACGCCGCCGGTGTGGATGTCGAGCGTCTCGCCGAGATACTTCATGGCCATTGCGGAACACTCGATGTGCCAGCCGGGGCGGCCAGCGCCGAGTGGCGTTTCCCAGTAGTGTTCGCCGGGCTTGGGAGATTTCCAAAGGGCAAAATCGCGCGCGTCGGCTTTTTCGTAGCGGTCCACCTCGACTCGGGCGCCAGCCTGAATGCCGCTTAAATCGATCTTGGAAAGTTTGCCGTAGCCGGGAAATTTGGAGATGCGGTAGTAAATCGAGCCGTCGCTCTGATAGGTGAAAGATTTTTCGCCGAGGCGCTGGATGAGGGCCACCATGTCGTCAATGTGGTCGGTGGCGCGGACGATATGTTCGGGGGATTCGAGGGAGAGGGTGCGGCAGTCGTCGAGGAAGGCCTGCGCAAATTTTTCGGTGTAGTCGCGGATGCCGATGCCGGCAGCAGCGGCGTTAGCGATGATGCGGTCGTCCACATCGGTGAGGTTCATTACTTGCAGGACGCGGTAGCCCTCGCTCTTGAGGAAGCGGCGAAGAACGTCCTGAAAAACAAAGGTGCGGAAATTGCCGATGTGGGCGAAGTCGTAGACCGTCGGGCCGCAGGTGTAGATACGCACTTCGCCGGGGCGAAGCGTGGTGAAGGGTTCCTTGCGGTTCGTCAGCGTGTTTTGAAGAAGGATGTCACCCATGTTGGTCGGCTGATGAATGCGAAGCTCAGCATTCTAGCCGACGCGCGAACCAGAGGCAAAGCATTGCCGGAGAGGTCTGCTTTGTCGCACCGGGATGGGCGCGTACGATGCGCGGCGTGACGAAGGATTCGAGAGCTGCACAGCTTTCCTGGGTTCAGTGGATGCTGGGGTGGCCGGGGATTGCGTTGGCATTCGTATGGGGGCTGGCGGAAGGGACGTTGTTTTTTGTGGTGCCGGATGTGCTGCTCTCTCTGGCGGCACTGTTCGGGCCGCGGGAGGTTCCGCAAGATGGCGGGAAAGAAAAACGGGGCAAGGTCCGGAGGCCTTGCCCCGCGCTGAGGCTTTTGCGAAGCGGCTAGAATCTCACACGAACGCCGAACTGAACTGCGCGCTGGGTACCCGGCGAGAACGAGCCGGAACCCTGGCCGACGCGCGTCGGCCGCGTCGAACGCGTGGTTCCGTTTACGTCCCCGGTGCCGCCATCGAGAAAGTCGTTCAGGTCGGTGTAGTTGGCGATGTTGAAGAGGTTGAAAATCTCCACCATCGGCTCCACCGTCCAATGCTCGGTGATCTTGATCGGTCTGGAGATGCGGATGTCCGTGTTGATGGATGAGTCGTTGTTCACTTGACCGGACGGGGCCGGAGCCACCGACGTCAGGACAGCACCGAGGGAAATCAACTGCGCCTCGTTGAACAGTCCTGCGGCAATCAGAGCCTGCCCGGCCGGGCCCACGGTGCCGGCAAACGTCGAGTTGTAGTTGGCGATGAACTTGTTGATGTCACCGGACTTGACCTGCCGGCTGAAGGCGCCACGCGGCGTGACTCCGGTCAGCGGGTCCTGGGTGACACCGTCACCGTCCAGGTCGGAGAAGAATATCTCATCCGCGCCGCCCGTGGTCACCGGAAGGAACATCGAGCTGGCCAGGGCGCTCCGGAAGGAGTTGGAGGTGTTCAGGCTGAATCCCAACGGCAAGTCCATCAGGAAGCTTACTCCGATCTGATGTGTACGGTCCAAGTTGGCCGGCCCGAAGAACTGCGTCGGACGGTCATTGAATCCGGCACCAGATAGGAAGTCTTGGTCCGCGCCAGTGGACTCGAAACGGCCGAGCTGATAGGTGATGTTGGTGTGCAGCCGCCTGATGCCCAAGCGCTCGATCTTGCCGATGTCACCGGTCAGTCGGACCTGCAGGGCCTGGAACAGCGAGAGGCCCTGGGGTTCGATGATGCCCATGTGACGGAAGTTCAGGTTGTTGCCGCTGAAGGCGAAGCCGTCCACGCCGGAACCGGCACCCAAACCGAAGTCAGCGAAGTTGGAGATACTGCCACCGGCGGCGATCACGCAGTTCACGTTTGCGGACAGTGTGGCCAGACCGCACCCAAAGTCGGCGAACGTGGCCTGCATCGCTGTCAGAGCCAGCGGCACGTTGAGCGTGTCAGCAGCACCGATGCGGTTGCGGTCACGGGTCAGGTTAAAGTGCACGCCGCGGTTGCGGAGGTAGTCCACCGACAGCACCAGTCCGGGCCTAATTTCCCGCTGGACGCCGATGTTCATCTGGATGCCGTAGGGGGTCTTGTAGTTGTTGTCAAGCAGGCTGCCTGATGCGTCGAGTATCGCATTGAATAAAGGCGGAACGCCCGGCTGCGGGTAGCCCGCCGCAAGAGCCTGGCTGGCGGTCTGCAGCAATTGCTGGGCTTGAATGGCGAAGGGGACCACCTTCCCGATGGGCGCGCCGAAGCAGCTATTGGGCGTTGTGGAGGACGGGTTGATCCCGGTGCACTGGGTGCTGAAGTTGAACAGAACGGCACCGGTGGCCGGGTGCAGCACGAACGGGAAGCCTGAGGTCAGTACCGGCGTGTCGTTGCCAATGCCCGGCGGGATGATCACCACGCGGTCGAACAGCAGGTTGTTGAAGATGTTGGTCTCGTAGAAGAGGCCCGCGCCGCCGCGGATAATCGTCTTGCTATTCCCGAAGACGTTCCAGGCAAAGCCCGCCTGGGGCGCGAAGTCATCGGCGTCCCGACGCGGCCGTCCGGCCAATGTCGGGTCAAACACGCCAATCAGTGGCGCGCGCTCGAGGTCGTGGTTTGACAAGGCACTGTGCCAGTTGTAGCGCAGGCCGTAATTCAGCGTGAAGTTCGAAGTCCACTTCCAGGTGTCGTGAACGTAGAACCCCAGCCGGTGGTTGGTGGTGCCGCCGAAGGGGAAGCCCAGAGCCGGCTTTTCGCTGAAGAACCCGAGGCCGTTGCCCAGGACGATCTGGCGGTTCGGGAAGTTCAGCGGGTTCTGGATGCCGCCGGGCCCGAACAGGTTCTGAGCCGCGAACGCCTGCGTGGTGCTGTTGAACGCGGCGCGAATGCGTGGGCCCAGACCGAAGAACGATGCAAAGACGAACTGCTCGATGCGGTTCCACTCCGCGCCGAAGCGCAGCGTGTGACGCCCGAAGATCACGCCGCCGTCATACTTCGTCTGGCGGTTGTCCTGGAACGTCTGCTGCGGGGCCAGCAAGTCGGGACCGATGTCCTGCAACCGGCCGTCGATGCGGAGCAGGACCTTGGTCAGGTCGATGGGACCGCTGGAAGCCGGCTGGCCGGAGTTGTTCAGGGCCAGTGGGGTACCCGCAGCATGGTTCGCCGGACTGATGAAGTTGTTGAAGTTCAGGTAGCTGTGGCGGAACGAGTGGGTCCATTGGGTGCCGCCGAAGTCCACACCGCCCACGTGAATGTTGGTGTTGTTCAGGTTCGAGAACGCCCCCAGGTCGCGTCCGCCAAAACCAGTGGTCCCGTTGTTGTAGTTGTGAAAGAAGCGATAGAAGCCCTTCCAGCGGCTGCTAAAGTTGTAGTCGGTGCGGATGCCGGCCAAGTTCTCGTCCACCGGCACGCCGAACGCGCCGGTGAAGGCTGGGAACTCCGGGACGTTGGTGATCCGCTGGCCGTCCTGGTTGATCTTCTCGCCCTCAACGTGCCAGAACCAGCGGTTGCGGATGAACGGGCCACCAACGCGGAAGCCGCCCTGCTCGCGGTCGAACGGCGGCTTGGACCCGACCTTGCCCAGGCGCTGGTCCGAAGCGAACGACTCGTCGCGCCAGAAGACGAAGCCCGAGCCGTGGAAATCGTTCCCGCCGCTGCGGCTGACGATATTCACCGAGCCGGACTAGGTGACGTCCGTGCTGGCGTCGAGCGAGGACTGGCTGATGGTGAACTCCTGGATGGACTCGTTCGAGATGTTGGCGACCGTGGTGCCTACCGTCTCGTCGGTAATGTCCACGCCGTCCACCTGGATGCGGGTGACGCGGCCGGAACGTCCACCGATGGAGACACCCACCATCTGGTTCTTGGTCGGGTCGAAGAAGCCGCCGTCCACGGTCTGGACACCGGGATCGAGCTGCGCCAGGTCGAGGAAGTTACGGCCGTTCAGCGGGATCGAATCAATCTGCTCGCCGGTGATGGTGCCCTGCACGGTGGCCTTGGTTGTGTCCACCGTGATGAGGCTGCCTTCGACCTGCACCACAGCCGAGGACGCGCCGATTTCCAGCTTGGCGGTCACGGTCGTCGTGCGATCCACCAAGACGGTCACCGTCGTCTGGAAGGTCTTGAAGTTCGGAACCGTCACACTGACCTTATAGCTGGCCGGAGACAAGTTCGGGACAGAAAACGATCCGTCCTCCCCGGCGGTGATGTCGCGTTTGAAGCCAGTAGCCTCGTCCGAGACGGTCACTTTCGCGCCGGGAACAGCCAATCCATGCGGGTCAGTGACCTGGCCTGCGATCACGCCCGTAGTCCGCTGTGCCACAGCGATGCCTGTCAACAGCAGCACCGCCAAGCACACTACAAAGAGCCTCTTGTACATTGGTTTCCCTCCCCCATGAGAAGATGAGTTCCCCAATCCGGTACTCTCACAGGCTTTTAGTCTGGTTAGCGCAAATTCCCCACCACGAGGATCACGCGGGCAGAGTCTGCAATACTCTTGATAATATGTCAAATCCTTTAGGGTACGGGAGATTCGAATACCTATTTCATCATTCTTCGTAAGACAATCAGGAAACAAACGACTGGAAAGACGCCTGGCAGACGGTGAGCGAGCACTCCGGGGCACGGCCAGTCAGCGGCGGGTCAGCAGCTTGGCGAAAGTGCGCTTGATGATTGAGCTCGCGATAGCGGAGCAGCGACCGAGCATCCTCGGTCGTCGGCGTGATGAAGTTCGAGCGATGCGGCGTGATCATCATTAATGCCTCGCTTGGCCAACTGCAGGCGCAGCGGGTTGCTGTGGTGACCGCGGTTGACGATCATTCGCTCCGGCTTCTGACGCGGTTGCCCGTCGAGGTGTCGGCGTTTGATGCAAATCGTCGCCAGCGCTGCATGCACGAGGCGGTACAATGCGCGGAATGACGAAGGATTCGGGAGCTGCGCAGGTTTCCTGGGTTCAATGGATGCTGGCGTGGCCGGGGATTGCGTTGGCGTTCCTGTGGGGGCTGGCGGAAGGGACGCTGTTTTTTGTGGTGCCGGATGTGCTGCTGTCTCTGGCGGCACTGTTCGGGCCGCGACAGGCATTACGGCACGTAGCAGCGGCAACCGGAGGGGCCGTGCTGGCAGGCGCGATGCTGTATTCATGGAGCAGCACTGCCCCGATGAGGGCGCGCGGTGGCGTCCTGGCTGTGCCATTTGTACGGGCATCGATGTTCAACACGGTGGGTGAGGGTTACTTGCGAGACGGCACCTGGGCGGTATGCAAAGGCCCTGCGCTGGGAATTCCCTACAAAATTTACGCGATTGAGGCGCCGCGCTATGTGAAAAAGCTGCCATTCTTGATTGCATCGGTGCCGGCAAGGGCGTGGCGGTTTCTGGTGGTTTGGCTCCTGTTTGCGGCAGGCGGCGGCGTCCTTAGAAAGATGTTACCGGGCCGAGCGCTCGTGTTGGCCGGCGCTCACGCTGTGGTATGGATTGCGTTTTACGCCTATTATTGGGCCACCGTCTGAGCCGACTGTGCCCAGCATCTACCAACTCAAGCCCGCGTTTCAAAATTTGCTGCGACCGGTCACACGGGCGCTGGCGCGGGCTGGGGTCACAGCAAATCAGGTGACGCTGGCGGCGCTGCTGCTCTCGGTGGCGTATGGGGCGCTGATCGCGTGGAGGCCCAGCGAACGCTGGCCGCTACTGGCGCTGCCGGCAGTGTTGTTTGTGCGCATGGCGCTGAATGCGATTGACGGGATGCTGGCGCGCGAGCACGGAATGAAAAGCGCGCTGGGCGCGGTGCTCAACGAGCTGGGCGATGTCGTGGCCGACTCGGCGCTCTATCTGCCGCTCGCACTGGTGCCCGGGTTCGACCCGGTGCTGGTGGTGGCGGTCGTGTTGCTGGCCGTGATCAGCGAAATGACCGGAGTGATTGGCGTGCAGATTGGAGCAAGCCGCCGGTACGACGGGCCGTCGGGCAAAAGCGACCGGGCGTTTTTCTTTGGCGCGATGGCATTGCTGTTAGGTCTGGGAGTTCAACCCGGAAAATGGGTGCGAGTAATCCTGGGTGTAATGGTTGTGATGCTGTCGGTCACGATTTGGAACCGCGCGAGGCAGGCGCTGCGCGAGGCAGCGGCGAAAGGGTCGCGCTAAACGATGGGCGCGGAAATCCATCCGCTGGCGGGAGTGCTGGCGCGGTTGGTGAGCGGAGTGCAGGTGCGCTGGCAGGAGTGCCAGCCGGAAAAGCGCCAGCGAATCTATTTCGCCAATCATACAAGCCATCTGGATTTTGTGGTGCTGTGGTCGTCGCTGCCGCGGGAGGTTCGAGCGCTGGCGCGACCGGTGGCGGCGAAAGACTATTGGGAAAAGGGCGCGGTGCGAAGGTTTTTGGCGCTGCGCGTGTTTTGTGCCGTGCTGGTGGAGCGTGCCCCGGCGGCGAGTCGAGAGGCGATGGCGGCCGCGCGAACGGTGATTGATCGGCTGGTGGAGGCGATGGGAGCGGAGAATTCTCTGATTGTGTTTCCCGAAGGGACGCGCGGAAGCGGTGGTGAATTGGGCTCGTTCAAGAGCGGCATCTATCATCTCGCCGAACGGCGGCCGGAAGTGGAACTGGTGCCTGTCTATCTGGAGAACCTGAATCGCATTTTGCCTAAGGGAGAAGTGCTGCCGGTACCGCTGTTGAGCACAACAACGTTTGGGCCTCCTATGCAATTACTTCCGGAAGAACCCAAGAGGGCGTTTCTGGAGCGGGCGCGGGAGGCAGTCTGCCGGCTGAGGCGCCAATGAAACTGAATTTTGATCCACAGCTCGTGTGGCTCTTTGGGGGCGTGCTGGGACTTCTGGTGGTCGCGAGCACGATTGGCGCGATCCTGCGGCGCACGGCCAAGGTCGACGCGGCGCGCGCCGTCATCGAGAATCTGAACGCCAGGACGCGTGCCTGGTGGGGCATGAGCGCGATCTTTGCGCTGTCGCTGCTCACCGGAGGGATGGGCGCGGTGCTGCTGTTTGGCGCGCTGTCGTTTCTGGCGCTGCGCGAGTACCTCACGCTGGTGCCGACGCGGCGGGCGGACCACCGGACGCTCTTCTGGACGTTTTTCGTCATCACGCCGCTGAACTACTACCTCGTTTACACGCATTGGTATGGCTTCTTCAGCATTCTGATTCCGGTGTTTGCGTTTGTGTTTGTGCCGACGCGAATGGCGCTGGCAGGAGACACGGAGCAGTTTCTCGAGCGCGCGGCGAAAATCCAGTTTGGCTTGATGATTTGCGCCTACTGCGTGAGCTACGCGCCGGCGCTCTTTCTTCTGGATATTCCGGGCTACGAAGGGCGGGGCGCCAACTTGTTGTTGTACCTGGTGGTCGTGGACCAAATGAGCGACGTGCTGCAATACGTCTGGGGCAAGCTCATGGGAAAACACAAGATTGCGCCGCAGGTCAGCCCCAACAAAACTTGGGAAGGATTTCTGGGCGGGGTGGCAACGGCAACAGCGCTGGGTACGGCGTTGTGGTGGGTGACGCCGTTCACGCCGTGGGAGTCAGCCGGGATGTCGCTGGTGATTTGTCTGATGGGCTTCGGCGGGGGACTGGTGATGTCCGCAATCAAACGCGACGCCGGAGTGAAGGACTTTGGCGCGATGATCGAAGGCCACGGAGGAATCCTCGACCGAATTGACTCGATCTGTTTCGCCGCGCCAGTGTTCTTCCAACTCACCCGCTACTTCTTCACGCCCTGAGCACGGTATCCCAGAACACACAGAGCACAAGGCTGCGCTTTACAAGGCGCAGCGGTGGACAGTAGAATGCTGGGCTGTAACCGCCGATCCAAGCGCCAGGCGGCTGGGCCACTGCACGTAGACCCACCAACGTTCGTGTCGCACGACTCCGACCAACCGGGAACCGGGACGCGTCTCTCTCTGCCTGCTCAGCCGGGTCTGGGAATCGCGCCGGAAAGGGCACACTTGCTCAAGCTGCGCAAAGTCGAACTGTTGGGGTTCAAGTCGTTCTGCGAGAAGACGCAGATCACCTTCAGCGGCACGGGGATTACCTGCATTGTCGGTCCCAACGGTTGCGGTAAATCCAATATTGTGGACGCAATCACCTGGGTGCTCGGCGAGCAGAGCCACAAGTTGCTCCGCGCCGAACGCATGGCCGATTGCATTTTCAATGGCACGGCCAAGCGGCCGCCGATGAGCCTGTCTGAAGTGCTGATCACGCTCGAAGATCCGAAGCTGGCCGAAGCAGCGAATTTCGTCATCAATGGCGGAAAGGAAGAGACCTCTGAGGCGCCCGCAACCGAAGGCATCGCAGACGCTCCCTGGGAAGCGAGCGCTGACGCGTCACCAGATGCTGAGGCGACAGAGACCGGCCCAGAGAACAGATTCGGCAAGCAGAAGCGCGCCAAAGAAAAGCCCGCCATCCACGCCAGGCTGGGCGAAGTGGTGATTGGGCGGCGGCTGTACCGCTCGGGGCAGAGCGAATACCTGCTCAACGGGCGCGTGGCGCGGCTGCGGGACATCCAGGAGCTTTTCATGGGCATGGGGTTGGGACCGGATTCCTACGCCATCATCGAGCAGGGGCGCATTGGTCAAATCCTAAGCTCGAAGCCAATGGACCGCCGGGCGATTATCGAAGAGGCAGCGGGCGTCACCAAGTTCAAAACGAAAAAGCGGCTGGCCGAGGCGAAGCTGGAATCGTCGAAGATCAACCTGGCGCGAGTGAATGACATTTTGGTCGAGGTGGAGAAGCAACTCGCCTCGCTGAAGCGGCAGGCGTCGAAGGCGCGTCGCTATGCGGAAGTCCGCGAGCAGATGCGCGGGCTGATCCGCCAGGTGTTGGGCAGCAAGGCACGAGAGCTCGACCTCGAGGCCGAACGGTTGGCCGGCCTGCTCCGCGAGTTCGGCGTCGCGGAAGCGCAACAGGCGCGGTCGCTCGAACAGTTGGAAATCGAGCAGGAACGGTTGAGCACGCGGACGTACGAGCTGGAGTCTGAGCTGCGGCAGAACCAGAATTTGCTTGGGCAGACAGCGCTCGAGCTGGATCGCGCCGAAAACCGCATCGGGTTCAACCGGCAACAGGCCGCGGAACTCGAAGCACGCAACCAACAGCTTGTGGGAGCGACGGAACAAGCCGCGTCGCAGGCGCAGCAGTTGGAAGCGCGGGTCGCTTCGCACGCGCAGGCAGTGGCCACTGTTCAACAGGAGACGCAGCGCGTGGGAGCACAGCTACAACAACTAACCGAACAGGCGGCTCAACTTGCTGCAGAGGAACAGGAGACCGAGGCGCGCATTGTCGCTCTGCGGGAAGCGACCGGTCAACTTGGAGACGAGTTGACGCGACTTCACGGCGAGCAGGCGCAGGCCGAGCAGGCCCTGCTGCACATGAGCGAATCGCTGGCCGTCGCGAAGAAGAAAGAGCAGGCGCTGCTCGAGGAATCGCTGCAGCACCGCGAGCGCTCGGAAGCCGCCGAAGTGCAATGGCAGGCGAGCACCAGCCGCGCGCGGGGCCTGGAGCAGGCGGTCCGGGAGACGCAGGGCCGAATTGCCGAGCTGCGCCGGAGCCAGCAGGAAACGCAGGCGCGGTCAGATGCGGTGCGAGATGCGCTGGCCGGGGCGCGGGCGCGGCGCTCGTCGCTGCAACAGATCTTGCAGGACCATTCCTACACGGCGGAAGCGGTGCAGAAACTTTTCGCTTCCAACGGGGAGACCGAGGGGCGTGGCTTCCGCGCGGTCGGCGTGCTGGCCGACTACGCCGAGGTAGAAGAGCACTACGAGACTGCCGTGGAACAGTTTTTGCGGGATGAGCTGGAATACGTCGTGGTGGAGACGTTTGACCACGCGCGGGCCGGCGTTGCACTGCTGCGGGAAGAAGTGGGCGGGCGAGCAACGTTTTTTGTGGATTCGCTGCGCAACCTGAGGCTCTCGGACCACGAACCGATCATTCTCTTCCGGCCAAGCGACGCAATCGTCTCGCGCATGGACAAGTTGGTGGAGTTCCGCGATCCGCTGGGCGCAGTGTCGAAACAGTTTTTGCCGCGATTGCGGTCGGCGTTTCTCGTGGATACAGCAACCGCAGCGGAAAAGTTGGCGGCAGAAAACCTGCAATTCCACTTTGTGACGCTGGACGGGACGACGTACCAGGGGCGAATGGTCACGGGCGGGCGACCGGCGGAAGCCGGCCCTCTGGGGATGAAGCGCGAGCTGCGCGGGCTGGAGGCGGAGATTCACCATCGTGAGCGCGAATCGGCCGAAGCTCAGGCGGTACTGAATCAAATTGAAGAAGAGCTCACCGCGTCCGAGCGCGCGCTAGAAGAATTGACCGCCAAGCAGTTGGAAGCGGAGAAGGCGGTGGTCGCAGCGACGCACCTGCGCGATCAGGCACTCGCCGAGCTGGCGCGAATGGGCATGGAGCTGGCGGCTTGCCAAAAAGAACTGGAGCGGCTGCGTGTGGAGACACGCGCCGCACAGTTGCGCGCTGTGCAGGCTCGCGAGCGGCATGCGGCGGCGAGCCTCTCGCGAAGCAGCGCGGAAGCCGAGACGAACCGGCTGGGACAGAGGTTGAGCGAACTCCGGCTGGACATTGCCGTAAAGCAGGACGACATCGCACAGCAACGCGAGGAGATGGCGACACTCGCCGAACGCCTCGCGAGCGCGGAATCGTTGCGCAAGCGGATCGAGGAGGAGCAGCGCGAGGTTCGCGGACGCGAGGTCGCCCTCAGGGACCAACAAACCGCTTTAGTTGAGGAGCGAGACGATCTCGCCCGGCAGATTGCCGAGCATCAACGGCTAGCGGCGGCGCTCCGCGAAGAGAAGCGGCGATTGGAAACCCGCAAGGCCGAGCTTGAGGGCGAATGGGAGCAGGTGCGGGTGCGCACCGTCGAAGTGGACGACGCGCTGCGGACGTCGCGGCAGAAACTGGGCGACCTGCGCGAAGAGCGCAGCCAACATGAGGTGGAGCGGGCGCGTAACGACGCCGACCGCGAGCACCTGCGGCAGACGTCGCTGAGCGAGCTGAACCTGCATCCCGAAGATTTGATCGCGCAGGAAACTTCCCTGCTCTCGGGCGAAGAGCTGGTGGCCGCGGAGACGAACTTCCGCGAGATGAAGGCGCGCGTCGAAGCCATGGGCCCGGTGAACATGATGGCGCTCGAGGAATACAACGAGTGCGAACAGCGCTTTACGTTCCTCAACCGGGAGTGCGACGACCTGATGCAGTCCATCGCGGATACGCAGCAGGCCATTACCGAGCTGGACCAGGTGTCGCGGCAGAAGTTTGAAGAGGCCTTCAGCGCGATCAATGCGAATTTTGCGGTGGCGTTCTCGACGCTCTTCGGCGGCGGCCACGGCGAGATGCGCTTGACCGAAGCCGACAGCTCGGGCGAGCCGGGCATTGATGTGGTGGCGCAACCCCCGGGCAAGCGGCTGCAAAATGTGCTGCTGCTCTCGGGCGGCGAGAAAGCGATGACGGCACTGGCACTGCTGATTGCGATTTTCCGTTACCAGCCGAGCCCCTTCTGCATTCTGGATGAGGTGGATGCGCCGCTCGATGAAGCCAACGTGGGCCGGTTCACGAAGCTCGTAGACGAGATGAGCGCGCACACGCAGTTCATCATCGTCACACACAACCGAAAGACGATGGAGATGTCGCCGGTGCTCTACGGCGTGACGATGCAGGAGCCAGGTGTGTCAAAGCTGGTCTCTGTTCGCTGGGAAGAAGACGCCACGCCCGCTGAGAAAAACGCGCAGGCGGCAGCCGCGACGAACGCCGCATAAAGGCAAACTCCTTCACAGTATTCGGTTTCTCGCTGCGCCCAAAGAGTTTTCCTCATTCCTTTTTTCTTCTCCGTTGACAATGCAACTTCGTGGGATAGAATACGCCCCCTCTTTGGGGGACTGGGGTTCCTGTGGCATCTCCTTCCATCAGCGCGGTGGTCTGGCAGACAGATTTTCCCGCCTTGCAGCTTCGTTCCCGCGGAAAAGTGCGCGACCTTTACGTAGTCGGCGAAGACCTTCTGATCGTGGCCACGGATCGGCTCTCAGCGTTTGACGTTGTGCTGCCGACACCGATCCCGGATAAAGGTCGAGTGCTGACGCAGCTTTCGCTCTTCTGGTTTAGGGCCTTGAGCGATGTGGTGCCGAATCACGTTCTGACGGCGACGGAATTCTCAGGGGTGCTGGCCCCCTACAGGAGGCAGTTAGAAGGGCGGGCGATGCTCTGCCGGCGCACGCAACCCCTGCCGATTGAATGTGTTGTAAGGGGGTATCTCTCCGGGTCGGGATGGAAGGACTATCGCACCAGCGGAAGGGTTTGCGGGATCCCCCTGCCGCCCGGGCTGCATGAGTCGGACCGCCTGCCGGAGCCGATTTTCACACCGGCGACGAAGGCGACAACGGGGCACGACGAGAACATAATATTTGAAGAAGCAGCGGAGCGCATCGGGGAGGATTTGGCCGAACGCGTGCGTGAAATCAGCTTGGAGCTTTACCGGCGCGCCGTGACCCATGCCGAGCCGCGCGGCATTCTGATCGCCGACACAAAATTTGAATTTGGATTGCGGAAAGACAAATTGATTTGGATTGACGAAGCATTGACGCCGGATTCCTCGCGCTTCTGGCCGGCGGAGAGTTTCCAGCCGGGCCGGGGACAGCCTTCGTTTGACAAGCAATACGTGCGCGACTACCTGGAGCGCGTCGGCTGGTCGAAGCAGCCGCCGGCGCCAGAGCTGCCCAGCGAAGTGGTTGCGGCGACGCAATCGAAATACCGGGAAGCGTATCGGAAGCTGACGGGCCAAGAGCTGGTCTGAATGGGAGCCGAAAGCAACATTTTTCCGCGGAGCGTGCGACTGTGAAAGATCAACTTGAGACTCTCATCGGCCAGATGGTGGAGCGCGGCATAATGTTTGATGAAGCGGTGACGGAGTTTGAGAAGCGCTTCATCAAGCGGGCACTCGACCGGTCGAACGGCAACCAGTCGCGCGCAGCCCGATTGCTGGGCATCCACCGCAATACACTCAGCCGGAAGATGGGCCTCTACAAGCTCGAGCACCGGCGGCAGCATTTCTAGCCTGCCATCTTGCTTCATACTTCTGTACGTCAAAAGAAAAACGCCCCGCTCCAAAAGGAAGAAGCGGGGCGCGCTGTTCTCCGTGCAGGATTAGCGGGCGGGTTTTTTCACCGGCGACCGCTTGGTGGGGGCCTTCTTAGTAGGCTGCTTCTTGGCCGGGGGCTTGGCCTCCGGGATGTCCTCGGGATTTACTTTGGCCTTATCCCAACGAAGCATGAAGGGCCCCGGCTCGTAGGAGGACAACGTACCTGTGAAGCGGGCGCCTTCGTCCTTCACAAGACGACCCGCGTCGGGCTGACCGACGACCTTGACCTCCATGTTGGGCACGGTGGCTGCCTGGATTTCCTCGTCGGTGGCACCCAGGAAAAGCTTCAGCGTGACCAAGTCAGAAGCCGGCGTGACTTCAAGGACCTTGCCGGGCACGTCGGGAAACTCGAGGCCGCACGCAGCCAGCCAAATCAGCTTGGCCCGATCCCCGCCCGCTCTCAAGTCGTTGATGACGGAAAGAACGGTCATGCCCTGGCGCGCCGCGTCGAGCTCCGCCGAGCTGGGGATCTTGTAGCTGGCCGGACGCTCAGCGGACCCTGCGGCGAGGGCGAGAAGCTCATTCATCTGAGCGTCGAGCAGCTTGTCGCAGGCAGGCTTCTGGTAACGAAGCATCTGGTTGCGGAGGTAGTTGCGGACCTGGGCTTCGCCCGGCCCCTTCAGGGCGATGGAACGGGCCAGGGCCCAGAAGCCGTCCATGTATGCCGGCGGCTCCAACTGCAAATAGGCGACCCCCAACTGGAAATAGGTGACGGCGCCATTGGGATCAAGCGCGATGGCCGCTTTGAAGGAATCCACCGCAGCTTTCGGATTCTTCGTGCGCATGGCGGTGACGCCCGCGGTGTAATTGAAGAGGGTTTGCGGGCCCTTCTTGTTCTGTTCGAACTGTTCGGGGGTTACGTTTTCCGGCTTCTGCAGGCCATTGAGCGCTTGCAAGCCCTGGAGCGCGGCATCACGCGCCTTTTGTGCCTGGCTGCTGGCAGCCGGATCTTTTTCGTTGTATTGAAGGTTGTTATACGCCAGCGTGCGAAGATAAAGGGGTTCGAGCTTTCCAGCCGCGTCCAGCCGATCGGAAAAACCCAGCATGCGATCCGCGTATTCGATCACCTTGGGAAAATTTCGCAGCTCATTATAGGTGAGGACGTAACCTCGAATTGCTGGGACCATGAGCTCGGGAGAAACATTCGGAAACTTGGCGACAAATTCGTCGAGCAGTCTCAGGCGCTGCTGCGGATTTTTTTCATTCACCGCCGCATTGTAGGCATCGTATTCCTGGCGCGTGTAAGTGGGCTTTTGCGCCGGCGCTTCCTGCGAGGTGGCCCGCACGACCAGCCAAGGCCCCAGGGCCAGCGCCGCGACCAAAGCCAGCCCGACGCCCGTTTTCATCCAAGTGCGCATCATTTTCAACCGACCTCCTCGCCGAATTCCATACTGCAATTCCGAAACGATTGCACGGTCAGATGGTTTCAACGAAGTCAGGGCATAAAACTCAGGGATTATAGGGAATCCCTCCAAGCGGCGCAAGCGAGTTTCCAACAAACGATGCCAGCAGCGCGCCATCTACCAGCCGCGACATGAGCCTCGCTGGCGGCGCTCAGATGTTAAGATGAGGTTTGGCGGCGAATGGTCGCCCGAGCGAGTTGCCAAGGTGGAAAACCAGAAACCGTTAGCCGGGCAAGTGACACTCATCACGGGAGCCAGTCGGGGCATTGGGCTGGCCATCGCCCGACATCTGGGGCGAATGGGCGCCCGCGTGGCCCTGTGCGCGAGAAGTGAGAAGACTCTCGCCCAGGCGTGCGAATCTCTGCGCCGAGAAGGCGCGGAAGCTCTGGCGATTGTCGCCGACGTCAGAAAGCCTGAGCAGGTGAAGACACTCGTCCAGAAGGTTGAGAAAGCCTTTGGGCCGATCCATATCCTGGTGAACAACGCGGGCACGGGAGTATTCGGTTCCGTCCAGCAGCTTGCCGAGTCAGACTGGGACACGGTATTGGACACCAATTTGAAGGCGGTGTTCCTGGTGAGCCAGGCGGTGGTACCGGGGATGATCCGGCTTCGTGCAGGCCACATCATCAATATCAGCTCGCTTGCCGGGCTGAACACGTTTGCCGGAGGCAGCATCTATTGCGCGTCGAAATGGGGACTGCAGGGACTGACCGGGTGCATGGCCGAGGACCTACGCGGATACGGCATCCGCGTGAGCAGCATTTGCCCCGGTACCGTGGATACCGAGTTTTCGCCGCACGCGGGCAAGGATCCGGCCAAAATGCTGAAGCCGGAGGACGTGGCGCATGCGGTGGGGATGTTGGTGACGCAGGCGCCGCAAAGCTTCATCAGCGAAGTGCACCTGCGGCCGACGCAGAAGCCCTGAGGTCCACCCTCCTCTTGACAATAGTCGTTATAACAAGTAATATCCCACCCTGTGGCCGGAAACGCTCAGCGCGAGGGTCTGCCCGCCCGCTCCCGGGAGAGCGAGGTCTTTGTCCTTCTGCTGCGAGCGGCCGATGCGTTGCTGCGGGAGGCGGAAGTGCTGCTCAAGAGGTCAGACCTTTCCCAGACGCAATACAATGTGCTGCGCATTCTCCGCGGAGCCGGGCCGGGGGGACTTCCCTGCCGGGAAATCGGCCGCCGGATGATTACGCGCGACCCGGACATCACGCGCCTGCTGGACCGGCTGGAAGCACGCGGGCTGGTCACGCGGGGGCGGGAGCGCCATGACCGTCGCGTGGTGACCTCGCGAATTACAGCGCAGGGATTGAAGGTGCTCAAGCAGCTCGACGCGCCGATCAACCAGCTTCATCGGCGGCAGTTTGAACGATTGTCGGCCAGAAAACTCGGCCTGTTGATGCGCTTGCTGGAAGGGGCTCGAGAGCGGGAGGGAACAGCGCCCGATTAGGCGGCTGTCCTTTCCACAACGCGCTGTAACGCAGGAAGTGATCCTGACATCCAAGGCTTGAAGGAGAAGACCAATGAGAACAAAGAGGTCGTTGCTTGCAATTTTAGTTGTCACATTCCTGCTGGCGAGCTTCCCTGCCCTCTCGCGCGCACAAACAGAGGCTTGGCAGATTGACCCGGCGCACTCGGCGGCCACCTTTTCGGTGCGGCACCTGATGATCTCAACGGTGCGGGGCGAGTTTGGCAAAATGTCCGGCGTGGTGAACCTGGATGAAAAGGACATCAGCAAGTCTTCGGTCGAGGTGACAATCGATACAACGACGATCAACACGCGCGTGCCACGGCGCGACGACGACCTGAAAAGCGCCAACTTCTTGGACGTGGCCAACCATCCGACCATGACGTTCAAGTCGAAACAGATCGTCGTCGCCGGCGAGGGGCGATGGAAAATGACCGGCGACCTGACCATCCGCGGCGTCACCAAGGAAGTGACCTTCGATGTCGAAGGGCCTAGTCCGCCCGTCAACATGGGAAGAGCGATCGTGCGGGGTGCCTCGGCAACGACACGAATCAATCGGAAGGACTTCGGCGTGGCATGGAACCGGACGCTGGAGACCGGCACGGTAGTTGTCGGCGATGAGGTGACAATCGCCGTGGACCTGGAATTCCGCAAGCAGCCGCCTGCGCCGGCAGCGGCGCCGAGCAGCAAGTAAAACGGCTCGAATTGAAGCAACGACAAAGGTGTTGCGGCCCCGATGAATGAAACGCTCAGCTTTCTGACGCGGCACGGTTACACAGTTCTCTTTGTGTGGGTCTTTGCCGAGCAGTTTGGTTTGCCGCTGCCAGCGGTTCCAATTCTGATCGCCGCCGGCGCACTGGCCGGCAAGGGCCATATGAACCTGTTTGCGGCGGCCGGACTGGCGATTCTTGGTGCGTTGCTGAGTGACGGCGTGTGGTACGAGCTGGGGCGGCGACGCGGGGTGAAAGTGTTGCAGTTCCTCTGCCGCATTTCCCTGGAGCCGGATTCCTGCGTGCGGCGAACGGAAAACGCATTCACGCGACACGGGGCGAAATCGCTGCTGGTGGCCAAGTTTATTCCGGGCTTCAGCACAGCCGCCCCGCCATTGGCTGGGGTATTCCAAATGCGTGCAACTCGTTTTCTCTTCTGGGATGCGCTGGGATCGCTGATTTGGGCGGGAGGTTTCATCGGACTGGGATTTGTGTTCAGCAGCCAGTTGGACGCCGTCACCGGCCGGGCTTTATCGCTGGGTTCGTGGCTGTTCGGAATACTCTTCGGCGCGCTGGCGGCCTACATCGCTTGGAAGTACATCCACCGGCAACGCTTCATGCGCCAGTTGCGGATCGCGCGAATAACTCCGGAAGAGCTGAAGCAAAAGATTGACGCCGGTGAAGAGGTTGTGGTGGTGGACCTGCGGCACTCGATGGATTTTGAAGCCGACCCGGAGACGATTCCCGGCGCGCATCGCATGGAAGCCAGCGAGCTGGAAGAGGCTCTGCACCTGATCCCGCGCGATCGCGACGTCGTGCTCTACTGTACTTGACCCAACGAAGCCACCAGCGCCCGTGTGGCGCTGCTCCTCAGAAATAAAGGCATCAAGCGCATCCGGCCGCTGGCCGGCGGGCTCGACGGCTGGCGCAAGCTCGGCTTCCCACTCGCAACAGGCAAGGCTGAGACGGAAACAGAACCGCAGGCTTAGTTAGAGCTCCTTTCGCCGCAATGGAGAATCCTGGTTGCGATACCCCCCGTTTTTTTGTAAGTGTTCATTGAAAAAGAGTTGACAGTTTTCAGTTGACAGTGAACCGTTCGGTGTCGAGTGGTTAGTGGCAAGTGACGTGTGGCTAGTGGCGAGTGCCCCCACCCCACCCCCCGTGTTTGTGTCCTAATGATTGAAATGAAAGGAGATCGCTGGCTGCGAGAAAGCAGGTAGAGAGCCGCATCAGGCTGGCGTTTGCTAGTGTGACAAGGGGATACCCCCGGGGGGGGCATCGTTTCCCCTAAGCCACAGATAAAAATAGGGTTGCGCGATCGATGGTACTGATAGTACTCGAAGGCGCGATCCAAATTGGGAATTCTTGCGACAGACCCACCTTCAAGAGAGGAGAGACAGGCCTGCCGTGGGTGGTTAGCTTGCGAGAACATCGTGGCGTTAATATTAGCATAAAGCTAATACTGTGTCAAGAGAAAAATTGCAAGGAGGCAAGGAAGCAAAGAGGCAAAGGAGGGATTCTTCGTCGCTGCGCTCCTCAGAATGACAGGCTCAAGAGCTTTTACCAAATTACCAGCTAGCAGCAAGGGAATCACTTCAGGGGAGGGGCCAGCCGGGGATGAGCTGGTCGATCTCGCGCATGAGGCGATTTCAATCGCAATCTTCACGGGAAGCGCCCACCTTCTCCTAGGAGGACTTTAGGACCTTCGCCCAGCGTTTTAGGTGCGCAATTTCCCCGGAGACTAGGGTCTTCGACCACTCGTCGGCCACGGAATCGCAACCTTTGGCGATATCTGCAAGGCTTGCATTCCTGACGTATTCACGTTCTTTGAAACGATTTAGAAGATAATGGAAGCGGCAGCGCTTCGCTGCCGCTGGCGTTTGTGCTGCACGCTTCGAAATCGGAGTTGAATAGTGAATCTCTCCAAATTGGGCGAACGCGTTCAGGTTCGGACCTATGATTTCCCTACATACCAGGCAATCACAAACTTTGGAAAGGAAGTCATCGGAGGTCTCTATCCCCAGGGCCGAAAAACTACGTTCGATTATTGGAACTGAATATTTGGTGTGCAATGAACGAACGTAGTACTGAACTGTTGGCGTAGACTGGCCGATAACCGGGACAACATTCTTTTGCTCCCCGTAACCCACACCATGCGCAATCCCAGACATCCCCACCTTACTCAACGCCAAGCTAAAGAAGCTACCATGCATGTTGAAAACTGCCATCGATGGCGCCAATTGCTCAACCCACCAACGCATCGCTGTGAGCTCGTCTTTGCTAGCAAGGTGCTCATCAAAGCGGCTGAACCAAAGCCAAACCCCGGCAGGCGTGCAGTCCTTAAGGTTTCCGATGACCCGGTTGGATAGTCTTGCGTCCGTCAACAAACCACGATTGGCACAGAGTACAATGTGGACCGGAATCTTTTTACTTTGTCGCGTGGAGCTCAATCCGAGCGCGTGATTCAGCCGAATTAATTCTTCTGCATGCGTTTTTTCGATGTAGAAATATGGCGCGAAAAGAACTGCAGGAGAAGGAAGGTCATCTGCGAAAGGTGCTGCTTCCTTGTCCTCACGAAAAACTCTTTGGAGTCGAGTTTCTTGATAATCGAGGACGGACTTGCACGCGCCATCGACAGCTCTTTCTGTCGACAAGTCAGACTCATTAACTGCAACAGCTCGCTCTAGAGCCTCCGAAAATGGAGTGCCGAAGGCAATGGATAACTTTCTATAAGAGCTTTTAAAGTCTCTCTTCGTCTCCCCTTTCTTTCCTCCGCGTACTTTCTGCTCGGACTTGATCCAGTCAAGGTCAGTGCGCATTTCCCCTGACGAGGGATCTTCGTACGCTCCGAATGCGTACGTCATCGGATCTATAAAATAAGGACGCTTCCCTTTGCCGTAGAGCTTGAAAACTAGACTGGCCGTCGCGCCTGGGGTTGCCTCTAGTAGGTTTGCCCCAACGATCACGCCATCGAAATATTGAATCGTTTTTTCGATGTACTCTTTTTCAGAATGAGCGCCAAGACGAAGGATTACCTGCGGACTCAGATCAGGCACTGGCGTTGTCCTTCAGAAAATCGATTTGCGCTGACCGATAGCATTCTCGTACCTCGTCGTGTTCAAGGGCTTTGATTACACAAGAACACGCCCCAGACTCAAGGACAGCGATTAGTCCAACCCGGTTGTCTCTTAGCTCAGTCATGTTGACTTTCTTGGCCGATTTTTCTGGCATTGCAATGTAAACTAAGTCCGAACAAAGCTGGTACAACATGGCTTGGTCTAGTGCGCGCCTCCAATCGGCGAGTTTCAATTCGACCGCGATAGTCACATTTCTCTCTGATGAAAAACCGTACAAATCGATCCTATATTCATAAAATGGCAATTCTGCCGTTTGCAGACAAAACCCTTTGAGTTTCGCGAACCTGGCCACAGGGTCCAGCAGTTGGGATTCCCTAGAGAACCTTGTCCCTGTATTTTGCGATTTGGTCATGGTAGTAGAGCATGGCTCCTGCGCACAGAAAACAGAACCCTGCAATCATTCCCGATACTGTAAGTGTAATTACCAACGCTCGTAGAGAAATATTGTGGCTCAGCATCTTTACCACAACTACGAAGAAGAAAGTGAAGACTGCTTGGATTATTAACAGTGCGAAGATGCCCCAACTAATCCTTCGAGCCCAGCGCGACCAGCCCTCTCGTGCATTAAGTAAGCTTCGGTAGAGCAGTATTTCCTCGATATCGCGATTTACGAAAGTAGATACATCATTTAGAAAGGACTCCCCGCGTACTTCCTCTAAAGCGGATTCGGCTGAAGGTGCGTTTGCAACGATTCGTTCGACTGTCGGCCGAACAGCCTCTGCAAGTGCACGACTAATATATGCCCGCAGACCGTCCACAGCTTCCTTTGTCCTTTTCAGGGACCTGTCTGTTATCTCGGTTCTGTCGCCATATTTGTAATACGCAGCGATCGCGCCAACAAGCACCGCAGCATGGTAAGTAACCGAGACGGTAATCAGATCGGGTGTTACGCCGGTCGCCTGCGTAGGACCTTCTCCTTGATCTCCGATTCCGTGGTCATTTCAGGATGACGAGTATACACATAATATAGAAGGTCATTAAGCGAATACTTAGAGAACCGGGACTTTATCCGCCGAACGCCATCTAGAAGCGGTTTGAAGTCAGGGCTCTTGAGAAGTTCTTCAATTCTCTTTTTTCCAGTCTCGGTAAGGGAGTAGCGGGATTCCTCATAGCTGTCGGCAGTTGGAGCAATCTCGTCATGTCCCGGCGCCATCACGTCTTCTGGGCCCATCAATTGGTCGAACGTGAGATCCACTTCCGCCTTTTCTGGGTCACTTGCTTCAGGAGAGATTTCTAACCCTGCGAATACGACATCATCTGTAGTAGGTTGCACTGGAAAGGGCTCTTTGGACGAAGTTCGCCGAATGTAGCCTAGGTTCTCGAGGAACTCGAGGTCATCATAAATTCGGGGTGAGTAGGGGCCGGCCTTGTAAGGTACGAAGTTGAACCCATCTCCGATTGGTGTAATCCCCTCCTCAACGTCGAGAAGGTAGAGTAGTTTCTGGATGCGAGTGATCCCACCCAACCCGCAATCTGGGCTATTTGGGTCTAGGCCGATAAGGAGAAGTAACAGGTCGCGACGACTTATGGTTGGGATGCGAGATTCATTGCGGCGGGACATCGGGGTGCCCTCCTATAAATAGTAATGCAGTTGAGCGGTCTCTGTACTCTGGCAGCGGCGCACTGATGCAACCAGGGAGTTACGCAGCTAGAATAGGCGAATAAAAAGCGAAAGTCAACCTCTAGTTGGTTAGGGGGAAAGACTTCGGCGTAACCTCGCAGGAGGCCGATTCTCTTGCCGGAGCGGTCGGCCACACGCCGGATTGCTTCAGCAAGCTGTTCGGGAGAGCGGTCGGAGGGCTTGGTCATCGAGGCGGAGAGTAACATTGAGGTAATGGCGGGACAAGAGGAGAGAAAGGCTTCGCGGGGGAAAGGGCGCTGCGGGCGCTGGCGCGCCCCGGCCGGCAAAGATGCCGGCGGTACGGTGGCGAGATCATGTCGCCGATACATGGCGGGGTCCCTCGACTGCGCTCGGGATAAATGCCCCCGCCGCTACAGGCGGGGGAGGACGATGCCCTGTTGGGCCTGGTATTTGCCTTTTTTATCCTTGTAGGAAATCTCGCAATCCTCGTCGGAAAGAAAGAAGATGACCTGGCAGAGACCTTCGTTGGCGTAAATGCGCGCGGGCAGGGGCGTGGTGTTGGAGATTTCGAGGGTGACGAAGCCTTCCCACTCCGGCTCAAAGGGGGTGACGTTGACGATGATCCCGCAGCGCGCATAGGTGGACTTCCCCACGCAGATGGTCAGAACATTGCGCGGGATGCGAAAGTACTCGACGGAGCGTGCGAGCGCGAACGAATTCGGCGGGATAATGCAAACGGAGCCTTGGAACTCGACAAAGGAGCGCGCGTCGAAGTGCTTGGGGTCGACGATGGTGGAGTTGACGTTGGTGAAAATGCGGAACTCATCGGCGACGCGGATGTCGTAGCCGTAGCTGGAGACGCCGTAGCTGATGACGCCCTCGCGCACTTGACGGTCAGCAAACGGCTCGATCATTCGGTGTTCGAGCGCCATCTTGCGGATCCAGCGGTCGGGCTTGACCGTCATCGTATCCCCAGGTCCAGCGGGTTACCAAGCAGTTGACAAAGGGGAGCGAAGTGTAGCGCAGGGAGTGTTGCTTGACAACCCGCAACTGCGTGTCTAAAGTAGGCGCTTTCGCGGGTAGGAGGCAATTGTGATCAAGCTCGACCTCGTCAATGCCGTCGTCCAGCGCACCGGCATCACCCGAACCAAAGCGGAACAGGCGGTCGAAACCGTCTTCGAAGCCTTGAAGAATGCACTCGGACGCGGCGAACGAATCGAGCTGCGCCGCTTCGGAGTGTTCAACGTGAAGCCCCGTAAAACCGGCATCGGCCGCAACCCGCGCACCGGCGAAGAAGTCAGCATCCCGCCGGGCAAGGCGGTGAGGTTCAAGCCCGGCAAGGAATTGCAATCACTTGAAGTTAAACAACCGGCCCGCCCTTCTTGACGTTTTTGCGATTCCGTACGTCCCCTTCTCATCCCCCGCGAATGAGCTTTCTGGCCTAGCTCGATGAACGGCGATCCAGGCGACGCTCGCGAACCCATGGAGATATTTGCGGTCACCGAGGAGCCTCGCCCTCCCCTGCGAGCAGGCTGGCCTGGGACGTCCGCGAGACAGCGCAGGCGTTCGCTGCTCTTCGCACTGATTCTTTTCCTGCTCACCGTGCTTTCCACGCTTGCGGTTGGCGCACAGTTCAGCCTGGCCTATGCGCAAGGTCGCGCGCCGGACTTTGAAAGCTTTGTTCTTGCTTACGCGGAGATTGTTGACCGCCCTGCGCTGCTTTTGAGGGGACTCTCGTTTTCGTTTACGCTTATCGGCATTCTGCTGGCACACGAGCTGGGGCATTACTTTGCCTGCCGCTATTACAAAATTGCCGCCAGCTATCCGTATTTCCTGCCGGCACCGACGCTGATTGGCACGCTGGGAGCGTTCATCCGTATCCGCTCGCCCATCGTCAACCGCAAGGCGCTGTTCGACGTCGGGATTGCCGGGCCGATCGTGGGTTTCCTGTTTGCGGTGCCGGCGCTGGCCATCGGAATTGTCTTTTCGAAGGCGATCCCCGGCGCGGAGTCGAACTCCTATGTGATCTTTGGCAATCCGCTGCTGCCGCGCCTGCTCGAGGCCTGGCTGCGGCCGGAAGTGTCGCACGGAGATTTGTTGTTGCACCCGATTGCGCGCGCAGCCTGGGTGGGATTGTTTGCCACGGCATTGAATCTGCTCCCGGCGGGCCAGTTGGACGGCGGCCACATCCTGTATTCGTTTGCGAGCCGCTGGCACCGGCGGATCTCCTTGGCCGTTGCCGTGCTGATGGTTCCCCTGGCGTATTACTGCTGGGCCGGATGGCTGCCCTGGGCAGTCCTGCTGCTGCTAATTGGTTTTCGACATCCGCCACTGATGGACCGGTGGGAACCGATTGACGGCCGACGGAGAATCTGGGCATTTGTCGCCCTGTTGATCTTTTTACTGTGCTTCACGCCGTGGCCATTCGAGGGACAGTCGCTGCAAATGCTTTTTGCGAACGGAATCAGCGCGCACGCCCGCTAAAGAAGGTTGAGCGGATCCACGTCCAGGAGAATGGCACTCTCCGGGATTTCCTTCTTTGCGCAAAACTCCAGAGCAGAGGAAAGGATCTTCGAGAGGAAGCTCCGGCGGGGTGACTTGAGGAGAAACTGAAAGCGGTAGTCCCGGCGAAGACGGGCCAGCGGGGCGGGCGACGGCCCCAAGACGCGCAGGCCATTGCTTTCTTGCCGGGTCAGGAATCCCTCCAGCGTGCGAGACCAGCGAATGGCATTTTCCACTTTGCGATCGCGCACGACCAGGTTGGCCAGCGCAGTGAAGGGCGGATAGTTCATCAGCCGGCGGAACTGCAACTCCTTTTCAAAAAAGCCGGAGTAGTCCTGGCGCGCGGCATGCTGGATGGCATAGTGCTCGGGGAAATATGTCTGGACGAGAACCGTACCGGGCAGTGTGCCGCGCCCGGCACGGCCCGCCACCTGGGTGAGCAATTGAAAGGTGCGCTCTGCAGCGCGGAAATCAGGAAGGCTGAGGGCGGTATCGGCTGAGACCACGCCTACCAATGTCACGCGCTGGAAATCGTGTCCCTTGGCCACCATCTGCGTTCCCACCAGCACATCGAGCTTCCCCGAGGCGAAAGCACCCAGCACCTTTTGAAACTCACGCTTTGACCGGACGGTATCGCGGTCAAGGCGCCCGACTCGGGCCTCGGGAAAGCGTTCGCGAAGTTTTTCTTCGAGCTGTTCGGAGCCTTCCCCGACGAAATAGACGTATTCCGACTGACACTTGGGGCAGGTCTTCGGCGCGCGTCGCGAATACCCGCAGTAGTGGCAGAGAAGGCGGTCACGGCGTTTGTGATAGGTGAGCGAAATGCTGCAGTTTTCACATTGCACGGTGGCGCCGCAACTCCGGCAGAGCAAAAACCAGGAAAAGCCGCGGCGATTCATCAGCAAGAGGGCCTGCGTGCCTTCCGCCAATCGCCAGGCGATCGCCGTATCGAGCTGAGCGGAGATGGGGCCAGCCTGATGGGACTTGCGAAAGTCTTCGCGCAGGTCCACAACCTCGACAGCGGCCAGGGGGCGGTTTTCGATGCGCATTTCGAGCTGCAACAGGCGGTACTTGCCGGAGCGCGCGTGGTGAAAGCTCTCGAGCGAAGGAGTGGCAGAACCGAGCAGTGCGACGGCGCTTTCCATGCGGGCGCGCACGATGGCGACGTCGCGACCGTTGTAGCGAGGCGTCTCCTCCTGCTTGTAGGCGGACTCCTGCTCTTCGTCAACAATGACGAGGCCGAGATTTTCGAGCGGGGCAAAGACGGCGGAACGCGTTCCCACGACCACGCGCGCTTCACCGTTTCGCACGCGCCACCACTCTCGCGCGCGTTCCACATCCGGCAGCGCCGAATGCAGAACAGCGACTCCCGCGCCAAACCAGGCGCGGCAGAGCCGGCCAATCCCGATCGTCAGAGCAATTTCAGGGACGAGCAACAGCGCAGTGCGATTGCGGGCGAGAGTTTCTTCGATGGACCGCAGATAGACTTCCGTCTTGCCGCTGCCGGTGACACCGAAGAGCAACCCAGTCGTGAATTCTTTCGAATCAAGCCAACTGATAATTTCGGAGACAGCGAGCTGTTGCGCCTGATTGAGCTCGTTGCTCGGAGGAGTGAACTCCGCTTCGAGGAGGTCCTCGTCCATGCTCAGAGGTTCTTCCCAGGATCGAAGGGCGCCGCGCTTCTCGAGCCGCGCAATCACTGCGCGAGAAACCCGAGCGGCCTCGATCAGCCGAGGCAAGGGAAGCGGCCCGCGCGCGGAGAGAAGCACATCGCGAACGCGGCGGGCAGGCTCGTCCTCGGGAGGGGTGACTTCCGGATTCCAGGCAAGAATTTTCTGCAGGCGGGTGTGGCGGCGAAGGGCCACTTCGCGCGCTTCGAGCATTCCGCTCCGTACGAGGCGGGCGGCGGCGCCCTCCCCGCCGGGGAGTTTCTTGAGGCTGGCGAAACGCACGGGGCGGTCTTCCACTTCGCAGAATTGGAGAAGGGCCAAGTCGGCGATTTCTGCTCCGCTGCGATTGCCATGCGAAGCGAGCTCGGTACTGTACTGGCGCCCCGCATCGGTGAGAAAAAGCTCGCGTTCGTGGCGAATGTCGGCGGCGGGCGGAAGAATTCCGCGGAAGACTTCACCGGGCGGGGCCACATAGTACTGAGCGACCCAGAGTCCCAGCTCGATCAATTTCGCCGGAAGGGCGGAAATGGGATCGAGAACTTCAACGATCTCGCGAACAATTGTCTCTGTCGGGGCTCTCTGCGAGAGCGACAGAACAACGCCAACCAGGGCACGGTTGCGAAACGGCACGACGACGCGACTGCCCGGTTCGACAACTTGGGAGAGGGATGTGGGGACGGCATAGGTGAAGGTCTTCCGAAGCGGCACCGAAACGGCGACTTCGCAGAAACGGGGAACCATGGGCAGCCGATAGTGTAACAGCAGCCGCTTGGCGCAGCGGGAGGGCCCGCGGGGAGGGAGGATCAGCGCTTCTTCGGCGGAGGCTTCAGACCGAGGAAGGACATGACTTTCTGAAGGTCCTTCCAGACTTCCGGCTTGGCGTTGGGATTGCGGAGCAGGTAAGCAGGATGATACGTGGCCAGCAGGCGCGAGCCGCGGAAATCAAACCACTGGCCGCGGAAATGAGAGATGGATTTGTGTGTTCCGAGCAGAGTTTGGGCGGCGATGTTTCCCAAGCAGACGACAACTTTAGGGCCGATGACCGCGAGCTGGCGGAAGAGAAACGGCGAGCAGGTGGCGATTTCGTCCTTTTCCGGATTGCGATTTTCCGGGGGGCGGCACTTGATCACGTTGCAGATGTAGACGTCGTCGCGGCGCAGCCCCATGGCTTCGATCATCTGGTTGAGCAACTGGCCGGCGCGGCCGACGAAGGGAAGGCCTTGAACATCTTCGTCATGGCCCGGACCCTCGCCGACAAAGACTAAATCCGCTCTGGGGTTGCCAACACCAAAAACAATTTTTGTGCGGCCTTTGTGGAGGCGACAGCGAGTGCACTCGCCAAGTACCTCGCGGACCTGCTCGAGTGTTTCGCCTTCGATGCGATCCAGCGATTCGAAAAGGCTGGGGGCTTGCAGAACGGGCAAAACGGTGTTGACTACCGGTCGGGAAGCCAGTGCGGGACGCGGGAGGCTGGTGGAAGCTGGCGCAGCTTTGGCCTGCTGCTGAGGCGCAGGTGGAGGTCCCGGTGCTCGGCTGGCCCGGGATTGGCGGTCAATGTAAAAAGCTCCAAGTCCCAGGTCGTTGTAATAGCGAAGGCGAGCAGCGAGCTTTTCGCGAGTCTCCGAGTTCATTTCGGTCCAGGAGAAGCGGGCGCGGAACGAGAAGAGGTGCGCAACTGAAGGACTTCGTCGAAGATGCGATTGGCCACATCAAACTTGGGGAGGCGCGGCAGGGAGATCTCCCGACCGTCGCGGGTGAAGATGGAAACGACATTGGTCTCCACGTCGAAACCCGCGCCTTCCTGCGTGACGTCGTTGGCGACCATCAAGTCGGCACCCTTGGAGGCGAGCTTCTTACGGGCATTGGCGGCAACGTTGTTTGTTTCTGCGGCGAAGCCGACCAAGAGGCGATCCCCTTTGTGTTGCGAGAGGTCGGCCAGAATATCGGGCGTGGGTTCAAGGTCAAGCGATGCCAGGCCGGAGCCGCGCTTCAGCTTCTGCTCCTGTTGCATTCTCGGGCGGTAATCGGCGACGGCGGCGGCCATCACCACAATGGTGGCCTCGGCGGCCCGCTCCAGAACTGCACGATGCATCTGCTCCGTGGTGCGAACCGAGACCAACTCGACACCGGCAGGAGCCGCCAGTGCCGTGGGGCCGCTGACGAGGATGACGCGAGCGCCGCGTCGCCGCGCGGCTTCAGCCAGCGCATAACCCATTTTTCCGGACGAGCGATTGGTAATGTACCGGACAGGATCAATGTCTTCGCAAGTGGGTCCGGCGGTAACAAGAACCGTTTCGCGTTCGAGATCCCGACTGACGCCCAACACCTCGAGCACGGCCTGGACAATGGCCTCGGTGCCGGCGAGCCGCCCTGCGCCAACCATGCCGCAAGCCAGGTAACCCTCGTCAGGAGAAACCACGCGAGCGCCACGCTCGCGGAGCAGGCGCAGATTTTCCAGCGTGGCGGGGTGTTCCCACATGTTGACGTTCATTGCGGGGGCCACGATGACCGGCGCCGTTGTGGCGAGGTACAGCGCGGTCAGGAAGTCGTCGGCAATGCCGCGGGCCAGCCGGGCCAGGGCGTTGGCGGTGGCCGGGGCGATCACCAGCGCATCAATCCGCTGGGCCACGGCGATGTGCTCGATGGCACTCTCGACGTTGGCCGGAGCGCCGGATTCGGCGGCGAACATCTCGGTGATCACTTTCTGGCCGGTCAGGGCAGCAAAGGTGAGCGGGGCAATAAACTGCTGCGCGCTGCGGGTCATGATGACCTGCACCTCGAGGCCCTCCTGCTGGAGCCGGCGCACCAGCTCAGCCGCTTTGTAGGCCGCTACTCCTCCGGTGACTCCGAGTGCGATTCGCATCTTGAAGCGGACGCGTTACTCCTTGCGCCGCTTGCCCTCCTTTTCCTCGGCCCCGCCGGGCAACTCGGGAAGGGTGTATTCCAGCATCCCGTGGTCCAACTCTTCCATGGCCACGCGGGTCGGCTTCGTGGAGTATGTGTGGTTGAGCAGGGGACGTGCCCCGAGCATGAGCTGCCGGGCACGGCGCGCGGCCACAACGACATAAGCGAACTTACATTCAGGGGGAATGGTCAGTACAGGCATAGCCTCAAGAGCCTCCAAAAGAATCCACGATGTTGCGAATCCGGTCGGCGTTGCGGCCGTTCCGCAGGCGCGCGGCCATGACGATCGCCTGGACTTCGCGACCGGCACGCTCGAGGTCGTCGTTTACAACGATATAGTCGTACTCGCGGTAGCGCTGAATTTCCTGCCGAGCGCGCTCCATCCGCCGCGCAATGGCCTCTTCCGAATCCTGTCCGCGTGCCCGAATTCTTTTTTCCAATTCCTGCCGCGCGGGGGGCAGAATAAAAATTGCCACGGCCTGCGGGAGTTTTTTCTTGATCTGCTCGGCCCCCTGGACGTCAATCTCCAGCACCAGATCCAGCCAGCGGCCCCTCGCATCCGCAAGCCACTTCTTCGGCGTG
>Ga0247727_10003977_pt1 | contig 32013 bp, 18 predicted proteins | sample WisWelCaveWW1625_FD_202498 | JGI IMG/M metagenome (GOLD analysis project Ga0247727, IMG submission 202498) | Biofilm microbial communities from Wishing Well Cave, Virginia, United States - WW16-25 | ecosystem: Environmental > Aquatic > Deep subsurface > Groundwater > Cave microbial mat | place... | reverse complement strand
AAGCGGCACCGCGCCGCTCGCGAACTCTTGAACTCTCTAACTCCAGTAACCCTACGGGTTACTGGAGTTAGATGAAATACAAAACAAACAACAAAAAAAGTGTCAACTATTTTCAGGACGAGACAATTTTTTCGCTATGCGCCTTGCTCTATGCGCTCCGCTCACTCATATCTCAATGCTTCCACCGGATTCGCCTGCGCGGCTTTGAGCGTTTGCGAAGCGATGGTCATGAATGCCAAAAGCGCCACGAGCGCCAGGCCCGGAATGAAAATGCCGGGGCCGAGCGCGATGCGATAGGCGACGTTTTCGAGGAACATGAAGTTGATAAACGCGAACAACAGCGGCGTCACCAACAAAACAGCGAACGCGAGCAGCTTCACCAAATCCTGTGACAACAAAAGGGCGATCTTGGCGGCGCTGGCGCCGAAGACTTTGCGAATGCCGATTTCTTTAACGCGGCTTTCCGCGCTGAAAATGGCCATCCCCAATAGTCCCAAACAGGCAATGAAAATCGCCAAACCGGCAATGATACCGAGAAACAAAATGATATCCCGCATGTCATTATAAGCGCCGAGAATGAACTCGTCCAAAAATTGGAAGTGTAGCGGCTGCAAATTGACGCTGATCTTCTCCCAAGACGCCTCGATGCCGCTCATCGTTTTCGTCATGTCACCCGGCGCCACCCGCACCATCGCAAAGGTGAATTGGGCCGGAGCATAGCGCAAAACCACCGGATCGATGCTGTTCTGCAATCGCGCGTAATGAAAATCCTGCACTACGCCGATGACCTGCATGCCCGCGTTTTCGCCGACGGTAATAACCTGGCCGACGGCCGCTCGTGCATCGTCGAAGCCCAGCCGGCCCGCCGCAGTCTCGTTCAAGATGACCGCTTGCGTGCTATCGGTGGCAAATCGGCTTGAAAAGCTGCGCCCCGCCAGCAAAACGAAATCGAGATTTTCGAGATGATTTTCGCTGATATAAAAATTGACGGCCTTGATCGGCTCGCTGAGGTGGCCGGACTGAATGGGAAGATGGGGCAAAACGTTGGCCCGGCCGATGAGATGAGAGGCGGCGGAGACGCCGGCAATATCGGCATGGCGCAACAGCTCGTTGCGGAAAAGCTCATAAGGAACATCCTGCAGGTACACGCTGACGACGCGCTCTTTGTCGAAGCCGTAATCGGCATTGAGCATGAATTTGAATTGCCGGTAAAAGAGCGTGGTATTGATGATGAAAAAGAGCGAGAGCGCAAATTGAATGACCAGAAAAATTTTGCGCACGGTCAGTCCGGAGAACCCTCGAATGCGCGAGAGTCCCTTCAGCACTTGCGCCGGCTTCATCGTCGAAAGAAAGATCGCCGGAAACAGGCCGGCGAGCAGCCCGGCGCCGAGACTGAACATGAGGAAAAAAGCGTAGACGCGCCAATCCGTTTTCCAATTTACCGCAAGGTATTCTACAAAATCGAAACCGTTGAACAAGGGCAGCAACAAATCCAACAGGGCGATGGACGGCACCAGCGCCAGCATCGCCACGACGATCGACTCGCACAAGATCTGCCCGATGATTTGCAGCCGCTGCGCACCCACGACTTTGCGAACGCCGATCTCTTTGGCCCGCTTGAGAGAGCGCGCGACGGTGAGGCTCATGTAGTTGAAGATCGCCGGCACCATGATGACGAAGGCGACGATCAAAAAAATGTACAGCACCGTGCCTTCCATGACTTGGCCGATCTGATTCACCAGCTCCGGGCCGAGCGCGATGCCGGTCAGCGGCTGCAAGCTGAAGGCATACTCATAAGGCGCGTCGTCGCGATAGAAGCGTTTGATGATTTCCGGAAATGCCGCTTCGACCGCACGGGCTTTATCGCCGTCCGCGAGCAGAAGATAATGATAGAAACCCGTATGATAATCCCAGTTTTCCGGATCAGCCACCGCGATGTTTTGCTCTTGCAGCGCGCGAATGGTGGAGAAAGAAATCATAATGTCGGCGTCCAAATGGCTTCTTTGGCCCGGCGCGAGTCCTTTGAGCACGCCGGTGATGCGCACATCGCCAAAAGAAAAAGCGAGAACTTGCCCCAACGGATTTTCATCGCCAAAAAATTTTTTCCCCGCCTCCGGCGAAATGACGGCGGAAAATGGCGCTTGCAAAGCGGTTTCGCGATTGCCCGCCGTCAAATCAAAACTGAAGATGCGAAAATACGAGGCCTCGGCATAGAAGCCGTCGATCTCCAACAGCTTGTCTTTATATTTGGCGGCGCCGCTGAAGCCGAGCAGCCGGACGGCATCTTCCACCTCGGCGTAATCGTTTTTCAGCGCCGGGCTTACCGGCGCCGGCGCGCTGGCAAAATCATAAACACGTCCGGTGGCTTTTTCATTTGCCCGCGTGGTGATCCGGTAAATCCGGTTCTGGTTTTCATGAAATTGATCGATGCGGCGCTGCTCGTCGATGATCAAAATAATCAGCAGGCACACCGGCATGCCCACCGCCAGCCCGAGAATATTGATCAACGAAAAGCTTTTGTGTTTCAGCAGCGTTCTGAGCGCGACTTTCAAATAGTTTTTGAGCATAATGGTTTTCTCTATTAAAACGTAATTCGTAATGCGTAAAACGTAACGCTTACGCATTACGCTTCACGTTTTATTATTCATACCACAGCGCTTCGACCGGATTCGCCAGCGCGGCTTTGAATATGGCTTGACTTTCTCATTTACACGCGGTAAATTAAATCAGCTTTCACCGGCCCATTTTGTATGGCGGCGTCGCCGGCATGAGCATCGACAAAGACGTGGATCGTTTTGCCTATAAAAAAGGCTTGTTCGTCATTGCCCAAACCGGCGATCCCGCCGCGGCGGGACGAATTCTGAACGACAAAAAATTCCGGCCGCGCTCTTTTGCCGTGACGCAAGACAACCGCTTTCCCAAACGCAAAACCAAGCGGCAGGGGTTTAGACGTAATGCATAATATCGTAATGCGTAACATAAAACGAATTTTTGTGAATTAGGTTTTACGAATTACTTTTTTATCATTCATACCGCAGCGCCTCGACCGGATTCGCCACGGCGGCTTTGAGAGATTGATAGCTCACGGTGAGCCAAGCAATTCCCAACGCCAGCAGGCCGGCCCAGATAAACGTGCCGAGGCCGAGCGGTTGGCGATAGGCAAAATTTTGCAGCCACTGATTCATCACCCACCACGCGATCGGCGCGGCGACGACGAACGAGATCAGCACCAGCCGCGTGAAGCCGTTCGAGAGCATGAGAATAATGTTGGACACGGAAGCGCCCAGAACTTTGCGAATGCCGATTTCCTTGGTGCGCTGCTCCGTCGTAAACGAGGCCAATCCGAAAAGGCCGAGGCAGGAAATGAAAATGGCGAACGCGGAAAAGATGCTGAAAATTTTCAGCAAGCGCGTTTCGGCGCCGTATTGCGCTTCGACGCGCTCGTCCATGAAAGAAAATTCCAGCGGGTGCTGCGGATCGAACTTCTGCCATTGCGTTTTAAGGAGGGCAAGCGCCTGTTCCCTGCTATTTGGGCGCACACGCACGACGAACCACTCGCTCCCCCATGGCATGAGATGAAATACTGCGGGCGCGATTTCTTCATAGAGCGGCCGGAAATGAAAATCTTTGACCACGCCGACAACGATTCCCCTTTTCGCATTCTCCGGACCGGCGCCTAGCCAGACAAAACTTTGGCCAATTGCCGCCTCGGCGGATTCCCACCCAAAATCTTTTACGGCGGTTTCATTCAGCACAAACGCCTGCGCGCTGTCGCTGGGAAATTCCGGCGAGAGGAATCGGCCCGCCGCGAGCTCAATGCCGAGCGTCGCAAAAAAATCATAATCGATCTGGTGGGTATAAACCGCCTTTTCATCTTCAGAATCGCCGCGGCGCGAACCGGTGAGCCACCAACCTTTATCCGCAGGCACGACGGAAGAAGCGGACACCTGCACAAATTCCGGATGGCGCAGCAATTCGGTTTTGAGCACGGGCCAGTTGTTTTGCGCCGGCTCACCGCGCAGCATCGTGATGAGCACTTGTTCTTTGTCGAAGCCGAGGCGCTTGTTGCGGATAAATTCGATCTGATCGTTGACGATGAACGTGCAGACGATCAACACAATCGAGATCACGAATTGGCCGACGACAAGCAATTGCCGCAGCCGCGCACCGGAGGTTCCCGCGCGCGAGCCGCCTTTCAACACCTCCACCGGCTGAAAGCGCGAGAGAAAAAATGCCGGATAGCTTCCCGCCGCAATTCCCACCGTGAGCGCGAGCGCCATGAATCCGATGATGATGGACCAATCCGAAGTATAGTCGATCTGAATATTTTTTTGCGCCAATTCGTTGAAAGCCGGCAGAAAAAATTCGATCATCACCACGGCGCCGATGATCGCAAAAAAGGCGAGAACGATTGACTCGGCGAGGAATTGCAAAACGAGCTGCCGCCGCATGCCGCCGACGACTTTTCTGACGCCCACTTCGCGGGTGCGGTGCTGCGAGCGTGCCGTTGCAAGGTTCATGAAATTGATACAGGCAATCGCGATAATGAGAGCAGCGAGCGCCGCAAATAAATAAATATAAGTCATCGCGCTCAATTTGCCCGCGTCATTTTCGAATGACGAACGCAAATGAATATCGACGAGCGGCTGCATACCCAGCGCGAGCGTGGAAAATCCGGCGGGTGCCTCGCTATAATGTTTCTTAACGAACTCAGGGAGCTTGTCGATCACGGCAGCCGCGGACGCTTTGTCATCCAACAAAATATACGTCGGATAACTGAACATCCACCAATTTCCCAACATGCGCGCGTTTAAATTGTTAAATGGAATCAGGAAATCCGGACGCACGTGTGAAGTCGGCGGGATCGCCTGCAAAACTCCCGTCACTTGAAACTCGCGTTCGCCGCGCTCGATCTGCAAAATTTTGCCGAGCGGGTTTTCTTTGCCAAAATATTTTCTCGCGGCTTCCTGACTCAAAACGACGGATTTGGGATTTTGCAGCGCGGTGGCAGCATCGCCCTGTTGGAGAGGAAAATCAAAAACCTTGAAAATGTTGGGATCAGCGTAATAAAGCTCTTTCTCATAAAATTGCTGATTTTGATATTTCACCGGCGTGCTGTTATAAGGCGTTTGCAAACGCACGGCCAGAAAAATTTCGGGATATTCTTCCGCGAGCGCCGGTCCAATCGGCGCGGCCATAACCGAGCCGGTATGCACATTCCCCTCTCGAGCCATGTTCATCGTCATGCGGTAAATGCGCTCAGTCTTTTGATGAAAACGATCATAGCTCAACTCATGCCGAATGAACAAAAGCATCAACGCGCAGCACGCCATGCCGACGGCGAGGCCGGCGATGTTGATGAACGTGTAACCTTTGTGGAGGCGCAAATTGCGCAGGGCGATTTTGAGGTAGTTTTTGAGCATGACGTTTGTCCGTTGTTAGTTGCCCGTCGTCAATTGCATAGGGCATGGCATTGCTTTCGCTATGCGCCATGCACTTTGCGCACAAAATTATTCGCGAAACTTGATCTTTTGGCTTTTAAGCATTATATTGAATCAACAGAACTCATCAGCACAGGAGAATTTATGAACAACGAAATTCCTTTGAACGAAATCATTGAAGATTTGCAGGGCATTGAGCCGAAGATTTTGGAATACGAAAAAAAATATCAGCTACTCTCTCCTTATTTTCATAAACTCTATAAAGCGGGCAAGCTCGAAGAGCATTGGGATTTCCAGAATTGGGCCGGGCTTTATGAGATCAAGCTTGACCGTCTGGCGGAGTACAAACAAAGGCTCGCCGAAGTTTTGCCCGCATTGCCGCTGGTGGAAGCTGTTGAAAAAGATTTTCTTGTTCAAGTGTAAAATCGCTTCCATTATGAAGTCTATCGCAGGCGCGACAAGCAATACTGGTACGACGATCAACCGCATCCCAACGATCCTTCGTTGCAACCCAATCATCCTCATCACAAGCATATCCACCCCGACATCAAGCATCATCGCATTCCAACGCCGAATATTCATTTTGACCAAACAACCTTCCATTTCTCATTCAAGAAATCATCGACGAATTTTTGGCGCAGAGCGCATAGAGTATAGCGTAATTTTCCGCTATGCGCTATGCGCCTTGCTCACTCGGTGTTTCGCAACATCTCCGACGGATTCACTTTCGTCACCTTCCACGATTGCCGCCCAACGGCGATGGCCGCGGTGAGGAAGACCAGCAGATTGGCGAGCAGAAACGGGCCGATGCCGGGTGCGGAGTTTCCAATATACTTTTCGAAGTTTTGCAGCAAGACGAGAACGCCGAGCACACTCAGCGCGGTTGCCAACGCGCCGGCGCCAAGCAGCAAAAACACAAATTCCCGATTGATGATAAGAAGAATATGCGCGACCGAGGCGCCGAGCACTTTGCGCACGCCGACTTCTTTCAAGCGCCGCGCAAAATGCTGCGCGGCCAAACCGTACAAACCCATGCAAGCAATGATCAGCGCGAGTCCGGCAATGTAGCCGAAGCTTTTCGTCAGCTTGTGAACAGTCTGATAAAAGCCGTCGAAAACTTCGGTTTGAAAAAAATGATTGACCGGCATGTCGGGAAAAAGTCGCTGCCAGTCCTGCTCGATTTGCGCGGCGACTTGCTTGCCGCTTCCGGGTGCGAAGCGCACGACGAGATAGCTGAAGCCTTTTTCTTCGGCGCGAAAGAATAGCGCGGGATGCGTTGCGCCGGTGGCGAAAAGTTTGAAATCGCGGGCTACGCCCACGACGGTGTAGTCTTTCGTTTCGAGGCGCACCGTCTTGCCAATGGCCTCATTCCAACCTTGTTTTCTCACAAAAACCTCGTTGACCACCACCGCGTTTTCATCTTCGACGCGGCGAGGCAATTCAAAAAAACGTCCGGCAGCTAAATCCAGTCCGAGGGCTTCATGATAATCAGCACCGATATCATAGCGCGACGCCTTCTGTTTCGCCTCGCCGATTTGAACGGTTTCCGGGCGCCAACCTTGCCCAACATGATTCGCTGTACCGGCAACGCGCAGCACGTTGGGGTTTTTCAATATTTCATTTCGCAGCAAATGGAATTGCTGGCTGTCGTTGAGTTGCACGACCAAGGTCTGGCCGGGATCGTAACCCCACGTGAATTTTTCCCATTGCCGCACCATCGTCAAGAGCACCACGGTGATGATCACCGCAAGGAACGCCAGCACAAACTGCGCGGTGATCAAGCCTCGGCGCAAAACGTTTTTGCCGGAAAATTTTTGCCTGCCGGTGAAAATGGCCACGGGCTTGAATGACGAAACATACAAAGACGGATAAGCTCCGGAAGCGATCGCGGTGAGCGCCAGCAAACCCGCCAGCATCAGCCACAGGCTCGCGTTGTCCGTAAACGAAAAACTGGTTTTCAGAACCATGTTCGCGTTTAATAGCGGAATGAGAAAAGCTTCCGTGAGCATGATTCCAAGCAGCAACGCGATGAAACAGAGCAACAGATTTTCCGCCATGTATTGCGCAATGATTTGCTCGCGCTGGCTGCCCATGACTTTGCGAATGCCAATTTCTTTTAACCGTCGCGACACGCCGCCGAGCGAGATATTGACGTAATTGAAGCAGGACAATGCCATCATCGTCAGGGCGATGAGCGAAAACATAATCGTCAACGCGGGATGAGGCGCTTCTGCCGGTCTTCGCATGACGTCGTACGCTCCGGGCGCGGGATCGCGCAGATTATCGAGAGCGAAAGATTTAACGTTGGCTTCCGGATTGTTGGCATTGAACGGCGCAAGGTAACGCGCCATTTGCGTTACGAGTGCGGCAGCGTCTTGCCCCGCAAGGCGGGGCCGCAGTTGCACAAAAACACCGCCGTTCGTGCGCGTTTTCCAATCCTGCGTCTTCAGTGTTTGGTGCACCGTGTGATAGCCGGTCAAAAGGTTGAAAGCGAAACCGGTGTTGTTCGGAAACGGCGCGGCCACGCCCTGTACGGTAAATTGTTTGCGTTCTTGATCGTCGGTTACCAATATAAGCGTGCGGCCGATGGGCATCTCCTCGCCAAAATATTTTTTCGACATGCTTGCGCTCAAGATGATCGCATTCGGGTCGGCGAGCGCGGCGGGATTGCCGTATTGCAACGGGAAAGTGAACATCGCAAAAAAGCCCGTGTCCGCATAGACGAGCACTTCTTCGAAGACATTTTCTTTATTGAATAATTTCACGCCTTCGCGCTGCATTCGCACGACGCGCTCGACTTGCGGAAAATCCGCGGCCAGCGCCGAAGCGATAGGCGCAGGCGCGTCGCCCCAAGTTTGAATTTCATCGTTGGTTTCGGTAACATATTCAACCATAAAAATGCGTTCGCCGTGCTCATGAAAACTGTCGAGCGTCCAATAATTTTGCAAAAAGAGAAACACGGTGATACAACAGGCCACCGCGATGGACAGCCCGAAAATATTGATGAGCGAAACGATTTTGTTCGCGAGGAGATTTCGCCACGCGAGGCGGAAATAAGTGGAAATCATGTTGTTGGTCCTCGATCCTCAAGAATTCAATCTTAAGAGTAAGTGTTTTGGTTATTCGTATCGTAGCGCCTCGACCGGATTCGCCAGCGCGGCTTTGATGGCCTGCGTGCTCACGGTCAACAGAGCTATAAGCAACGCCGATCCGCCTGCCAGCGCGAAGACTGGCCAGCCAAGATCGGCACGGTAAGCAAAGTTTTGCAGCCATTTGTTCATCGCCCACCACGCCAGCGGAGTGGCAACGACAAACGCTATCGCCACCAATTTGGCGAAGCTGTTTGACAACATGAAAATTATGCTGGAGACGGTGGCACCCAACACTTTGCGAATGCCAATTTCCTTCGTGCGTTGTTCGGTGGTAAAGGAGACCAGCCCGAAAAGGCCCAGACACGAAATAAAAATGGCGAAGCCGGAAAAGATGCCGAAAATTTTCAGCAAGCGGGTCTCCGCGCCATATTGTGCCTCGACTTTCTCATTCAAGAAGGAAAATTCCAACGGACGATCGGGGGCGAAAGTCTGCCACTCTGTTCTCAGTGCCGCCAACGCCTCTGACGTCCCGTGAGGACGCACGCGCAGGATGAGAAAATTCATCCAGCCCGGCATGAGATGAAATACTGCTGGCGAAATTTCTTCATACAGCGGTCGAAAATGAAAATCCTTCACCACGCCAACCACTACTCCCCGCTTTGCATTTTCGGGGCCATGGCCAAGCCAAATGAACGGTTGACCGAGCGCGGCTTCTGCCGATTCGTAGCCAAAATCCTTCACGGCAGCTTCGTTCAGCACAAAGGCTTGCGCGCTGTCACTGGGGAATTCAGGCGCGAGGAACCTGCCGGCCGCCAGCTCAATGCCAAGAGTCTTGAAAAAGTCATAGTCGATCTGGTAGGTGTAGACGATTTTTTCCGGCTCGCTATCGCTGCGTTTGGCTCTAGTTTTCCACCACTCCGGATCCGCCGCCGCACTGGAGGAAGCCGCTACGGATTGAATTTGTTGATGCCGCAAAAGCTCGGTTTTCAAACGCGGCCATTTGGTTTGGGCCTGTTGGCCGCTCAATGGCACTACCACGACCTGCTCCTTGTCGAACCCGAGGCGCTTGTCGCGGATGAATTCGATTTGCTTGCTGACGACGAGCGTGCCGGCGATCAGTGCAATCGAAATCACGAACTGGCCAATCACGAGCAACTGCCGCAGGCGTGCTCCGGCATTACCCGGACGCGAGCTACCTTTCAACACTTCAACCGGTTGAAAGCGCGAGAGAAAAAATGCGGGATAACTGCCCGAGATGATGCCGACCATGAGGGCGAGCAGAATGAATCCAGCCGCAAGCTGCCAATCTGAGGCGAAATCGAGCTGCAATCTTTTCTGCGTCAGCTCGTTGAACACGGGGAGGAAGATTTCCATGAGTACAACGGCGCCGAGGAGCGCCAGCAGGGAAAGCAGAATGGATTCACTCATGAACTGCGTAATGAGCAGCGCACGCCGGCTGCCGACCACTTTGCGCACCCCAACTTCACGAGCGCGATATTGGGAACGGGCGGTGGCCAGATTCATGAAGTTGACGCATGCCACAACGATAATGAAAATGGCGAGCACAGCAAACAGATAGAAGTAGGTCATTGTACCGAGCTTGCCCGCCTCATTGTCGAAATCTGAATGAAGATGAACATCCGTCAAACGCTGCAAGCCAAGGGTGACCGCGACAGCGGGCTCCGGATTGGGGTAGTGTTTCTTGACAAACTGCAGGAGGTTCGCCTCCAAAGCCGATGCCGCAGCCTCATCCGTTAGGAGAAGATAGGAATGGAAACTGAATTGCCACCAATTTCCTAGGGCAAACTCGCCGATATTTTCGAAGGGAATGATGAAGTTCGGGCGAAGATGCGAAGCCTGCGGAATCTCCTGCAAAATGCCAGTCACCTGAAAATCACGACCACCGCGCTCGATGCGCAGAATCTTTCCAAGCGGATTCTCAGCGCCGAAATACTTCTGTGCCGCCGCACGGCTCATTACCACGGACTGCGAATGGCGCAGCGCAGTTTTCGGATCGCCCTGCAAAAGCGGAAAATCAAAGACTTCGAAAAGCGTCGAATCGGCGCTGTAAATTTTTTCTTCATAAAACTGTTTGTCTTCATAACTCACGAGTGTTCTGCTGTAAGGCGATTGCACTCGAACGGCCTGGCGCACTTCGGGGTATTCTTGCTTTAGCGCCGGGGCCATCGGGGCGGGCGTTCCGGGGAATGTATTGGCGCCATGCTGATCACGTTCCGTCGTGACTACGCGGTAAATGTGCTCAGCCCGCCGATGAAAACGGTCGTACCTGAGCTCGTCTCGAATGTACAGCAGCATGAGCGCACAACACGCCATGCCAACGCTCAATCCCGCGATATTGATGACCGTGTAGGCCTTGTGCCTCAGCAAATTTCGCAGGGCGATTTTGAGGTAGTTTTGGAACATTGACTCCAGTTATCAGTATTCAGTGATCAGTTTACTGGTTGCTGGGCACTGATCACTAGTTACTTCTTTACTCATAGCGAAGCGACTCAACCGGATTCGCCAGCGCGGCTTTGATTGCCTGCGTGCTTACGGTGAGCAAGGCAATGAGCAAAGCCGAACCGCCGGCCAATGCGAACAGCCACCAATTGAGGCTGATGCGATAAGCAAAGCCTTGCAGCCAGCTATTCATCGCAAATCCAGCCAGCGGCCAGGCAATGAGATTGGCAACGATGACCAGCAGCGCAAACTCTTTGGACAACAGCAACACCAAATTGGGAACCGAAGCGCCCAGCACTTTGCGGATGCCGATCTCTTTGGTTTTTTGCTCGGCGGTGAAAGAGATCAAACCCAGCAGCCCCAGGCAGGCGATCACAATGGCCAAAACCGTAAAGCTGATGATGATCGCCGAAAGATTTTGTTCGGAGCGATAATACTCGGCGAGAACTTCGTCCAAAAAGCGAAATTCATACGGCGCATTGGGATTCACTTCCCGAAATTTTTGTTCGATAAAATTCAGCGTGGCCGGGAGATTCGCGGCGCGCACTCTGGCGATCAGGTTGTTCGTGCCGCCTGTGGAATAGCGCGGATAAAGAATCAGCGGCTTGATGGTTTCGCGCAGCGACCAGGCATTGTAATCTTCAAATACGCCGACGATCATGCGACCGGTGCGGCTGGTATCGGATGGGCCGGAGGTAAACATTTTTTTGCCAACCACACTACCTTCGAAGCCGAGCATTTTTGCGGCAGTGGCATTGATCATCACCGCCTTTTCCAAATCCGTAGAAAATCCTTGAGAAAACGCGCGGCCTTCAACAAGAGGAATTTGCAGCGTTTCAAAGTAATCGAAGTTGACGTAGCCGGCGTCAATGGAGATGCCCTCGTCATCGCCATAGCCCTCGGCCCAATGATCCCAAGTCATAAGGCCGCTGCCGGGATAATTATTTCCTCCGGTGACGCTGACAATGTGGGAATGGCTGCGCAGCGCATTCTTGAAGGCTTCATAATTATCCGTGGACTGCCGGGTATTCAAAGGCACGATCACAACGGGGTCTTGCGTAAAACCGAGATCTTTCGTGCGCAGAAATTGCAGTTGCTCCACGATGATCAACGCGCCGATGATCAAGCTGATGGAAATGGCAAATTGTGTGACCACCAACCCTTTGCGAATGAATGCAGCCGTTCCGCGCGGATTTGTTTCTCCTTTCAACACCTCGGTCGGAGTGAAGCGCGTGAGATAAAAAGCAGGATAGAGTCCAGCGCCCAATCCGGCAATCAACGCCACAGTGAGAAACGCGAGCGCGACGAAGGGATTGTCTGCGAAGTTGAGCGCGATCGTTCTGCCAGCCAATTGATTGAAGTAAGGCAGAATCACTTCCAAAGCGCCGAACGCCAAGAGAAAAGCAATCGTGGCGATCAACAACGACTCGCCGAGAAACTGGGAAACGAGACGGGTTTTGTAGGCGCCCAAAACTTTGCGCATGCCGACTTCACGCGCACGCCGGCCCGCGCGGGCCGTGGACAAATTCATAAAGTTGATGCAGGCAATGAGCAGAATGAACGCCGCGATGATCGCCATGATGTAAACATAAACGATATTTCCCGCCCCAGCGGGATCCAGCTCGCCGCGAATGTTGGAGTGCAGATGAATGCCAAGCAGCGGCTGCGGAATGTATTCATATTGATAGCCAAACTCGAGGGCGCGGGCGCCGAAATGCCGCTCGATGAAGCCGGGCAGTTTTGCAGCGAAGGCATCACCGCTGACGCCTTCTTGTAAGCGAAAATAAGTTCTGATGCCGAAGCTGAACCACTGCGGCTGCGGATTTTCCGGAAAGGTGTTGTAGGAAGCGATGAAGTTCGCGTGAAAATGGGAAGTGGCCGGCTGCGCTTTCATCACGCCGGTGACGTGATAGGCGGTGGTGTCCATGTAAAAAATCTGGCCAATCGGATTGACGTCGCGAAAATATTTTTGCGCGATCTCGTCCGTGATGATCACCGAGTTGGGATTCTTCAGCAGCTCCGCTTTATTGCCGCGCAGAATATCGAACGCGAGAATATCGAGAATATCCTGATCGGCCCAGAAAAAATTGGTTTCTTTTACGATGTTTTCATTGAGCCGCAAATCCACGTTCAGCGAGCGGCCGAAGCGGGAAGCAGAAAGAACCTCCGGGTAATCTTGCTTCAATACTCGCGCAAAAGCATCTTGTGTGTAAGTCCACAGAATCTCCCTTCCGAAAATCACCGAGCGCGTGTTCATGCGATAAATCTGCTCGGCGTGCACGTGATGGCGGTCGTAGCTGAATTCGTGTTGAATGAACAGAATCAGCGCCATGCAGCAAGCCATGCCGAGCGCCAAGCCGGCGATGTTGATGAAAGAATAGGCTTTGTGCTTGAGCAAATTTCTGACGGCGATTTTGAGGTAGTTTTTCAACATATGTCATTTCCTGGCTTAAAGTAGCAGCGGCACTAGCAGTAGCAGTAAAACTTTCGACTGCGACTGCTTCTGCAACTGCTTCTGCCAACTCTGTTTACTCATAGCGCAACGAATCCACCGGATTCGCCAGCGCGACTTTGACGGCTTGGTAGCTCACCGTCAGCAAAGCGATGGCGAGCGTCAAAATGCCGGTCAGCCCGAACGTGCTCCAGCCGACGTCGATTCTGTAGGCAAAATCTTGCAGCCATTTGTTCATCGCAAAATACGCGAGTGGGCTGGCGACGACGAACGCGACGAGCATCAGCTTGGCGATGTCTTTGGACAGCAGCAGAACAATATGCGGCGCCGAGGCGCCCAGCACTTTGCGCACGCCGATTTCTTTCGTGCGCTGCTCGGTGGTGTATGAAGCCAATCCGAACAGGCCGAGGCAAGCGATCAAAATCGCCAGCGCTGCGGCAATGCCGAAGAGCCGGCCCACTTTTTGGTCGGCCAAATAAAAATCGTTCAAGCGCTCGTCGAGAAAATTGTATTCGAACGGATGCGACGGGTCGAAGCGCTCGTTGAGGCGCTGCGCCGCCGCCAGCGTCGCCGGAATGTCGCGGCCGTCGATCTTTAATGTGAAATAGTCGATGGCCTGAAACGGGTTGTTGCGATGCCCCAAAACCAGCGGGTCGATCTTCTCATAAAGCGAGCGGAAATGAAAATCTTTGACGATGCCGACGATCAGCGCATGAAACGGCGGGGCCGGCTCGTCCCCTGGAGATTGCGACAGGGGAATTTGCAGGCGTTTGCCAATCGCCGCTTCCCCGCCGAACATCTGCGCGGCGGTTTCGTTCAGCAAAATCGCGGCAGAATCCGTCGCCATCTCCGGCGAAAAATTTCTTCCGGCCATCAGATCAATCCCAAATGTCGCGAGAAAATCCTCGTCGATGCCGAGAAGAGACATGGTGCGAAGCTCGCTCTCCGGCGCGCCCTCGGGCAAAGCCTCGACCTCGACAATGTTCTTCCACTCGCCGGGGACGCGCGAAGACACCGAGACGCCGCGCACCGCCGGAATCTGTGCGAACTCCGCTTTCATCGTTTGGAAATTGCGCCGCGCATTGCCGCTGTTGATATCGATCACCAGCATCTGCACTTTCTCGAAGCCCAGACGTTTTTCGCGCACGTAGCTCATTTGCCGCGACACCACCAGCGTCGCCACGATCATGACGATGGACAGAACGAATTGCGCCACGACCAAGCCGCGTCGCAGGAGAATATTGCCGGCGCCGGTTTTGAAGCTCCCTTTGAGCACGAACGCCGGCTGAAAACGCGAGAGATAAAAGCTGGGATAGCTGCCGGAAACAACGCCGACGAGCAGCGTCATCAAGCCGAGGCCCAACAGCAAAAGGCTGCTCGCGGAAAACCCGAGCTGCAAATTTTTTCCGGTGAAGGCGTTAAACGTGGGCAAGATCAACTCGACCGTGGCGTATGCAATCAGGAAAGCGACGAAGGCAAATAGAATCGACTCGCTCAAAAATTGTCCAATCAATTGGCCGCGATGCGCGCCAACCGCTTTGCGAATGCCGACGCCTTTGGCGAAGTGCATGGAGCGCGCCGTCGCCAGGTTCATGTAGTTGATGCAGGCGATGAGCACGATGAAAATGGCAATGGCCGAAAAAATGTAAACGTAGGCGATCTCGCCTTTGCTCTCGTTGCGGTCGATCTGAATGTGCGACGAGTAGAAATGAATTTGGCGCAGCGGCTGCAAATACAGCGCGCGGGTTACGCCAAATTCCTTTGCCTTGTGTTGATCGACGAACGCCGCGAGCTTGGCCGCCGGAACCGCAGCGTGATCTTCTTTGAGCAGCACGTAGGTGATGAAGCCTTCGGAGTCCCACATATTAATAAAGCGTTTCCAGCCGTCAATCGCTTCCAAAGTCGCAAAAGAAAACAGCATGCTGAAATTCAAATGCGAATTGCGGGGCATCTCGCGCAGCACGCCGGTGACTTTGAAATCGCCGTACTGCTCGACCATCAGCGTTTTGCCGTAAGGCTCTTCGTCGCCAAAATATTTTTTCGCCGCTTCGACGGTGAGCACGACGGACTTGGGATCGCGCAAGGCGGTTTTGGGATCGCCCTGCGCCAAGGCAAAATCGAACAACTCAAAAAAGCTCGGCTCCGCGAAAAGGTGATCGCCTTCGTAAAAGCGCGCCTCGCCGTATTGCACCGTACGGCGTCCGGTGGTGAAGCGGCTGACGAGCCGCACCGAGTTGGCGATCTCCGGCAAATCATTCACCAACGCCGGCCCCACCGTTCCGGCGGTTTGCGCGACGTGCTGCTCGCCCTGATCGGGCGATTGCTTGACCTCGACGACGCGATAGATTCGATCCGACTTTTTATGAAACGCGTCGAAATTCAGCTCGTCGAGAACGTACAACAGAATCAAAATGCAGCAAGCGAGGCCGACGGCCAAGCCGATGATGTTGATCAGCGAATATTCCTTGTGCTTGCGCAAATTGCGCAGGGCGACTTTGAGATGATTTTTGAGCATAATAAGTCCGAGGCCTTTTTGTCCAATGTCCGAGGTCAAACAGCCAGGTCCAAAGTTTTCTGTGCGACATCCGGTGCGCTTTACTCTAACAGGTTGCTGAAAAATTGTCATTGCGAGCGTTTCTCAGCGAAGCAATCTTTAAAACTCAAAGGATTGCTTCGGCAAAAAGCGCCTCGCAATGACAATTGTGGAGTTTTTTAACATACTGTTAAGTCATCTGCTCTATGCGCTCTGCCCGACGCGCTCCTCTCGTGCAACCCTCCCATCCAACAAATGAATAACCCTCTTGCTGTAGGCCGCGTTTTTCTCGGAGTGCGTCACCTGAATGATCGTCGTGCCTTCGCTGTTCAGCTTTTTGAACAATTCCATGATCTCCTCGCCTTGCGCGGAATTGAGATTGCCGGTCGGCTCGTCGGCGAGAATCAGCTTGGGCTTGACGATGACGGCGCGCGCGATGCCGACGAGCTGCTGGTGCCCGCCGGAAAGCTGGCTGGGGAAAAGGTCTTTTTTCGCCACGACCTGAAAGCGGTCGAGAATATCCGCGATCATGCTCTTGCGCTCGCTGGTCTTGACTTTCTGATACAACAACGGCGTTTCCAAATTCTCATACACCGTCAGCTCGTCGATCAAATGATAGCTTTGAAACACGAAGCCAATGTAGTGTTTGTGCAGCTCCGAGCGCTGCTTTTCGTTGAATTTGTGTACCGGCTCCTCGAGAAAAAAATATTCACCGTCGTTCGGCTCGTCCAACATACCGATAATGTGCAGCAGCGTCGACTTGCCCGAGCCGGAAGGCCCCATGATGGTGACGAATTCGCCTTGCTTGATTTCGAGATCGATATCCTGCAGCACGTAGGTTTTGACGAATTTGTTCGAGTAATATTTGAAGAGGCTTTTGATCTGGATCATAAACGTGTCCTTTCAAGTTTGGTTTTTTAATGGAAAATCAGAAATCAGATATATCGGCTTGACTTTTTCATCAGCGCTTCGTAAATTAAGTCATTTAGCATTCAAACTCTTTTTTCAAATTCAGCCAAAGAAAAGCCATGACTACGCTAAAGAAGCTCGAAGAGCTGGTTTACACGGGCTTCAAAGAAATCGGCCGGCGCTTCAAAGAAACCGACGAGCGCATCGCTAGGGATTGGAAAGAAATCAAAGAGCAGTGGCGAGAAACCGACAAGCGCATCGAGCGGATGCATCAAAAATTCGCCGAAGATCTCAACGGCGTCACGGACTCGCTGAGCCGGTTCTCCGAGCAAATGGTGTTTCCGGCAACCAAACGCCTTTTTAGGGAGCGCGGCGTTCGATTGAACTTTTTTTATTCCAACATGGAGGCGCATGATCTTGACGGCGATAATATGGAAACCGACATCATTGCCCTTGGAGCGAAATGCGCCGTTTTGATCGAAGTCAAACTGCGATTGCGGCAAACCGACGTCAAGGAGTTTTTAGAAAAAAAGCTGCCGCGTTTTTTTGATTTCTTTCCAAAATTTCGCCAGCCAATCTTATACGGCGGCGTCGCCGGCTTGAGCATCGACAAAGGCGCGGATCGTTTTGCATATAAAAAAGGCTTGTTCGTGATCGGCCAAACTGGCGACAACGTGCAAATCCTGAACGACAAAAAATTCCGGCCGCGCTCCTTTGCCGTTCCCCAAGACAATCGCTTTCCGAAACGCAAAACCAAGTGAATCCATTTCATCTTTCGATTTTCGCCCATTGCCTTTCACTCCTCTCCCCTCGCCTTCCGCAAATGTACATTCCCATTTACCGCTCGCACGTACACTTTGTTTTTGCCGCCTTTCACGCTGCCTTTCCCCCGCACCTCGTAATCGTCGCGTCCCAATTCGACGGTATCAACTAAAATATTAAAATCACTGGCGATGGTGTATCTGCGGCTGCGTTTTTTGCTGTTCCGCTCGGTCACGACAATGTCGACGTTCATGGAAAAATCATTCGGCAGCAAAAGCTCGATGTCGCCGTTCAGCGTTTCGAGATCGATGTCGTGGCCGCCGCTCGCGCCATTGCCGGTCATTTGGGCTTCGACGCTGCCGTTGACCGTCTCGACCTCGAGGCGGCCATCCAATTCGCCGATGCGAACGTTGCCGTTGGTCGTGCGGGCCCGCACAAATTCTTTCGCCGAGCCGATTCTAATGGTGCCGTTGGTCGAGCCTAGCGCGATGCCGTAAGGCGCATCGCTGAGTTCCAGGCTGCTATTCGTTGTCCGCACCTCGCCCTGCACGCTGGATTTTTCTATCGTCAGCCGCCCATTAGTGTTGCTGAGATTGCCCTCGAGCTTGCAGTCGGTGATGTAAATTCTGCCGTTGGCGGTGTGAATATCCGTACGCCCATAAATCCAGGACAGATCGAGATCAGCATTGCCGATGGCGATGTCCATCCGGCCTTCCACTTGAGAAATTTTCGTTTCCGCATCCGCTTCCAGTTTGATGCTGAATTTTTTGGGGACTTTGATTTTTAAGCTGACTTTTGCACCGCGATGCTCGTCCCGCTTTGCGGGATAGCCGCAATCCGGCGCCACGACCACTTCGGTGTTGTTGCCGCGCATGCTGATTCCACAATCTCTATTCCAACCCTGGCCGTAAGTCTCGCCTTTGATTTCCACGCGCGTTTGCTCCCAGCCCTCGATGGCGATCGTGCCACCGATTTTGTCCAAATTCAATATTAAACGGCCGCCGTTGCCGACATCGAAACGGCTATCCACCGTGCCTTGTGAAAAAACCGTTGATGCGAGTCCAAAAAGCAAAAGCGCGGTTTTACATACGATTTTCAACATGACTTCTCCTTTGCCGAAATCTGAAGAGCGCGAGGTGAAAGGCGATGGGCGATGTGAGAAGGGCGAGGGCGCGCCTTTCGCTCTTCGCCTTTCGCCCTTCACTCATCATTCATACCGCAGCGCTTCCACCGGATTCGCCAGCGCGGCTTTGATCGCTTGCGTGCTCACGGTAATCAGCGCGATGAGTAATGCCAACCCACCGGCCAGCGCGAACACCCACCAGCCGATGTCGATGCGATAAACGAAATTTTGCAGCCAGCTTTTCATGATGAAGTAGGCCACGGGCGCGGCGATGAAAAAAGCGATCACCACCAGCCGAGCAAAATTTCGCGCCAGCAGAACGATCAAGTTGATTAGAGAAGCGCCCAGCACTTTGCGAATGCCGATCTCTTTCGTTCGCTGTTCCGTGGTGATCGCCGCCAGCCCGAATAAACCCAGACACGCGGTGAAGATGGCAAGACCGGCGATGACGCCGACGATTTGGCTCACTTGCTGGTCGGAGAGATAAAGCGCGGCGAAATGCTCGTCGAGAAATATGTATTGAAATGGCCGGTCGGGCACGTGCTCGTTCCACTTCTTTTCGAGATGGCTCAGCGCCGCGCCGAGGTTCTGTGAGTTGATCTTGACCGACATTTCATTATAGCCCCAATTCTGGCTGCTGATATACAGGGGCTGGATTTTATGGTGCAGAGAATTGAACTTAAAATCCTTCACCACCCCGATGACGGTTCCCAACGTATCTTCCCAGCTCACGCCAAACTGTTTGCCGAGCGGCTCTTTCCAGCCGAGATCTTTAACGAGGGCTTCGTTGACGATATAAGCGAAGCGTTTGTCCATGGGAATTTTTTCCGAAAACGCGCGGCCCGCTACCATTTCCAATCCGTAAAATTCGATAAAATTCTGCGCGACGTGCAAATGCGAAGGCGAAAGACTGATCTCGGCGCTGTCGCCTTTGGTCCGGGCGCCATTCTGGTGAATGTTGTTGCCCAAACGCTGCCCCGAGGCCGTGACCGCCAGCACTGCGGCGTTGCGCAAAAATTCTTCTTTCAACAGCTCATATTTTCGGTTGCTCGTTTCATTCAGTTGCAGCAGGACGATTTGATCGCGCTGGAAACCGGGATCGCGATCCCGCATCAAGCGGAACTGCCGAACCGTCAAAGCCGTGCCGACGATCAAGGCGATCGCGATGGCGAATTGCGCCACCACCAAAACATTGCGCAGCCCGGCTTTGCGGCCGCCCGCGGGCATTCTTTCTTTTAAAACCTCGACCGCCTGGAATGAAGAGAGAAAGAGCGCCGGATAAATGCCGGCAACAAGTCCCAGCAGAAACGTAAAGCCGATTACCCCGGGCAACAGCAACGGATCATTGAACAGTTTCAATTCGAGCGCGCGCCGGCTGATTGCGTTCAACAAAGGCAGGGTGGATTCGGCAATGAGCACAGCAAAAATCAAGGCGATAAAAGACAGCAGGACTGACTCGCTCAAAAACTGTCGCGCCAGTTGCGTTCGATGCGCGCCAATGGATTTTCGCACGCCGACTTCTTTCGACCGGCTGGCGGAGCGGGCCGTGGACAGATTCATGAAATTGATGGCGGCAATAATGAGCACAAAAATGGCGAGCAGTGAGAAAACAAAAATATATTTGCCGTCGAATTTTTGCCAATTATTGTAATCGTGCGTCACCTGCATGGAGCCGAGATGAACTTCATGCAGCGGCTGCAGATACAGCTCGTAAAACTTTTTCCGCTCACTCATGTTTTTTTCGAGAAATTGCGGAAAAGCCTGTTCCAGACGCTGGAGATCGGCTCCGGGCGCCAGCAAAAGATACGTGACCAGCCAATTCGATCCCCAGTTGTTGCGCATATTGTCATTCTCGATCGTGTTCAAAGAGAAGAGCGCATCGAATTGCAAATGCGAAGTCTTCGGGAGGTTTTGCAAAACGCCGGTAATTTTGAGTTGCCGATCGCCCTGGCGCAACGATTTGCCGATCACGTCATCTGTGCCGAAAAGTTTTTGCGCGGTTTCGGCGGTGAGAACGGCGCTGTTCGGCTCATTGAGCGCGGTGGCGCGGTCGCCGTGGCGCAGCGCGAAATCAAAAACCGTGAAGAACGCCGGATCGGTCCAAAAAGTTTTCTCGACGATGATTTGTTTGGGATCGTTGCGCAATACCGTGCCGCCGCCCACGAAGCGCACGAAATCAACGATCTCCGGATGTTCCGCCTTCAAAGCCGGTCCCATGGGATACATGGAAAGCGCGACCCGCTGCGGGCTGATGCCTTCGAAGCTTTGCACTTCGTTCAAGCGGTAAATATTTTCGCCCTTTTCATGAAAGCGGTCGAAGCCGCGCTCGTTGTCGATGAAAAGATAAATCAACAAACAGGCCGCGATGCCCACGGCCAGGCCAAGTATGTTGATGAAAGAATAAACCTTCTGTTTCCACAAATTGCGGAAAGCGATTTTGAGGTAGTTTTTGAACATGGTAAAGTCCGAGGTCTTTTGTCCGATGTCCGAAGTCAGCTATCGAACGGATGAATTGATCGTTTTGTCTTTTTATCAAGTTATCTTTTTTGCTTCACTCATACCGCAGCGCCTCCACCGGATTCGTCAGCGCGGCTTTGATGGCCTGCGTGCTCACCGTCGTGAGCGCAATCAACAGCGCCATTCCACCCGCGAGCGCGAACATCCACCAACCGATGTCGATACGGTAAGCGAAATTTTGCAGCCACGCATTAATGGCAAAATAGGCAATCGGCCAGGCAATGAAATTGGCCATGAGCACCAGTTTGGTGAATTGCTTGGAGAGCAGGCTGACGACACTGGCCACCGATGCTCCCAGCACTTTACGAATGCCAATTTCTTTGGTGCGCCGCTCGGCGGCATAAGACGCAAGCCCCAAAAGTCCCAGACAGGCAATGAGGATCGCCAGAGCCGCAAACAGCATGAACACCTGCCCGAAACGCTGTTCCGCCTTGTACTGCGTTGCGAAAGAATCGTCGAGAAAGAAAAAATCGAATGGATTGCCGGGGAAGCTCTTGTCCCATTGTTCCCGGATCTGCGCAATCGTAGCACCCAGGTTTGCGACGCTCAGCTTGAACGAAAAGACCTCCCGGTCGGAGCGGCCAAGGGTGAGCATCATCGGATTAATGGAATGTTGCAAACCCAGGTGATGATAATCCCGGATCACACCAATGACCTGCATTTGCTGCCCGCCAGGATAAACCTCCTGCCCGATGGCGCTCGCCGTATTCTCAAAGCCCAGTTGTTTTGCCGCAGATTCGTTGAGGATGATCGAGGCGCTGTCACTGCCCACGCCCCTTTCTTCCGGCCTGAAATTCCTGCCGGCCAGCAGCTCCATTTCATAAACCGGCAAAAAGTCGCGGTCAACCACGAGATAATGAAAAGACCTGAACTCATCCGGATTCTCAGTTCTTTTCCTGCTAATCATCTGTCCGCCCATAAACTGCCGGCCCGGGATCATATTCGACCTCGTCATGCCTTTGATCGACGGGTATTGCAAGAGTGCGGACTTAAACATTCTAAACTGATCCGGCCTGGTTTCGTGGCCATGCATAATTCTGGCCGGATTTTCGATCACGAGAATTTGGTCGGGATTGAACCCCAACTTATGGTTTCGCATAAACTCGAGTTGGCGGTAGATGGTCATCGTTCCCGTAATCAACGCGACTGAGGCGGCGAACTGAAAAACCACCAGCAGCTTGTTTAATGACCTGCCACCGGAAGCAGCGCTTGCTCTACCCTTCAAAATCGAGCTTGGTTGGAAGGATGACACGATGAAGGCCGGATATAAACCGGAAAAAAGCGCGCCAATGGCAAATAATCCCAACAGACCGGGCCAAAGTTCAAATTCGCTCCACAATATATTGGAGAGCGGCTTTTCCACGATCCCCCGAAAAACCGGCAGCAAAAGCTCGATGCAAGCCAGCGCCGCCAAAACCGCAATGCCGTTGATGAAGGAAGATTCAAGAAGAAACTGGCCGATCAACTGCTTTGGTGTCGCTCCAGTGACTTTCCGCACGCCGATTTCTTTTGCCCGCTCGGTTGCTTTCGCCGTTGCAAGATTGAGGTAATTGATCCAGGCGATGACGAGAACGAACACCGCGATCATCATGAGAAAATAAACGGTTTTGCCATCGCCGTTGATCTCGGCCTCGTTGCTGAAATGAGAATGCAGATGAATATCGACAAGTGGCTGCATGACAAAGGTATGGCGGCGGAGGCGCTCCCCCCGCTCATTTACGGCAGTAACCTCCGGCTTGTATTTATCGATCAGCACGGGCAGTTTTGCTTCAACGGATCTCGGATTAGCGCCCGGTACCACAAGAATATAGGTTAGGAAGTTGTCACGACCGTACCAGTCATTTTCGTATCTCTTAACGCCGCCTTCCCGTCCGTACAAGGTTTTATAAGAAATAACGAAGTCGAACTCGAGGTGCGAATTGGCCGGCACCTCTTTGAAAATGCCACTGACAACGCAGACTTCTTCATGTCCGGTTTCGTCATTCAGTTGCAGTCTCTTGCCGATAGGCTCTTCCATGCCGAAATATCGTTTTGCGGCTGATTCGGAGAGCACAATATGGTTAGGCTCAGCAAGCGCTGATTTCGGATCACCTTTCAGCAAGCGGAACGAGAATAGAGTGAACAACGAGGCGTCGGCAAAGAACAGTTTTTTTTCACGAAATTTCACCGGGCCGGCTGGAGCGTCTTCATACGTGACAACGCAGTTGAATTTGGCGCCGGCATTGTACAAGCGGGTGTAATCGGCCACCTCACTCAGCTCCCGCTTCAACGCCGGGCCGACGCCGGGGAAATTGTCTGCCGCATCGAAAATAAGCTCGCCGCCGCGCACGTAATCGGTCTTCACCCGGTAAATGTTTCGGTGATTCGCATGAAAGCGATCGTAACTCAGCTCGAACATGACGTAGTACAGAATCAGCGAAAAGGCCGTCATACCGATTGCCAAGCCGAAGACATTGATAAAAGAATACGCTTTGTGCTTGAGCAAGTTTCTAACGGCGATTTTGAGGTAGCTTTTGAACATGGTCTGGTTCCTTACCATCTATTTCCAGATGGGTATTTTTACATAGCTGTCGTTCCGCCATTTTATCTGCAATGGGATTTTCGCATCATTGATATCCTCATCGCTTACGTCTTTGCCGGTGCCATAATTAATTTGGGCGTATGGATTTTTGTTGACATTTAAGGTGACGAGCAGGCGGCTGCCCTTGCTCAGCCGGCGACTCACCATGCGGGTTTTGTCAAATGGAATGGATTCCACTTTGTCGGGCGTCAGCAGTTTTCTGACACTCATGTCTCTGGCGTAACTGGCGCGCCCCAAAAAGTAAGACAAGTGAAACAACTCGCCATTTGGCATGACCTCATACAACGCCACGCCGATGTCCATGTCCTTTTTATTGATGCTTGCCTTGATCTCACCCAAGAATGTGCCGTCAATTGAAACCGGCTCATCGAATGGCTCACTGATAAAAGAGAACCCGTTGGAAAGATCGAGCTTCTTAACGACAATCGGAGCGGGATAATAGTCGTTGTTGTTTGTGGTCTTTCTGTCAGCAAAATCCACCTCTTGATAGAGAAATCCCGGTTTAGCTGGCTTTTCCTTAGATAATTGCTAATAGTCACCCGCCTTTGAATCGGTCAGATACAACGTCAGCATTTCATTACTCATTTTTTCGAAAGATGGCGCATGCTTCCATTCGTTGGCGCCCATCACCTGATAATTGATTTTTTCCTTCAGTAACTCAGGTTTCTTGCCATCGCGCATGACATAGTCCAGCCATTGAAAAGTGATTTCCGGCGTATCGATCTGCGCCACCGGGTCAATGGCGTATCCATTCAGAACCGGCGGCTTGCGAGATGACTGCGCGCTGACATGATCATAGGGGCCAATCAGTAAATAATGATTGGCATTTTTGTTGTATTTGTAGTGCTCCTTCAGATAGTGCAAGGCGGATTGCTGACCATCATCATAGTATCCCGTGATGGTTAAGACCGGAATGTTGATTTTGGCGAATTCGTCCTTGTAGGGCACCATTTTTTGCCAGTAACTGTCATAACTCGGATGTTGCAACCAGCGCTGGAGCAATTTGTTTGGAGTGCCGTCAATGTTATCTATCTGGCGGTATGATTTCCCGCTGGCATACCACTTGTCGTTCAGGGAGTTCCATCGCTTGCGATCAAAATAGGTTTCATTATCGAGATATTTGTTATTGGTCACGTAAAACGCCCAGGCATAATTGACGAACAAAAATACATTGTTTTCCATGGGCAAACCATCACCCGGATTGTTGGCACAGTAGGGCACGATGGTTTTCAGCGCCGGATGCGGGTTCTTTGCTGCGGCCCAACACGCAAAGCCGCTGTAACTTCCGCCATACATGCCGACCTTGCCATTGCTCCACGATTGTTGGCTAATCCAATCAATCACGCCGTAAGTATCCTTTGCTTCGTGTTCGTATGGCACTATTTCGTCAGGACTGAGACGCTTGCCGCGCGTCTCCGCCGCCACGCCGACATAGCCATAAGCAGCAGCTCGTTTGGCGGCATTCAAGCTGAGATTGGTGTAAATATTAAAGAACAATGCCGCCGGCTGCGGCGTGGCAACACCTTTTTTCCGAACCACGATAGCGGAAAGGGTTGCCCCCTCTTTGGTCTTGATTAACACACTGTCCTCGATTATATAGCGCTTATTATCAGCCTCGACCGCGAGGGTATTTGCCAGCGGCATCATGGCCTGAAAAGCCTGGTAGAACTGGTACTTTCTGATCAAATCCAAAGCGTCGGTCAGCGCGATACTGTCCTTGTCCTTTTGTTTCTCCACCGCCGAACGCAAATCGTTACGCGCTCGGCTCAGATCAGCCCAGAACCAAGGCAGAGCCTCGTAGGCGCTTTTGTCTTCCATGAGGTCGAATACATCACGGAATTCCTGTTTAAACGCCTCGTCAAAGGAGAGCCCGCTGGTCGCCTGCTTCGTCCTGGCCTTCGCCAATATCTCGAATGGCAGGAGGCGCAGAGCGGAGGCAGGATTTGCCGCCCGACGCGACTCAGCCAAGCTCCGAAGTGTCGTAGCCGCCTCCGGGTACTGGCCGGCGACGATTTGCAGACGAAATAGAGCGTTGAGGTACTGATCACGATCAGGCTCCTCATAGATCGTAATCGCCTGCTTCGCAAGTTCAGGCATGGCTTTGGCAAGCTCTAAAGTGTCTGTAGCCGCGATTTTATTAAAGTTTAGTTGTTGAGCTGATGCCTGATGGACTATGCTCATGCACAAAAAAAGAAGACCAAGTAATTTTCTCATTTGATTTTATCCTTTGCTCTGAAATCTGAAAGCACAAATCCGCAGCCACCAATCAGCAATCATTCATATCTCAACGAGTCAATCGGATTCGCCAGCGCGGCTTTGATCGCCTGCGTGCTCACCGTCACGAACGCGATGAGCAGCGCCAAACCACCCGCGAGCGCGAACATCCACCAGCCGATGTCGATGCGATACGCGAAATTTTGTAGCCACTGATTCATGGCGTACCACGCTATCGGCCAGGCGATGATATTGGCGAGCGCGACGAGCTTCAGAAAATCACCGGCGAGCAGGGAAACGACGCCGGCCACCGAAGCGCCCAGCACTTTACGGATGCCGATTTCTTTAGTGCGTTTGGTGACCGCCAAAGCCGACAAGCCGAATAAACCGACGCAGGCGATGACGATCGCAAACAGCGTTGCATACGAAACGATTTGCGCCCAGCGCTCTTCGGCGCGATATTGCCGGTCGAAATCTTCGTCGAGGAAATAATAATCGAACGGTTTTCCTTGGGCGGCTTCACGCCAAGCATTTCGCAGCAGCTCAAGTGAGCTGGCGAAATCGCCAGACGCGAGACGAACAAAAATATACTTGATGGCCTTTTCCGGCGCGAGATAGAGAACCAACGGTTTGACTTTTTCGTGCAACGACGCATAATTGAAATCCCGCACGACGCCGATGATCGCCGGCTCTTTCATCACCGGATCGTTCCACTTCCCCAAACTGAAATCGCTGAATTTTTGGCCGCTGCGCGCGGGATCATTCCAGCCGAATGCCGCCACCAGCGCTTCGTTGACGAGCACGGCTTCGGTCACATCCGAAGTCATCTCCGGCGAAAAATCCCGGCCCTGCACAATCTCCATGCCCGTGGTTTTAACAAAATCTTTATCGACCCGCATGATATTCACCTGCCAATTGGCGCCGTCTTTCGTGCCGAATGACTGCCACGACCGCTCTTTGTTGAAACCATTGGAATTGCCGGTGAGGCCGACGATGCTGCTGTAACCGCGCAGCCTTTGCCGATAGCGCTCCAGCATTTGCTCGCCTTCCTCGCCGCGCGCGTTGGTGGGAATCACGACGACTTGCTCTTCATTGAAACCGGGGTTTTGAGTTTTGAGATGGCGAAGCTGGCCGGACATGATCATGGCACAGATGATCAGCAGCACGGAGAGCGAAAACTGCACGACGACGAGGACCTGGCTCAAGCGATGCTTGCTGCCGAGAGAGAGACGATTTTTCAGAATCGCTATGGGTTGAAAGCCGGACAGAAAAACGGCCGGATAACCGCCGGCGACAAAAGCGACAAAAAATACCAAACTCGCCATAACACCATAAATCGGCCAATTGCCGGGGTAATGAATCGCCAGGGTTTTGTTCGCGAGCGAATTAAAAGCCGGCAGGAAAAATTCGGCCAGCGCGATGCCCATGAACAGCGCCAGCAAACTGAAGAGCAGTCCTTCGCCCCAAAATTGCCGCAGCAGCCGGCCGCGCGTGGCGCCCATGGTTTTGCGCATCCCAACTTCCAATGTGCGGCTGGCGGCGCGGCCAATGGCGAGCGTCGTAAAATTAATGCAGGCAATCAGCAGCACGATCAGCCCGACGCCGGAAAGAATGTATGAATATGCCGGATTGCTCGTTGGAAACAAGCTCTCGACTCCGGGCGTGAGGTAGATGGTCGCCAGCGGTTGCAACGACAATTGCAAAGCGCCTTCTTCTTTGGCAATCCAGCCGAGAATTTGCCAGGTATTAATCATGTCCTGGTAATAATTTTTTTCGAAAGCGCGAAATTTGGCTTGCAGCTTGGCAGGTTGCACGTTCGCGGCAAGCTGGACAAAAGTAACGGCGCCCCACGAAGTCCAACTGGTTTCCAAATCTTTATAATTCGGCGCATTCTCGTAGCGCAGGAGAAAATCGAACGTGATGCTGGAATTGCCGGGGATTTTTCGAGCAACGCCCGCAACGGTGAAATCTTCGTCGCCGCCGCCAAAGTTCAGCGTCAGCGTTTGGCCGAGCGGCGCTTCGATGCCAAAATATTTTTGCGCCATCGCTTCGCTCAAGACGATGGATTTTTTATCCGCAAGCGCCGCTTCTGCAGAACCGTGCAGTAAAGGAAAGCTGAACGTTTTAAAAAAATCGCCATCGGCAAAAAGCACTTGTTCCTTCGTCGCGTTTTCCGGCGAGGTGCGGACGACGGCATTGCTTTGTGCGAAGCGCGTGGCAAACCGGATTTCGGGGAAAGTCGCCTTCAAAGTCGGCGCCAAGGGAAGCGGCTGGCCGCCGCCGATCTTCATGCTGCCCGCCGGCGTTTTGGTGAGCAAATTCACGCGATAAAGGCGGTCGGCGTGTTCGTGAAATTTATCGTAGCTCATTTCATGCTGCACGAAAAGGAAAACCAGAATGCAACAAGCCACGCCGACGGCAAGGCCGAAGATATTAATGAAAGAATACGTTTTATATTTGAGCACGTGCCGGAGGGCGATTTTGAGATAGCTTTTGAACATGACGGTTCTCCTTTGCCGAAGGGCGATGCGTCTTTCACCCTTATAAAACAGAACAGATTTTTTCCCGCCGAAATGCGCCGAATTCACCGAGAGTCGCCGAAAATTTATGACTTGTTCGGCGATACTCAGTGACTTCGGTGGGCTTCGGCGGAAAATAAAGATAATGCTATACTCGTTTCGGGTTAATTTGTAATGTCATTGCGAGCGTTTCTCAGCGAAGCAATCCTTTGAAAACCAAGAGATTGCTTCGGCAAAAAACGCCCCGCAATGACTGAAATTTTAACCCTTAACGAGTATAATTTCTTACCTGTCAGTTTGAGGCGGAGCTTCGCTGAACAGTTACTCAGACTCTTTGTTTTACCTTGAACATCACCCGCCCGAGGTAACCGGCGTCGCTGATCTCGGCGATGTAGAGTCCGTTTTGGAGATGAGCGCGGGTCTTCAACGTGCGCTCGGAAAGTCCGTTCAAAAGATCGCCGGCTTCCCAGTCCTTCTCACTATCAGTCAAGAGAATCGACTCGCCGTTTTCAACGATTTTTTGTAATATCTCTTTTAAGCTCATGGCTTTCTCCTTGAAAAAGTTTTTGGCAAGTTGTATGATGTATGAACAAACCTTTTAAAAGTGAAATCTTTGCCTACGGCCGCAGGCTTTTTCGGCAAACATTTCTAAACCGCGAATTAACGCGAATGGCCGCTAATTTTTCCATTCGCGTCAATTCGCGCTCATTCGCGGTTGTGCCTTGCTAGGTTGCAGCTCATCCGTATTGTGGTTAGACAGATTCATTCTTGCAATGGTTACATGAAACCGTATTTTCCCACCATGAATCATTCAACAATCATGCCTCTCATGTTTTTCAAGGGATTATGGCGGCTCGGAAAGCGGATTGGATGGCGAAGCTGTCCGCTGGTATAGCAGTAGGTGTTCGCCAGCGAACAGTAAATTAAAAAGATAAACAACAAAAAAAGATAATAATGATGCTGATTAATGGGATTTCGTTCTTGGCACCCGAAATGAGAAAACACCCGAGTTGGAAACCGTAGCTCGGCATTCGCCGCAATCCTCGGGCGCAGCCCAAAAGGCGGAATGATTATTTGGAGTAATTTTTGTAACTATTCAGGTCGCCGTCCGGACGTTTTGTGATTTAAGCAGGTTTGAATATGCAAAACGACTGCCATTCTCGCACAAAAGCGTCCAGACAGTGAATAGTTCGGAAGCGAAAATGGGATTCACTATTTTAAAGGTGTCGGGAAGAATTGGGAAAGTCAAGCACAATGATATGTCGGTTTGATCAAATGGAGGAGAAATACCGCCTAAAAGGGGGTATCACAGAGCGAAGCCGGCTTGGTCACAAGGACTTCTCAGACTTTGCAAAATCCTGCTGCCCAAGCCGGACCTCATTTATTTTAACAACATAAACTTGCGCGACTGCGAAAAGCCTTCTGCTTGCATGCGATATACATACACGCCAGTCGGCAAATTCTTTCCATCAAAAACGGCAAAGTGCAGACCAGCGACTTTATTTTCATCAACAAGGGTTGCGACTTCCTGGCCAAGCAAGTTATACACTTTCAGAGTCACATGCTGTGAACTCGGAAGTCTATATTCGATCTGAGTTGAGGGATTGAACGGATTGGGGTAATTTTGTGACAGTGTGAAAGTGCTTGGGAAACTATCTTCTCGATTCTCACCATTGGTTGCAGAACTTACAAGGATTGTTTCGATATCAGCCGCTGCACCAACAAGTTGCTGCCAATGAGCTTTGCGTTGGGTATCAAGTTGTGCCATGGTCTTTTCGGTGATTTGCTGTCGGATTTGCCATATTTCCCGAATCACTGTAGCTCTCTGTCTTGGATCGCTATAATGATCGATCACACCGAAGATTCTCTGCCATTCTTCTTGAAAGAAAACTTGCAGGAGTGGACTATTTTCATCGCTAAGATTGAGCGCTGTTCGAATTTCGGGGCGACGAAATGCTTTTGCTCCTTCGATTTGCAGTTCTATCTGGTAAAGACGATGTCGTTGCAGATTAGTTAGAACTAAATCGATTTGCTTGCGGGTGCTTTCTCGCACTCTTTGTATTTCGGTGTCTCTCTCCTTCTCAAGAAGTGTCTCTAGACGGCCGTATGCTACGAGAAAATCATTTTGGATTTGATTCAGCTTCATTTGCTGGTCATTTGAAAGTGACAATTCTTTTGCTACAATAGAATCTCCCAGCAAGTCATAACCGAATGTCAATTGGGGCTCGCTTATAACACCAAGTCTGTTATGAAGTGAAGTGGAGTAAGTAATAGCGTTATTGCCACAATACCTTTGACTCCCGAAATGGATGCTTCCATCTTCAGCTATGCAAATAGGCTCGAACTCGTTACAGTCCGGTTGCCCCGTGGATATAGTTTTGGTCAGTTGCGACAGCCGATTCTCGAATTTTTGCGCAATACTATCCACCTCGATGCTCTTCCAGAACACAAGGAAGTCTATTAATTTCAGGATGAGAGGAAGAGCAACATCGACTGTTCCTTTCGCCTTAAAAGAAATCTTACCTGTCTCACATCCCACAGCCAGATAAACCTCTGCGTCTATTTTTGGATCTGAGAATGTCGGAATATCTGCCGCCAACTGAATGTCCGCGAACAAAGTTGTATCGTTTGATCTTGAGAGCTTCAAGGCATTTTCATTGCGCCATTTGACCTCGCGAGCACCCCCCAAATCATTTTTTTTGAGTTTATAAAGCTCATCCCCAATAATGCTTTGTAACAAACTGGCAACGTCAATCGAGTCTACTCCAAATGCCCATTCTGGAATCTGAGGAGGGTAATACCTTAATTTTGCACTAAAATAAAATCGCAACGAAAAAAGAACTGCAACGAAAGGGAATTTATAAATTTCAGAAATTATCTATCCCACCAATTGGGTGGGATTATGTTTTTAGGCGCCATTGATGAAATCCGCGATTTTAAAGGCTTTTTTCGTTGCAGTTCTCTTTTCGTTGCAAAATTAAGGTAATAACTTGACCAGTTAGAGTTCCGACGTAAAGTTTGGTGCGGAATTCGATATGTCGTTTTTTGTCCAAGCTTCGGCTCATTATCCAACCATACTCCCTCTTGAGGAAAAGGGGTATCGAACGACACGTGATAAACCCGATGGCGAGAATCAGGAAGACGAATGCCACCATTAACGAAAAGTGAGACTGCGCTGATCTTCCAACCGTCATTGCCTTCTTTGTCATCTCGACCTTGCTTGAGAATTTTTATCATTTTGATGTCTTGCAAGGTTTTGATCCCATTAAGTAGAAGATCATACATGTGTAATTCGTAAAAAGTCGAGGGCGTCAACCAGTGAACGGCTGTCCTCTGGCGTGAACGTGTGTCCTCTAGTAAATTAAGTTTTTAATTCTCACAGTTAAAAATATTTGATTTTAAATAAAATT
>Ga0247727_10003976_pt1 | contig 32022 bp, 23 predicted proteins | sample WisWelCaveWW1625_FD_202498 | JGI IMG/M metagenome (GOLD analysis project Ga0247727, IMG submission 202498) | Biofilm microbial communities from Wishing Well Cave, Virginia, United States - WW16-25 | ecosystem: Environmental > Aquatic > Deep subsurface > Groundwater > Cave microbial mat | place... | reverse complement strand
ATCCATTTTGTACGAAATGGTCACCGGACGGCTCGCATTTGAGAGAAATACATCTGCGGAGACAATGGCCGCAATTATTCGAGACGATGCGGATTGGGTAACCGCCGGCAATATGGGACTACCCGGTCCCTTGCGCTGGATCATTGAACGATGCCTGGCGAAAGATCCTGAGGAGCGATACGCATCCACTCGTGATCTCGCCCGTGACCTTCAAAAGCTTCGGGATAATCTACCGGAATTCCTTTCCTCAACCGGAAAGGCGCCATCGCTCAAGGCAGCCCGGCCACGCCGAAACCTGTTCCTCGCAGGCGGAATGATTGCTTTGCTGATTGCTGTTGCCGCGATTACCTACCGGCTTGCTCAGACACCGCCACCAAAACCAGTAGCATTTCGAACGCTCACCTACTCGGGCTCGGACTCATCACCGGCAGTTTCTCCCAACGGTCAGCTTGTTGCTTTTCGGTCAGATCGCGATGGAATGCCACGCATCTGGCTCAAACAGTTGAAAGGCGGTAATGAAGTTGCGATTACATCAGGTCCCGATGACTTTCCCCGATTCTCACCGGACGGATCCTACCTGTTATTCATTCGCAACGAAGGTTCAATCCGATCTCTCTATCGTGTACCCGTGCTTGGAGGCGAAACGAGGAAGGTGATAGAAGATGTCGCAAGCGCCGACTGGTATCTTGATGGAGAACAGATCATTTTCATCCGGTGGAAGGCAGGAGTAAGTGGTCCGGATTCGTATTTTCTTTCGGTCAAGCCGGACGGATCGGGGCTTCGTGAGCTGACCGTGATTAAGGAGCGCCAACTGCATTCCGTTCGATGTTCTCCGGATGGAAAATATCTGGTTGCCACTGTAGTCATACAGGGAAACTACGGAAGCACGGATGCCATTGCGCTGATCGATGTTCAAGATAAAACGTATCAGTGGATTCTTTCTACGTACAGTTCATCTACATCTGCGGTGTGGTCCGGGAAAAAGAATCAGATTGCGTATTTCATCCCGGAAACCGGAGTGGCGCTGTTTCAGCTTCGCGGATCCAGTACGCTTTTCCTGCATGATGTTCAAAACGGCGAACGGGAGCAGGTTCTCTGGACCGAATCAGCAGGCGAGATTATGGATATCGCGGGCAAAGGCCGGATTGTCCTGCATTCCGCTTCTCTCAGCGAAAATCTTCGTGAGATCTCGCTGAACGGCGCCCAGAATCAGAGCGCTTCCCCATGGCTCACTCGCGGAAGCAGCGCAAACAGACAGCCGGTCTATTCTCCTGACGGACACCGCATCCTGTTTTCATCCAACATGGCCGGCAATCTTGATCTCTGGGAGGTTTCCATTGACTCACGGTCTTTGCGCAGAATCACAGAAGATGCAACCGGAGACTGGGACCCTTCTTACAGTCCTGATGGAAAATACATACTGTGGAGCTCAAACCGCTCAGGCCATTTCGAGATCTGGATGGCCAACTCGGATGGAAGCGGCGCGCGACAAATCTCAAAGGACGGAGTCGACGCGGAGAATCCGGCAATGACTCAAGATGGAAAATGGATCGTTTATAATTCGTACAATCCTGATCCTGCAATTCGTGGAATCTGGAAGATCCATCCGGACGGATCAGGCGCTGTTCGCATTGCCGCAGGATTGACTCAGTGGCCCGAAGTGTCGCCCGACGGTCGGTATGCCGGCTTCGGGTTCTACAAACAATCATTGAATGATCGCTATACTTATGAAAGAGTTGTTGAAATCGAAACCGGAAGTCCTGTGCCTTTTGAAATCGAAGTGAGCAACAGAGATCGCGTTGGCGGACGCATGCGATGGATGCCCGATGGAAAATCGATTGCGTTCATCAATGAAAACGAAAGCGGTTCCTGGGGTGTGTTTACTCAGGATTTCATTCCTGGAAAAGACACGCGTTCCACGCGCCGCTCTCTTGCCGGATTTGATCCGGATCGAAAGATGGACACTTTTGCCGTTTCTCCCGATCAATCCAAAATCGTCGTGGCTGAAGTTGCAGTCGATTCCAGCTTGATCATGGCCGAAAACGTTCCCGGAATCGAACCCGTTCGCGATTGAAGTTCGGTTTGCAGAAAGACGCCATCTCAATCAGCTACTTTTCAATTTTTCTCTTGCAGCTTCTTCACGATTTCGTCGAACAAGGAATCATCCGTCAGACAAATCTTCTCAAACGAACGCTAAATCTCTGAGCCTGGAGGTTCACTCATTTGGCATCAAATCCGAAGGTACTAACGCGGCATGATTTTCGGTCAACCATTTGATTACGTCTGACCGAAGTTTCAGAGCTGTACTCAACAGATCAGTTGCATCCTCGGCGCTAACAACGCCGACACTTTCGTACACAGCTTGTCCGCGGTGCCGCGAGCATACCTCAAGGTAGTCTGTGACATCCGACCAATTCTTTCCAAGCGTTAAACGAAGCGATTCAATGCCTCTCTTGTGGTGCAAAGACCCTTTGGGGATTTTGTAACCAGAAGCCCTTAGAGCGATCATGCAAAGCTGCAGCGCTGCAACGTACGCATGCTGAAACTTGCCGTCCGGGCTGAGATTCTGGGCTCGGGCATCAGAGAGTTCACGATCAACGACCTGAAAAAGCTTCTGAATTTCAGGGATTGTCGTTTCTTCGGCTTTAAGCCAGCCGTTCCGCAACCATATTTCTAAGCTCATCATTCAGTTCCGTTTCGGAAAGGGATCCGCTCGCGCGGAAGATTGGAATTTTCTCACGGCGATATACATCCAGAAGAAAAGGATCGCCCGATTGAATCTTTGTGCGATAGGAATCGAATGTATAAATCACAGGAGAAATCCGTCGCCCGAGAGTTCTTTCAGCATTACGAAGTGGACCAGATAAGTCTTTTAGCTTTATATCACCGATCAACATTAAATCGATATCACTTTCTTCGGTCTGCCGGCCGCGCGCAGTGGACCCAAAAACAAACGCTAATCTGATGCTGTTCGCAAGCACTGCCAATGCATCGCGGAGCACAGTTTCCATTCTTACACCACGCCGAATTGAGCGGGCCATTGCAATCACCTTTAGACTTTCAAGAGCATGAGGACAAGGTTGTTTAAGTGTCATCAATACGGTTTCTATTTTCTCCACAAGTTGATAATCCCAGGACACCACTTCATCCGCCATTCGCATGGCCAGCGCTTGAGCAGCAATTCGCTGAATAGTTCCGTCTTTGCCCTGGGTTAACCACGACCGGAACCTGTCCGCTACGATCGGATTGCCTGCAATTTGTTTAGCCAACGCCCAGGCACACGCTGCGCGAATCTCCGAATCTTCAGAGCTCTCAGCATGTTCAAGCAGATCAGTGGTCAAGCCAGGATCTTTTGACGCTGCTGTTGATAAACCCTGTGCGGCACTTGCGCGGACAATCGGCGATTCACCGCTATTGAAGATGCTCAACAACAATTTACGAACATGGTCATACTGTTCAGCAGCTTTCCTTAATGCTCTTGCACATGCGGAACGTAATTCCTCGTCAGTTTCTTCCTGCAAACAGGAAACCAACAAATTTACATCTTTTTCTTTAACCGCCAGTCCCAAAGCGGATGCTGCAGCAGCACGAAGACTTGGAGATGTATTGGACTGCAGGATATTCCTGATTGATTTGCGAGCACGAGGGACTGTATCAAGCTCCCGTCCGATTTCGCGAACCAGGAACGCCTTGAATTCATCACTACATCGGTCGTCATTTAACATCTCGCATATTTTGTTATACCAGACAGTAGGACTCTCCGAACGTAACGTCGTATTCAAAACAACAATCTTGTGCTCCTTGCCTGTGGTATTGATCGATATTTCTTTTACGGCTTCGGAAGATGAAACTGGGATCTCATCGCCTTGCGACATCCTGGAGATGTAGATGTATTCATCAAGGATGGCGAAGTCATCGACCGTTAAGCTGGATTTTGCCGTTTGAAGAATCGCTTCGATAGTATCATTGGCAGTCTGCTCAAATCTTGTACCTTCGAATTTTTGCAATGTATCGAAGGCCTCAAGCGTGAGACCAAGCCATTCCGATCGTCCGAGTTCACTTAAAGATTTGAAAATCTCCGTCACTACATTTCGATTTGGCACGGTCGTTCCATCTGACAGACACTTCAACGCTAGTAACGTTCCTCTTTTCAGAAATCTGCCGACCGGATCCGCGTCGTCCCGTATGCTTAAGATCAACGACTCAGCTACTGGAGGGGTTAATTGAGCCCCAACAAGACACACCACTTCACTCCATTGCGGATGAAAATAGTAGTCATTCAGACAATCTCTTACATCTCTATCAGTTGACCCGTCTGCTTCATCGATGATTCCCAAAGAAGCAAAGTATTCCTGGAGCGTACGATGGGAAAAGGCGAACAGCTCAAGCCCTCGTTCTTCAATCAGCCCGGCGCGCTCGGTTAAGTACCGAATTATCCGGTCGCATGCGTCTTTCGATTCATCCGGCGAAAATCCCATCTTTTGTTGGAGATATTCCGTCATTCTGTCGGCAAGCCACCAACGCGGCGCCAGGACGCGGTCGGCTTTCTGCATAGCCAATGCCAGGTCGGACAAAAGCCAACGGAATTCCCGCTCATCAAGATCTATGTTAGATGTCTCATCAAATGTCTCAACCAGTTTGCTTCGCTCCCAGGTATCGAGGAACACTTCAGCAATCTTCGAATATAGATCAACTCTTCGACGAGGGAGAGCGCCGCCTCTCGATTCGTTGAGCAAGACCAGTATCGTTAATATGAGGGGATTGGAACTTACAGTCCGTAGACGCGCATTCGTAAAGATTGCCGTCTCGATCCCCTTTAAGATCTCCTCTTTTGTTCGACTACTTGTATTTGCAAGAATGGTCGCCCACTGCTCTGCGAATTGATGGAACTGTCTTTGCTCATACCCTCTTAGTCGTGATATAGAAAAGCGCAGATTGATCCAGGTTTCTCTATCAAAGCCCACAAAGCGTGATGTAATTACAAAACGATTCTGTGGATACGTTTCCAAGACCTGACAAATAGCAGCGATCAGGCGGTCCTTTCCTGATTCATTGGTTGTTTCATCGCGCTCGTTACCAACTTCATCCAAACCATCAAGTAGGACAAGGCACTGTTTACTGTGGTTTGCTAATTCATCACGCAGAAGGGTCTCGACTTCAGCACCTGTGTCAGCTACTGTAGCAGCCAGAAATTTGACAATATCTGTTTGTGGATTGATTTCGAGCGCGCGACTTAATTCAGGAAGACGAACATACATTGGGAGTTCTGGGTGTCCCGTGCTCGCATTCGTAAAAGCCAGGTTTCGAAGAACCGTTGTTTTTCCACTGCCCGGATCTCCAAGAAGAACGATTCGATCGTTCGTTTGAATTGCCTCCGTGACTGGAGTGGGTGGTGATAGCCGGCGGGCGTTTCCGAACGACTGATTTTTTCCTTCTAAACACTGGTGGTCAGATAACTTTTTTTCAAGAATTACATCCGGTTCCACGTATATGTCTTCGATTCGTTGTTTATGGTTGAGTGGAAGTCCAATTCCGCGGAAATCAACAAACTCGTGCTGGTCTGCAACCGATTTCCGGTACAGATTCAGTTTGCCTCCAGCCGCAAGCTCAATCGGATTCACTTCCAACGCATTCGCTAAGCTATTTAAGGTTTGCTCCCGAACGGTAACTCGCTGATTTGAAGACAAAAGGCGATGAAGCTGAGCTCTTGATACACCGGACCGTTTGACAAGCTCTGATTTTGAAATACCAGTCGTTTCTATTCTCGATCTTAATCTGTCAGGTTCAATAACTGTCATTTCTTTTCACTTCTTGGTTAATACATTTAGTATAATTAATACATTATGTCTAAATTGTCAACAAATAACGTCTTATTGACAATTTTATAATGTCTTGTTTATCATATTAATGAGACATGTACGAAACCATAAGGACCCTTGCGGCGAACGTGATGAAATCAATGAGAAAAACATTGACCTTGTGGTCGCAGCTTCGCTCACAAGTTCCTTGCTTGAGCTCGGCTATGCTCCGAAAAGAGTATGGGATCACATCCAAAAACACTACAGCCCGAATAGATGGCAAAACATTCGGAATGATGGACCGCATGACAACGCGGGCAGCTTTCTGACAACTGGCCCGAAACGATTGGGTCCCGGCAGTAAGCGCACCGAACTTCATTAGAGATCTGATGGAGCCGGATTCCGGAAAGGTAGCATTGCAATAATAGAAATCTGCGATGTTCATTTCGGCGGACCGGAGCCAATCCCGAAACAATCCTTCCAAAAGTGAGATACTCCGATTTATTATGATTTCCGATTATCAGCCGGATGGGAAGCCAAACGGTTACGCCGAGTATCGCTGATACAGTCCATAACAGAAGCATTTCATCCAGATTCAGCCCAACAGTACAGTAACAGCAGTGCATGTATCCGAATTCCATTTCTCGAATCCCTGATCTAATTAGACACATGCCCGCAAAACAGGTTCTCAGTTTCTTGCTAAATGATCGGGACAATTTCGTCAGGCAGGCAGGATTTCGCGGGGGCCGGCTCGATTCAAAATAGTCAAGCAATCCGGTAAATTTACAACTTCTTACCGGTATCCTTCCGCTTGAAGCGAGAAGAGTTCAGCGTACAATCCCTGATGAGCAATGAGTTCCTGGTGAGATCCGTCTTCAACAACACGTCCTTGATTTAGAACCAGAATGCGGTCCGCCATTCGGACTGTAGAGAATCGATGTGAAATAATGACGGCCATTCTATCTTCGATCAGTCTGGAAAATCGCACAAAGACTTCGTATTCAGCGCGAGCATCCAGCGATGCGGTCGGCTCATCCAGAATCAAGACTTGGGATTTGCGCATGTAGGCGCGCGCCAGAGCGACTTTTTGCCATTCGCCTCCGGACAACTGCATTCCATTATCAAAACGATAACCAAGCATCTGCCGGTACCCATCGGGCAGTTTTGAAAGCAGGCTGTCGGCAAGCGATTTCTTTGCCGCTTCTTCAATCACACCCGGGACCGGAGGATTCCCGTTACCCGAAGAATCGAGATAGGATCTGACCTGCTCGATCTCTCCTACTCCGATATTCTCAATCAGACGCAAATCGTATTCGACAAAATCCTGAAAGATCACTCCGATGGCCTGGCGCAACGAGCCAAGGTCGTACTCGCGCAGGTCAATGCCGTCCAGAAGGATTCGGCCTTCAGTTGGATCGTACAGGCGTGCGAGCAGTTTCACCAACGTCGTTTTCCCTGCTCCATTTTCTCCGACAAGCGCAATGCGTTCTCCCGGTTTGAGTTGAAAATTCAAATAACGAAGAGCCCAGGGTTCACTGCCCGGGTAACGAAAGCCGACATTCTCGAAAAGAAATCCTTCCCTAATCGAACCAGGCACAGGGATCGCTCCTGATACGGAAGAAATAGTTGGCTTCATATCAAAGAAATCGAACAGATCCTTGAGGTACAGGCTTTGTTCGTAAAGATCGCTGGCGCCGAGCAGTAGTCGCTGGATCAAATCGCGGCTTTTTGAAAACGATCCTGCAAGAAACGTCAGGGTCCCGATCGAAATCAATCCACTCATCGCCCGCATCAATATGATGATGTATGCGGTGTAATAACCTGCTGTTCCAATCCAGGAAAGAAGAGTGGAGATGATTGCTTTTCGTATTGATAAGTTTTTGTTTTCTTCGTAAAACGATGTGGAGAGTCTTCGAAACCGGTCAACGATCCAGCGCGCCAGTCCAAACATTTGCACTTCTTTCGCCGTTTCGTCGCTTGCTCCCATATACCGGAGATAGTCCAGTTGCCGGCGTTCCGGCGTGCGGCGGAAAAAGAGGGAATATTCCAGTGAGGCAAAATGAGTTTCCCCGAGGAAACTGGGAAACACGGCGATCAAGAGAAGGACAAGCAGGAAAGGACTGTAAAACAACAACGCAGCGGCCAGAGAAATCAAAGTCAGGATGTCCTGAGCCATGCTGAAGATCTGGGCAAGAAGGGCGATCCTTCCGGTCGTCTGTCTGCGTGCGCGCTCCAGCTGGTCATAAAATTTTGGATTTTCAAATTGATAAAGATCGAGCGTTGCTGCGTGTTGCATCAATTTTACGCTGGTGACTGTGGAAAAAAGATCCCCCAGCAGACTTTCTATGAGCGCTGAGCCACGTGCCAGTAATTCACCTGTTACTACGATAAGGATCTCAAGGCCGACAAATTTCCACAAGAGGGGAAAGTCGGGTGATCCGGCGAGGGCCTCTGCCACTACATCGAGAATCAGTTTGCCGATCCAGAGCCCCGCAACCGGGATAAACGCCCGCAACAGACGAAGAAGCGCCATCGCCAGTGTGAAGCCCCGATGCGTATGCCATACCATGCGGACCAGTTGAATGGCGTACTTTGTGGCAAGCACTCTCTGCCGCCATCCTGCAGTAGCCGGTTCAGACATACGAAAAGAATAGGGATTCAAGGTTGGAAAAGCGATAACACTCGGGAAAAAGCCTCGTTTGCCTTTTGTAACACCGGAGCCGGCCAGGCTGGAAGCCGGCGATCCATAATGCAGGCGAGGACGCCTGCGCTCCATTTAATAGTGTGTTGACATGTTCTACAGAATTGTAGATTATTCTACAGGAGGAACAGATGTCTACCCAAATCTCAGCAGAAATCTCGGAAACGACGAAGGAATTGCTTGAATCATTCGTCAAGAACTCGGGCCTGAAGAAGGGATTTGTGATCGAGCAGGCAGTTTTAAGCTACATTCGGGCGTTAAATCAACTTCCGGCAGATGTTCTCGTACCAGCGAAAATCGTGCTGAGTCATAAATCTGCCGGCCAGGTAGTGAGGCATCTCCGGCGTTCTCCGAGGCCAACACCGAAATTGCGGCAATTGATGACGGATGAAGATTAGTATCCGTTTGCTCAGGGAAGCTGATGATCGAACGACTTTTCACTCAGGAGACATCGAGCTCGACCGATTCTTCGAAAAGTATGCGGGACAAAATCAGTTTCGCCACCATATTGGAAGCACGTACATCGCAACGATTGAGGAAACCAGCGACATTCTCGGCTTTGCTACCGTGGCTCCCGGACACATAGATGACGTGCCTCTCGCTCTTCGGTCAAAACTTCCGCGATATCCGCTGCCTGTATTGAGACTGGCGAGACTTGCCGTGTCAGAAAAGGCACAGCGCCGCGGAATTGGAGCCGCCCTGATGCGTTTTGTGTTCGACCTGGCCCTTAGCCTGTCCGTAGATTACGGTTGCATCGGTATTCTTGTTGATGCAAAACCGGTTGCAGAAAGCTTTTACGCGCAATACGGATTTTATCCGGTACAAATCATCCAGGGACAATCCGGAACACGCCCACGAGCGATTCCAATGTTTTTGCCCATCGGGACGATCCGTCTGGCAACAAAGAAGCCCGGTATTTGAAATGGAAACAGTCGCCCAAAAGCCAGGCCGCCGGCAACAATCGCGAGACCGGCGGCCCACAGTTCACTTCGTAATACTTTTGCTTAAGACGCTGTTGGCCGCATCAAACGTATAGCCTGCTTTTGTAATGTTGGTAACGGTCAGCGTGTAGGTCCCGGAGCTGCCGCTGGTGCTGAAACTGGCGACGCCGCTGGTGTTTGTCGTTGCCGTTTGGGTCACCGTTGTGCCGCCTGGTTTCGTCCATCTTATCTGGACGCTTGCCCCGGAAACTGCGACGTTAGCGCCGTTTCGCACGGTGACTTTTCCGCTGATGGTGACCTTTTTCGCCCGAACTGTTCCGGACAGCGTGATGGCTGTGGATCGAAGCTTGCCGGACGAAGTGTTGTTGACCGTGATTACGACAGAATCCGTCGCACTCACATTGTTGTTGTCCGTGACGGTCAAAACAGATGTGTATGTTCCAGCATAATTATACACATAGGTTGGATTTGCAACATTCGATGAACCCATGGCGTCTCCGAAATCCCAGTGGTATTCAATGATGGAGCCGTCCGGATCATTCGATCCTGCGGAGCTGAAGGCTACGTTCAGAGGCACAGTGCCGCTGGTCGGTGTCGCTCCGGCGTTTGCGACAGGCGGTTGATTCGCGCCGGTTATGTTGATTGTGATGCTGTCCATTCCCGTCGCGCCGCGACTGTCATAAACACGGAGAGTTGCCGTGTGGTTCCCTGTGCCATAGAACGTATGGTAGGCGGGAGATCCCCAGTAGTTGCCGCCGTCACTGAAAAGCCATTCGAGATTTCCCGTGAAACCGTCCGGATCATAAGAACCGTCAGCGTAAAAAATGACGTCCAGCGGCGCATTTCCACTGGTCTTGTCTGCGGAAGCAACGGCTACCGGCAACAGATTGGGAGCGGTTGCGTTGATCATGAGCGCCTGTTGTGTCTGGGCCCCCAGATTATCGGTTACTGTTAATGTTACAAGCCGCGCCCCGGGTGTTGCGAATGTATGAGAAGGATTCGCCTGCGTAGACGTAAAGCCATCACCGAAATTCCATTGATAGGAGGCGATCGAACCGTCAAGGTCTGTGGAACCGGTAGAATTAAAATTAACCGGCAAAGATACATCTCCACCGGTTGTGCTTGCATTGATGACCGCAGCGGGCCACTTGTTGGCGTTGACTCCGAAACGGCTGTAAGCGATCCGGTAACTCGCGGCACTGGCATCGTTCATCATCAAAGAGCCGGCCAGAAACGAAATTCCGTTTTGCGAAACGACAGTCGGATCTGTTTCGGCAGTCGGCAACGCGGAAAAAACGAAACCCTGTGGATCGATGACCGTGCCCAGCGGGCTGATTCGCATGGCAAAGAGATCGCTGCGGGCATCCAACTGGTCCAATGTATGCAGTGCCAGTCGATTTTTTTGATCCTGATAAACGACTATGAAGTGAGACCCATCCCACGATACCTTGGGTCTATATTGATTGCCGGACCATGGAGTAAGATTGATCACAGATCCGACCGTGCCGTTGCTGTTGATCAGTCTGGCAAACAGATCGGTTTCCACTCCGCTGGTCAGCTCCTGCGATTGCGTCATCAAGGCCACGTCGCCTTTGGAGGCGAGTCCCACTTCGAAAATACCATTGCCTCCAGCCGTAGAAAACGAACTGTGAATCGTAAAGTTTGTTACCGTGCCGCCCGTGGATACGAACGAACCGAGTGTACTGGCCGCCGGATTATCGTGCGTTACGTTATTGTGAAATGCCACCAGCCACTTGCCGGCCAGTGTCGTGACTGCCGGCGTACGCGCATAGTTCGAGCTCAAGACAAGCGGAATCGTATCCAGCACTGCGCCATCGCTACCGCGAACTCGCACGGCGATCGCTATGATGATTTGCGGCGTGTAGCCGAACTTGCGACCGGCAACGAGGAAATCGCTGCCAAGCGCGGCAACATCTGCCGGACCAAATGCAGGATTCATCACGACAAAGGGAGACGCATCGATCTTAGCGCCGTTCGGCTGCAGTCTCTGCGCAACGACTCCGTTTGCGTTGCTCCATGAGACAAGATAAAGAGAACCGTTCCAAGCCACATTGGGCGATCCGGGACCGGTTGTATTGTCGCCTGTATCCAGTTGAACGGGCTGCGCTGTCAGCGGATTTCCTGCCGCATCCAGCGGCTGTGCAAGGACCCGGTTCTGGCTTGCGCTGCTGCTGCGATAAACGACCATGTATCCGGCTCCGCTCGTGGCGACATCCGCTCGCAGTTGCTGCGGAGTCCCGCGAGACAGAAAACGATTCGGACCGGCAACATTGGCGGAAGCGATGTTTGCCGATTGAACATCCTGGTTATTGTTGGCATACGCTGCCCACACAAGCTGAACGCCGCCGTTACCGGTACCCGCTCCGATTCCGGATTGCGGGCCATTCACAGCAACGCCACCTGGATCCAGCACTGTTCCGGAAGTGCTGACTCGCGCGACGCGAACTACATTGTTACTGGCCCATGTTGTTTTCCAATTCAGGCCGTCCCATACAACTCCGATCGTGCTGTATGCTGTATTCGGAAAATTGCCGGAAATATTTTTACCGGCGCCGTCAAGTTTCTGTCCGGTTGTGCTTACGCGGGAACCTGTAACAGCCATGCTGAAATCGGGAAGCTGCTGGTCCCACACAGCGAAAAACTGGGTTCCGTTACTGGACAGACCGGCAAGCGGTCCATCAAGAAAATTAATCAAGGTTGAATTCAACAAATTCAAGTTGCTGTCGAAACGCAAAGCAGAAGTAGTGTTGACACCGTTCACATACTGGTCATCGAAAGTAAACAGAAAAACACTACTTGCATAAGCAAGCTTGAAGTTTGAGCGTCCGTAATACGTTGCCTTCACAAGCGCTTTTGTTGGAGGATCGAGCACTGTCCCGGTTGCTGAAATTCGTACGGCCAGTATGTCGCTATTAACAGATGAACTCTGGTTTACAACGACCCAGTTGTTTCCGTCAGAGGCCAGGGCCCAACTGAATCCTGAGGGCGTGAGTCCGATGAGCTTGATTGGATTTGCGTCCAACACCTGCCCGGCAGGCGAAACACGCACGGCTTCGAGCGACTTCTGATAATAGTAGCCGGCGCCATGCACATCGTAGCTTTCGTACACGACGAGCCAGTTCGTTCCGTTCCAGGCAACTCGTGGATTCTCCTGAGTGGCCTGCGTTTGTACGATCGGAATCGCTTTTGAATCGATCAGATTTCCTGCAAAATCCAAACGGATGCCGTAGATGTCCTTCGACGATTCGTATTCGTAGAAACCGCCGGTATTCGCGCGACTGTCCGACCATACAGCAAGAATGGAGCCGGCGCCCGCAGAAATTGAGGGCGTCAGTTGTTCACCGGCCATTGCGCCCACAATGTTGTCGCCTGGAACGGTTAAAGCCATTGCCCCCGATCCGAATGCGGTCAAAACATACAATGTCAAGAGAAAACAAAATCTGGTTCTCATAACTCACTCCATCAACCAATGGCGACCATTGAAAGCTCTAATCTCAAATCGTAATCACCGGAAACGATGTTCACCGTGACTTCAGTCACATAACGGCGCTATTCAAATCCCCGGCAGTTCACTTATCTGTCGCAGCACGACCGGATCGCGAAGCTCGATTCGGCCTCGCGCGATTCCAATTGCGCCATTGCGTTCAAACTCTTTGAGCACACGGCTCACAACCTCTCTAGCTGTGCCGAGTTCCGCGGCTATCTCTTCGTGCGTGGTTTCGATTGCTGTTTGCGATACTTCCAAATCTCGAAACCGCTGCAACAAAAAATGCGCGATCCGGCGGTCCATTCTTCGAAATGCCACTTCCTCCACCAGCATCATGACTTCAACGATCCGTGACGACATGCGCTCGAAGACATGGTTTCTGATGATATCGACGGTTCTCACCCATTCTCTGAAAACCGGCGAGGAAATCAGGAGGGCATCGACTGCCGTCTCAGCCTGTGCTGCTGCCGGAGAGGCCTGATCCAGAAACGCGCAAAGCATGTTAACAAGACAGGTTTCCCCTTCGCGGAGATGGTACAGGGTGATTTGCCTCCCCTGATCGCTTGTCCTGAAAACGCGAATATCTCCCGATCCGACAAGCGCAAATTGTGGACAGCGGTCCCCCTCATGATAAAAGTAAGAGCCTGCTTCCAGATGTGCCGGATGCGCCGCCGCTTCTATTTCACGCCGAAAAGAAGCGGGCGCATTTTGATAGAAATCAAACCTGGCGAGAACGGAGGCTTTGTCCATGGATTCTTATCGAGCAAACCCCGTACCATTTCGTTTCGTCTCAATGGCTGGTCAAGAACGTTGGACAGGTTGACAGTGAGGTATGACAGTGAGTCTGCCTGTGACGAAGCCTTTGCATTCCCGGAAATCCGATTCCTGAGCAAGTCTAAGGGCCGGCGCAAAAATAAGTTGGCATTTTGGCGCGAATCAGTTTCTGTGGCTCGAATCAAGTTCAGAGTATAATTTTCACTCTACGCATGGAAGAAATTCACGACTGCATGTATCGAATTGATATTTTTCTGTGGAGCAAATTGCAAAATGAAAAGCACTTTTTTCCTTCTGATTCTATTATTCGCTTCTTTCACGGTCTCTGCCCGGGATAAAGTTGTAATATCAGGAACCGTTCAACAACCGGGTGGGACGCCTGTGCACGGGGCAACGGTTACCATTGAACAAACGGATATTAGCGCGCGGACGGATGAACAGGGAATCTATTCTCTGACTATACCCAGGGGGACTTACACACTCATTGTAGAAGCGACGGGCTTTGAAATACACGGGGAGACTGTCTCTACTGGAAGTAAGAACGAATTGAGACTTGATTTCTTTCTCCGTAGGAAACACCTGGAGTTTGAGGAAATCGTTATCGGGCAGGACGATTCAACACCGGGGATATCGGTTTCTTCACCAACCAGCATTGTGAAGCCCGGAGATCAAACAAAGGCGACTTCAGTTCTGGCTTCGGTCACAGACGTGCCTGGAGTTGCGCCGCTGGGACAGGGAGGGTTGTTTCAGGTACCCAGCATCCGCGGCGCGTCTCGAGAACGGACCATCCTTATGCTGGAAGCCGTTCGAGTAACATCCGAACGTCGTACCGGCGCCAGCTTCTCTTTTGTGGATCCGTTGCTCCTCGAAAGATTGAACATTACCAGGGGGCCTGCGCCCGTCCAATATGGATCCAATGGTGAAACCGGACTGATTCACGCAACCTTACTGGAACCTTATGCCGGACCGCTGATGGGCAATCTCCGCGCCGGTTATCGCGGAAATGCGGGTGAACACTGGCAAACGTTCACAATCAAAAGCGGGACCGACAAGTTTCAATACGCAGTGGGCGGCGCAAGAAGGGAGTCAGGGGATTTTGAATCCGGAGATGATCAGGAATTTCCTTCAGGATTCACGCGCGTAAATCTGTTTGGCAAAGCGCGATGGCTTACGAAATCCGGAAGCCTCACTCTATTCGTTTTGCCGTCATGGACCGATAACATCGATAAGGCAAGCAGCGATTTCCTGACGCGGCCGACGCTTTATCCGGAAGAACGGCATCAGATATTCATGATCGACTGGCAGGATCAGGGCATTGAGAACGGATTTGGATATCAGATACAGGGCTGGTACCATCCAAATTCGCTGATCACTCAGGATGATACTGTCACGAACGGCAGCATTACGTCGCGCGCTGTTGTATACAACGATACCAACGATTACGGTATACGGCTCCGCATCGGCCGAAAGGTCGCAGAAACGTGGGTGCTGTGGTCAGGCGTGGATTACTTCGAGCGCACCGATGTTAACGCAAAACAGGATTCGTTTGCTCCGTCTTCCTCAGGAGACGGGCTGGATCTGACGGATTCATTCTATTCTATTAGAAATGGCGGATACCGCGATGCCGGATTCTTCCTCACCGGCAACGGCCGGCTGGGAAAACTGATTGCCTGTGCGGGAATTCGCATTCAACAAGTAAAAACCAGCAACAAAGCGGATCAGGATGTTTCCGATTCTGAAAACAGCTGGAGCGGAAATCTCGGCGCCAGCTACAGTTTTACTGAACAATGGGAAGCTATATTCAACATCGGCCGCGGGATCCGTCCCGCCACGATCAGCGAAAAATTCTTTACAGGCGAGACAGGTCGGGGCACGGTTACCGGCAATCCTGACCTTATAACGGAATCCAATCTTGAAGTGGATGGCGGGATACGGTACCACAGAACAAACTGGTTTGCGGGGTTCTATGTCTTTCACAACGACATTGATGATTTCATCGCTCGTGTGCGTCTCCCGGACGGCAGTTTCTCGTTCTTCAATTTGCCGGAAGTTCGCATCGCAGGAGTGGAAGGTGAAGGCTATTATCGCCGGCGTTCAATTCGATTTTATGGAAACTTCCATGTCATAAGAGGAGAGAACGATCAAGGGCAAGACGTAAACGACATTCCACCTTCGCGAGCGGTCGCAGGAGTGGAATACGAACCTGATGGTGGTTTCTGGAACGGTTCGCTTGAACTGGTGGAACAGTTCGAAAAGACCGACCCCGGACCGGATGAGCTGTCCAGAGATGCGGCGCTCATCATCAACACAAACATCGAATTCAGGCTGATGGAGCAGCTGCGCGTCCGTCTTTCCGGCCTTAACCTGACCAACAAGACGTATTTCGACAGCGCAGACAACCGCGCACCGCAGGCAATTGGCCGAAGCTTCGGCATTGAGCTCCTGGCCAACTTTTAATCACTGTGCCATCTTTTTACAGCGGTACCTTTACTTATTGAGTAATGCCGTCCAGTGTAACAACTCCCGTGTTCAATGAATCCAGCCAATCGCGCAAGCGTTGCGACGATTTACTTGAAGTGCTCCAGGATACGGAAAAACGTCCGTAATAATCTGACTTATCGCTTGCTGTGCACGAAGAAGGTCCGCCATGCAACTGGCCGACAACTCGACCCTGGGGACTATACAAAGGCGAGCCCGACGATCCAGGCTCCGTTACCCCAATGCCCGGCACCCAGAACACGTGGATGTGTGATCCGTCTCCCGGTATCCGCGGTTTGTTATAACTTGTCGTTGTTGTCGCTGTATTCGAAAGACTGATGCGTTTCTCTGCTGTATTTGGATGATGAATTCCTTCTGCTGAAGAAAAGTTGCCGGTAGAACGATCCCATCCTGCCCAGAACACATTAAATCCTGCGGAGGGTGAATCATCCAGCTCAACCAGCGTGAAATCCGATTTCGTATAACCCGCTCGATAGAAAGATCCGGTTTGAAATTGATTCAGCGTTCCATCGCCGTCGCTGCCGCTTGCAGAGCTTCCCACCGGTCTGCAGAACGAGTTTTGATAGTTCCAGTAAACCACAATTGAAGCGGCATTGTTGCTGTTGACACCGCAATGGTTGGCCGTCAAAAAAAACATTTTTTTATTCTGGGCTGTGTTATTGACAAGACTGCCTGTGCAAAAAAGACCTCCGCCCAGTGAATACACACCAACAGAGCGGATCTGATTTTGATAAGGGTTTCCTTCCGGACATACAACATCAACATTGCAGGAGCCTGAAGTGCCGGCGCTGATCACTTTCTCCTCCCGGAAGCTGCCAAAGCCATGATAGTCATGGTTGACAGAAGTCAACTGCAACCGTAATTCTGAGCGTTTCTCTGTTGGAATGACGAGCTCTACCGTGATGTCATCGCTAAATACGACCGGTGTCCAGAGCTGATGGTGCTTTTCATTATCCGCATCTGTAAACACACGGACATTTGCCGGATTTACACCGCGGTAGTCTGTCGGATAAAGAAGAAGTCGCCCACCCGCGGGCATTCTGTATTTCGTAAAACCAAGATTCAAGGAAAGGGCGCCACGGGAAATGATCCGCAATCGCCAGATCGATGTTGTGGAATCCACACGTTCCCATGTTCCGGAGTTTTTTGGATTGAACCGGACGGGAATTGGTGTTGCAAAACGGGGCGCCAGGTCACGCAATTCGCGTTCAACGTCTTCTGCTTTCAGTTTGTCAACGTCAACAGCCGGCATAGTGTGGCGGTCAATCTCGCTGACCGATTTCAAAGAGTTGGTAAGCGACAGCGGCTCGAAATCTGCAGCGTTAGCCGTTACAGTGAAAGCAATCAACAGAAAGAACAAACTCAAACTTCTTGACATGCAGCCCTCCTTTCCGGTTAGCAACTATTCTAGCGCAATTCCAGCCAGATTGACCAGTACGCCATATTTATCGTATTCATAGTCCGGGTCTACATTCTTCTTTCTTATGGTAGCATCTCGGTCATGTTAAGCTCTGTTTCCATACTTGATTGGAAGGAGGAATGCTCTTGCCTGAATGGTTCAAACTTGCTGGTGTTTTCATCGTCGTCATTGGTTTTGCATTGAAGCTGAGAACGACGCTGGTTGTCGTTGCTGCTGCTCTGATCACAGGATTGATTGCGGGATTGCCGCTGTTTACGATGCCCGGGCAGGAAGGGATTGTCAACATGCTCGGGCGCGCGTTCAGCGAAAACCGTTTGATGACGCTTTTTCTCATCACGCTTCCGGCGATCGGACTCGCCGAACGCTACGGGTTGCAGGAGCAGTCGGCTGCTTTGATTCGTCGCGCACGCGCTGCAACCGTCGGACGTTTGTCGATTCTGTATCAACTTTTCCGTGTGCTCCACGGGTTCCTGGGATTGCGCCTCGTCGGCCACGCGCCGTTCGTGCGACCGTTGATCTTTCCCATGTCGGCAGGCGCCGCTGAGACAAAAGGTGAAGTGGACGCAGAGAAGCTGGAGCAAATCAAAGCCGCGAATTCTGCGAGTGAGAACTACGGAAATTTTTACGGACAAAACCTTTCGGTGGTGCAACCTGGAATCCTGCTGGTCTACGGAGTGATGAAAGGGCTTGGCTATGAGGTGAGTCTCTGGCGTCTAATCCTGTTCACAACACCGATTGTCCTTCTATCCATTGTGCTGGGTGCCGTTCAATTTCTCCATCTGGACCGGCGTTTGAATGTGACTGCAAAGAAAAACGGGTGAACCAGTGAGCGAAAGTTGGTTCCTGAATCTCGAAACGGTTTATGCGGTAACCGGGGCTGTTTTGTTTGTATTTGCCGTTATGACTTTCAGAGACAAAGGCAACCGGCATCGCTACGGAAGCGGACTCTTCTGGCTGTTGCTGGCCGTCGCTTTCGGGTTCGGTGGTGTACTTCCGCACTGGGTAACCGGCATGCTGGTTCTGGTGATGGTCGGCATCGATGGGCTGAAACGGGTGAGCATCGGCTCGTATGATGAAACAAAACATGAGCAGCAAGTCGAACATGCTTCACGGCTGAAGAACAAAATTTTTCTGCCCGTAATCGCGATACCGATGGTCACGTTCATTTTTGCGCTGGCCTTTCGTATCGCAGGTCTTGATTCCAGCGCAGTGAATCGTGCCGCACTGATAGGACTCGTAGTGGGCGGTATCGTTGCAATGATTCTGGCGTTACGAATCACCGGAAGCACAACTCGAACTCTGTTCCAGGAAGGACGACGCCTCAATGATGCAATCGGTTCTTTGAGTTTGCTCCCGCAATTGCTCGCATCACTCGGTGTAATCTTTACGGCAGCAAAAGTCGGTAACCTGATCGCAGGTGGAATTCAATCTATCGTTCCCGAAAACAGCCTTTTCCTGCTCGTTCTCGCGAATTGCGTTGGAATGACGGTGTTCACAATCGTGATGGGAAACTCCTTTGCAGCGTTTCCTGTGATTGCGTCAGGCGTGCTTGTCCCTTTGATTGTGAAACCATTCGGTGTTGATCCAGCAATGGTAGCGATCCTCACTCTAACCGCAGGTTCCAGCGGCACGTTGATGACGCCTATGGGCGCCAATTTCAACATCGTGCCCACCGCGCTGCTGAACATGAAAGACCAGTACGGCGTAATCAAGTTCCAGCTTCCCTTCGCGCTTACCATCTGGTCCTTTCACGTGCTGTTGATGTGGATCCTCATTAAAACTCTCTGACCGTAAGCGCCGCTATGAATCCGTTTCAGGCTCGGCCTTGAAGCGGTACCCTATCCACGGTTCGGTCAAAATATATTGAGGTTTTTCCGGATCCGGCTCTATTTTTTTTCTGAGTTGATTGACGATGACACGAAGATATTCTGTCTGTTCGGAGGATTGCCATCCCCAGACTGCCTTCAACAGAATACGATGGGCAACGACTTTTCCGGCATTCGACACAAGATACTTTAGTACTTCAAATTCCTTGGGCGTGAGCCGGACTTCACGGTCACCGACGCGCACAATTCTTCTAAGCGAATCCACAGTTACTTCCGCGACCTGAATGATGGGCTCTTCATCTGTGGAGGTGCGCCTTAACACAGCTCGAATCCTGGCAATCAGCTCATTCATTCCAAAAGGTTTCGTTAAATAGTCATCGGCTCCGTATTCCAGCGCCACGACTTTGTCCTGCTCCGATCCTTTTGCAGAAAGTACGATGATTGGAACTTGAGAAAAACTTCGGATCGTCCGCGTTACTTCAAGCCCGGTCAATCCCGGCATAACGAGATCAAGCACAACAAGGTCCGGCATCTGTTTCTCTATTTCGCGAAGAGCTTCTTCTCCGTCAGAGGCCGTTCGAATATTAAAGCCACGCGCAGGCAACCCGGTCCGCATCACACGCAGGATTTGTGGTTCATCATCAACAATCAGAATATCGAATGATTTTTCAGTCACATTTAGCCTGTCCTATAATTTGATCTCCACCGGTATTTTCATCGTAAAATTTGCTCCCTGGCCATGAGTGCTTGTTGCGGATATGCTGGCGCCGTGCGCATCCATGATCCCTCTTGCAATTGCGAGTCCCATACCGGTTCCGGAACGGCCGGCGGCAGATTTGCCACGATGAAAGCGATGAAACACGCGGGGTAATTCCTCCGCAGATATTCCCGGTCCGTGATCCTGCACAGAAACTTCCAATTTTGAATCCTTTAACTCAGCACGCAAGACAATTTCGGTCCCGGCCTGTGAATAGTTCGCTGCATTATCCAGAATAATGGCCAGAACCTGCGCCATCAATCGTTCGTCCCAACGAACAAGCGGCAGGTTATCCGGAACCTCCAGCGTTACCTGATGATTCGCAAGCGTTTCTGCGCATCGTTCGAGAACAGTAGTAATCATTTCCGGGACTGTGCTCCATTCTTTGACAACCCTGCATTCGCCGGCATCTATGCGCGCCATTTCCAGTAGATTTTGAACGAGCCGTCCCAAACGAACCACCTCTTCCTTAATAATGGTATGGAATTCTTTTTTAGCTTCTTCATTCCATTGAACATCCGTGCTCAACAGGTTTTCAACAGCAGTCTGGATGGACGTTAGTGGGGTTCGTAGATCATGTGAAACGGACGCCAGAATAGCGGACTTTAGTTGATCACTCTGTTTTAGCGCTTCGGTCTGGCTCAATTCGTACAGAAGACGTGTTCGCTCTTGAGCCAGTGTCACCAGACCTGCGAGCGCTTCCACGACTGCGGGTTCCGTTCTTTCGGAAACACAAATCAGGACGCCGGTAACTTTCTCACCTGCTTTCAGGGGAGCACATGTGAGGAAGGCTTCCTTTGTCTTTAACTGTTGCAGCTTGCCTGTTCGAGTTGCAGTTTGAATCAATGACTCTGATACATCCACAGGAGACTGATCGCTATTTGCGGCGTAAGCGATCCTGTTCCAACCGGCGCCCTCCGGGACGACTATCGAACATGCCTGCATATTGAAGATCCTGATGATATTTTCGACAAAGGATTGCGCCGCGGTTTCGTGTTCGGGAATCGCAAGCATAACGCAACTCATTTCGTAAAGTGTGGAAAGTTCTTCTCGTCGTTTTTCTGACTCCTCCGCGCGCCTTCTGGCCAGAGAAGAAAGATGATTCGCTGCGATCGCAGTCACCAGAAACACTGCAAACGCTACAAGATCCTGTGGATCATGAATTGTCAGAGTATGAAACGGCGCTAGAAAGAAAAAGTTGAAAGAAACGGCACAAAGAATCGAAGCAAAAACACCGGGCAAAAATCCATAAGTTCCTGCGACAAGTGGAATCAATAAAAATGTTAAAGCCACTGTGACAACCGTCACGGAAGGTACGATTGCTTTGAACGAAACCGTAACAATCGCTACAGCAACAAACATCACCAGGAAACGGCCGATCATTCTCTTCATGAAATCAGGTCTGAGGTTAGATCATATCAGGCTCATTCCTCCTTGATAACAATCGGCAGGACTACTGATCTGAAGCAGAGCCAGCAACAAGAGCGCCAATCGTCTGACGTGACTATCGGAAAGATCACTGCTTGTCAGCAGCACAGCCACTGTTTGATTGTTGAGGTGTACGATTTCGTAACGGTATTCCAGACCTGCTTCCGCTGCCAGATCGACAATTGATTTGGGACTGTCCGCTTTCCAAACCTCCGGTCCCTGACCTGAAGCCGCAAAGTTTCTGCGTCCATCCGGAAAAAAGAAACCAGCCGCACAATAACGGGCGCCAAATGATTCACGGAGTTTCTCTACTGCTGAATGCAACATGGATTCCGAAATCTTCTCTGCAGTCAGGTAGCTTTCCGTGATGCCCGAAATTGTCTGCATTTGCGCGTTCAGTTGATTGAGCCTGATCTTCTTTTGATGGATATCTGCCGTCAAATGACTCACCGCCCACGCGCAGACAAGATAGACAACAAAGGCTGTCCAGTTTTCAGGTGCAGCGATATAAAGGGTTCCGAACGGAGGAAGAAAATAGTAGTTGAACAATAGACCCGAGAATAAAGCCGCAAGTATCCCGGGGAGATAACCCCAAAAAGCGGAGGTTCCGACAACAGTCAGCAGGTAAATTAACGCTACCGTTGCTACATTCAAGTGAATGGTCAGCTTAAAGACCGCTGTAAGAATCAGGATTAGTAACAAAGACACTGCAAAACCTAAAACTCGAATCTTGCTCATGAGAACAAGGATACGAAAAAGCAATAAGAAAGAACAAAGGACTTCATAAAAAGATCATAAGGATAGTCCCTTATGAAATCCTTATATCTTTCTTGCAATCTCCTTACATCCTTATTGTTATCTTAGTCATTCCGTGAATACGGAATGAATGATTACAGCAGTTACGAATCATACTGAATCGCAGAACGGCGCTTTGCCGAAGACCCCGCTTTGGATCCTGTCCCTGACAGCGCTTGGAGTGGTGTATGGAGACATCGGAACCAGTCCGCTCTACGCAGTGCGCGAATGTTTTTTTGGATCCCACGCCGTCCCTGTGACTCCCGGAAATGTTCTGGGAGTGCTCAGCCTGATTTTCTGGGCTCTCGTGATTGTAGTGACATTGAAATATCACGTTTATGTTTTGAGAGCTGATAACCGCGGTGAGGGAGGTATCCTGGCGTTGATGGCGCTGGTACATAACACCATCAAATCGGGAAAAGGCAAAAAGTACTTTTTCTTAACCATACTCGGGCTCTTTGGCGCGGCGCTCCTTTACGGGGACGGCATGCTGACTCCTGCAATCTCGGTTCTCAGCGCCGTTGAAGGTCTACAAATCGCGACACCATTATTCAGTCCTTATGTAGTGCCCATTACCATAGTAATTCTGGTGGGACTCTTTTTGTTTCAGCGGAAGGGCACGGCCGGGGTGGGTACAGTGTTTGGTCCGATTATTCTTGTCTGGTTTTCTACCCTCGCAATTCTCGGAATTTTGTGGATTCTAAAACAACCTTCTGTTCTGGCGGCCATCAATCCTCTTTATGCGATACGCTTTTTCGCGGTCAACGGCTTTCATGGCTATCTGGTTCTGGGAGCTGTTTTTCTGGTGGCGACCGGAGGCGAAGCGCTGTATGCGGACCTGGGCCATCGCACTGGATGCTCTGGTTTTCGTAGTAAACAAAAAGAATCCTGTCGATAACCTGTCGCTGCCTCAGATCCGGTCGATCTTCGGTCCGGAAGGCGTAAAGAACTGGAGAGAAGTCTCCGGACCGGATCTTGCCTTAGAAGCATATCAACGGGATCAAGATTCGGGGAGTCAGGAACTCATGGAAAAACTTGTTATGAAAGGAGCCTCGATTCGAAAAGCGCCGAATATACCTGTCATTTATACGATGGCGGGAGTCGTGAACACTGTTGCGTTGCGGGAAAAAGGACTTGCGTACTCGATTTATTACTACGTAACGAATATGAAGCCGAATAAAGCTGTAAAGATGATCGCCATAGAAGGAGTCACGCCTTCGCCGGAGACGATAGGCGCGATAAAGTACCCGCTTACGGCAGAGGTTTACGCGGTCATCCGTAAGGGGACGAGCAAGAAGAGCAGCGCAAGCATGCTGCGAGACTGGCTTCTCAGCGCCAACGGACAGGCTGCAATTTTGGAAAGTGGATACGTCCCGATTCCAGGGAAGAATGGGAGATGATGTATGGATGAATCGAACGTTTCCCGCCTGCAAAGAGATTTTCGCAATCTGGCGATTCTGGAAATCATCATCGGCGGTGGATTGTGCCTGGCTTCGTTGATCATTCCGCCGCTTTCAAAATTGTTTGATTCAGGATCAAAGGGGCTTGTACCGATCGCGACAGCAATCATCGGCGGCACAGGTTGCATCTTTGTCGTCATTAGCTATTTGTTCGTCGCGATGGTTACCATTCAAATCAAACTCGCATCGCTTGGCTCCATCGGTCTGGCGTGCATGATCGCTACGTTCGGCCTTGCCTTGCAACCTGCAAGCTGCCATTTGGTGATCACATTCCTGATTGGCGCAATCTTTCTGGTTTCCGGCATCGGACTTTGGAGAATGTACGGTTGGAGCAGAATCATACAGGGCATTCTGTTTATCGCTCTGTTTGTCTCCCTGGCTTATCTTGCGATTTTCCTTTGGCAATTCAGTTATTCCTGGAGATTACGCCTGAAGGAACTGACTCTGATAGCGCTTTTGTTCAGCAGCTCAATTTCTCTTATTGCGGGCCTGCCAATGTCTCATAGACAGAATCGGAGAACGGTCGCCCAACGGGTTGGCTATTTTCTGCTTGTAGCCGGGATACTCTACGTCGTGCATTTATTTCTCAATGAGTATTTCTTTTGGGAATCGTTACTCGAATTGCTCATTATAGTAGGGGGTCTGCTGGTTGCGATATCGTTTGGAAAAACTTTTTTTCTGCTGCAACATCCGGACAGCAAAGCTCTTTTTTCACCCCCGGAAGATTCCAGGCCGGAGATTGTGTCCTTAACGTTATCAGGTATCGGAGCACCTACCCTGATCGTATCTTTCCTGTGTCTTTGGTTTTTCACAGGTGTTTCGGTGCCGTCCTTTCTCTCAGCTTTACAGCGAGGGAAACAGGGCCGGACGATGGCAGATTTTCGTGCGCTATCCATTGTAATGGAAGTCTACGCTTCAGATCACAATGAAGCCTATCCGGCGGCTAAAACGATAGAAGAATTAGCCCGGATGGTGGAGCCGAAGTACATCAAAGTTTTACCACGCAACGACGGCTGGGGTCGGACAATAGAGTACACCAGAGTCTTGATCTCAGAGACCGGTGTCTATGGTTTCGTGTTTCGCAGCGCGGGTCGAGACGGGAAATTCGAACATATCGCCACGACCGCCTATCCGGATGAAGCAGTGGAAGGATTTGACCGGGACATTGTCTACAGTACCGTGAGCGGGTCACAATGGCCTGACGGCATGATGCGACCTTAACAACCTATCGCGGCAGAGCCGCTCCCTGGCCGGCGTGCGGACTGGAAGTCCGCGGCCCCTAATGCAGGCTGGAAGCCTGGCTGGAAGCCTGCGCTCCATAGGGAGCGCGGACATCCTGTCCGCATTATGGGCCGCAGGCATCTTGCCTGCTTCGCATGAAATGTAGAAACTCCAGAGCAGCAGAGCCGCCAACCGGAATCGTGGAACTCGGAATGCAGATTGAAATTTGATCAGGCGCCTTTCTTTTTGGCGAGATAAGCCTGACGCAAGGGTTCGGGAAATTTTTCGATCGCGTATCGCAGCATTGTTCGCGGCATTGTGCGATGGTGTTTTTTCAGGAACTTCTCTTCAGCGGCCTGATCACGTTTACCGACTTCACGCAACATCCAGCCGGCCGCTTTATGAATCAAGTCTTCTTCATCGTTGAGTAATTGTTCGGCGATACGAAACGCAATTTCGAAACGTTTCTGTTTGATGAATGCCGATGTGGCAATCATCGCGATTCGTCTCTCCCACAGGCTCTTCGATTTTGCGAGACGATCCAGAATGCCCGTGTCTTTGTCGAGAAGATATTCGCCTGCAATCAATCCTGCTGAACAATCTACAAGATCCCAGCCGTTTATCCACTTCGTGTTTTTCAGATAAAGTCGAAAAAGCATTTCATGTTCTTTTTCATTGCCGCGAGCAAATTTGTGAACAAAAATCAACAAAGCGAGTTGTCGTGATTCATGAATCGGAGAGCGCAGAAGACTCAGCATGTCGCGAACGCTGATATCGTGATATTTTCGGGCCAGCCTGTGAACATCCGCCGCCTTTACGCCGATGAACCGGTCCCCTTCGCCATATTCGCCCGGACCTGTCTTGAAATAGCGCAGCGAGTGTTTTGCCCGTACCGGATCTCCAAAACCCTGCAGCTCCTTGATGATTTTTTCGACCACTCAGTTAGCCTTTCCCTTTTTTTCGATTTTTGCCCATGTATCGCGAAGAGTAATGGTGCGATTGAACACCAACCGGTCAGGAGAACTCTCCGGATCCACACTAAAGTAACCCAACCGTTCAAACTGGAAAGATTCGCCGTGCTGAACTGTGCTCAACCCGGGCTCCAATCTGCAGCCAGTGAGCGCCTCCAGTGAATTTGGATTCAGATTCGACAGGTAGTCTTTCCCTTCTTCAACGTCATCCGGATTTGCTTTGGTGAAGAGATGATCATACAACCGCGCTTCAGCAGGTATGGAATGAGCCGCGGAGACCCAGTGCAAAGTGGACTTCACCTTGCGACCATCCGGCGCATCTCCACCGCGGGTCGCCGGGTCGTAGGTGCATCGCAGCTCAACGATATTTCCGTTTGGATCTTTGATGACATCACGACAGGTGATGAAGTACGCGTAACGCAACCGCACTTCGCGGCCCGGCGCCAACCGGTAAAACATTTTGGGTGGATCTTCACGAAAATCCTCCTGTTCAATGTAGAGTTCACGTGAAAAAGGAACTTTGCGACTGCCCGCGGAAGGGTCCTCCGGATTATTGACGCATTCCAATTCTTCGCTTTGACCTTCCGGATAGTTTTCGATGACGACTTTGAGAGGACGCAAAACCGCCATGACGCGCAGCGCCCGTTTGTTGAGATCCTCCCGTAAAAAATGTTCAAGCATTGAGACTTCAACAACGCTGTCGCTTTTGGTCACCCCGATGCGATCACAGAATGCTCGAATCGCTTCCGGAGTATAGCCGCGACGCCTGATTCCGGAAAGCGTCGGCATGCGCGGATCATCCCAGCCGCCAACCACACCGCTGTTGACCAGGTGGAGCAATCTCCGCTTGCTCAAGACAGTAAACGTAAGATTGAGTCGCGCAAATTCAATCTGTGTCGGATGATGAATGCCCAGTTGATCAATGAACCAGTCGTACAGCGGACGATGGTCCTCAAACTCCAGAGTGCAAATCGAATGCGTGATGCCTTCGATCGAATCGGATTGTCCGTGCGCCCAGTCATACATCGGATAAACGCACCACGTGTCTCCGGTCCGCGGATGATGCGCATGAAGAATGCGGCACAGCACGGGATCGCGCAGATTCAGATTTGGCGATGCCATATCGATTTTTGCGCGCAACGTGCGAGAGCCATTCGGAAATTCGCCGTTCTTCATTCGATCAAAAAGATCCAGATTCTCTTCAACCGAACGGTCCCGGAACGGACTCGCTTTACCCGGTTCGGTCAGCGTGCCGCGATACTCGCGAACTTCATCCGCCGAAAGATCGCACACATAAGCCTTTCCATCGCGAATCAGCTTCAGGCACCATTGATAAAGTTGCTCGAAGTAGTCCGACGCGTAGTATTCGCGATCCTGCCAGTCAAAACCCAGCCAGTGAACGTCCCGTTTAATGGAGTCAATGTACTCCTGACTCTCTTTGGTCGGGTTCGTGTCATCGAATCTCAGATTGCATAGTCCGTTGTAATCACGCGCAATTCCAAAGTTCAGACAAATCGATTTGGCGTGGCCGATGTGAAGATAACCGTTCGGCTCAGGCGGAAATCGTGTGTGCACGCGTCCCTGATACAAACCGGATCGATTGTGTTCATCAATAATTTCGCGAATGAAATCGGATCGCGTCGCTTCCTTATCGTTCGATTCACTCATAGATTTCGTTTACCTCGTGAAGTCATGAAATTGTAGTATTGATCGGGCTTCCGTGCCAACAGGGGGTCGTATGGCAATCCCGGTATAATGTTTCCAGCGATGAGGGCGTTTAGCCATGCGTATTTATCTCACAGGATTCATGGGGGCGGGCAAAACCACAGTGGGCCGATTGCTTGCGGAGAGGCTGAATTTGCCGTTGATTGATCTGGATCAGGAGATTGAACAACGCACGGGGAAAACGATTTCTACGTTATTCGAAGAGGGGGAGGCGCGATTTAGAGATCAGGAGCGGGCGTGTCTTGAATCGCATGCCGCCGGAGAGTTTGTCATGGCAACCGGCGGCGGTTGTTTCATCTTCAATGCGGGCACAATGTTGCAAACGGGAACCGTCATCTTTCTGGATGTGCCTTTCGAAACACTCGTGAAACGGGTCGGCGCCGATCCTGCCCGCCCGTTGTGGCGCAATGCTGAGAAATTATTTCAGGAGCGCCATCAGCTATATAAAAAGGCACATTTCACAGTAAATGCCTCAGGATCGGCGGAAGAAACGGCGGAGAGGATCGTGGCCATGCTGGAATAAATGTGGGCAGCGCTTGCCAGGCCAGGGATTAAGGCAGAAAAGGAAGATCCACACTTGTGCTGGTGCGGACTCCGGAAGAATCGACAACTTCCAACTGAAGCCGGAAGAAGAATGTTCCCGTATCGTGGATTTCCGGAACAACGAAAGTCCCTTTCCGGCCACGAATATCCTGTAAAAATGGATGCGTGTGACTGTTATGGTGCAGTTCTGCGCTCCATATCAGAAACCTGGGATTCAACGTTCCATCCTCCGGATCCCTTCCCTTTCCTGCATAATCCACCACTTGTCCGGGGTGAACAACAAAACCGGAGGACGGCCTCAAAATTATTGCCGCGGGCGGTTCATTTCCAACTGTGATTCGAATGGACTGCGAATAGCCGACTCCTTTTTTGTTGTCCCGTACGGTAAGTAAAACGAAGTAAACCCCTTTTCTGGAATATGTATGCTGAGGATTTGCAGCAGTTGATAAGGATCCGTCTCCGAAGTCCCAATTGAACCCAATGGGATCTCCGTCCGGATCTTTACTTCCAGAAGAAGAAAAAACAACAGTCAATGGAAGCTTGCCGGCTTCTTTGGAAGCATTGGCGATGGCGACCGGCGGGCGGTTTTTACCACCTACGTAACGAATGAGCCGGATTTCTCCGGTTTTAATGCTCACGTACATCAGGGTTCCATTCGGACCCTGTGTTAGATGAACAGGCGCCGGCAGATTTGTTGCAAAGGCTTCCACTTCAAGCAGGTTTCCGCTTTGGTCCAGCGTCAGCGCCTTGATGAATTCACGGATGTAGTCTGTAATGAACAGCCGATCGCGATACCTGGATGGAAATTGATTGGCTGTATAAAAGGATCCGCCGTTAATGGCCGCATCTTCCCGGCCCTTCACATGACCGTAGCTGTAACAAGGGTTGATGTAGCTGGAGTCGGCGGATACTCCTTCCACAACAGGCCAGCCGAAATTTCCACCGGCTCGCCCCACATTGATCTCTTCGAAGAATGCGCTTCCTACGTCTCCGATCGCAACCATGCCTGATTGTGGATGAACGGCGAAACGCCAGGGATTACGCAGACCGTAACACCAGATCTCCGGCCTGGCATCGATTCGACCGATAAAGGGATTATCCGAAGGAACGGATCCGTCCGGATTAATCCGGAGAATTTTACCGTTAAGGCCGGCAAGATCCTGAGCATCTAATTTATCCAGGCCGCCGTCACCGGTGGAGATATACAACTTTCCGTCCGGGCCGAACCGGAGGCCGCCCGCGTTGTGTTGTCCATTGTCGGAACGTATACCGGACAACAAAATCTTTCTTGTGGAACGAGTGGTGGTGTCGTTGACGGCTGTGAACCGTTCCACTCTGTTTTTCGGCGAATCAACCGCAGTAGTACGGTATATATAAATATGGTGATTCGTTGAGAAATTCGGGTCCAGAGCAAGGCCCAGAAGTCCACGTTCAATAATGTCATTCACTCGCATCCGGAGAAAAGGTTTTTTCAGCAAAACCCCATTCTTAAAAATCCGAATGGTCCCACCCTTCTCCAGTATGAATAATCTTCCGTCCGGAGCATATTCAGCAGCCACGGGATGGTTGAGTCCATATACAAGAAGCTCTTCCTGGAAGCCCGGGAGTAAATCAGTTGCGAATGAAAAAACTGGAACAAGAAGCACAAGAATAGCCGGAAAGCTTCGAATCATGCTCAGAATCAGAAACCGAGTATATCATGTCGCCTGATCCGAAAATAAACCGGAAGAATTAATCCGCAAATAGCTCGGTAAATGCCTCCACCTCGATAGCATTTTCCGGTTGGAGGGTGCAATGCGTTAGATGAAAGGCCAATCCGAAAATAGTTCCATGGTTACCTGGCCACCTCGGCCACATTTTCATAGTTAGTCGGTGCAATGCGTTAGATGAAAGCTTGTTCGCAGAGTTCGATTATGCAAGAATGCTGCAGTGTTCAAGAAGCTCGTTTGTGTAATTTTATTTGTCGCGTTGAATTCTGTAGTTTCAGCAGCGACCTCCGGCTCGAAACCGCCGAACTTCCTCATCATTCTCACGGATGACCAGCGGGTAGATACACTCACCCCTGAGTTCATGCCCAAGACATGGAAAAAAATCGTACAGCAGGGGATTCTGTTTGAAAACGCATTTGTAACCACTCCGCTTTGCTGTCCGAGCCGCGCCAGCATTCTTACCGGTACACTCGCGCGTCATCATGGAGTGTTGAGAAACGTAACCAATTCCAACCGCGCGGAATTCGCAGACATGAATCATTTCCCTGAGGACCTGAAGAACAGCGGTTACTTTACGGGATTAGTTGGAAAGTTCCTGAATTCCTGGAAAGGACCATGGAGAGGCCGGCGAAAAGACGAATTCGATTACTGGGCGGCAGTAAATCTGTCGAAAGATCAGTATCCCTACTTTAACTTCGATCTCTATCTGAATTCACAGGTGATTCAATACCGTTGCGCTGATCCTCCGTTGGAAGGATGCGAGTACATTACGGATGAATTACTTCGCTATTCTTCTATGTTCTTGAGGCAGGCGGTGGACTCCGGTAGACCTTTCCTGCTTTATTTTGCTCCCAATGCGCCGCACGACCCCTCAACGCCTGCCCCACGTCATGCCGGACTGTACGCGGACTTCCCGGCTTACAGGCCGCCAAGTTTTGCAGAATCCGATCTGTCCGATAAACCACATTGGATTCAGGATGCTGCGTGGATTCCAAGAGATTCAGAAGGACAGCCGTATATGGAAGCTGGAATTCAAGAAGAAATAGACTCCAGCCGTTTATCTCAGCTCCGGTCGCTGGCTGCTGTAGATGAAGCGGTTGATACGATGCTTGAGATGCTTAAAGATGAAGGAGTTCTGGGCAACACGGTTATCTTATTCACCAGCGATAACGGATTTTACTGGGGCGAGCATTTCCTGGAAGGAAAGAATGCCCCTTATGAAGAGGGCATTCGAGTTCCGTTTGCAATCCGCTATCCGCCGCTTATTCCGACCGGTTCGCCTCAAATTAATACAAAGCACATGGTTGCAAATATCGATATTGCTCCAACAATCTATGAACTGGCGGGCATTCCAATCCCGGATCAAATCGAAGGAAAATCGCTGGTTCCCTTATTTTCGAACGATGAGGCACCTTGGCGGAAATGGCTATTTTTTGAAGGCTGGCCTGACCGTCCGGGTGATATTGGCGACCCGGATCAATGCCGCCCTCCTTTTCGCGCAATCCGCGGCCGAAAGTACATTTACATTCGGTATGACAGCAACACTGGAACCGGCGCGCCTTGCGTTTTTGATGTCCCCGATGACCCCGAACTCTACAACCTGCAATCCGATCCGTATCAGCTGAACAACATTGCCGCTGATCCGAGATACCGTAAGATCCGAGATCGATTTGAAAAGCGGCTCTCCGCCTATCCAAAAGTGGACGCACCGCTCTACTGGTAGAGAATTTCGACAGTGTTTTTCTATCGGGATTCAGCGGTTTGAATTGGCGGAAACGGATTCGAGGATGGAGAAAAAATTGGGAAAGCTGACGCGGACGCAGTCCGGGTCATCGACTTCAATACCGGCAACTGCGAACGTCATAGCAATGCGGTGATCGCCGAAAGTTCTCGCAACGGTTTCTTCCATGCGACCGGGCCAGACACGGTAGCCGTCCTCTGATTCG